>ERZ772880.3173-NODE-3173-length-11529-cov-5.102057_pt1 | contig 11529 bp, 10 predicted proteins | sample MGYA00580577_ERZ772880 | MGnify/ENA primary metagenome ERZ772880 (study PRJEB29015, sample SAMEA2737705) | human gut metagenome | biome: human gut; feature: human-associated habitat; material: faeces | place: China | collected 2012 ... | reverse complement strand
TATGGTTTTTCAGCAGAAGAAGTAGTGTGTGGCAACGGAGCATCCGAATTATTTGTTGCGATTGTGCATGCACTGCGCCCGAAGCGGGTGGGCATTTTGGCTCCTTCTTTTTCGGGATATGCCTGGGCAGCTCAGACAGTGGGCGCCGAGGTATGCAGTATCCCGTTGCAGGAAGAAAATAATTTTGCCATGGACATGGCACAGATGGAGTCATTGTGCAGGCAGCTGGATGGAATCGGTTTATTATTTTTGGCGAACCCTGCGAATCCGGTGGGGAACAAAATGGAAGCGTCTCTTTTGGAGACGCTTCTTGACGTGTGTGAAAAGAGACACATCACTGTGGTGCTGGACGAATGTTTCATTGCATTTACGGGGACGGAAGGATATGTTTCCTGGATCCGGAAATATCCGCATCTGATTGTGGTGCGTGCATATACAAAAATCTATGCGATTCCGGGAATCCGGCTGGGGTATCTGCTGGCGCAGAAAGAAATCTGTAAAAAAATTGCGCATCAGCTGCCGGAGTGGAATGTATCTGTGATTGCCCAGCAGATCGGCATGGATATTCTGGATGATTCGCTTCCTGGTTGGAGTCGTAGAAAGTATCTGGAGGATACGATTGAGCTGATTCAGGAAGAAAAGCACTTTTTAAAACACGAGTTAACAAAAATATTTGGAGATCAAATGAAAATTTTTCCTTCTGAAGCTAATTTTTTGTTGCTGAAAACACAAATTCCACTGTACAGATTATTGCTGGAAAGAGGAATTCTGATCCGAAACTGCGCAAACTATACAGGACTGGGACAGGACTTTTACAGAATTGCCGTAAAAGGTCATCCGGAAAATGTACAACTGATTGAGGCATTGCTGGATATAAAGAAGAAAGGGGAAGAAAAACGTTATGGAAAACATTGAATATGTTCTTCCGGGAGAGATTGAAAAACGAAGTTTTGCCATCATAGGGGAAGAACTAAAGGAGCGTGGTATCGTGCTTCCGCCGGAACAGGAGCCGGTGACAAAGCGCGTGATCCATACAAGTGCGGATTTTGATTATGCAAAGACGATGACATATTCTCCCCATGCCGTGCAGATTGCCAAAGAACTGATTGCAGGTGGCGCTGACATTGTCACGGATACCAATATGGCGCTTGCAGGCATCAACAAAAAACGGTTAGGGGAATTTGGAGGAACGGTGCATTGTTTTATGGCAGATGAGGATGTGGCGCGGGAGGCAAAGACGCGGCAGGTGACACGTGCGACGGTCAGCATGGAACATGCAGCAAATATTGACAAACCTGTAATTTTTGCCGTGGGAAATGCGCCGACGGCATTGATTTCACTCTATGAACTGATGCAGAAAAGTGATTGGCGTCCTGCATTTATTATTGGAGTTCCGGTGGGATTTGTAAATGTAGAGGCGGCAAAAGAACTGATTTTAAAAACAGATGTGCCACATATTGTCAACCGCGGTAGAAAAGGCGGCAGCAATGTAGCGGCAGCAATCGTAAACGCACTGTTATATCAGATCCGGCCGGTATAAAGGAAAGAAGGAGGCGTATCTGGTGTGAGGTACGGATTTACAACCGGCAGCTGTGCTGCCGCTGCTGCAAAGGCTGCGGCATATATGCTTCTGACGGGAAAAATAAAAAACTGTATAACGATTGAGACCCCAAAAGGAATTCCATACACCGCGGAAGTGACGGATATCGTGCGCGGGGAATCTCAGGTTTCCTGCGCTGTGGTCAAGGATGGCGGCGATGATCCGGATGTGACCAGCGGAAGTAAAATCTGTGCCACGGTCACCGCGGACAACCGTGGGGATGGAGAAAAAGAACTTCTGCAGATTGACGGAGGAAAGGGTGTGGGCCGTGTGACGAGACCCGGACTTGATCAGCCCGTAGGCAATGCCGCAATCAATCATGTGCCGCGGGAAATGATCACCCGGGAAGTGCAGGAAGTGTGCCGGATTTGTGATTTTCACGGAACACTGCATATTCTGATTTCTGTGCCGGATGGGGAAGCACTTGCAGAGCGTACGTTTAATCCAAGACTGGGGATTGTCGGGGGAATCTCAATACTGGGGACGACAGGAATTGTGGAACCGATGAGCAGTCAGGCACTTAAGGAGACCATTCGTGTGGAACTCCGCCAGCAGCGTGCAGAAGGGCAGACCATTGCGGCAGTTTCACCGGGAAATTATGGACTGGATTTCATGCAGCAGACCTATGGATATGATCTTGATCGCAGTGTGAAATGCAGTAATTTTATCGGTGAGACGATCGATATGGCGGCGGAACTGGGATTTTGTGCAATGCTTCTGACCGGACATATTGGAAAACTGATTAAGGTGGCGGGAGGCATTATGAACACCCATTCCAATGAGGGAGATTGTCGGATGGAACTTTTAGCGGCAGCCGGCATCCGTGAAAATGTATCTTTAGAATGTTTAAAGAAGATTTTAGATTGCGTCACAACCGAGGAAGCACTTGCGTTTATTGATGCCGAAGGTAAAAAAGAAGAGGTTATGGAAGATATCATGGAAAAAATTGATTTCTATCTGAAAAAACGTGCGGCCGGTCGGTTACAGATTGCTTGTATTGTCTATTCCAATACTTACGGGCTGCTTGGGATGACTGCAAAAGCAGAAGAATTACTCAGGAGGTTGCTATGATTTATTTTGTCGGAGCAGGAAGCGGGGCACCGGATCTGATTACTGTGCGGGGAATGCGTCTGCTGCAGAAAGCAGATGTCATCATCTATGCCGGTTCGCTGGTCAATCCACAGCTTCTCGATTATGCAAAAGAGGGCTGTGAGATTCATAACAGCGCCAAAATGACACTTGAAGAGGTTATTTCGGTGATGGAACAGGCAGAAAAAAATAATTTAATCACGATTCGACTTCATACGGGAGAACCCAGTATATACGGAGCGGTGCGGGAACAGATGGATATTCTCGATCAGAAGGGGATTGCGTATGAGAGTTGTCCGGGTGTGAGTGCCTGTTTTGGAGCAGCGGCATCGCTGAATCTGGAATATACCCTTCCGGATGTGTCACAGTCACTGATCATCACCCGGATGGCCGGAAGGACGGCGGTACCGGAAAAGGAGAGTATTGAGAGTTTTGCCGCACACCATGCTTCCATGGCAATTTATCTGAGTACCGGAATGCTGGAGGAATTATCACGGCGCCTTGTAAATGGTGGATATGAGCCGGATACACCTGCGGCACTGGTGTACAAGGCAACCTGGTCGGACGAGGAAGCATATATCTGTACTGTGCAGGAGCTGGCGGCGGTGGCAAAGAAACATAATATTACAAAAACCGCTCTGGTGCTGGTCGGAGATGTAATATCAAATCAGCATTATACGCGCTCCAGACTCTACGCGCCGGATTTTACAACCGAATTCCGCAAGGCGAAAACCCAAAACACTGTAGAAAATGAGGGAGTAATGTGTAACATCCATGCGGGAAAGGAGTTACCGGAATGATCCTGTATATGACCTGGTTTTCGGAACGTGGAAGAGAGCTTGCGGCACGAATCACAGACCTTTCACTTTCTGTTTCGTATGGATTTTGGCAGAGCCGTTACGGTGGTCACCCTGCGGTTTCAAAGATACAGATAAGAGAAAGAGGAAACCGGTCACTTCCGGATTTTCTGGAGGAGGCTTTTGCACAACAGTTTCCCGTGATTTTCATTGGAGCGCTCGGGATTGCCGTACGGGCCATCGCACCTTTGATCCGCCACAAAACCGTGGACTGTCCGGTACTGGTGCTGGATGAGGCCGGACAGTTTGTGATTCCGGTGTTGTCCGGACATCTGGGTGGTGCCAATGAACTGGCGCAGCAGATCGCAGAATCATTGCATTCCGCTGCGGTTGTGACGACGGCAACAGACGTGAATGGGCTTTTTGCCGTTGATGTGTTTGCAAGAAAAAATGGCCTGCGGGTGTGTAACCCCGAAGCGATCCGGCATGTGTCTGGAAAACTGTTACAGGGCGAAATCATTGTGATGGCGGTAGACCCGGCATGCATGTCCCCGGAGGAGATGGCAGAATTACAGCCGCCAAAGGAAGTAAAGCTGATTTCGTGGAACGAAGCACAGGCGGAACATGCTGTGGATGTGTGGATTACAAAAAAAGAGCCACAGGAAGACCGTAAAACGCTTGTTTTAGCTCCGAAAACAGCCGTACTTGGCATGGGATGCAGAAAAAATAAAAGTTATAACGAGATAAAACAAATGATAAAAACATTGGTGGATAGCAGAAAAATAGACCTGGATGATATCTATGCCCTGGCATCGGTTGATGTGAAGGAAAAAGAACCCGGTCTGCAGGAACTGGCACAGCATTTGCGGGTACCGTTTGTCGTTTTTTCTGCCGGAGAACTGAAAAAAGTGCCGGGTGATTTCACCGCATCCGCGTTTGTGGCTCAGACAGTGGGAGTGGATAATGTGTGTGAGCGTGCTGCGGTCGCTGCAGCAGACGGAGGTAGTTTGCTGATACATAAGCAGGCTATGGATGGCGTGACAATTGCCGTGGCAAAACGGGAGAAAATCGTATTGCAGTTTGTGTGAAACAGGCGTTTGTGTGAAATGAAAGGAAGGAGAAAGAAATGAAACACCGGATTTATGTGGTCGGTATGGGACCGGGACAGGAAAATATGATGACGCAGGAAGCCATGCAGGTGTTAGAAGCCAGTGATGTGATCATCGGTTATACCGTATATCTGAAATTGCTTGGGGAACGGTTCGGGTGCAAAGAATTATTGTCTACACCGATGCGGCAGGAGCGGGAACGCTGCCAGATGTGTTTCGAGAAGGCAAGAGAAGGCAAAAAAGTGGCATTGATCTGCAGCGGAGATGCCGGAATTTACGGGATGGCATCCCTGATGCTGGAAATCGGAAAATTATATGATGATTGTATCATTGAAGTAATTCCCGGAATAACAGCAGCAAGCAGCGGTGCGGCAGTGCTTGGGGCTCCTCTCAACCATGATTTTTGCGTGATCAGCCTGAGTGATCTTCTCACCCCGTGGGAGAGGATTAAAAAGCGGCTGATTGCAGCTGCAGAGGGAGATTTTGCAATGGCAATTTATAATCCGTCGAGCCATAAACGGGCAGACTATCTGGAGCGTGCCTGCAGAATTCTGATGGAACACGGGGTGGAACCGGAGCGTGCCTGTGGGTATGTGGAAAATATCGGACGCGATGATACGAAAGCCGTAACACTTCCCATGGAGGAACTGGTGCATACACCGGTGAACATGTTTACCACGGTATTTATCGGGAATTCCCAGACAAAAATTATTGATGGAAAGCTTGTGACACCGAGAGGATACCATATATAGCAGCAGAAAACGGGGAAGAGGAATAAGATGGCAGAGAAAGTGTTAATTTATGCGGGAACAACGGAAGGTCGTCTTCTCGCACAGGAACTTTCACGGGCACATATTGCCTGTGATGTGCATGTAGCAACCGAATACGGTCAGATGGTCATGCCGGAACTTGTCGGGGTGAAGGTCTGTGTAGGAAGACTGGACGTAGAGGAAATGCGCGCCCTGCTGAAAAAAAACGGACAGAACAACTATGCGGCAGTCGTGGATGCTACGCATCCGTTTGCCACAGAAGTGTCTGCCAACATCCGGGAGAGTACAAAAGGAAGTGGAATTCCATATCTGCGTCTCCAGCGGCGAATGGACGATGGAATCTGTAGCATACCGGAAAACGAAAGCATGAAAGAGCGCGCTGGAACCGTGCATGTGTTTGCCGATTATGAAAGCTGTGTCCAGGCACTTACGGACACATCCGGAAACATTCTTCTGACAACTGGAAGCAAAGAGCTGGCGGTATTTGCACCCCTGAAGGAGCGTTTGTTTGTGCGTGTGCTTCCCGGATTGGAGAGTATCGGTCTCTGTGAAAAGGCGGGTATCCGCGGAAAGCAGATTCTTGCGATGCAGGGTCCGTTTTCGGAGGAAATGAATCTGGCAATGATTCATCAGTTTTCGATCCGCTATCTGGTTACAAAAGCCAGTGGTGCGCACAGCGGATTTCAGGAAAAACTTGCGGCAGCGCAGAAAGCAGGGATTACGGCATGCGTGATCGGGAAACAGGAACAGGAACAGGGAATGTCTTATGCACAGGTAACCGAAACACTTTCCCGTCTGCTTGGACATACGATTTCCGGTCGTCCGGAGGTGGAAATTTCCCTGATTGGCATCGGTATGAGTGCGGCGACACTGACACAGGAAGCAAAAAGAGCGCTGGAAGAGTCTGATGTGGTTTTTGGGGCAGAACGGATGCTCGAAGTGGTGGAAAACAGAAAGGAAACCTATCCTTTTTATCTCGCAAAAGATATTTTACCGGTTTTAAGACAAAAGGAATCCCAAATGGATGGCCAGAAACTGAAAGTCTCCATATTATTTTCCGGAGATACTGGATTTTACAGTGGAACAGAAAAAATAAAAACAGAATTAAATAAAAATAATTACAGAAAAATTCGTATTTTTCCAGGAATTTCATCCGTTTCCTACCTCTCTGCGGCAACGGGAATTGCCTGGCAGGATGCAAAAATTTTAAGTATCCACGGGAAAAAAGATACCGCAGAGACCAGAGCACTCGTTCTCGATGCAATCCGGCATTTTCCCAAGACGTTTCTGCTGGTTTCCGGAGTGGAGGATGTCCGGCGAATTGGATGCTGGATAGAAGAAGAAAAATTGACGAAAACCCGCATGATTGCTGGGTTTCAGCTTTCTTATGATGTAGAAAAAATCCGCGAATTATCGTGTAAAGAGGCAAAAAATACAAAAGAAGAGGGCCTGTATACCCTGTTATTATGCAATGAAAATGTGCAAAAAAGACGTCTTGTTCCAGGGATGTCCGATGAATCATTTTTGCGTGTCGTGGAAGGGGAAAAAACGGTTCCGATGACCAAGGAAGAAGTGCGCGCGCTTTCCTTATGTAAACTTGGCCTGACGGAAGATGCTGTGGTATATGATGTGGGGAGCGGTACCGGATCAATTGCAGTGGAGTGCGCAAAATGCAGTCCGGGGATTCGTGTGTACGCCATTGAGCAAAAAGCCACAGCACAGCAGCTTCTGCGCCGGAATCTGGAAAAATTTCATCTGGCAAATGTGATTCCGGTGGATGGGAAAGCACCGGAAATATTGGAATCCCTGGAACCTCCGACACATGTATTTATTGGGGGAAGCAGTGGACGCCTTGCGGATATTCTGCATGTCATCTGGGAGAAGAATCCACGGACACGTGTGGTTGTCAATGCCATAAGTCTTGAAACCGTGGCTCAGATTACAGAACTTGCTGCAGGGAAAATGCAGACAGAAATCATACAGGTGCAGGTCAGCAGAGCAAAAACCGTGGGAACCTATCATCTGATGCAGGCTGAGAACCCCGTATATATCTGTGTGCTGACGATGGCATAATGAGGAGAGAACTATGTTACACAGTGGAATGGTACTGGCAGCGCCGCAAAGTGGCAGTGGAAAAACGACAATCACCTGTGCGTTGCTGGCAGCAATGAAAAACAGAAAACTTGCAGTTCGTGCGTTCAAAAGCGGACCAGACTATATTGATCCCATGTTTCACCGTCAGGTGATTGGTGTACCGTCGCGCAATCTGGATACGTTTTTTTCAGGGGCAGATCAGATCCGGGAACTGTATGGATATGACCGGGAGAGCTTCTCTTATTCGGTGATCGAAGGAGCCATGGGATTATACGATGGCCTAGGAGGCACACAAAAAGAGGGCTCCGCCTATCATCTGGCACAGACCCTGGATCTGCCGGTTGTGCTTGTGCTGGATGCCCGTGGGATGGGGCGCACGATGGTTGCACTTCTGGCAGGTATGTTACAGTATGACAAGGATCACCGGATCATCGGTGTGATATTAAACCGCACATCGGAAGGGTTCTGCCGGACAATGACGCCGGTGATTGAGAAAGAACTGGGCCTTCCGGTGCTGGGATGTTTTCCGGTACAGAAAAATCTGCATCTGGAGAGCCGGCATCTGGGTTTGAAAATGCCACAGGAAATGGAAGGTCTGCGCAAGCAGGTCAATCAGGCTGCGGAAAAACTTGAAGAGACCGCAGATCTGGATCGGATGCTGCAGCTGTTGCAAAGCTGGGCACTTTTACATGCGTTTCGGGATGGAAAAACGAAACTGCCTAAATTACAGGAACCGGGAAAAGACAAAGGGGTTTTACAGAAAAAGGAAAAACAGCAGGAGGAATGTCCGGTTATTGCAGTTGCAAAAGATGAGGCATTTTGTTTTTATTATGAGGATAACCTGCGGCTTCTGGAAGCGTATGGTGGAAAACTCGTCTGGTTTTCACCGCTTGGACAGGAAAAAATTCCAGAGGAAGCGGATGCGCTTCTTCTGGGAGGAGGCTATCCGGAGCTGTGTGCCCGGCAGCTTTCAGAAAATGTCTCCATGCGCAATTCCATCCGGGAGGCAATTGAAAATGGTATGCCGTCCGTGGCAGAGTGCGGCGGGTTTATGTATCTGCATGAATTCATGACAGATGAAGAAGGAGAAAACTGGCCGATGGCAGGTATCATAACGGGCAGCTGTCATAACCGGGGAAAACTTGTACGTTTTGGCTATGTGAATGTGACGGAACAGACGTCCCATTTCCTGGCGGGAAAACCTGTCCGTGCACATGAATTTCATTACTATGACAGTGACAACAATGGAGAAAGCTGCGTGGCAGTCAAACCGGTAAGCGGAACATCCTGGACATGTATCCACGAGGACGACAGAAACTGGTGGGGTTATCCACATTTGTATTATCCGTCCAATCCGGCATTTGTGGAACACTTTGTACAGGCAGCACGCTTATATCACAGAGAGAGGAATGCAAAATAACATGAAAAAAGCAATTTTAATTGTGAGTTTTGGAACAACCTATCCGGATACCCGGCAGAAAAATATTGCAGCCATCACGCGGCAGGTCCGGGCATTGTATCCGGATGCCGTGGTAGAGGAAGCTGTCTCGAGTACGATTGTGCGTAACGCAATGAAAAAGCGCGAGCATATAGAAGCAAAGAGTCCGACGGAAGCTCTCGAAAGCATGAAAAAACAGGGAGTGACGCATGTAGCTGTATTTCCTACCCATGTGATTGACGGAATTGAAAATCACAGACTCAAGGAAGCGGCGAAAAAATATGCCGGTGCTTTCGAACAGATTGCAGTTGCCGATGCGCTTTTGGCAAAACCGCAGGATTATGGGGATGTGGCAAAAGCACTGTGGGAGTCGCTGAAGGAAGAGGTGGGAGATTTCCCATTGATTTTGATGGGGCATGGAACCGAACATGCGGCAGATGCCAGTTATGTGATGATGGAACAGTCGCTGCGTGCTTATGCAAAGCATGAAATTTATATTGCAACGGTGGAGGGAAGTATTACCATTGAAGATGTGATTGCACGGATGAAGTCCGGGCTGCAGAGCAGACAGAACGGGAAAGTGCTTCTTACACCGTTTATGCTGGTGGCGGGAGACCATGCAAATAATGATATGGCAGGCGGCATGCAGGACGGGGAGCAGCCGGATGCGGATTCCTTTGCCGGAAAATTACAGGCGGCGGGATACCGGCCGGAATGTGTGATTCGTGGAATTGGGGAGTATCCGGCTGTCCGGGAAGTGTATCTGGCACATTTGCGGCAAATAACGCAAAAATTATTTTGTGATTTAACAACAAAAAACCGTCCGGGTATCCTTTATGGAATCGGTGTGGGACCGGGAAATCCGAAACTTATGACCTTACAGGCACTGGAAACGATTCGCAGCTGTGATCTTATTGTGCTTCCGGCGGTGTCAAAAGAGGAATGTTATGCGTATCGGATCGTGGAGCAGGTTTGTCCGGAAATTGCAGATATGCCGCTTCTTTGCATGCCATTTCCGATGATCAAAGATGCGCAGAAACTGGAACTGGCACACAAACGGATTTATGATGCTGTGGAAGATTATCTCCGACAGGGACTGCGGGTAGGAATGCTCACAATTGGAGATCCGGGGATATATTCTACCTATATGTATATGCACAGATGTGCAGCAGATGCCGGCTGGGAGGCGCGGATCGTAAGTGGTGTGCCGTCGTTTTGTGCAGTAGCGGCAAGACTGGGGATTTCTCTGGGAGAAAAAGATGAGGAAATCCATATTATTCCGGCGGCGTATGACGTGCGTGAGTCACTCGGTTTTCATGGTACACGCATTTATATGAAATCCGGGAAAAAACTCGAAGAGTTATTACGGGTGCTCCGGGAATCGATGCAGGATAAAGAGAGCAGAGCGCACCAGGACATTTATGGAATATCCAATTGCGGCATGGAGAATGAACAGGTGTATTGTGGCCTGGATGAACTGGAACAGGCAAAAGGATATCTGACAACTGTGATTGTGAAGGAACATGTGGTACAATAGAAAACGTTTGATTTTAGAAAAATCTTTTAATGTCTGGAAAAAGGAGTGTCATATGTGGAAGATCAAGCACATTTTTGACGGAGAGTATGGGTGTGAGGAACTGGCAGAAGGGCAGCGGCCGAAGGTGTCAGTGACTCTGATTAATGAAAAAGAAGAAGAAACCTGTTTTTCTGTGGAGGACGGCTGGCTGATCGAACATGGATTAAATGAGGGAGATCTCTGGCCAAAAGAAGATGAGTTCCTATAAAAACAGTGAAATAAAAAGAGCAGGTGATACGAACCGTATCACCTGCTTTTGCTTGGCATTTTATAAGGAGATGTCAATATGCATATTCTGCGTGCTAATCAAGGACATAATGTTCTCCTGTACAGCGGAATTCATCTTACGGGAAAGCTTGACGAGCTTCTGCGGATATTCCTGATCCGGAGAGAGCAGCTTTCGTGCCTTGGAATTATTGGCGGTTTTCAGAAGGTCTTTGTTGAGATCCAAAGTGCCATCACTGTTTATCGTGATACCTAAATCTTCCAGTTCGTCTGCGTGTTTTTTACTCAGCGTGTTAAGCTGCTTGACATAACGTTTGGTTTCGTAGTCGGAACTGGATTTCCCGGAAGTGACCGTATAGTTGTAAGTATCCACAAAGGCTTCAATGGCAGCCTTCGATGTATCATTGAGATCATCGTCTTTCTCATCCGTGTCGGAACCAAAATCACTTTTGGAAATCCGCTTGGCAGCCCTGTTTAAAGCACGGCTGTCTTCGTAGGAAAGCTCCACATTACTGTAACCGGACCGACCGGAGGTTTTGGCTGCTTTCTGATTATTTGTATAGAAGTTTCTTAAAAAATAATTCGTGGATAATGATACCCCAGAGGAAACTTTTGTGGACATAATAAACATCCTTTCTTAAAAAGGTTATAATTTCTATATTTTTACTATTTACATCGGCACTTGTTCTTTACTTCTTAACCCAAACAAGGTAAAATATTTTATATAGACAGGAACAGAGTAGATGAATTCAGGAGGCAATTACAGTTATGGAACGAAAAGCATTTGGAAAGCTTGCAGATGGAGAAGAGGCAACACTTTATACTATTTCC
>ERZ772880.3172-NODE-3172-length-11537-cov-7.673924_pt1 | contig 11537 bp, 9 predicted proteins | sample MGYA00580577_ERZ772880 | MGnify/ENA primary metagenome ERZ772880 (study PRJEB29015, sample SAMEA2737705) | human gut metagenome | biome: human gut; feature: human-associated habitat; material: faeces | place: China | collected 2012 ... | reverse complement strand
AAAAGAAAGTAGGAGTTCCCGGGAGGCAGCCGTCCCCGGGCAATATACCAAAAAAGGCGAACTCGGAACATCCCCAAATTCGCCTTTTTAATGTTATAACGTCCGAATTACTCCACAGAGATCATGTAGTAGTACACGGGCTGGCCACCGCTGATGTGGCTGACCTCGACACTGCCGCCGCACTTGGCGCGCACCAGATCGGTCGTCTTTTCGGCGTCCTCGTCGCTGACGTCGCAGCCGGAAATGACCGTGATGAACTGGGTGTCCTTCTTCTTCATGGAGCGGGCCAGACGATAGGTCATCTTGACCAGGTCGGTGCCGGTGGCAACGATTTTGCCGTTCTCCAGCGCCATGATCTCGCCCTTCTTGATGGGCTTGCCGTCAAACTCGCTGTCGCGGGCGGCATAGGTGATCAGACCCGTGCTGACGCGGTCCGCCGCCTGCATCATGGCAACGGCGTTCTCCTCCGGCTTCAGGTCGGGGTCAAAGTTCAGCATGGCGGTCATGCCCTGGGGCACGGTGCGGGTGGGCAGCACGATGACCTTGCGGTCCGCGAGCTTCTGCGCCTGCTCGGACGCCATGATGATGTTTTTGTTGTTGGGCAGAACGAGCACGGTCTTGGCGGGCACGCTCTGGATGGCGGAGAGGATGTCCTCGGTGGAGGGGTTCATCGTCTGGCCGCCGCTGACAACCGCGTCCACGCCCAGGTCGCTGAACACAGCCTTCAGGCCCTCGCCCGCGGCCACGGCCACAAAGCCGTACTCGCGCTCGGGGTCAACGGCGGCGTAGGTGAACTCGCTGTCCTTCTTCTCCTCGGCCTCGGCCTGCTTCTCCAGACCCTTCGCCTGCTTCTGGCGGGCGAGGAACTGCTCGTGCATGTTTTCAATTTTAAAATTGGTCAGGTAGCCGTACTTGATGGCCTCACTCAGCATCATGCCGGGGTCGGAGGTGTGGACATGGCAGTTGGCAACGTCGTCGTCCTCGATCACAACAACGGAGTCACCGTTGGACTCAAGGAAGGCGCGCAGGCGGGTAACGCTGGCATCGGCATCCTTGTGCAGCAGGAACTGGGTGCAGTAGCCGTTCTTGATGTCCTCGACCTTCATCAGGTCGTCGGCAAAAACGCCCTTGCCTGCGGCTTCGCTGGATACCTTGGGCTTGGCGGCGACCTCGGCACCGGCGATGATCTCGCCGCCGTCGAACACCTGCTTCATGCCCTCAAAGATCAGCATGATGCCCTGGCCGCCGGCGTCCACGACACCGGCCTTTTTCAGCACGGGCAGCAGGTTCGGGGTGTCGTCCAGCGCGGCCTGACCGGCTTGCAACGTGGCGTCCCACATGGCAGGAACGTCCAGCTCGGTGCACTCGGCGGCCTTCTCGGCAGCCAGACGGGAGACGGTCAGGATCGTGCCCTCGGTGGGCTTCATGACGGCCTTGTAGGCGGCCTCGACGCCCTGCTGCAAGGCGGCAGCCAGGTCAGCGGAGGATGCCTCGGTCTTGTCCTTCAGCGCCTTGGAGAAGCCGCGGAACAAAAGGCTCGTGATAACGCCGGAGTTGCCGCGGGCGCCGCGTAGCATGGCGGAGGCAGCGGTCTTGCTGGCCTCGGCCACGGTGCAGCTGTCGGGCATGGCCTCAAGCTCGGCGCGGGCGGCACCGATGGTCATGCTCATGTTCGTGCCGGTATCACCGTCCGGAACGGGGAAAACGTTCAGCTCATCCACGCGGGTGCGCTGGTTGGCAATGTTGTTGGCGCCGGAAAGAATGGCGTCGCGCAGGGTCTGGCCAGTAATCATGGTTTCGTTACACCTCATATTTTTTGGGTAAAACAGTCTTTAGTCGGCAATGACGTCGTCCACGTAGACATCGATGCGGGCGACCTTTAAGCCGGTGGCAAGTTCAACTTCGTCCTTGACGCGGTGGGTGATGCTTTGGGTGATGGTCGAGATGTTCAGACCGAACCCGACCTTGATATGCAGGGCGATGACCAGCTTGCCGCCCTCCTGCGTGACGGTGACGCCCTTCGGCGGCAGGCTGCCGGTGCGCAGGGCGCTGCGCACAACGCTTTCAGCCGGGGCCTGACCCATGGCGGCAATGCCGTAGCACTGCTTGGCGGCCTGCTCCACCAGGCCGGAGAAGTAGTCATTCGTCAGCGAAATATGTCCATAGGGATTGACCTTGGTGATCATCTGCGATCCTCCTTTTCAGGGTTAGCTGCGGCTAAGCCCGCAGCTGCACTATATGAATCTTTAGCTATTATACACCATTTTTCCCCGCTTGAACAGGGCATTTCGGAGAAATTTATTTTGCCGCGTGGATTTAACATTCCATTCACAAAGTTTACAGCGCAAGAGTATATACTGTTTACAGAAGTATGACAATCTTACCAAAGGAGCTCGGTTTAAACCATGAACCTTTTATTCTTTTTGACACCCAAGCAGGACGTCCTGTACATTTACGAGGATTTCACCCTGCGCCAGACGCTGGAAAAATGGTCCAACCAGCGCTACGCCACCATCCCTGTTCTGAAGCGCAACGGCGAGTATGTCGGCAGCATCACCGAGGGCGACATCCTCTGGGGCATGAAAAATCTGCACGGGCTGGACCTTGAAGCCAGCGAGGATGTGCCGATTTCCAGCTTCCCCCGCCGCCGTGATTACAAGGCCGTTACCGTGACCACCGACATGCCGACGCTTTTAAAGGCAGCCATCGAACAGAACTTTGTGCCGGTGGTGGATGACCGCAATGTGTTCATCGGCATGGTGCGCCGTACCGTGCTGCTGCGGGAGCTGTACGACAAATATACGACCCTGCCGACGGATAAGCGCTTCAAGGGCAGCCACCCGCCGATGTAAGGGCTTGCAATCCGCCGCGCGTTGCGGTATAATCAGCACAACGGACAGAGAGGTCGCACAGGACTTCTCTGTTTTATTTTTTACAGTGAGGTGTGAACGCTTGCGCCGGGGCTGGCGGCTATGGCCGTCTCGGAGGATGGACTGACGGAGGCCGTATGCCTGCCGGATAAAAGGTTCGTCTGGGCTGTGCAGTGGCACCCCGAATTTTCGTTCCGCGTGAATGAGGACAGCCGAAAGATTTTTAAGGCGTTTGTGGGTGCGTGTTAAAGGAAAAGCCTTCCCCCAAGGGGGAAGGTGGCGCGGAGCGCCGGATGAGGGGCAAGTTTGCCATTATTGTCCATAAATGGGTTGTCGTGGGAAGGCCGCCCCTCATCAGTCACCTTCGGTGACAGCTTCCCCCAAGGGGAGAAGCCAAAAAAATCCCTTCTGTGGTGTCACACCGCAGAAGGGATTTTCTTTTATTTTGCTTTTTCAGCGGCTTTTTTTGCTTTTCGCTTTTTGCGCTTGCGGGCGATGAACAAAATCACCAGCAGCAGTGCGGCTGCGGCGCCGCAAGCCGCCGCGAGCAGGGGCACCTTGCTGGCGGGCATCTGCACAGCGGCGAAGGCCGTCGTACCGGCGGGGGCGGTGCAGGTCAGATAGCTGCCGTCCACGCTTGTGTCGGCCTGCTGCCAGCCTGCGTCGGTCCTGACCCACAGCACGGTGTTCTCCGTCGTCTCCGGCGGCATATAGCGCAGCGTGTGGCCGGTGTCGGCGGGCAGCTCCAGGCCCCACGCCTCCACCAGCGTGCCGGGGGTATCGGGCGCGTCGTCCACCTCATAGAGCATCAGCTCGTCGGTGGTGTCGAAGCTGCCCTCCACCAGCACAAGGGAGCGTTCACCGCGCTTTTCCTGGCTCTGGCGGACCGTGTTTATATCGCTGTACTCGGCGTGGATCGTCGCGTCAAACGTCATGCCGGTCAGATCCACATCCTCCCAGCTGCCGTACTGGCCCTGGTGGTTGGGAACCGGCGGCAGCTGATCCGTCGGGAAGTCGCTGCCGTACGGGATGTGGTATTCCTGGACCAGCGAATCCTCGTCGGTCACAAAGCGGACACAGATGCTGCCGAAATCGCCGGGCAGATTTTCCTGTGCGACGAAATCCTCGTAGGCCAGCGGTTCGGCAATGTCCTGGTAGCTGACGCTGTCGATGCCCGCGACACCCCCGTCCACGAAGGTGTTGCCGGTCACGCTGCCGTCCAGCGGGTCGTCCACGATACCGGCAATCGCTCCGATCTGTTCGGCAGCGTTGTCGATCATGACCATGGCGCGGCAGTTTTCGATGGTGGCACCGCTGCCGACAATGCCGCCGACCTGCTTTGCACCGGACAGGCGGCCCTTGGCGCAGCTCTCGCGGATCGTGGACTTGCTGATACCGGCCACGCCGCCGACGCCGGTGGCGTCCTCGGCATCGAGGGTGCCAAAGCCCCTGCAGTCGATGACAGAGCCCATCTCGGCGTCGCCGACGATGCCGCCCGCGTTCTGCTTTTTGGCGCTGACCGTGCCGTAGTTTGTGCAGTCACGGGTGACGACGCGGGTCTTGAAGGTAAAGTTCAGCGACTCGCTGCCCGCGGTGGTGTAGTCGTCCTCGGGGTCCAGATCGTTCTCGCGGGCCATGGCACCGGTAATGCCGCCGGCGTTGAGGTCGGCATTGACCGTGCCGCTGTTGATGCAGTTCGTGACCTTGGCCTCGACGTCGTCATCGGTGTCGTCATCGGAAACGTCGTCCACGATGTCGTCTGCATCCCGGTTGACATTCTCGCTGGCACCGGACAGCGTCTGGCCGATCTTGTTGATCTGCTTCGAGATCGCCTTCACGTCGTTGATCAGCGCCTGGCTGTTGCTGCTGGCGTTGTTGTTCAGGCTGCTGACGATGTCGCCCATGCTGGTCAGGCTGCTGCTCAGATCATTGCGGCTGGCCGTGATGGCGTCGCGGTTCGTCAGCTCGACCTTTGGAATTTCGACGTCCACGGAGTCCGGCAATGCATCCGAAATGTCATTGAGCACATCCTTTGTGTCGGGCAGGTCGTCAAGACCCTCGGTGATGAGCGTATAGTTCGGGTCGATCGGATAGCGCTCGTCCGGCTTTGTGGCAGTGCCGTCGTCCTCGCTGACAACGGTGCTGTCAGCGGAATCGTCAACGGCTTCGGGGCCTGGCTGCCCGTGGGGGGTGCGGTCCGCCTCGCCGCCCTCTGCAGCGGGCTCCTGTGCGGGGGATGTCTCCTCACTCTGCGCCGCGGCGGGTTCCTGTGCGGGGGCAGTGTCCTGCACTGCCGTACTGCTTTCGTCAGGCGTGGAGAGGTCAGCACTCTGCGCGGGCTCCTCCGAGGGGGACAGCGTGTAATTCGGATCGACAGGGTCGGTGTCAGACGGAGGCGTCGCTTCGCTGTAGTCGATGACTGTGTCCGAGCCCGCGGCATTGTCTCCGTCGTCCGCGCCGGGCAGGTTGGTATTCTTGAGGTCCTGCTTGAACTGACTCAAGTCGGTCTTGACGGTCTGGGAACCGATGGACACGCCGTTTTGGGCCTGCTTCAGCAGATTCTCAATGGCATTGCGGGAGCTGGTCACGTTGTTCTTCAGCGCTTCGAGCTGGTTGGAAAGGTCGCTGCTGGCGGCGCTGGCGTCATCGCAGGCGCGGTTGACCAGCGTCTGCAGCGTGCTCATCTCGTCGGAAAGCTCCTGCAGCGTGTCCTTTGTGTATTCCAGCGTGCTGCTCGGCTCCATCTGGCCGACGATGCCGCCGCCCTCCTTGCGGGCGTAGACAGTGCCGTAGTTGACGCAGCCCTCAATGTAGCCGGTCTGGCTGCCCGCGATGCCGCCGACGTTGTAGCCCATGTGCTGGTAGCCCACGGTGCCGCGGTTCATGCAGGCGCGGATGACACCGCCGGACTGGCCCGCAATGCCGCCGATGTCGGTGATGTCGGCGACGTTCTCGGTGCCGATCAGGTCGTTCAGCGTCAGCGAAGAAAGGTCGATGTCGTTCTGCTCCACCGTCGTGTTGACGCTGGAGGTGTTCGTGCAGTTGGCAATGATGCCGTGATTTTCACCGGCGATGCCGCCGATGAAGTGCGCACCGTAGACACTGCCCGTGGTCGTGCAGCTTTCGATGACACCGGCGGCCAGATTTGTGCCCGCGATGCCGCCGACAACGGACGCGCCGGAGGACACGCCCTCAAAGCGGCAGTTGTGCAGCGTACCGGCGTTGCTGCCCGCAATGCCGCCCACGGTGGAGCGGCTGCCGGTGGGCAGCGAGCGGCCCCGGATGACGAGGTCGCGGACGTTGGCCCCCTGCTGCACATAGCGGAAGAAGCCGATGACTGAGCCGTCATCTACAAGGCTCAGGCCGGAGATCGTGTGGCCCTGCCCCTCAAATACGCCGCTGAAGGACGGGATGCCCGCAAAGCCGCTGCCGGTCAGTTCCAGATCGGCGTCCAGATAGACGGTGCGGTTTTTGCTCCAGCTGTCCAGGCGGCAGGAATCGGCCAGCTGCAAAAGGTCATCGACGGTGCCGATGTGGAAGGTCTCCTTTTCGGCAGTGTCGGCGGTCTCGCTCTCCCCTTCCGCAAAAACGGGCAGGGTCAGCGCCAGCACAAGGCAGAGCGCCAGCAGCGCAGCCCAGAGGCGGCGCGTCAGGTCAGAAATGCGGTTCATTCAGCGTCGCCTCCCTTCGTGTCAGTGTCGGGCGTATCGGGTGTGCCTGGTTCGGGGGCACCGTCCTCGGATTCGTGGATGTTCTTCTCCGACAGGTACATGTCGGGCTTGTCAACGGTAAATTCGGTGCCGGTGGCAATGTTCGCACTGAACTGGCCGTGCAGCACGCCCTTGATGTCAGCATCTACGACGCCGTTGATGTAGCCGCGCACGCGGCCATTGATGTGCATTGTGCCGCTGGCCGTGTGGGCCATACCGGCAACGCCCTTCATCTCAAAGCTCGTGCGCTCGATGATGGTGTCGCCCAGGATCAGGATCTGCGGCAGGACGAACAGAACCAGAACGATGGAAACGATCGTGCCGCGGCCCAGGCAGGTACCGATGGCGGAGATAACGGGGTTCGTGGTCAGCACGCTGATCAGGATACCGGCGGATGCCAGAATCGAGCCGGAGGTGAAGATGGTCGGGAACGACTCGTTCAGGGCTGCGACGATGGCCTCCCGCGGGCGCATGACCTTCTTCAGGTCGGTGTAGTGGCTGGAGATAACGATGGCGTAGTCGATGTTTGCACCCATCTGAATGGAGTTGACGATCAGGTAGCCGAGGAAGTACAGCGGGGTGTGCTGCAGGTACGGCACCGAGAAGTTGATCCAGATACTGCCCTGAATGACGATGATCAGCAGCACGGGCAGACCCGCTGACTTGAATGTGAACAGCAGGACCAGGATAACGAACAGCGCGGACAGCACACTGATCAGCAGGTTATCCTCGCCGAAGGAGCTGGACAGGTCCATGGCGCTCGTCATATTGCCGACAACGTAGAACGAATCGGTGGCGTAGTATTTGCCGATGATGTCGTGCATCTTGTTGACGAAGGCGAACGTCTCGTCGGTCTCCTCGGGCAGGTTCAGATAGACGACCATACGGCTGTAATCATCGCTCTGCAGCTGCTTCTGGGCTTCATCGAGCTGGTCGAACAGGTCGTCCAGCGTGTCCTGCACATCACCCGAGAGAGTGATGTTGCCGTCGTGCATCTCCTGTTCCAGGAACCTGAACATGTCGTAGATCGGCACTTTATAATCGTCCAGGCCGTTGATGATCTCGCCGTACTCGTCATGGTCGACGGCGTAGGCGCCGTACAGTGCCTTGGCAACCTCGTAGTCGAGGTTGGCCATCTCGGCCAGCTGGCGCGGGGTCACAGCGTCGGTCAGCATATAGCCGTCCATCGCTTCAATGTTGGCCAGACCCATCGTGGATTTGACCTCGGCGCAGGCGTCCAGCTCGTCGAGGATCCTGCCCTCGGACTCATAGTCGCCCGACGGCACAATGACGGCCACCATGTTGCTGGAACCGAAGGTGTTTTTGATTTTCTGGTAGGCGATCTGGCGCTCGCTCTGCTTGGCGGTGACCAGGTCAGTGTAGGTGTAGCAGTAGGGGCACAGGTTGGCAAAGACCGCCGCCGCCACGATGATGACGCCGAAGATCGGCGGGATGATAAAGCGGGTCTTGATGTCGAACTTGCCGACGGCGGTGATCTTGGGAATCAGGTTTTTGTGGCGGGTCTTGTCGATCAGCTTGCTGAACAGCACCAGCAGGCCGGGCATCAGCGTAAAGACACAGAGCATACTGAACAGGATAGCCTTGATCAGGACCGTAGCCAGGTCGCGGCCAATGCCGAAGTGCATGAACGCCAGCGCGGCCAGGCCGCTGATCGTCGTGAGCGAGGAGGAAGAAATCTCCGGGATAGCCTTGGAAAGCGCGGCAATGCAGGCCTCGCGGGTGGGCAGCGTCTCATGCTCATCACTGAAACGGTGGCACAGAATGATGGCGTAGTCGATGGCCAGCGCCAGCTGCAGTATGACGGTGACTGAGTTGGAGATGAAGCTGATCGTGCCGCACAGGAAGTTTGTGCCCATGTTCAGCAGCGCCGCCGCGCCGAAGGTCATGATGAGGACCGGGACCTCGGCATAGGAGCGGGAGGTCAGCGTCAGCACGACGACGATGATGATGGCCGCAATGATGACGATGACGACCATTTCCGATTGCAGGTCCGCGGAGGAATCGTAGCCGACCTCGGAATAGATCGAGGTGTCGTAGCTGCCCTCAAGCTCGTCGCGGATCTCCTGCAGGGCGTTCTCGGCGCGCTCGTCCCCTACTTCTGCGTCAAAGCTGACGGAGAACAGCGCCGACGCATTCGTGTAATGCTCGTCGGTGTCGTCAAATTCGACGGTGGTGACACCCTCGATGTCCTCAAGCCGGGACTGTATGTCCAGCGCAGTATCGTAGGTGATGTTGGACACCATGACGTTGGCCGTGCCGTAGGTGACGAAGTTGTCATTCATCACGGTCAGGCCCTGGCGGGTCTCGGTGGTTTCGGGCAAATAGGTCGTGATGTCGTCCTCGACCTTGACCCAGCCCGTGGCGATGGCACTGAAAATCAGCGCAAATATGTATAACAGGAAGAACAGGTTGCGTTTATCAACGATAAACGAAGCCAGCTTTTCCATCCCGCCGCCTTTTGGCTTTTCGTTCTCCAAGAGTATACAGCCTCGCTTTCCCATTTTATTCGATACAAAAAGGATACATCAATATTATACGAAATGCAAGGCCCATGCAACACGGTCAAATTCAGAGGAATGTACAAAGAAGCGAGGAAGTTTTTGTTAAGGTACACAAAAAAACACCGTGCGGTGTTAAACCACACGGTGTTGAAAGCTATTTGGTAAGCTAAATTACTTCAGCTCGACCTTAGCGCCGACCTCGGCCAGCTTCTTCTGGATGTCCTCGGCGTCAGCCTTGGAAGCCTGCTCCTTCAGCTTGGCGTTCGGGGTCTCAACCAGCTTCTTGGCCTCCATCAGGGAAGCGCCGGTCAGCTCCTTAACGGTCTTGATGACCTGCATCTTGTTGGCGCCAACGTCAGCCAGGATGACGTCAAACTCGGTCTTCTCCTCCTCAGCGGGAGCAGCAGCGCCGGCGGCAGCGGGAGCGGCAGCAGCAACAGCAGAAACGCCGAACTCCTCGCAGATGGTGTCAACGAGCTCTTTCAGCTCCAGAACAGTCATAGTCTTGACAGACTCGACAATGGCAGTGATCTTCTCAGAAGCCATGGTAGTTACCTCCATAAATTTTATAGTTTTAAGCGGCGCGGTTTGTATTCACGGAGCGCTGCGCCGGTGCGCTCAACCTGCTAAACCTAAACTCAGGCAGCAGTCTCGTCCTGCTTGTCGACGATACCCTGCAGGGCAACAGCCAGACCGCCAACGATACCGTTGAGGGAGCCAGCCAGCATGGAGAGCAGGCCTTCGCGGTTGGGCATGGTAGACAGGCTCTTGATACCTGCAGCGTCCATGACCTGACCATCGCAGAAGCCGCCCTTGACGACGAAGCGCTTGGACTTGTCGGCGTCAGCAAACTTGCACAGGATGCGAGCAGCAGCAGCCGGATCCTCCGGAGACAGAGCGATAGCCGTGTCACCCTTGAAGTACTCGGTCAGACCCTCGTACTGGGTGCCCTTGACGGCCAGGCGCAGCATGGTGTTCTTGACGACCATGTAGTGCACGCCAGCCTCACGCAGCTCCTTACGCAGCTTGGTGTCATCAGCAACGCTGATGCCGTTGTAAGCAACGACAACACCGGCCAGAGAGCCTGCGATCTTCTCGTTCAGATCAGCAACAAGAGCCTTCTTAGCTTCCAGAATCTTTGCACTGGGCATTTGAAATTCACCTCATTCCACTTACAGATTGGTTTCGGTAAGCGGCTTTTTATGTGATATATAGAAAAAAGCCCCTTCCCGTCGCCGGGAAAGGGCTTGAAAGCATTGCAATCAAACGCACGTTTCTCGGCAGGTGGGTAAAACCCGTTATGCCTTGCGGCACCTGCTGTCTCAAAAACAGCTTAATTAGTATAGCACGCGAACGTGCGTTTGTCAAGCGTTTTTCAGCTCAAAGCTGAAAAACTTATACGCCGTACTTATTGGTAGCAACGCGGACGCCGGGGCCCATGGTGGTGGCGATGGTAGCGCTCTTGAAGTACTGGCCCTTGGCAGCGGCGGGCTTAGCCTTGGCGATGGCATCCAGGACGGTGTCCAGGTTGGTCATCAGCTTCTCGGCGCCGAAAGAGGCCTTGCCGATGGGCACATGGATGATGTTCTGCTTGTCCAGACGGTACTCGATCTTACCGGCCTTAGCGTCGGTAACAGCCTTGCCGACGTCGGGGGTAACGGTGCCGGCCTTCGGGTTGGGCATCAGACCACGGGGGCCCAGGACCTTACCGAGACGGCCAACGCGGCCCATCATGTCGGGGGTGGTGACCAGAACGTCGAAGTCCAGGTAGCCGCCGGCGATCTTGGCGATCAGATCGTCATCACCGACCTCCTGCGCACCGGCAGCCTCAGCGGCCTTGGCGGCGTCGCCCTTGGCGATGGCGATAACGCGGACGTTCTTACCGGTGCCGTTGGGCAGGACAACAGCGCCGCGGACCTGCTGGTCGGCGTGACGGCTGTCAACGCCCAGGCGGACGTGCAGCTCAACGGTCTCGTCGAACTTAGCGGTAGCGGTCTTGCAGCACAGCTCCAGGGCCTCGTTGGGATCGTAAGTCTTGTTATTCTCGATCAGCTTAGCAGCGTCGATATACTTCTTGCCGTGTTTCATTGCGTATTACCCTCCTATTCAGCCCTCAACGGTAACGCCCATGCTGCGGGCGGTGCCCTTGATCATGCTGACAGCGGCCTCCAGGGAAGCAGCGTTCAGGTCGGGCATCTTGGTCTTGGCGATCTCCTCGGCCTGAGCCAGCGTGATGGAGCCAACCTTGTTCTTGTTGGGCACGCCGGAAGCAGTGTCGATGCCGGCAGCCTTCTTGATCAGAACGGGCGCCGGAGGAGTCTTGGTGATGAAGGAGAAGGAGCGGTCAGCGTAGACCGTGATGACGACGGGGATGATCATGCCCATCTGGTTCTTGGTACGCTCGTTGAACTCCTTGGTGAACGCCATGATGTTGA
>ERZ772880.3171-NODE-3171-length-11538-cov-8.121571_pt1 | contig 11538 bp, 10 predicted proteins | sample MGYA00580577_ERZ772880 | MGnify/ENA primary metagenome ERZ772880 (study PRJEB29015, sample SAMEA2737705) | human gut metagenome | biome: human gut; feature: human-associated habitat; material: faeces | place: China | collected 2012 ... | reverse complement strand
GCCCCGACTATGTGGACGAGACCGTGTCCATGAAGGTGGTTCGCATCATTCAGGGTTATGTGAATGTAGTTAATAAGATGGTGTGGAGGAAGTACTGATTACTAGGTTTCACGGAGAAGAAATTTGTGCTTCTGATAGTCGTCTGTTTTAGATTGAAATTAAAAGGGAGAGAAGGAAATCATAATGCAGGCACTCATTTTAGCGGATCGAGAGATAATAGGACTGACTGGATTGGGAAATAGCAATGAACCATGGATGGTTGAAATCGATGGAGTTCCAATAATAGAAAGAATGTTGACTCAGCTAGATAATAGTATTGTTTCAAGAATAATTCTCATTACTAGGGATAATAAAGAAAGTCTAATTGAATTCAGCAAGAGATTAAACTTAAAGACTGAACTTGTGTTTTTAGAAAATAAGTTTTACAAAGAGTCAAAGAGTATTTACTCGATATTCTTGGGAAGAGAATATTTGTCAATGGACGATACGGTTATTCTAAATTCTCAGCTTGTGCTGGAAGATAATCTTCTCGAATCTATACTTGAAACGGATGGTGAATGTGTTGTATCAGTAGATATTTATAAAAATTGGATGACAGGAAAACCAGTATTTGTTGACGGAAATGATCGCGTTTTGTCAGTTGGACAAGAACCTCAAATGGCTTCGACTCTTCAGTTAAATTCGTATCGGATGGTTGGGATTTGCAAATTTGATATGAATTTTACAAAAAAATATTTTGTTCCGGTATTGGAAACCATAATTGATGTGCAAGGAGATAGTCTAGAATATTCTGAACCGTTGAATGTAATTGCAATGTCAAATGACACGAGGATTAAGGCCTTGCGTGTGAGCAATGCTGTATGGCGTGAAATCAATAATACGGAGGACATAAATCAGGCTACAATCCTTTTTTCAAAAGATAAAAAAAGTGTTGCTGATAAAATGCTGGGAAGTTGGGGCGGATATTGGAGATATCCTGATTATCTGGATTATTTTTATCTTGTGACACCATATTATCCGCCACGTGAACTAGTTGAGGAGCTGCAGAATAATTTTAAAGTTTTGCTTGAACAATATCCGTCAGGAATGAGAGTGAATGCGGAACTGGCGGCGAGCGCATTTGGGGTTTCTCCAGAAAGTATTATTGTGGGAAACGGTGCTGCAGAGTTAATTAAGTCAATGATGGGATTTATAAAAGGGAAAACTGGATTCGTTCGACCTACATTTGATGAATATCCCAACAGATATACTGAGATTGAAACGGTTAATTATCTGGTAGAATCAGAAGATTTTTCCTATAGTGCGAGTGATCTTATAGAATACTTTGATAAAACTACTATTTCTAATCTTGTATTGGTTAATCCGGATAATCCATCAGGTAACTATATTCCTAAGAACGATATGCTGAGGATGATATCGTGGGCAAGAGATAAGGGTATTAAGATAATTGTTGATGAATCATTTGTTGATTTTTCTGATGAGATAAACTCATCTTTGATTGATCAAGAAATTTTAAATCAATATCCAAATCTATACGTGATTAAGAGTATTTCTAAATCGTACGGTGTGCCGGGACTGAGACTTGGTGTCTTGGCAAGCGGAGATAAAAGATTGATTTCAAAAATGAAAGTGGATGTATCAATCTGGAATATAAATTCGTTTGCTGAATTCTATATGCAGATTTGCGGTAAGTATCGTGATTCATATATAAAGTCGCTAGATAAATTCAGAAAAGAAAGGACTAGATTTATATCAAAACTTCAAAACCTAAGATATATACGTGTGATACCATCTCAAGCAAACTATCTTATGGTAGAATTGCTTGACGGTTTGGATGCAGAAGAATTAAAACAGAGAATGCTACTTGAAAAGAAAGTCTTTATTAAGACTCTAAGTAAGAAAATCAAAGGGAAAAAACAATATTTAAGAATTGCCATCAGAAATGAAGCGGATAATGATATGTTTATCCAAAAATTGGCAGAGACATTGAATGCAATGCTGAGTTCTGAGAATAGGATTGAAAAAGATGTCTGAGTATATATTTTTATTTGATTTGGATTCGACAATTACATGCAAAGAAATTTTACCTACTATTGCAGAAAAGGTGAATAGACAAAAAGAAATGCGAGAACTTACGGAAGCGACCATGAATGGAGAGATTCCATTTAAGAGTAGTTTCCTAAAAAGGGTGGAAATATTAAGCGTTATGAATGTATCAGAAACGCGAGCGATGGTAGCTGAGATACCCTTAAATGAGAATATCGCACAGTTTATAAGGGAAAATCGTGATAGGTGCTACGTTGTAACTGGAAATCTAGATATTTGGATCAATGATTTGATGCGCAAACTCGGCCTCAATGATCATGTGTATTGCTCTAGAGCAAACTATAAAAACGATAAAATTACGCAAGTAGTCAGTGTTATTGATAAGGAATTGACCGCAAAACAGTTTGTTCAGCCGCTTGTTGTTATTGGTGATGGAGATAATGATTCTGGTATGGCACAAGTTGCTAATATTTCAGTTGGTTTTGGTGGTATTAGGGATATTGCGCCATCGCTGATTCAAAATATTGATTATGCATTTTACGATGATAATAGATGCGCGGATTTTCTCAGGACGCTTCTATAAAAAGATTAGAAGGAAACATGATTATGAGACACGATGATATTAGCGTTGTAATCTGTTGTGCAGGAATGGGCACTAGACTTGGTATTGGGACAACAAAGGCACTGGTGAAAATAGCTGGTAAGTCTATTATACAGCGTCAGCTGGAAATGCTCGATGAGTATGATGATATTCGCGTTGCCGTTGGTTATCAAGCAGAAAAGGTTATCAAGGAGGTAAAGCATATCCGTAAGGATGTAATGTTTGCTTTTAATAATGATTATCGTAAGACAGGCTCAGGGGTGAGCTTATCTAAGACATTGATTGGAGCGCGAAAATACGTCGTAATTATGGATGGCGATTTACTTATTAATAGGGACGATTTCAATCGATTTATGAGTGAGCCACAGGAATGTATAAGTGTATGTGAAGCACACTCAAGTGAACCAATTTACTTGGCTGTTTCAAATAATGAAGTAAACGAATTCTTACGTAGCCCAAGTAAGTATGAATGGGGGTGCCTTTCCAAAGTTTTATCGAGCCGGTTGATTGCAGGGGCACAAGGAATTGATGAGATGCTGCAACCACTTCTTCCTCTAAAGGCAGTTCCGATGCGCATAAGAGATCTGGATACGCAGGACGATTATGAGCGTATGATTCAGTGGTATAATACGGGCATGATGGACTGATTGAGGAAAAGAATATGACTGAAATTTTGACGGTTAGCATTTTTGACTATCTCATGTATGGTATTTAACTGACGAATGAGTGGAGACGCTTCTGGCATTGCGGATTCTTGACGCAGTAAAGACATATGATGTTTCAAATGTTGGATATGCTAAGGTGTGCAACGCTGACCTGCTGCTGGCGACCGACCCCGACTGTGACCGTGTGGGTATCGCCGTCAAGAACAAGGCAGGGGAGTACGAGCTGCTGACTGGCAACCAGACGGGTATGCTGTTGCTGGATTATATTTGCAGCCAGCGCGTAAAGCACGGCAAGATGCCTGCCGACCCAGTCATGGTCAAGACCATTGTCACCATGGATATGGGCGAGCAGATTGCAAGTCATTATGGACTGCGTACCATTAATGTGCTGACCGGCTTCAAGTTCATCGGTGAGCAGATCGGCAAGCTGGAAAAGCAGGGCAAGGCAGACAGCTATGTGTTCGGCTTTGAGGAAAGCTACGGCTACCTGACCGGTTCCTATGTCCGCGACAAGGACGGCGTGGACGGTGCTTACATGATCTGCGAGATGTTCAGTTACTATGCGACCCGTGGTATCAGCCTGCTGGACAAGCTGGATGAGTTGTACGGGAGCTACGGCTACTGCCTGAACACCCTGCACAGCTACGAGTTCGACGGCAGTGCCGGTTTTGCCAAGATGCAGAGCATCATGCAGGCATTCCGGGGTGACATCAAGGAGTTTGGCGGCAAGAAGGTCATCAAGCTGCTAGACTACGCGCCGGGTCTGGATGGTCTGCCCAAGTCCGATGTACTCAAGTTCTTGCTGGAAGATAACTGTTCCATTGTGGTGCGTCCCTCTGGCACTGAGCCGAAGCTGAAGACCTATATCTCTGTCAGCGCAGAGAATAAGGAAATTGCTGAAAAGGTCGAATGTGAGATTGTGAAAGACGCTGAGAAGCGGTTTGATTGAGTCGGAAAAGGAAAAATATCACGATGACATATGATATTCTTACGCAGCAAAACGCAAGAAAAACACTGCAAAGGTTAACAGGAATTGAATGGTCAACGTGGCAATACCTAAACAGAAATTACAATAAGGAGCAATTTTTAAGCGATGAGGATTATGTAAAAAGGATTCTGGACAAAGAAGACTGCTTTTTGCCAGCATTTAGAGAACTTGAGTTCATATTTGGACATATTACAACAAGTTCAACTGCCTGTGAATCTATTAGAAATGGTGGATTAATGAAGCTTGCGTGTACCAATAAGGTAACGGAGCTTGGATTGTTTCTTTCCAATCATGATGTTGATATTAATATTGAACAACATACTTTGAAATATAACGGAAGAACATATGACATCAGTTTTGGCGATTGTCCACCAGTACATAACAGAGAAGAGTATGCTGCATGGCGTGTTGGACGAAAGTTGTATTACGATTATTGCATCTGTGGATTTCTTTCTTATAGTAAGCAGCCATATGGAGGCTATATTCATAAAGAAATCCTGAAGAACATGGATGAGCTACTGAATACAGATCTGGCAGCGGAGTGGGTGACTACACATACACCCTATGAAATTGTGGTATGGGTCAGCGCAGACAAAATTGTATATGATGGAAGAAATAGTGATTCTGAACAGGAAAAAGTGATGAATTATTTAATGAAGGTATACTGGTGTTCGTTTTCTGACATGGAGAACGTTATTTTGTTAAAAAATGATGTTGAAATCCAGATATGTGATATTCTTAACATTCGCCCGTTTGATATGTGGAGATAATAAGTGATCCAAACATCCGAAGACTTTTAGAAATCACCGCAACTGATCTGCCAAAACATTATGCGATTTTCGCTATGATTTATAAAAGCACAGATGCGTTTGCTTCAACAACAAAACAACTGACATCAAAAGATTGGCTTCAAATTGAAAATTATTTTTATCGCATCGGAATTAATATTCTGTGGGTAAAAGATTACAGCGCAATTCCTGCATGGTTGCACAATTTGAATCGATCTATTGTTTAAATTAAAGATATATTTTTCTTCTACAAACTGCACCTCTTGCGAACATAAAAGACGAGTGTTATACTGAAGCCATCAAAAAACATTGGAGGTGTCCCATATGCCCCGCCCCAAAGGAAGCAAGAACAAGCCCAAGACCGTAAAAGCAACCGTTGACTTTGCTGCGCAGATTGCTGAAAAGCAGGCTGCAAAGGAAGCCGCTGCCGCTGAAATTGCATCTATCACTGCGAACATTGATGCTCTGAAAGCAGACCTGAAAACCAAGAAGGCCTCGCTCAACAAACTGGACAAAGAACTGGTGAAGCTGGAGAGTAAGAAAAAGGATGCTGAAACCAAAGCAGCGGAATCCGCAAAGAAAGCTGAAGCTGAAGCGGTGCTGAAGAAGCTGCTGGCATCCGGTATGACGGCAGATGAGATCCTCGCAAAGCTGAAATAAATATTTTAGAGCCGTGTGAATCAGTCGGAGCGTAGAGCTAAAGTTCTGGCAGTTCACACGGTTTTCTTATATAAATGGTAATTGATGTGACTCGGAATGAATAGAATTGTTCTATATCAAACATAAATGGCTACATTTCCCACACCATGGCTCAAAATCACGTCCGGAGAAATTTCAGTTAATCAGCAGGAACATGTTGGCAATCTAGCCGTCATAGCGCTTCTGAGGAGAGTGCTTGGGAGAGCTGCTGCCCCGGCGGAAGCCCTAGACCCAAGGCGTTTGAACCGTGGAATGTCATAAAAATATACGCTGAAATCTGAAAAATGCAGGTCAGAAGCGAAACGAATCAAATCCTTGCAAATGACGTTGAAACGTGATATAATCGTAGTACGAACAAACCGGTTTTGGTACGACAACGGTATGTTCTGGTACTGTAACTGTTGTTACGAAACTGTGGAGAACTACTTGGAAAAGTGCAAAAATTCAGCGTAGCTGCGACGACACCTATCAGGTTCAGGTCGTGTCCTGGTACGACAACGAGAACTCCTACACCTCTCAGATGGTTCGTACCATTAAGTACTTCGCTGAGAACTGCTGATCTCGTAGCTGCGATAAAAATTAAATGATTTGTCGACTGGAGTTTGTCTTGCTCAACTACGAACAAGCCTGATCTGGTACGACAGCCATTTTAGAGATTTTTGCACCCTTTCTTTTGTGGTTCTTCCATGAGAGAAAGGGTGTTTTTTATGTGTTTGAAGGATCTCCGCGATGAATTTCTGTATTATGTTACTGTTCGACACCGGGATGCGCTGTAATGAGATGATCCTGATGGAGCCGGAAGATATCAAACCGGACTATATTCTGGTCAAGCATGGCAAGGGTAGCAAGGAACGCGTGGTGCCAAAGTCGCCTGCGCTGTCCAAGCAACTGATGAAGTATCGTACCCTACGGGATGCCTATTTAAAGGAATACCCCAGTCCCTTGGACGCAAGCGAGCTTTGGATGCGGACGATACCTGCACTGTTTATGCGCACCTGAATCAGCCGATGAATCCAGAGAAGATGACAGCAGAAATCATGGAGTTTGGATATATTGAACGCTATTACGATAGAATGACGGGACAAGTGAAGTTGAATGACTGGCTTCAAGGGTATGGAGTCAAGATTGTAAGTGACAGAGATAGAAAGCGCGGCGAAAATTATCAGAAAATGTTCGGTCGTTCCTCTGGTTGATTTTTTACTGACAACGTGAGATTCCTGCGACCACAACCGTATGAACCACATGATTCATGAAGCAAAACCCCGGTGGTGCGGATTACCAGCACTCCGGGGGTAGTTAAAAATCTGGAAGGGGACACTGACCCGGTAGAATGAGATAGTTGTTCCATCTCCCCAGACTGAATTAGAATCTAGCAGCAAAAGGCCTCTGCCTTTCACAGAAATGTGATGGGCAGGGGCCTTTTAGCGTAAAAAAAAAAAAATAGCCTGACCCATGCAAAAGAGCACAAATCAGGCTGACAATGGATATGAAATTCTAAAATTCACTTAGAAAAGAGAGTACGCGTTGCAGGGAAAGCCGAGCAGATCGTTCGGTGAGCTATTGGATCTCTTGCTCCAGTTCATCGAACAGCGCACAGGAAAAGAACTGACCAAGCGTGATATCAAGACCATCACAGAGCTTTTTAATGGTGGCGATGGACACACGCTAACGGGATGGGTCGAGCATACTATATACCGTAGATGGTGTTACACCGGCACGGGTCGCTAACTCGTTGGGGCGTATCCCATGCCGGTTGCAGAGCTGTTCAAAGCGTTTGGCAACGGCATCTTTTAATGTCATGATGAAATTCACCTCAATAGGATGGTACAGAAGTTCGTGCAGTTTTGCGTGCGCAGCTGCGTATATCACGAAAGTATTTTATGCTGTAGAGAATACATGGCTGCGTAACGACAAAGAATATATTTAGCAAAAAGTATCCTCCACATGGAAAATGGAGGGCCATGAGCGAAATATAATGTTATTCCATTAGACTTGGCGTTTTCCTGCCCCTCATTGACACCTGATGTGAAAATATCCGGTTCACCTCCCGGCGCTTTCGGGTCAGGTCAGAGTGCACATAGCGCTGCAAGGTGATGTTGGCGTTGGCATGTCCCAACAATTCGCTGAGGGTCTTTACATCGCACCCCGCCTGCAGGCAGGTCGTTGCAAAGGTGTGGCGCAGCGCGTGCGGGCGCACTTGACGGACAGTCGCCTGCTTCAGATATGCTTTGATGCTTTTCCGGTAGCAGCGGGGTTCGGTGGGCTTGGACTCGCTGCCGGACAGGAACCATGCAGCATTGCTGGCTTTTCCGCGCAGCTTTTTCAGCATAATAAGCAGCTGATTCGGGATTGGAATTTCCCGGCGGGAGGTGCGGGTTTTGGGTGTCTGGATGACCACCTTTGTATGGCCGTTTCCACAGGAAATTCTGCAGACCGTCCGATTGATGTTCAGCGTGCCGAGTTTCAGGTCAAAATCGCCCCATTGCAGGCCGCAGATCTCACCAATTCGAAGCCCCAATTCCAGCCCCAGTAGTAAGCCGATTTTGCGAGGCGTGGGGTTCGCCTGTACATATTGATGAAGTCGCTGCTGTTCCGCCGGGGAGAGAGGCGCAGAAATTTTGTCGATGGCTTTTGGCAACGCAACTTCCAGCTCCATTGGACGAATCAGACGTAAATGAGCAGCATATTTGCAGATACGTCGCAGCATCGAAAGGCATTCCCGGGCAGAGGAGTTTCCCAGTGGCTTGTGTCCGGCATCTGTGGGCGTGATGATTTGCTGCATGGCCTGCTCCAGAAAGCTTTCCTCAAGGGATGCAACGGGCACTTTGCTCAAGACCGGAAGAAGATATTTGTGCAGTGTGTACGAATAATGCGCATAGGTGGATTCTTTTATAGCGTTTTTCAGGGAGTACAGCCACACCTCGGCCAGTACTTCAAAGGATAGGTCGGTTTGATTCAGGTTGTAGAAACCCGCCTCCGCTTTTCTCTGGATCAGTACCCGTTTGACCTCCGCATAGGCCTTTCCGTAAACGTAACCCCACTGGATCTTCCCCTCCGGTGTGCGCGCCTTGATGTACCTGCCTTCCCACCGACCGTCCTTACGCTTGCGAATGTTTTCTCCCCGTCGCGCCATCGCTGTTTCCTCCTGCTGTTTAGACCCTCATCTGACCCCTTATTTTCTCAATCTTCGTTTACAGCTGGAATTATTATACAGAACTGGGCATAACACAAAAACGATCCAGCCTTCGCGATGTTTTTTCAGGGTCAAATGTGATACATTTATGATGTTTTCTATTGAATCCCAGATATAACCATGATAAAATAAGATGAGATTATAGACAACGATGTCAAAGGGACGGTATCCTCCATTTTCCATGTGAAGGATACCCCTTTACTGCGGAAAGGGGTGAACAAGGTGGCATTGCGTCTGTTTGAGCACAACGAGAAAGCATATCATGCGGCAGTCCGGATGATGGAGCAGTACGGCAAGGCTGCTATTGTCCACCCCACCGGCACCGGAAAGAGCTACATTGCGTTCAAGCTGATCGAGGACAACCCGGACAAGGTTGTGATCTGGCTTTCTCCCAGTGAATATATCTTCAAGACACAGCTGGAGAGCCTGAAAAGGAACGACCCGGATTTTCCGCTGGCGACCGTCCATTTTTACACCTATGCGAAGCTGATGTGCTGTACCGAAGGCCAGCTTGCAGAAATCGCAGGACTTCAGCCCTCTTATATCATATTGGACGAATTCCACCGTGCCGGCGCGGAATGCTGGGGCGAAAGCACGGTGGCTTTGTTAAAGTTATGCCCGGAGGCAAAACTGCTGGGGCTGACGGCGACAAACGTCCGGTATCTGGATAATAACCGTGACATGGCCGAAGAGCTTTTTGATGGCCGTGTTGCGAGCGACATGACCCTTGGCGAAGCAATCGTCAGGGGTATTTTGCCTACTCCGAACTATGTGACCACAGTCTATCAGTACCAGAAAGACTTGGCACGTTATCAGACAAGAGTGGATAATCTGCGTTCTGCTGGGATTCAGGACGTAAATCAAAAATATCTGGATGCCCTGCGCCGCGCCTTGGAACAAGCAGATGGATTAGACAAGGTTTTTGAACATCATATCACGAACAAGTCCGGAAAGTACATCGTGTTCTGCGCCAACAAGGAGCACATGGACGAAATGATCTCTCATGTGCCGGAGTGGTTTGCAAAGGTGAATGCGGAAGTGGCGGTCTACGAAGCCTACTCGGATGACCCCGGTACAGACAAGGCTTTTGCCGACTTCAAGACGGATGAGAGCGACAAGCTGAAGCTGCTGTTCTGCATCGACATGCTGAACGAGGGAGTTCATGTAGAAGGCATTTCAGGTGTCATCCTGTTCCGGCCTACCATTTCGCCCATTATCTACAAGCAGCAGATCGGCCGGGCTCTGACCGCTGGGGATAATTCCGCTCCACTTATCCTCGATGTAGTCAACAACTTCGAGGGTCTATGCAGCATTGCGGGGTTACAGGGCGAGATGCAGGAGGCAGTCTGCCGCCTGAATGCCAACGGTGAGGGTAACAAAATCATCACCGAACGTTTTGAGGTCATCGAGCAGGTGCATGACTGCCGGGTACTGTTTGAGCAGTTGCAGGCAAGCCTTTCTTCCAGTTGGAACCATTATTTTTCGGAAGCAAGCATTTACTATGCGGAGCATGGCAGCCTGAATATTCCAAAGCGTTATACCACACCGGCGGGATTGAGCCTTGGCGAGTGGCTGACGACCCAGCGCCGTGTTCGTGCAGGACAGATTCCGGGGAACTTGACCGAACAGCAAATCGCACGGCTGGACAGCATCGGGATGGAGTGGGGCAACCGCAACGATGCCGCATGGGAGCACGGCCTGGAAGAAGCGCGAAAATTTCGGGAACAGTTTGGGAATTTGCAGGTCCCGGCGAAATACAAAACGAAAAATGACTATCCTCTGGGAAAGTGGATCAACAATGCGCGGAAACGCCGAAGCGATGGAAAGCTGACGGAAGAGCGCATCCGACAGTTGGATCAGATGGGAATGATATGGAGCGTATTTGATGCCAAATGGGAACAGGGATATGCACTTGCGGCAATCTATGCGCAGGAGTATGGAAATCTGGATGTTCCACGAGATTATAAAACAGCAGATGGAAAAACACTTGGTCGCTGGATTCAAAATCAAGAACTAGCCTATGAGCAGAAAAAGTTGTCTGCGGATCAGATCAAACGACTGGAAACCATAGGAATGCAGTGGGGCAGTCGCTATGACCGACAGTGGAATGAGGTTTATCAGGCAGCGAAACGGTACTTTGAGGCAAATGGAGACCTTGATGTCCCGGTGGCCTATGTTTCGCCGGAGGGCTATGCCCTTGGAAAATGGGTGCGGCGGCAGCAGTATGCATATCGGAATCCGGAGAAGAGCAATGCGATTTTATCACAAGAGCGCATTGAGTTGCTGGATGCCATCGGAATGCAGTGGGAGAAACCTGACCCGTGGCAGCACCGGTACGAGCTGGCGCAGGAGTATAAAAGATGCCATGGAAATCTGGAGATTCCAGCAAAATACAAGACTGCGGATGGCATTTGGCTGAGCCGATGGGTGTACAACCAGAAACGGCTGCTGCAAAGCGGGTCGAAAAAGTTGAGCGAAGAGCAAAAGAAAAAGCTAAAGGAGCTATTGGGGTATTATGTCAAAATTTCAGCATGATGTGATGTTGAAGATCGTAAAAA
>ERZ772880.3153-NODE-3153-length-11572-cov-8.317270_pt1 | contig 11572 bp, 6 predicted proteins | sample MGYA00580577_ERZ772880 | MGnify/ENA primary metagenome ERZ772880 (study PRJEB29015, sample SAMEA2737705) | human gut metagenome | biome: human gut; feature: human-associated habitat; material: faeces | place: China | collected 2012 ... | reverse complement strand
CTAAAAGCGCGAGCGGAGGGGACGGTTTGTTTACAAACCCGCGAATAGTCGCCCGAAGCCAGCGTTAGACCGTTCCGGGCAGGCGGAGGTATCGTCGGAGAGTTTTTGTGGCACTTTTTGCGGAAAAAAGTGCCGGAATCTGCGGAGTTTATTCTGCGATAAAAAGGAATTTTGTTTATGAAGGTACTGGTTATCGGCGGCGGAGGCCGCGAACACGCCATTGTCGACGCGCTGTCGCGTTCGCCGCAGGTTGAAAAAATTTACTGCGCACCCGGGAATGCGGGCATCGCCCGGCAGGCCGAGTGCGTGGCCATTCGTGAAACCGAGGTGGAACGCCTGCGTGACTTTGCCGCGGAGCGGGGCATCGGCCTCACGGTCGTGGGTCCCGAAGTGGCGCTGGCGGCGGGTGTCGTCGACTGCTTCAGGGCCGCGGGGCTGCGCATCTTCGGTCCGACGAAGGCTGCGGCGCGCATCGAGTCGTCGAAGGAGTTCGCCAAACGGCTGATGGCTAAATATGCCATCCCGACAGCCGGATTCCGCGCATTCACCGACTATGCCGGGGCGCTGGCCTATGTGCAGGAGCGTCCTCTGCCCGCAGTGCTGAAATACGACGGACTGGCCGCCGGAAAAGGCGTGGTGATCGCCCGGACGATGGCCGAGGCCGAAGCGGCGTTGCGGGATATGTTGCTCGACGACAAGTTCGGCGAGGGCAAGGTGGTCGTCGAGGATTACCTCGAAGGTCCCGAGTTTTCGTTCATGTGCTTCGTTTCGGGACACAAGGTGTGGCCGATGGCGCTGGCGCAGGACCACAAGCGCGCCTACGACGGCGATGAGGGTCCCAATACGGGCGGTATGGGCGCCTATTCGCCCCTGCCGTTCGTGACGGCGGAGGACGAACGCTATGCCCTGGAGAAGATCATGCAGCCCGTGGCCGACGCGATGATCGCCGAGGGGTGTCCCTTCGAGGGCGTGCTCTACGGCGGACTGATGAAGACTGCGCGGGGTATCGAGGTCATCGAGTTCAACGCCCGTTTCGGCGATCCCGAGACCGAGGTGGTGCTGCCGCGCCTGAAGAGCGACATCGTCGACATCTTCTGTGCCGTGGCCGAGGGCCGCGATACGCAGTTGGAGTGGCACGATTTCGCCGCGCTGGGCATCGTGCTGGCCTCGAAGGGCTATCCGGGCGACTACGAAAAAGGACACGAAATCAAGGGCCTGGACCGCGTCGAAGGGGCTGTTTATCACATGGGAACCCGGGCCGACGGCGGGCGGATTCTCACCAACGGAGGCCGCGTGCTGTTCGTGGTGGGCAAGGGCAGGGACCTGGCCGAAGCGCGGAGGAATGCGCTGGCCGACGTGGCCCGCATCGACTGCGACAATCTGTTCCACCGCACCGACATCGGCCACCGGGCTTTCGACGATTTGGAAAGATAATACGAGCGATATATGGCAAAAATAATCAGCGGAAAAGAACTTTCAGCGAAACTGAAACTTGAAATGGCGGACGAGGTGAAGACCTTCCCCGCGAAATACGGCCGTGTGCCCCATCTGGTTGTCATCCTCGTGGGCGAGGACCCCGGCAGCGTGAGCTATGTGACGGGCAAGGCCAAGGCTTCGGCCGAGGTGGGCATCCGCAATACCACGATCCGAAAGCCCGAGTCCGTTTCCGAGGCCGAACTGCTGGACATCATCACGGCCCTGAACCTCGATGACGAGGTGGACGGCATTCTGGTCCAGCTGCCCCTTCCGAAACATATCGACGAGGACAAGGTGATCGCCGCCATCGACAAACAGAAGGATGTCGACGGCTTCCATCCCCTGAACGTTGCGGCGCTGTGGCAGAAACAGCCCTGCACGCTCCCCTGCACCCCGAAAGGCATTCTCAAGATGCTGCGGGCCGCAGGCGTGGAGATCGCCGGCAAGCGCGCCGTGGTGATCGGCCGCAGCAATATCGTGGGACTTCCCGTGTCGAAACTGCTCTTGGACGCGAACGCTACGGTGACGATGGCCCACAGTCGTACGCGCAACCTCGCCGAAGTGACGCGCGGGGCGGAGATTCTGGTGGTGGCCATCGGGCGGCCGAAGTTCGTCACGGCGGAGATGGTGTCGCCGGGCGCCGTGGTGATCGACGTGGGGGTGAACCGCGACCCGGAGACGGGCAAACTGTGCGGTGACGTCGATTTCGCGGCCATCGAACCCAAGGCCTCGGTGATCACGCCCGTGCCGGGCGGCGTCGGGCCTATGACGATCTGCTGCCTGATGGAGAACACGATCGAGTGTTTTCTGCGGCGAGCGGGCCGGTAGCCGGAGGAACGGAGCGAAAACTTCGGTTTTTTTTGCGCCTCCGCTGAAAAAAATCAGCCGTTGACTCACGGGTCAACGGCTGATTTCGTTTTACAGGGTTCCTGTTATCAGAGTTTGATCGGTTCGGATATTTTGATATTGTCGAGGAACCAGCGGTTGGCTGTTCCGACTTCCCACTGCGTCTGCGTAATGGTGATCTTCGTATCCTTGTTGACCGTAATGCCCTTCAGGCTGACTTCGGCGCGAACCCATTCGAGCTTGTGACCATCCTCCCATCCCAGTTCGGGTATGTCGATCTGCACTTTGTCGCTGCCGTTCTCGAAGATGACGATCAGATTGACGGGGTCGATCTTGCCGGACCCCTGGCGCATTCCGCACCAGTCGAACGAGAGTGTCACATTGTCCTTTGCTTCGGGAACCCCGTCTATCGGAGGAAGAATGATACCTGCGTGATTGCCGGTCTTGCCGAATTTGAGGTAGTTCTGCTGGAGGTAGATGCGTTTGTTGTCGTTCTTGTCGTAGATAAACTTGTAACCGAGTTTTTCGACAGCGTCGAATGCAGTCACTCCATCGACAGTTATGGAGGTAAGCGCTGTCGCTTTTGCATCGAGGTTATCCGTCTCGACCGTTTGGCCGACACCGCTTGCTACGGACCACGGTTCGAGCCATTCGAAGTTCTCCAGGAAATAGACGATCTCGTTCAGGCCGTTGTCCTCGACATCGGTAGCCATGATGCGCTGTACAGGCTCGGCCAACCCGGCGTAGTAGCCCGTGACGGTTACGATATGGCCGGTCAGGGAGGAAAGGCCCAGACTCGACGGGGCGTCCACGACGCTGACCGAGTACTTGGCGTCCTCCGAAACGGTGAGGGTGCTGCCGTTGAAAACGCCCTTGACGGTGACGTAGCCCCGTTTGGAGGAGGTGTAGTCGTCGATCTTTGCGCTGATGTCCTCCGGTTCGGGGTAGTTCACCGCTCCGCCGGACAGAACCGTCACCTCGTCGCAGTCGATTACCGTAGCGAGTTTTTGCGAGTCGGACGACTTGGTGCCCAAGAGCGAAATCTTGTCGCCGACGGCAACCGTCGTGGCGTCCGAGACGAAGATATTGTCCGTGTTTTTGTCGTCGCTGATGACGAAGCCTTTGGTCGTCACGGCCACGACGATCGCCGACGGTACGGAAATGACCGTTTCGTCCGCCAGGGCGGCGAGTTCACCTGCCGTGTACTCCTTCACATCGCGGTATTTGTCTCCGTTCTGCGTGATGAGCACCTGTGCGCGGCTTGCAAGAGTCCGTCCCTTGAAGACGAGGGTGGCCTTGCGGGGGTTGTCCTCCGCGCCGTCGCGCATGTTGTCGGTCACCGAAACCGTCACGTCCATGACGCCGGTTCCCGAGTTGGGCGTGACCGTCACCCAGTCGGGGACTTCCGTCACCCAGTCGGCGTCGGCATAGATGGTGATGATCTTTTCCGCCGCTCTTTCCGCTTCGAAATTCAAGGTGTTGGCGCTCGCCAGAACAGCTTCGGAAAGGTGGTCCTCATCCTTGTCGCAGCCCCAGAAGGAACACAGGGCCGCCATGAGGATCGGGGCTGTCATATATTTTACAAATCTCATAATCTTGTTTTTTAGGTTATTTCCGACTTAAAAATCGAGTCCGTCGCTCCATCCCGGATTCTGCGTGAGGTTCGGGTTGAGCGAACGCTCGCCGCTGGGAATCGGGTAGAGGTAATCGCGTTCCTCGTTGAACGGAGTGCGCAGATTCTCTACGGTTTTGTGATAGTAGACATAGCCTTTGTTTCCCTCGGAGAGGATGATGTCCGAACCGAGTTCGTATACCGAAACTCCTTCGCCGGCTTGGGGTTTGGTCTCTCCTGCCTTATAGAGAATCAGATCGGCCGTTTCTTTGCCCGCAAGCTTGTATTCGCCGGGACCCGGGAAATACATGCCGGAAATGGCCTGGTCGATGCAATAGCCGGCTTTCCAGCGATACAGATCCTGAAGGCGGAAACCCTCCTGGATCAGCTCGACGGTTCGTTCGCGGCGGATTTCCAGAATGGCGTTTACGATTTCGTTGGAGCCGGTCACGTTGGGATAGCCGTACTCCTCGGACGAAAGATACCAGTCGGGTTGTTTGTCGTGGAGATACTTCATGGTGAGGGCCGGCATCCCCACCCGGCTTCGGATTTCGTTGATGGTGATATTCAGATCATCATCCGAGAGCGATCCCAGTTCGGCCTTGGCTTCGGCATAGTTGAGCAGCACTTCGGCATAGCGGAAAACCGGCATGTCGCAGGTCGAACGGTCGTTGCGGTCGATCTGTCCTCCCGAGGCCGTCGTGTCCTGAACGAATTTGATGGGTTGGTAGCCGGTGATCGTGACGCCGAGATCGGGTCCCTGCACCCGCTTGGCGCCGATGCGCTTGTAACCCGGGGTGCGGATCGACTGCGCCAGGCGCGGGTCGCGGTCCTTCACCTCCTCGGTGAAAGGCAGCGTCTGCCACCCCTCCTGGTCGGTGAATGCCGTGCCGTCCTTCTTCAGGTACATGTTGATGAATTTGCGGGTGTAGCCCGGGCGGCCCTGTGTCGGCAGCAGCGTGTAGGCCGTCGCATTGTGGTAGACCTGGGCCTCGTAGCTGTTCCGGATGGCGAGGATATACTCTTCGGTGCTGGCATTCTCCTGTGCGAAGAGCATCATGTAGTCCTTGTCCGGAGTTTTGGTGGAGTAGAGCTTGTAGGGACCTTCGTCGATGATCGTTTTGGCGGCCTTGGCAGCTTCCTCCAGATAATAGGTGTAGTCATGTCCTTCGAGGTTGATGCCGTGGTATTTGCGGTAGGTTCCCTCGAAGAGGCAGAACCGCGCTTTCAGCGCCAGCGCCGCCCATTTGTTGACGCGGTAGGTCGATATATCCTCCGTAAGACCGCCGCTGTTGATGGCTTCGTCGATATCCTTGATCATATTGGTCATGATCAGTTCGCGTGAATCGCGCGGTTTGTAGAGCGCTTCGTCTGCCGAGCCGAGCTGCACCTCGTACCAGGGTACGTCGCCGAAGCGTTTCACCTTGTCGAAATAGAAGGCGGCGCGGAAGAATTTGGCCAGGGCCGTATATTCGGTCACGGCCTTCTTGTCCTCGCATTGATCGACATATTCCAGCAGGGTGTTTATGCGGCGCAGGTTGCCCCACGACCAGCCGCCGCCGGTGTTCGGAACGGTGCGCTTGTCGCCTCCGTAGAGAACATCGGAGAGGGTCATCTGAACGAGCAGGTCGTTCTGCTCATCGTAGGGCGTCTTGTCCAGCAGGTTGTCGTAAAAGGGATTGGAGAAGAGTTCCAGATCGCTTCTCGTCTTGAAATAGTCGAACTGCGTCACCCGATCCAACGGTTCTTTGTCCAGCAGGGAGTCGCAGGCCGATAATCCTGCAATCAGCGTTGCTGCCAGTATGATTAATCGCTTCATGGTATTCGGATTTTGAAATTATTAGAAGGTGATGTCGATGCCGAACATGAACGTCTTGGCCCACGGATAGTAGGCGTTGTTGTTCACGCCGGAACGGTTGATAGCCGCTTCGGGATCGACGTACTTGGAGTTCTTTTTGAGCGGCGACCAGTAGCAGAGGTTCTCGCCCGAGAAATAGATGCGGATCTGGTCGATGCCGGCCTTCTTGGTGAGGGTCGCGGGGATCGTGTAGCCGACGGTCAGGTTTTTCAGGCGCAGGTAGCGGATATTTTGCAGGTAACGGTCGTTGACCTTGCTCAGATAACCTCCCGATGAAGAATAGGCTCTTGCGCGCGGGAAATAGGAGTTGGGATTGTCCTCCGCCCATACCTTGCCGAGGAAATCCGTCGGGAGGTAGGAGAGGTAGGGATAGGAATAGCAGCCCCAGAAAGGCATCATTTCTCCGTGGGGATACCAGTAGTGGTTGCCGGTTCCCTGGAAGAAGACCGAAGCGTCGAAGCCCATCCAGCGGATCGAGGCGTTGATGCCGTAGGAGAGCGTCGGGAGCGAGTTGCCCAGGATCGTCCGGTCGCCCGGCTTGTCGACGGTGTCGTTGCCGACTCCCCAGACGCCGTTGCCGTCTAGGTCGACGAACTTCAGGTCGCCGGCCTGCCAGCCGCCGGTCAGACGGCCCGTGCTGTAACTCAGGTCGACCTCTTTGGCATAGGCCTGCGCCTCTTCGGTGGTCTTGAAGAACCCGTCGGTCTTGAAGCCCCAGATTTCGCCGATCTCCATGCCGACGTAATAATCTCCCTTTGTCAGGTTGGTCAATGACTTGTTCGGGTTGTTGTCGTATTTGGTGATGACGCTCTTGTAGTCGCTGAGGTTGAAACCGACGCTGTATTCGAACGGTTTGCCGGCGAGTTTGAACTGGTCGCGCCAGCTGACGGAGAGTTCATAACCCTTCGTGCGCAGTTCGGCGGAGTTCATGCTGGGCGAATCGGCCCCGTATACGCCGGGCAGCGCCATTCCGTCGGTCAGCATGTCCTTCGTGTCGCGGATGTAGACGTCGCCGGTGAAGTTGAGCCGGTTGTTCAGCATGGTGAGATCCAGACCCAGGTCCCACTGCTGGGCGGTTTCCCAGGTCAGGTCGGAGGCTACGGGGGCGCCCAGCGAGGAGTATTTGCCCTTTATGCTGCCGTCGAAGGTGTAGTTGCTGAAATCCTTGTTCGTGATCAGGCGCATGTAGGTGTAGTAGGACGACACGTTCTGGTTGCCCAGGCTGCCGAACGAAGCGCGCAGCTTGAGGTTGTCCACCAGGTCTTTGGCGTTGCCGAAGAACGGCTCCTCGGAGATGCGCCATCCGGCCGATGCCGAGGGGAACAGGCCCCAGCGGTTGCCCGGTGCGAAACGCGACGATCCGTCGTAGCGTCCGCTCACCTCGAAGAGGTAGCGCCCTTTGTAGTCGTAGTTGATACGGGCGAAGAAGCCTGCCAGGGCGTATTCGTTCTGGCCGCCGCCGTAAGCGCCCTCCGTGGGAGATCCCGTTGCCAGATTCAGGTCGTCGAGGTTTATGGAGGAGAGGTTGATGCCTGCCACCGAGACGTTCTTGCTGGACCACGTTTCGTAGTTGAATCCGGCGGTTGCCGACACGTGGTGCGCCTCGCCGAACGTTTCGTCGTAGTTGGCGTAGACATTGGCCGAATAGTAGTTGCGCGTCTGAACCACTTCGTCGAGCTGGTTCATGCCGGCGCCCGTGTCGTAGGCGAGCAGCGGCCCGTCGGGGTATTCGCGGTAGTTCATTGCGGAACTGCGGCTCGTATTGCGGTTCTGGTAGAGGCGGTAGGTGAAGTCACCCGTGATGCTCAACGTCTTGAACGGCGTGATGACCAGGCGTGTCGTGTTCGAGAAGTCGTTCGAGCGGTCGACGTTGCGGTGCGTGCCCTCGTTGAGCAGGATGTGGCGTCCGTTGGCGATCTTGTAATCGAGATACGGCGTGCTGTAAAGCCACGATCCGTCGGGGTTCTTCATGGGGAAGTTGGCCAGTGCGTGGCGGGCGCTGTAAGCGATGGTGTTGTCTACGCTGCCGTCTCCCAGAGACTTGTAATTCGACGAGAAGAACGACGTGTTGTTCGAGAGCGTTGCCCACCGGTTGATCCGAAAATCGAGTTTCGCACGCAGGTTGTACTTGTTATACACGTCGGGATGTGCGCGCTGAATACCTTCCTGGCGGTCATAGGCGCCCGAGACGAGGTATTTGATGTCCTTCGTGCCGCCGCTGAGCGAGATGTTGTGCTGCTGCACGGGCCGACGCTGCTGGAAGAGCATGTCCCACCAGTCGTAGTTGCCGTAGTAGACCCACTGTTTGCGGCCGTTGCGGATCTCTTCGACGACCCACGGACGGTCGGGATGCTCGGTCCTGTCGTTCACGCGCGCCAGCAGCTGCTGCATGTCGTGATCGTTGTATTTGACATAGTTCGTTCCGGAGTCGGCCTGCCAGAACTTGTTGACCGTATAGACCGACCAGTAACCGCGGTTCTCGTAGTCGGTCGAGGTCGTGGCCTCCTCCCAGCCGAAACGGCCGCTGTAACGCACCGTCGCCTTGCCGTCCTGGGCCGAGCCGTTCTTGGTGGTGACCAGGATGACGCCGAAGGCTGCGCGGGCGCCGTAGACGGCTGCCGCCGAAGCGTCCTTGATGACCGAGATCGACTCCACGTCGTTGGGGTTGACGCGGTTCAGGTCGCCCACCACGCCGTCGATCAGCACGAGCGGGTCGGCCGAGTTGATCGAGTTGACGCCGCGGATGTTGATCGCCGGCGTGCTGCCGGGTTTACCCGAGGAGGTGGTGATGTTGAGACCCGCTACGGAACCCTGCAACATGCTGCCCAGCGAATGGGTGACGCGGTTTTCGAGCTCCTTGCTCCCTACGGTCGCAACGGCGCCGGTCAGGTTGACTTTTTTCTGCGTACCGTAGCCGATTACGACGGTTGCATCGAGCATGATGGCGTCCTCTTGCAGGTAGATCGTGATGCTGTTCCGGCTTGAGGGAACCGTCACTTTCTGGGGCAGGTAACCCAGGCAGGTGACCTGGAGAACGGCTTCTCCCGACGGAACCTGGATTTTGAAGGTGCCGTTTTCAGAGGTTGTGACGCCTTTGGTCGTACCATCGACCAGAACGGCTACACCCACGAGCGGCTGTTGATTGGCGTCGAGGACTTTTCCCGACACCTCCCTGTTCTGGGCCGAAAGGGCTGTTATTCCCCCTCCCAATACCAGAAGAAGAGATAGAACCAGTGGTCTTAATACTCTCATAAGATCTGTGTTTGTTGGTTAGTAAATGATGATTGTGGTTGGGTATGTAGCGAAAATCACTTGCGTCGGTAGGCATCCGTGGAGAATGCTTTCGGCCGCTGCATGTTTTCGGTCCACTCGTTTCCGAATTCGTCCTTGACGGTGATCACAAGGTCGGTGTCCGCATCGTCCGCCTTCACCTTGAAGAAGTGCGTGAACTTGTCGGTGATGAACGACGGGGTCGACTTGAGTCCCGCGTTGTTGAACCGCTTGACCGAGAGCGCCGCGATATGGAGCGGGTCGTAGGCCCAGACTTCGGTGTAGGGCAGCGTCTTGCGGTTTTCGTCGACGACGCTCAACGTCCAGTCCGAATTCCAGTTCCAGATGTTGATCAGCACCTCGTTGTCGTTGTTCTGCGGATAGGCGTTGACATATTGCATATAGGCGTTCTTGACCGAAGCGGAGATGTCGGAAGGCATCAGCGGAACGTCGGCCATCGAAAAATGCACGTTGTTCAGGTCGTAGCTGCGGAACTGGTACTCTTCGGGCCATCCGGTCGATTTGTAGAGACATTGGAAATCGGTTCCCGTGACATCCCAGATGCCGTAGCCGCCCGGAGTTCCGTCGGTTCCGATGTGGATTCCGGGCGTGAGGTTGCCGGACCACCACCACGAAGCGCATACCGAGCCGGAGTTATACTCCCGGAAGTTATGCCCGTCCACGATCGGAGCGTCGGGCGTCACGTTGAAAAGTTTGTGGGTATGCCCCGTCACGAAGCGGACGGTATATCCGTCGAGGATGTCGAAAAGCCGCAGGGTGTTGACCTGATCGTGGTCGATCTTGAATCCCGATGTGGTCGGATAGAACACCTGCGCATGCATGGCAACGACGACGGGGGTCGTCTTGGCCACGTGCGACAGGTCTTTCGCCAGCCAGTCCAGCTGCTCGGCGGAGAGGCTCTTGACATAGTTGCGGGATTCGGTTCCGTCGTAGCTGCTGCAATCGATGTCGTCCATGACGACGTAATGGACCTTGCCGATGTTGAACGAATAGTAGGTCGGGCAGATCTGATCCACATATTTGACCGCCGCATCGTAGTCCGACCTGGTCTGGAAGTCGTTGTCATGGTTGCCCATGGTGTGGAAGATCTGCAGATTCTTGATCTGGCTGTTGATGGTGTTCAGGTACTGGGGGAAATAGTAGCTGTTCGAATACCAGTAGAGGTCCCAGGTCATGTCCCCGAGGGTGAGCGCATACATCTTCTCGCCCTTGTGGCGGGTCATGTAGTCCGTAAGGTCGGAGGTGAACTGGGCGAACTGTCCCAGGTCGCCCGTTCGGTTGGCGAGGTGCATGTCGCCCAGCATGAAGATCTTGTAGGAGTCCTGTCCGTCGACCTTTTCGAGCTTGAAGTCGGCCCGTTCGACGACGTCGGCGCTGTTTTTGAGCGCGCGGTGGAACTGCGGGAGCACCCCGACGGACGGAACTTCGTAGCCGCTCGGGACGGAGATGAAGACATATCCCCACTTTTTGGCCGATTTGAGCTGGTAGATGCCCTTTTCGTTCGTGACGGTCACCTCCGCGCCGTCGGAGACCACGACGTTCTCCACGCCGACGCCGGCCGACGACACGATCCCGTAGACCGTGGTGCCTGCATCCGGTTTGAAATCTATGTCTTCGACGATGTTGATGTAGATTCTTCCGAACGATTTTTTGCGCGCGTCTCTTTTGACGAAGACTTTGTAGTAACCCGTTTCACACCCGTCGGCCAGGCGTACGGTGAAACTGTCGGAAGTGGTGTTGACGATGGGGCAGACGTAGGAGATGCCTGCGTCCGACTCAAGAATGAATGTGTCTGTGGTCAGGGGCGATTTCCCCCCCCCACTTACGGCGAAAGTGCACTCGCCGCCTTCGGTGACGTCTACCGACCCCGGAACCGTGAATTGCACGTCGAAATTATCCGCGGGGGTCTTTTCGTCATCGCTGCCGCCGCAGGCGAAGAGTTGCGAGACGGCGATGAGTGCCAGTAACAGATACTTTAATACGTTTTTCATTTTAAGTTCTTCGATTATAATTTTTTTATTTGTCCGCGTTTTGTAAATCCGGTTGTTTGGACACCTCGAAGGCCCGGAAAGACCCGGTCGGGGACTCCGTCCCGAAGTCTCCGTTTGCGGCCCTGCCGGCCTTCGCATCTTCCGTTATATATATGGTAACCATCTGTTTACCGTGTCGCTTCTGTCTGAAAAACTTTTCAAATATAACTTGTTTGTGTTTCGATTGTGTTTCGAATACATTTCAAAATTAAACTTATTTTATTAAAAAACAAAATCGGATGATTTTTTTTGCAAATAAAAAATTTTAATTTTTAGTCGTGTTTCGTTTGGTAGATTTGCCATTTCCCTTTCATTTCTTTTTCGTTGCCCTTGATTTGTGGAATGGTTGTGAAGCGAGACTGTCGGGCGTCTGTTTTTCGGCGACGGCAGTTCGGAAAACGGCATCCACGGACCGAATACGGATTTACAGAAAATCACATATTAAAGCTATCAGGCGCA
>ERZ772880.3152-NODE-3152-length-11574-cov-8.962410_pt1 | contig 11574 bp, 10 predicted proteins | sample MGYA00580577_ERZ772880 | MGnify/ENA primary metagenome ERZ772880 (study PRJEB29015, sample SAMEA2737705) | human gut metagenome | biome: human gut; feature: human-associated habitat; material: faeces | place: China | collected 2012 ... | reverse complement strand
GAAATATTACACCCCAAGTACTTTTCCGTTCCACTGCAAAATCAATGCCGGAGAAGCCCAGTGCTATAGCAGCATTCCAGAAAGCAGGCGCTGCTTATTGCATGGTCAACACCCGTCCGCGTGCCCTTTAACACATCCTGAGACGCCTTGGTATATTTTCCAAAATCATGTACATGTGCCCCCAGTTTTGCGGCATCTGCAAGCCCAAGCGCTTCCCCGTATTCCCGCGCAAGCGCAGCGACCTTTTGCAAATGCTCCTTTACCGTCTCCTGATGCCCCTGCGAATTTTCAGATTTTGCGTAGTACTCCATCGCTGCCTCCTCCGCTCCCGGCTTCATCAATTTTATGATATCAGGTGTATGCACCCAGGCCAACACATACTGTATTTTGGAACACTGAACGATCGCCATTTTTCGATACCGTGCGCGAAGCCGAAGCGGCTTTGCAGCGCTCAAACGGGCAATCCGCGTTCCATGCGCGGACGGGGATCTAAAAGGGTGCTGCTTACCATAGAACCACCGGATTTCGATTGAAATACGGTGGTTTTTCTAATTATGCTGATATTTTGAAATGATGGGCGGATGAGGAATTCAACCTTTGATCAAAAACATATATGGGTAGATCAAAAACAGCGCAAAACCATTTCCGGCTGTCCGTTTGGGCAGCTGGTTTTTACATGCTGCGGGCTTTGGAGGCGGCTCCTGCCTGCAATTTTTTTATCCTGCTTTTGTGCGGTGGGCCGCTCCGACCTGCAAAATTTGGTAAATCCCGAAAATGCGCCCCAATATCTGGACATATTTTCGGCAAAACGGAGAAAAAAGGAAAACCGGAACAAAATTTCTTTTCATCCACCCAGGCACGTGATATACTCGGAATATCAAGAGAAAAAAGGAGGAAGCCGGGATTGAGTGAATTGCTGCGCATGGAGCACATCAGCAAACGGTTCGGCAACTTTTACGCCAATCAGGACATCAATTTCTCCGTCGCCAAGGGCGAGGTACATACGCTCCTCGGAGAGAACGGCGCGGGGAAATCGACGCTCATGAATATCCTCATCGGCCTCTACCAGCCCACTGAGGGCAAGATCTTTCTGAACGGGCAGGAGGTCCGCATCGAATCGCCGAGCCAGGCGGTCAAGCTTGGCATCGGCATGGTGCATCAGCACTTCATGCTCGTCGAGGCGATGACCGTCTTTGACAACATCATCCTCGGCGACAAACACGCCAAGGGCTTATTTATCGACCGCGCGGCCCGTAGAAAGGAGATCGAGGCGCTTTCGGAAAAATACGGCCTCGACGTCCAGCTCGACAAGCTCATCACGGAGATCTCCGTCGGCGAACAGCAGCGCACCGAGATCCTCAAGGCCCTCTACCACGGGGCCGAGTTGCTGATCCTTGACGAGCCCTCCGCCGCCCTGACCGACATCGAGGTCGAGGGCCTGTTCGCCATCATGCAGAAGCTTGTCGGCGAGGGCAAATCCATCATCTTCATCAGTCATAAAATGCGCGAGGTGCTCCGCATCTCCGACCGCATCACCATTCTCCGCCTCGGCAAGGTCGTCGGCACGGTCGACCGCGCCGAGACCGACGGCCAGAAGCTCGCCGGCATGATGATTGGCAAAGAGCTGACCGAGTCACACTATGAAAAGGTCGACGCTTCCGGCCATGAGATCGTCGCGGAGCTCGACCATGTGGACTATAACAAGGAGAGCAAGCACAGCGGCCTCGCCGATCTGTCGCTCCGCATCCACGCCGGAGAGATCGTCGGCGTCGCGGGTGTCGACGGCAACGGCCAGACCCAGCTGGCCCAGCTCATCACCGGCGTCATCGCCCCGGAGAGCGGCACGGTCCAGCTCAAGGGTGACCGCGTCGCCGTCTTCGACCCGAACGGCTTCATCGAGCACGGCGTCAGCCACGTCCCCGAGGACCGCAACCTGCAGGGCCTGATCGGCGATATGTCGATCGCGGAAAATCTTGTCCTCAAGGACACCGACGATCCGCGCTTCAGCCACGGTCATGGTTTGCGCCTGAACAAGCGCGCCATCCACGCCTACGCGCAGTCCATGATGGAAAAATATGATGTCCGCGCCACCTCTGACAGCCAGAGCGTGCGCGAGCTGTCCGGCGGCAACCAGCAGAAGGTCATCATCGCCCGCGAGCTCGAGAGCGGCCCGTCCGTCCTCGTCATGGCGCATCCTACGCGCGGCCTCGACATCGGCGCGACCAGCTTTGTCCACGACCAGATGATCGCCGCCCGCGCCCGCGGCGTCGGCATTCTGCTCATCAGCGCCGACTTTGACGAGATCCTCGAGATGTCCGACCGGATCGTCGTCTGCTTTGAAGGCCGCATCATGGGCGAATTCTCCGGCAGCAAGCCGCCGATCAACGAGATCAGCCTGGCCATGACCGGTAAGTGAGGGGGAGAGGTATGGGAAAAGTGAAAAAAGCGTTCGGCGCGTTCCTTGTGCCGCTGCTGTCCGTTCTGCTCGCGTTCCTGATCGGTGGTATCATCATGGCGGCCCTCGGCGCGAACCCGTTCCTTGCCGTGAAGTTCCTGTTCCAGGGCGCGTTCGGCTCCAAGGCCGGCATCGGTACCACGCTCACCAAGGCCACGCCCCTGATCTTCACGGCCCTCTGCGCCTGCTTCGCGTATAAGTGCGGCGTGTTCAACCTCGGCGGCGAGGGGCAGTTCCTGATGGGCTCCATCGCCGCGTTCCTGGCCTGCTATTTCACCGGCCTGACCGGCTTTGCCGGCGTGCTGCTCGCGCTGCTGGCCGGCGCGGTGGCCGGCGGCTTCTGGGGCATGATTCCCGGCGTGCTGAAAATCGGCCGCGGGCAGAACGAGATGATCATCTCCATCATGCTCAACTATGTCGCCACGCTCTTCATGGGCGTCATCTACACCAGCTGGATCCGCGATGCCTCCGTCCCGCAGACGCCCGCCATCGCCGATGAGGTGCATCTTCCGCGCATCATCACCGGGATGCGCTTCACTTGGGGCTTTGTGATCGCGGTCGCGGTCGGCCTGATTCTCTATTACGTCCTGTTCTGGACGAGCGCGGGCTTCCGCCTGCGCGCCGTCGGCTGCAACCTCACGGCCAGCCGCTTCAACGGCATCCCCGTCAAGCGCTATATGCTCGCCAGTTTCATCGTCTCCGGCGCGATCGCCGGTCTCGGCGGCGGCGCGGAGCTGCTCGGCACGCAGTTCCGCCTCATCAATGGCTACGGCGCGGGCTACGGCTTCGACGGCGTGGCGATGGCCCTCATCGGCCAGCTGCACCCGATCGCGACGATGGTCGTCGCGCTGTTTTTCGCGGTGCTCCGCGTCGGCTCCACCACCATGCAGGCCGCCACCGGCGTGCCCACCAGCGTGTCCGACATCATTCAGGCGCTTGTCATCGTCTTCTCCGTCGCTGGCATGGCGCTGACCAAGCTCCCGGAATTCCAGGCGTGGCGCAGCCGCGTCTTCCACGGCAGAAAGGCGGGTGAAGCGTAATGGATTGGATCTCGAGCCTCCTTCTTGCAACGGTCCGTCTCGCCATCCCCGTGCTGCTCATCTCCCTGGCAGAGCTCTACGGCCAGCGCGCGGGCATGGTCAACATCGGCCTCGAGGGCCTCGCCTCCATCGGCGCGCTCGTCGGCTTCCTCGTCTGCTATGTCACGGGATCGAACTGGCTGGGCCTGCTCTGCGGCGCGCTTGCGGGCGTGATCGTCAACATGATCTACGCGTTCTCCACGGTCACGCTCTGCGCCGACCATACCGTCTACGGCATGGCCGTCAACATCTTCGCCCCGGCGCTCGCGTCCTTCATCTACCGCGTCTACTTCGGCACCGGGTCCGACCTCAAGCAGATCACCACCATGTCCTCCGTCGCCATCCCCGGCCTGAAGGACATCCCGGTGCTCGGGCCGCTGCTCTTCGACCAGAGCCCGATGGTCTATCTCACATTCCTGCTCGTCCTCTTCACGGCCATCTTCTTCGGCAAGACCCGCGCGGGCCTGAGCTATAAGGCTGTCGGCGAGCATCCGCAGGCCGCCGCCACGCTCGGTATCCCGGTCGTCGGCGTGAAGTACCTCGCCTGTGTGATCTGCGGTGCCCTGTCCGGCATCGGCGGCGCGTACCTCACCACCTGCTATTCCAGCACCTATACCGATGGTATCGTCGCCGGGCGCGGCTTCATCGCGCTGGCCGCCGTCATCTTCGGCCGCTGGAACGCGGGCGGCATCCTGCTGGCCTGCCTGTTCTTCGGCTTCTGCGACGCGCTCCAGATCCGCCTCCAGGTCTCCGGCATCGCCATCCCGTATCAGTTCTTCCAGATGATCCCCTACGTGGCGACGGTCGTCGTCCTCACGCTCATCGGCGCCCGCCAGGCCGGACCCAAGGCCAACGGCAAGCCCTACCGCCGCGAACAGCGGTAAACCGGTAATAACGCTTCGGCGTTGTTATAAACTTATGGCAGCACCGCATTGTGCGCTGCTGCCGAATCCTAATATTCTATGGAGGACGAAAAATGAAAAAGATCATTGCAATGCTTCTGGCGCTTGTCATGCTCCTGTCGCTGGCGGCGTGTGCCGGTACTGCGAAGACCGACACCGCGGCTCCTGCGGACGACACCAGCAAGACCGACACGACCGACACCGCCGCCGAACCGGCTGACACCGCCGACACCACCGAACCGGCTGACACCGCCGAGCCTGCCGATACGACCGACGAACCTGTCGTCACCGATGAGATTGTCCCAGTCATGAAGGACGACGGCTCTGCCTACAAGGTCGCCATGATCTGCGACTCCAGCATCAACGACGGCGGCTGGGGCGCGGCCTGCTACAACGCCATGATCGCCGCGGCCGAAAAGATGGGCTGGGAGACCGAGGTCACCGACTCCATCTCGCAGGACGCCTACTATGATTCCATCGTCGCCTACTGCACCCTCGGCTACGACATGATCTACGCCCCCGGCAACCAGTACACCGACGCCGTCCTGCAGGCGGCTGAGGAATATCCCGACGTGGCCTTCGCCCTGCTGAACGGCGCGGAAGGCACCCCCGCCAAGGCCGTCAACGGCAACGTCTCCTCCCTGCTCCCGAACGCGCAGCAGATCGGCTGGATCGCGGGCGCCCTCGCCGGCCTTATGACCGAGAGCGGCAAGCTCGGCTTCATCGGCGGCATGGAGCTCGACACCACCAAGGGAAAGATCGCGGGCTTTGAAGAGGCGGCCAAGTACGTCGCCGAGCAGGAAGGCAAGACCGTCGAGCTGCTCAACGTCCCCTATGCCAACTCCTTCTCCGACGCCCCGAAGGGCAAGGAATTTGCCACTGAGCTGATCGCCCAGGGCGCTGACGTCTTCTTCGGCGACGCTTCCGCCGTCGACTCCGGCGCGCGCGAGGCCATCGACGCGGCCAACGCCGCCGCGGGCGAAGTCAAGATCTACGACATCGGCCAGCCTGCTGACATCCTCGGCCAGAACGAGTGCATCATCTGCTCTCAGGTCACTGACAACTCCGCCATGATCGTCGCCTCCATGCAGGCGGTCATCGACGGCACCTTCGGCGGCGCGACGCTCTACGGCACGCTGCAGAACAACACCCTCTCCGCCGGCGCGCTGAGCGATCTTGTTCCCGCCGACGTGCAGGAGAAGTACCTCGCCTACATCGACCAGATGATCGCGGGCACGTTTATGCAGTAATCTCTTGCGGAACACCCAAAGCGCCCGGCGGACCTTGTGCCCGCCGGGCATTTTTGCGTTTTTGTCGCTTTTGCCGGGAAACAGCTTCGCCGGATAGGGAAAACCGTCGATTTTCCGGTTGACTCTTTCCTTTCGTGTGTTATAATGTGGACTGTCTGAAAGAAATATAAAATTGTAACGCCAAGGTGTCCGCCTTCGGGGCGGGTGAAAAGGGAATCCGGTGTGAATCCGGAACGATGCAGTCACTGTGTACGGGAGCGACGCTGCAAGCCACTGGGCAACCGGGAAGGGCAGCGCAGCAAGGAACGAAGTCAGGAGACCTGCCTTGGCGTGGAATCTCGGATCCGCTGCACACGGGTCGGTCTTCCTGCAAGTTTGTACAGTCTGCCTGAGATTGGGGAGACTGCATTCGATACGGAAAGGGAGAGCGACTGCGGCAACGCAGCCGCTTTTATATTTTTTCAGAACAATTTTGAAAAGAGGTAGACCCCTATGAAAAAGATTCTCGCGCTTGTGCTCGCAGCCATCATGCTGCTGAGCGTCCTCTCCGCCTGCAAGAGCAGCGCGGACGAGACTCCCACGGTCGACCCGGCTGAGACCGAGCAGACCACCACGGAAGAAACCACCACCCCCGAAGAAGAAACGCCGGAAGAGGAAGCGCAGCCGTCCCAGGAAGAACTGGATCAGGCCGCTGCCGATGAGGTCGCTGCCATGATCGACGCCATCTATGTGCAGGAACGCACCGATGACACCGACGCCCAGTGCGAGGCCGCCAAGGCCGCGTGGGACGCCCTGACCGACGCGCAGAAGGAGCTTGTCGAAGGCGACGAGGCCAGCCCCGACTACTTCGGCCTCGACACCGGCGACGCCAGCAAGGACGATGCGCGCAACCAGGACGACATCGGCGAGAACGAGCTGCTCGTCGTCTCCTTCGGCACGTCCTACAATGACAGCCGTGTTGCCGACATCAAGGGCATCGAAGACGCCCTTCAGGAAGCCAACCCCGACTGGTCTGTCCGTCGTGCGTTCACCGCGCAGATCATCATCAACCATGTTCAGGCGCGTGACGGCGAGAAGATCGATAATATGCAGCAGGCGCTTGAGCGCGCTGTCGCCAACGGCGTCAAAAACCTCGTTGTCCAGCCGACGCACCTGATGCACGGTGCCGAGTACGACGAGATGTGCGAAGCCATCGAGCAGTATAAGGACAAGTTTGAATCCGTCTCCATTGCCGAGCCGCTGCTTGGCGAAGTCGGCTCCGACGCTACCGTCATCAATGCCGACAAGGAAGCTGTTGCCAAGGCCATCACCGCTGCGGCCGTTGCCGATGCGGGCTTTGAGAGCCTCGACGCCGCGAAGGACGCGGGTACCGCGTTCGTGTTCATGGGTCACGGCACCGCACACGTTGCCAAGGTGACGTACAGCCAGATGCAGACCCAGATGCAGAACCTCGGTTATGAGAACGTCTTCATCGGCACCGTCGAGGGCGAGCCGGAGGAGACTGCCTGCGAAGCCGTCATCGAAGCTGTCAAGGCTGCCGGCTACACCAACGTCATCCTTCGCCCGCTGATGGTCGTCGCTGGCGACCACGCCAACAACGATATGGCCGGCTCCGAGGAAGATTCCTGGAAGACCATGTTCGAAGCCGCCGGCTTCACCGTCGACTGCCAGATCCACGGCCTCGGCGAGATCGCCGATGTGCAGGCGCTCTACGTTGCCCACACCAAGGCTGCGATTGACGCGCTGAACGCATAAATTCCATTTTAGAAACGAGCTCCGGGGCGGGATTTTTCTGCCCCGGAGCCAAGCCATCTCAGGAGGAAACCACTATGAAGAAGTTCATCGCCCTTGTACTTGCCGTGCTGATGCTGCTTGCGGTTCTGGCCGGCTGCGCGGCCAAGCCGGCGGAGACCAAACCCACAGAGTCCAGCGCCTCTGACGCCGCCGAGACCCCGGAACAGACCCCAACCCCCGAAACCACGGAAACCGCGCCCACCGAGGAAGAAACGCCTGCCGAGCTCGAACAGCCCGCCGAACCGGCCCTGCCCGACGGCGTCTACACGGCCGAGTTCAACACCGACAGCTCCATGTTCCACGCCAACGAAGCCTGCGACGGCAAGGGGACGCTGGTTGTGCAGGATGGGGCGATGACCATCCATGTCAGCCTGGCCTCCACCAGCATTCTCAATCTGTTCCCCGGCACGGCCGAGGACGCACAGAAGGAAGGTGCGGAGCTGCTTCAGCCCACCACCGACACCGTCACCTATTCCGACGGCCTCTCGGAGGAGGTCTATGGCTTCGACATCCCGGTGCCTGCGCTGGACGAGGAGTTTGACCTCGCGCTCATCGGCAAGAAGGGCACGTGGTACGACCACAAGGTCTCCGTCTCCAACCCCGTTCCCGTCGAGGAATCCGGCAAGACCGTCGACGATCTCGCCCTGGCCGACGGCACCTACACCGCCGAGCTGACCTTCGCAGGCGGCTCCGGCAAGGCTTATATCCAGTCTCCCTGCACGCTGACCGTCGCGGACGGCAAGGCCGTGGCTACCGTCGTCTGGAGCAGCAGCAAATATGACTACATGCTCGTGGACGGAGAACGCTATGACGTCCTCACGACCGAGCCCGGCTCCACATTTGAGATCCCCGTCGCGGCCTTTGACACCGAGCTCACGGTCATCGGCGACACCACCGCGATGAGCACCCCGCATGAGATCGAGTACACGCTGAACTTCGATTCTGCGACGCTGACCGCTGCCGAATGAAGAAGCTCTTTATAGCGCTCCTCGCCGCGCTGCTGCTGGCCTTCGCGGCCTGCGCCGCGCCGCAGCAGGAGACCGCCGCGCCGGAACCGGCGCAGAGCGAGCCGGCAAGCGCGGTTTCGTGGGACGACCTGACGTTTGACCGGACGCTCCCGCTTCAATACGCCACGCAGTTTTCTGTTTCCTACGCGGGCGAGGACTATACGCGCCTCACGATCGGCGACGATCAAACATTCCTCGTCGTCGCCGGGGACGCGCCCGTGCCGGACGGCGTCCCCGCGGATGTGACCGTCCTGACCCGGCCCCTTTCGCACATCTATCTGGTCGCGACCGCTGCGATGGACTATTTCCGGCAGCTGGACGCCATTGACGCCATCGCCCTCAGCGGCCAGAAGGAGGCGGATTGGTATATCGACGAGGCCAAGGCCGCGATGCAGGCCGGGACGATGGTCTACGCGGGCAAATATTCCGCGCCGGACTATGAGACGATTTTAGCTGCGGGCTGCGACCTTGCCATCGAGAACACGATGATCTACCATACGCCCAAGGTCGTCGAGCAGCTGGAGGCCGTCGGCGTGCCCGTGCTTGTGGAGCGCTCCAGCTACGAATCCGATCCGCTTGGGCGGCTGGAGTGGCTGAAGCTCTATGCGGCCCTGCTTGGCAAGGAGGACGAGGCCTGCGCATATTATGATGACCTCATCGCCGCGCTCGCGCCCGTGCTCGACCAGGAGCCGACGGGGAAAACCGTCGCGTTCTTCTATGTCACGACGACCGGCGCGGTCAATGTCCGCAAATCCGGCGACTATATCGCCAAGGCCATCCGTATGGCGGGCGGCGAGTATGTCTCGTTCGACGAGAGCGGCGAGGAAAACGCCCTGTCCACAATGACCATCCAGATGGAGTCCTTTTACGACACCGCCCTGGACGCCGACGTCCTCATCTACAACAGCACCATCGACGGCGAGATCACCTCCATCGATGAGCTGCTCGCCAAAAGTCCGCTGTTTGCGGATTTTAAAGCCGTCCAGACCGGCAATGTCTGGTGTATCACGAAAAACTTCTATCAGGAATCGCTCGCCCTCGGCGACATGATCCTCGACGTCCACGCCGTTTTGAACAACCCGGACGCCGCCGATCTCCGGTTCCTAAAAAAATTATCATAACAGGAGGAGCAGCATGGAACATACCCGCAAACTTCGCACATGGGGCGGTTTCCTGCTGCTCCTCGTCCTGCTTGTTACCTTTTTGATCTGGAATCTTCTCGCGGGCAGCGTCCGGCTCCCCGCGTCTGAAATATGGGCGATTCTCCACGGCGGCGGCGACCTCACGCAGCGCCGCATCCTGCTGAAGATCCGCCTGCCCCGCTTGCTTGCGGCGATGATTCTCGGCGGCGCCCTCTCCGTCTCGGGCTTCCTGCTGCAGACGTTTTTCCACAATCCGATCGCCGGGCCCTTCGTCCTCGGCATCTCGTCCGGGGCCAAGTTCACGGTCGCGGTCACGATGATCCTGCTGCTCAGCCGGGGCGTCACGTCGTCCTCCGCCGCGCTGATCGCAGCGGCCTTTGTCGGCGCGATGCTCTCAATGGGCTTTGTCCTGCTCATCTCGCGGCGCGTCAGCCGGATGAGCCTGCTCGTCGTCTGCGGCGTGATGATCGGCTATATCTGCTCCGCGCTGACGGACTTTCTCGTCACGTTTGCCGACGACAGCAACATTGTCAACCTGCACGAATGGTCCCTCGGCTCCTTCTCCGGCATGAGCTGGGACAATGTCCGCACGATGGCCGTGGTCTGCGGCGCGGCCCTGATCCTGACGTTCCTGCTCTCCAAGCCCCTCCGGGCCTATCAGTTGGGCGAGGTCTACGCGCAGAACCTCGGCGTGCCGCTGCGCGCGTTCCGTGCGGCGCTGATCTTACTTTCCAGTGTGCTCTCCGCCTGCGTCACGGCCTTTGCCGGCCCGATCTCCTTCGTCGGCATCGCCGTGCCGCATCTGATGAAGTCCCTTTTTAAGTCCGCTGAGCCGCTTTTGATGATCCCGGCCTGTTTCCTCGGCGGCGGCGCGTTCTGCCTGTTCTGCGACCTCATCGCGCGCACGGCCTTCGCGCCCACCGAGGTCAGCATCAGCTCCGTCACAGCGGTCTTCGGCGCGCCGGTCGTCATCTATATGATGCTCCACAGAAAGGGGGCGCAGTGATGGATTATCTGCAAACCGATGCCCTGTCCGTCGGCTACAACGGCAAGACGCTCATCTCCAAGGTCGCCCTCTCGGTGCAGCGCGGCAGAATCGTCACGCTCATCGGCCCGAACGGCTCCGGCAAGTCGACCATCCTCAAGACCATCATCGGCCAGCTCCCGTCCATTTCCGGCTCAGTCTTCCTCGACGGCGCGGACATGCGCAGCCGCAGCCGGAGCGACGTCGCCCGCCGCATGGCCATCCTGATGACGGCCCGCATGGACCCCGAGCTTATGACCTGCCGCGACGTCGTCAGCACCGGCCGCTATCCTTACACCGGCCATCTCGGCGTCCTCCGCCCGGAGGACAAGGCCATCGTCGAGCAGAGCCTCCGCGAGACCGACGCGCTCGACTTTGCCGACCGGCCCTTCCAGTCCATCAGCGACGGCCAGCGGCAGCGCGTCCTGCTTGCCCGGGCCCTCTGCCAGCAGCCGGAGCTCATCGTCCTCGACGAGCCGACGAGTTTTCTCGACATCCGCTATAAGCTGGAGCTGCTGACCATCCTCAAGCGCATGGTGCGCGAGGAGCACCTCGCCGTCCTCATGTCCCTGCACGAGCTGGATCTTGCCGCCCGCGTCTCCGATACCGTCGTCTGCGTTGCGGGCGACCGGATCGACCGCGTCGGCCCACCCTCGGAAATTTTCACGCCCGACTATATCGCGGCGCTCTATCGCATGGAGCCGGGAAAATACGATCCCTGCTTCGATTCCTTGGAATTTGTCCCCGGAGGTGCCAGATGAGCGAACAAACCGGAACCTTCTATGCCGTCTCCGTCGGGCCCGGCGACCCGGAGCTGCTGACGCTCCAGGCCGTCCGCGTTCTGGAGAACACGCCCGTCATCGCCGCGCCGCAGACGGCGTCCAGCCAGATGCTCGCGCTCGACATCGCGCGCGGCGCGGT
>ERZ772880.3150-NODE-3150-length-11580-cov-5.067505_pt1 | contig 11580 bp, 10 predicted proteins | sample MGYA00580577_ERZ772880 | MGnify/ENA primary metagenome ERZ772880 (study PRJEB29015, sample SAMEA2737705) | human gut metagenome | biome: human gut; feature: human-associated habitat; material: faeces | place: China | collected 2012 ... | reverse complement strand
GTCGGTATACATCCCACGCATTCCGCCGCCTTCTAATACCAGGCCGGTTTTTACGGTGTTTTCAGTATTGTCTGCACCATTGATGTTGTTTGTGCCGTTGATGCTGCCTGTGTCATTCATGCTGCCTGTGCCGTTGATGCTGCCTGTGTCATTGATGTTACTCATAGATTCTCACTCCATTCTTTTGCCGCGGCCATGCGGGCCTCATACTGACTGTAGAAGTCCCGGCTGGTGTCATAGGGAAGCAGATAAAACCGCTGCAAAATATACATGCTGACGGATTTTGCGAGATCAGGAGCTGGCGTCTCGTTTGCACCATCCGCGCTTGCTTTTGCCGCAGTTTCTCCATCCAGCTCTGCTCCGATACGAATCCGCAGCTGTTTCAGGAATGCATGCCAGTCCGCAATATAGGCATCATACCGCTCCATATCCGGCGTGCCCATCCACTTGCGGATCTTCACCTTGCTGCGATTTGGTTTTTCGCATTCATGAATCTGCAGAATGTACCGGAATCCATCTTCCTCATAATACCGCCCCAAAGGGAACAGCCTGCAGATGCCTGGGCGATACGGATGAATGCTGCATCGCCCTGCGTCATTCAAAAAGGTACACTGTTCCGAATCACCCACCAGTTTCAGATTTGGCAGAATGATCCCGTCCACCACATTCAGTTCCAGATGCCCCGCTAAAAGCTGCTGCAGCGAAACGCCAAGACCACCCGTCAACCGCCAGACATCATAGGGATCCAGTACAATCGTGTTTCCCATTCCACGGCAACAGGACGAACAGCCCGCACAGTCATTGCAACCCAGCTTCGCCATATCATTCAACCCATATAATCTGCCGTCTGAAATCTCCTCCAGACTTACATTTCTAAGCACTCCAAGTTTCCTCCCGATTTTGTTTTTCTGCTGCCAATGCTTTCCATTGACTCATTTCATAATTTCCGGTCTGCCGCGCCACAGTTTCACAAAGCAGATTCCGCTCCTGCTATATCCTGTGCCGCTAATTGTTCTCATCCAGTAATTCCCAATAACGCTCAACCAGAATTCCTTTGTATTCATCCAAATGACTCTGATTTTCCCGTATCAGCGCAGTCAGGACACGCACAGCTTCCTGCACCGCCGCCTCCAGACTCTCTCCGTTTAATAGTTTTCCAGTCATAACTGTAGAAAAAATATCTCCGCTTCCGGCAACCCGGACAGGAAGAAAGGTAAACGGCACACGGAAATACTGTCCGCTTTTGTGGTCATATCCGCAAACCAGATGCTCATCCGTTTCAGAATCCTGCGCGCTGGTAATGACCACCGATTTCCCAGATAACTTGTGCAGCCCGTCAACCAGTTCCCGCAGTTCTGCCGCTGAGGCTCGTTCCCTGCCCGGGCAGATTCCCGTCAGAAAGCCAGCCTCGGTCATATTCGGAACCATCACATCCGAGTAGCTGACCAGTTTTCTCATGGCCGCAACCCGCTCCATGCCAATTCCATTGTAAAGCTTTCCGCCATCCGCCATGATCGGATCTACCATGACAAGACGGCCATTGTCCACATTCTGTATCTCATCCATTCTCGGCTTCCTGCTTCGAATATAATCTCCGATCAGTTCCACCTGCTCCTCCGAAAGTACAAATCCAGTACAGATGCAGTCCGGATCAAAGCCAAGCTCATCCCACACTTTTATGGTATCCCGCATGTAGTCCGTCATGTCCTGAATCCGGAACTTTCCGAAATCCAGCGTATTGGAAACCACCGCAGTGGGAACCTGATAAGGAAAATGCCCCATACGCGAAAACAGCGGCACCATGGCGGCCAGAGCTACCTTACCATAACCCGGAAGGTCGTTAAAAAGAACAATTCGTTTTCCCATTTAAATATTTTCCTCTCTGCGGATCTTTTCAAGAAACCCGCTGCATCCAGCCATAACATCAGCAAACGTCGCATCAAAATCCCCCGTATACCACGGATCCGCCACATCACGCCCACTGCCTGAAAATGTCAACAGTTTAAAAATCTTCTGTTCTTTATCCGCCCCGCCTGCAATCCGGGTCATGTTCCGTATATTTGCCGTATCCATGCCGATGAGATAATCATAATACCGGTAATCCTCCACCGTCATCTGACGCGCATGATGCGGGATCAGCGGGATATGCTCCCGACGCAGCTTATCCACAGTGCCGTAATGCGGCGGATTACCGATTTCCTCACGGCTGGTTGCCGCAGAATTAATTTCAAAATGGGATGCCAGGCCAGCCTGAGTGACCAGGTAGGTGAACACACTCTCGGCCATTGTGGAACGGCAGATATTGCCGTGGCAGATGAATAAAACTCTAATCATAAAATTCTCCTGTTCTGAAATACCCTGTAATGCCGAGTTTTGCGTTGGTTTATCGGCTTTTCCGGGCATCATCTTTTTTCTTGTTTATAACTACACTTTTTGCAAAATAATGCAAAACGGAGCAATTCAATGCCTTGTGTAGTAGTCAAATCGTAGTCAGTTAAGGGGGTTCAGACTACTGATGGGGGTGTGCATTATTTAACGAAAAGGGTGTAGCAATTTGATCCCACTTTACTGCATTATTTATTTTCACTTTCCAACATTGCACGCATTGTTTCTGATTTATCATCATGAAATTTGTATGGCTTAAACCTACAATAATTGTAATATCTTATATCTACCCAATTATATATATAGTTTATCAAATCCTGTTTTATTGCATCAAAGGATTTCCAAAAATCAGCTTTATCATATTCTCTCCCCAATGTTAATTTTGCCGCATAAAATTCAAAGCTATAATCCCCAAGAATTTTTCGTAATCCCTCATCATATATCCCATTAATATTTAAAATGTATTGCTGACTATCTATTTGTTTAAGGGATTTTTCAATCCCCTCTATGCTATCCATCAGTTGTTCAGTAAAGAACTGCATTAATTCCGCTTGTCTGTTATCATCACATTCTGCAAATTTGCTTTTTGTTATCTCATACCATTCAATCCAAGTATGTTTTTCCTGACGATAATCTTCGTCTTTAAAAGCAACACTACACAAACGTGCCCAAGTTTCAACATACCAGCTTATTTGAAATTTTAAATCCATATACACTGCATCATATACACTAGTAGCTTTATCGTTTTGTTCTTTAATATTTCCAATTTCAATTAGCAGCGCAACAATTGTAGATGCCACGCACCCAAATGCCAAGTTCTTAACTATATCCGAAATAAGACTATCAGTATTGTCATTACATATAACTGCAATAATCATTATTAATACAGATATTCCACCAATTAAACCATACATTTTCCAATTCATTTTATACGGACTATTAATATGTCTTTTCAATTTCTATTTCCTCTCTATTTATTTTATTGCATTTTTAGCAAACCTTTTTCTCGTTTTCTACAACATTCTGTGATATCACCCTCTTATAAATACTTCTTGAATGCCTTCTTCATCTTCATGCAGACATCCATAATATAATCAAACTGCTGTGACCATGTGGCACGATTATCAAACGTCACTTCTTTTTCAATAATAATACGACTTGCCTTTCTTTCCGGCAGTTCTCTCCAATCAAGTACCAATCCCATCACTGATTCAATCTCATCTTTATGTAAAAGCAAATTTCTGAAAAGTTCCTTATCATCATTTATGTACAATTCAACATCAATCGCATTTCTTTTTTGGATTTGAGATACTGCGATATGACAGGCTGATGAGCCAATACTGAAATCCATCCAATGATCTGTCGTTGGTTTTCTCTTATTAAATGCTTTGTTAAATTCTGCGTTCTGAAAGGCATAATCATTGAACGCCTGCCAATATTCCAGTCTCTGCTGCTGTGTTGGATTTGTAGCAGTTGTCTTCTTAATCTCCTTCGTCCAATCATTTGGTCTTTCCACTACTGTAAATGATGGAGCAATATCAGAATCTCCTATCTGGAACAGCTTTATTTCACACAAGAAGAAACCTATCTTATCATCCGTATGGTTATTAAGCCACTCAACTGCTGCCTTGTGTTCCTCTCGTGCGTGTTTTACTACCCAGATAACCACATCTGCGTCTTTCCCGGATGCATAAGTAATCAGTTTGCCAAGATGGTCATGATCCGTGTCTTCTAATTGATTTTCAATGATAATCTTTCTATCGGTTCCTGTTTCAGATGCATAAATATCAACATTGAAATCTCCAACGGATGATTCTGTCTCATCAACTGTAATATCAAGACCAACTGCATCTGCAAGCAAATCAACATTCTCTGCTACCCAAGGGGTAAAGTTCAAAGCCTCATGTGACCACACACTTCTTAAATCAGTTATTTCCTTTAATGTACCAAGGTTAATCATAGCCTTTTATCCCTCCAATCAAAAAGCACCCAGAACTCGCCCGGATGCTAACAATAGTCTATAATATCAATACGGGATGAATTCTCTGTTTTACAATGCTTTACTTTTCAAAAATAAATATTAAATGATTAAATTTTATTATAGCATCCAAGTTCTTCTTTTACCAGCCAAAAAGACACCCGGGAGTTTGACACCTTTCCGAATGAAAAACAGCGTATAAGCCGCATGAATGCTTATATTTTTTTGTCAAATTTGTTGTTTTTATATATAGGCTTTTTCGGCTTTTTGTGCTATAATGGTATTGAGGTGAAAAAATTGAAGGTCAATACATCAAAATCAAAAAACGCTGAGTCTTTTTATATAAAGCAATCCTACATCGACAGTAACGGAAAACCGTCTGTTGCCGGCCGCCTTTGCAGCGGCAGCCCGTCAGGTGGTCGTTCACGAACCCCGTGGCCTGCAAGAAGGCGTAGCAGATCGTCGATCCGAAGAATTTGAATCCTCTCTTTTTCATGTCCCGGCTCATTGCGTCCGATTCGGGCGAGGTGGCGGGAATCTGGCTCAGGCTCTTGAAATCGTTGACGATCGGCTGCCGGCCGGGAAAGAAGGAGAGCACGTATTCATAGAAGCTGCCGAACTCTTTCTGAATTGCCCTGAATAGCTTGGCATTGTTGATTGTAGTGGTGATTTTCAATCGGTTGCGGACGATTCCGTCGAATCGCATCAGCCGGTCGACCTCTTCCGGCGTCATCTGCGCCACCCGCTCCGGGTCGAAACGGTGGAAGGCCTTGCGGTATCCTTCGCGTTTGCGGAGAATCGTGATCCAGGACAGTCCCGCCTGCGCGCTTTCGAGCACCAGAAACTCGAACAGGATCCGGTCGTCGTCGACGGGTTTGCCCCACTCTTCGTCGTGGTACTTGACGTAGAGTTCGTCCGTACCGGCCCAGCCGCAGCGGGCGTTTATCAGATCGTTCATCGTAATTTTTTCTATTCTGAAACCTATGCAAGTCGCCGTTTGTTACAGCAGCGGTGCGAAGAGCCGTGCGATGCGGTCGCCCAGCCGGTAGTGCACCGAGCGGCGCCGCCACGCTTCGGGATCGATCGGAGTGCACGAGGCGAGGTCTTCGTCGAAGCGCCGGATCGCCTGCCGCACCGTCGCGGAATCGAGCAGCAGCGCCGTCGCCTCGGTGTTGTATTCCAGACTTCGGTAGTCGAAGTTGGCCGTGCCGACCGAGGCGACGCGCTCGTCGGCGATGAGCCGTTTGGCGTGGAGAAATCCGCCGCGGAAGCGGAAGATCTCGACTCCCGCACCGAGCAGTTCGCCCAGATAGGCGTCCGTGGCACGGCGGGCGAGCCACACGTCGCTGCGTGCGGGCAGCATCACCAGCACGCGGCACCCGCGCCGCACGGCGCGCAGCAACGCTTCGTAGAGCGCGGGCGGCGGCAGGAAATAGGGCGACGAGATGCGCAGCGTGTGCCGTGCCTCCTCGATGAGCTGCGCGAAGAGATCGGTCAGCGTCGTGCGCGAACGGTCTTCGCGCGTCCATGCGATTTGAAGCGGAGAGCAGGGCAGATCGTCCGCCGGCGCGGCCGCGTAAAGTCCCTCCGACAACGGTTCGCCGCCTTCCAGCGCCCAGTCGGCCGCGAAGAGCCGTTGCAGGTCGTCGACGGCTTCGCCCTCGATGCGCAGGTGTTCGTCGCGCCAGCGTCCCAGCGCGTCGCCGTCGAGGTAGCGTTCGGCGATGTTGATGCCGCCCACGAATCCCGTGCGGCCGTCGATGACGGCGATCTTGGAGTGGTTGCGCCGGTTGGCGCGCGGCGAGAACCACGGGAACCGCAGCGGCGCGTAGGCGCGCACCTCGATTCCTGCGCCGCGGAGCCGCCTCACGAACCATTCGGAAAGTTTCCACGAACCGATGGCGTCGTAGAGCAGCCGCACCTCCACGCCGGCACGCGCCTTGCGGACGAGGATGTCGGCGATGGCGTGGCCGATGCGGTCGTCGGCGAAGATGTAGTAGGAGAGATGGATGTAGCGGCGGGCACCCTGCAAGGCGGAGATCAGCGCGGCGAAGGCTTCGCCGCCGTCGTGGAGCTGTTCCACGCGGTTGCGGTAGCGGACGCGCGTCGAACAGCCGTACCACAGCATCCGCTCGATGCCGGCCGCCGGCCGGCTGTCGGTGGGCGGCACGTCCCGCACGGGTTTGCGGTATCCCGCCAGCAGGTAGAACAGGCTGCCGCCGATCGGCAGGAGCACGATGGCCAGCAGCCATGCGATCGCTACCACGGGCGTCTGCTTCTGCCGCAGTACGGCTGCCGCCGAGGGGATTGCCAGCAGGAGATATGCGGTGAGGAAAAGATACATGATCAGGGTCGGTTTTTGGTTCGCGGCATACTCTGTGCCAAAAAAATATTTGGAAATTAAGAAATTACTTTTTATCTTTGTGTAGAAAACAGGCTATATGGGGTTCTGATCGCAAGATTGGAATTCTTATTTTTTTGTTGTATTGAAAAACTTTAAAAGGGAGATATTTATTATGGCAAAGGAGATTATTTATCTGACGGCTGAGGGTTACAAAAAACTCAAAGACGATCTCGACCACATGAGGTCGGTCGAACGTCCGGCGATCTCGGCAGCCATTGCCGAAGCGCGCGACAAGGGCGATTTGTCGGAGAACGCGGAGTACGACGCTGCCCGCGAAGCGCAGGGGCTGCTCGAAATGCGGATCGCCAAACTGGAAGAGACGATCGCCAACGCGCGTGTCATCGACGAATCGAAGATCGACAAGAGCAAGGTGCAGATTCTCTCGCGGGTGACGCTGTTGAACCATACCAACGGGAAGCAGATGTGCTACACGATCGTATCGGAAAACGAAGCGAACCTGCGCGAGGGCAAACTCGCCATCGGTACGCCCATTGCCAAGGCGCTTCTGGGCAAGAAGAAGGGCGATCGGGTGGACGTGGAGGTTCCCGCCGGTACGATCCACTTCGAGATTCTGGATATTTCGATCTGACGCTGCGGTTTTCCCGCCTTCTGCGGGGCCGTCCTTCGGGGCGGCCCCGTCGTTTTTGCGGCACGGGGAGGCGGCGGCGTGCGGCCGGCCGCAGAGCGTGCTGCGTCGGGTGCGGCGGACGTGCGATGCGGGGAGTGCCGTCTCCGCGGCGAAAGGCCCCGTAGCTCCGATACCGCGGACGCCGGGTCTGCGGCGCTCTGCGCGGGATTGTCCGACGGCCGGCATTCTCCGCACCGCACGGAGGCGCGGAGGCTGGACGGGTACGAGGGTCGGCGTTGTTGTCATCGTTCGATTCGAATAGTTGTCCGGCCGTGTGCCGGTGCGTTAACCTTGTTGCGTTGCGACGGACAGCCTGCCGGATCCGCTGCCTGTGAAAACGCAGCGGCGGCCCGTTACAGGTTGCGTTCGACGAAGGAGATCATCCGCCGGCGGATCTGCCGCGTGTAGTCGGGCTGCATCGAGTGGTTCTGGTCGGGGTAGATCATCAGATCGAACTCCTTGCCTGCGTCGGTCAGTGCGCGGATCATCTCCGCCGAGTTCTGGAAATGGACGTTGTCGTCGGCCGTGCCGTGGATCAGCAGCAGCCGCGTGCGGTCGTCGCGCAGCAGCGGCGCCAGCATGAGCGGTGCGTTTTCGTTGTACCCTGCGGGATTCTCCTGCGGCAGGCCGTTGTAGAGCTCGCTGTAAATCGTGTCGTAGTAACGCCACGAGGTGACGGGCGCCACGGCGACGGCCGCCTTGAACAGCCCGTCGCCCTTGCAGGCGCACGAGAGAGCCATGAAGCCGCCGTACGACCAGCCGTAGATGCCGATGCGCTCGGCGTCGATCCACGGCTGCGCGGCCATGTAGCGTGCCGTCGACAGCTGGTCTTCGACTTCGAGACGCCCCAGCTGGCCGTAGGTGCTCTTCTTGAACGCCTCGCCGCGGTAGCCCGTGCCGCGGCCGTCGGTAGCCACCACCACGTAGCCCCGCTGTGCCAGCACGTCCTCCCAGTCGAGTTTCCAGCGGTTCTGCACCGTCTGCGAGCCGGGCCCCGAATACTGCGTCAGCAGGCAGGGGTAGCGGCGTGCGGGATCGAACCCTGCGGGGCGGACGATGTAGCCGCCCAGCGTGTCGCCGCGTTCGGTCGTGAAGGTGAAGAACTCCTTGCGCGGCAGACGGATGCTGTCGGCCAGACGGCGCAGGGCGGCGTTGTCGGCCACGGTGCGCACGGTGCGTCCCCGGGCGTCGCAGATCTCCACCCGCCCCGGATCGTCGGCCGACGAGAAGGTCGAGATGTAGTAGCGCATTCCGGCGCTCGGAGCGATCGTATGGAACCCCTTGTCGGGCGTGAGCAGGCGTTTGTGCCGTCCCTTGTAGTCGACGGTGTAGAGGTTGCGTTCGAGCGGCGACCGCTCGGTCGAGGTGTAGTAGACCGCGCGGTCGTCGGCTCCGACGATGCCGGTCACCTCCCAGCGCCCTTCGGTGAGCGCCCGCAGCGGTTCGCCGGGCTCGCCGAGGTAGAGGTGCATCCAGCCCGTCGCCGTCTCCTGCATAATGAGGAAGCGGCGTCCTCCGTCGATCCAGCGGAACGAACGGTCGGTTTCGTGGGCCACATAGCGGGGCGAACGCTCGCGGTAGACCGTCTGCTGCTCCGCCTGCGGCGCCGTGAGCGCGTCGGCCGCCAGCCGGCGGAAGACGATCTGCTGCTGACGGCGGTCGCGGGTCTCGTACCACAACTCCCCGCGCGGCGTCCAGCCGATGCGGGGAATGTATTGCGTGGTGTCGGCGCCGGTGTCGACCTTCGTCGTGCAGCCCGTTTCGAGGTCGAAGACGTGGAGCGTCACCACCGAATTGGCGTCGCCCGCCTTGGGGTATTTGAAGTCGTAGGCGCGGTTGTAGAGCGCGCCGTCGTAGCGCATCATCTCGAAGAGCGGCACGCGCGACTCGTCGAAACGCAGGTAGGCGATGCGCCGCGAGTCGGGCGAGACGGCGAAGGCGCGCGTGAAGCCGAACTCCTCCTCGTAGACCCAGTCGGTCGTGCCGTTGATCGTCTCGTTCCAGCGGCCGTCGCGGGTGATCTGCCGCGTGCCCTGCCGTTCGATATTGTAGACATACAGGTTGTTGCAGCTCGAAAAGACGATGTTGCGGCCGTCGGGCGTGAAGACGGCGTCGCGCGGGGAGGGGATGCCGAGCAGAATCTCGCGCAGGCGCCGGCCGTCGTAGTAGAGGTAGTGCGTGGTGAACGAGTGGCGGTAGATCGGTTCGGCGCCGTCGGCCACGAGCACTCCGCCGTCCGGAGCGATCGCATAGTCGGCTATGTCGAGCCTGCGGCTGCCGGCGTCGCACCACGTGCCGGTGGCGCGGTCGAGCGAATCGAGGGCCACGGCGCCCTCCTCCGCGGCTGCGGGCAGCAAGGCCGTGCCCGCGTCGTCGACGGCATAGCGGTGGCGGAAGATGTTGCCGTCGCGGATCGTGGTGTAGTGTTCGCCGTCGGCCGTGGGGCGGATGCCCGCCAACTGTACCGGACGGAAGCGTCCGTCGGCGATGTCGTCGTAGTCGAACGCCTGTGCAGCGGCCGTCGAGCAGGCCAGCAGCGCAAGGAAAAGGGTCGGTAATTTCGATATTCGCATGTCGTATTCTCTTTTTTTGTTCGGCGTACCCGCGGACGGGCGTCCGGTCTGCGAACGCCGCCGTGCGCGCCGTTATTGTTCGCGTAGCAGGCTGTCGATCGCCTCGGTGATCGTGCGGTCGCTCTCGGCGGGGGTATAGCCGCAGAGGGCGTGGCGCACGCGCCGTTCGGCGTCGACGAGCAGGTAGACGGGCACCGCCCGGTCGGGCAGGTAGGCGTCTACCGTTTCGTCCGTTCCGGCCAGCATCGGGTAATTGATCCGGTTGCGCCGCACGTAGACGCCGATCGAGCGGAGCGGCGTGCCCCACGTTTCGATCGCGACCACACCGACGTCGGCGGGGGTGTAACGCTCTTCGAGCGAGCGCAGGAAGGGGATCGAGGCGTGGCAGGGGCCGCAGCCGATGCCGGTGAACTGGATGAGCAGCACGCGGCTGCGCAGGTCGCCGAGCGATACGGCCGTCGAATCGGCGTCGACGAGCGTCCAGTCGGGCGCCTGCCGGCCTACGATGTCGTAGGGTTTCTTGGCTTGGTTCCGCAGCTTGCGCTTGCGCAGCATGTAGCCGTCGGGGTAATACGCTTCCAGCCGGAGCGGCGCTTGCGGCTCGTAGTCGATGCGCACGTCGAAGACCGAGTCGACGGTGATCTGGTGCGTCTGTTCGCGCCGCAGTTTGCGGGGCATCCGCTCGCTGTCGAAGACGATTTCGTAGGCCGAGTGCTTCGCTTCGGGAAACAGTTCGCGCGGCGGGCGGTTGTAGTAGGGGCGGCCCCAGAATTCGACTACGCAGTCTCGATCGATGTCCAGGCGCAGGCGGTATCCGTCGCCGCAGGGGGTGAACTCGGTGCGGATCGGATCGGAGGTGGTGAGCACGTAGCGCAGGATGGCCTCCGCCCGGCAGAAAAAGGTCATGTCCGTCAGGCGGTAGGGCGCTCGGGGAATCGAGAAGTCGTCGATGACCACTTCGCGCCTGTCGTGGTCGAGATCGACGGCGATCGTTCCGTCGTATCCTCCGTCGATGCGTGTCGTGTCGTCGGCGTTGTAATAGGAGAGGTAGCTGTGGCGCAGCGTCGTGTCGGCGCGGTTGCGCTGCTCGACGTAGTAGCGCAGGTAGCGTCGGGGAATCGTGTCGCCCGGGAGATAGCTCTCCGAACTTCTCCGGTAGGCGACCCGTTCGATGCGTTCGAGTTGCGAAAGGGCCTTTTCGAGATAGGCCGACTGCTCCGTCCGGCAGCCCGTGCCGAGCAGCGGAAGCACGAATAGGAGGCAGATCGGTTTCATGGTTCGGAAAGCTGGGTGGTCGGGAGCAGTCAGATGTCCTCCACGTCGAAGTCGTAGTCCAGGCGTTTGCCCGTGACGAACTTCGAGTTGTCCATCTTGGTGTTGAACTGGTCGACCGTCACGCGTTTGGCGTCCTCGTAGGGAGGCGTCAGCAGGTCGAAGTCCAGCGAATAGGCGATCGCCGTTTCGAGGATTCCGACGAGCGCTTCGCGCGTAATGGCGGCGCGGCCGAAGGCGATCGGGCGCATCGAGGTCTGGCGTTTCCCCTCGACGAAGTAGCGCCGTTCGCGGTTGATGAAGATGCGGCCGATCAGGTAGCCTTCGTCGGCGTTGCGGT
>ERZ772880.3139-NODE-3139-length-11634-cov-3.901460_pt1 | contig 11634 bp, 8 predicted proteins | sample MGYA00580577_ERZ772880 | MGnify/ENA primary metagenome ERZ772880 (study PRJEB29015, sample SAMEA2737705) | human gut metagenome | biome: human gut; feature: human-associated habitat; material: faeces | place: China | collected 2012 ... | reverse complement strand
GAGGCGGTCGTTATAAATAACCGGCGTGGACTGGGTGCCGCCGCCTTTGGTCCCGGACTTCCATTCCTTCACGCTCTGCTCGTCCGCGTTCAATGTGCCATCCGCGTTTATTTCATAGCTGCGGATGGAGGCCCCGCCGTCGCTGTTGTTGGCCGGGACATAAAGGCGGTTGTTCTTGTCGTTATAAACGAGCGTGGAGTTGCACATATACTTTTCAGGCAGCGCAAGCTTCTGCGCAAGCTCGCCCGTCTTGTAGTTTACAGCATAGATGCTGGCCGGGCCGGGTGAGCGCCCTTTGTCTGCGAAATAGACATAGTCGCCGGCAAACGCGGCGCCGTTCCAGGAGAAGCTTTGCGCCCGATCCTCCGACTGTATGGACCAGAGCGCTTTCTTGACCTCGTCGCTTCTCGTGGGGTCGTCGTCCGAGGTGCTGTAGCATGCATAGGAGGCGTTAGCACCGTAGCCGCCCGTTACCACATAGCCGTCGTGGTACACCTCGGCCACATGGCCGGTGGCCAGGCCGATCTGGTTGCCGTAGGAGGAATAACCGGCGGCGGCGGTGGTGACGAGCTTGCGCTGAGGGAGCTTGCCTTCAAGCGTCTCGGACACCGGCACGGTCGGATCGGCGGCACCGGTCACGCGCATGGCCTGATACACGTAGGAACGGCCGGAAAGCGGGTCGCGGATGCAGCCGCCGATGCAGGTTGCCGCACCACCGAACGGTTCGATTTCCGTCGGGTGGTTGTGGGTTTCGTTCTTGAACAGGAACAGCCAATCCTCATCATGGCCATTCACATCAACCTTCACCTTGACGGTGCAGGCGTTGATTTCTTCGGATTCGTCAAGATTCTTCAGAATACCGTTCTTCTTGAGCCACTTCGCGCCGATGGTGCCCATATCCATAAGGCATACGGGCTTTTCGTCGCGGCCAAGCTCGTGACGCATCTCAAGATACTTATCGAACGCGGCCTGCACGGTCGCGTCGTCAATCTGCACATCATCAAGTTGCGTGCCGAACGTGGTGTGACGGCAATGATCGGACCAATACGTGTCGATCACCTTGATTTCCGTGATTGTCGGATCACGCTGTTCCTCGGTGAAGTGAGCACGGCAGAACTGCAGATCAGCCAAATCCATGGCCAGGCCACGGTCGGCGATGAACTGCTCAAGATCGGCGTCGCTCATGGTGCGGAAACCTTCGATGACCTCCACCTTGCCCGGTACCGGCACCTGCGTCTTCAACGTGGTCTTGGTATCCAGCGAAGCTTCGCGAGCCTCGACCGGGTTGATCACATAATGCTTGATGGCGGCGATGTCGGCGTCGCTCAGCTCGCCTTCAAGTGCATACACCTTGGCGGAACGAACAGTCGGGCGCTCGCCCTGGGAGATCAGCTGAATGCATTCGCTGGCGGAATCCGCACGCTGGTCGAACTGGCCGGGCAGATACTCCACAGCAAACACATTATCAGAACCGAAATCAGGCAAATCGGCGGAAACATTATCGACCTGCGGCTCACTGAACACGGTAGGGGTGGCCTGTGCGAACAGTTCCTCGCTAATGCCTTCCACGTCATAACGATTGACGAGACGCACATTCTTCAGCGATGCGATGCCAAGAATGGTCTTCAGCTCGTTGGCGAGCTGCTTGGCCTCGACATCAAAACCCTGCTTCTTTTCCACGTACACGCGAAAAACCATGGTTGACTCCTTGAAAGAGGGGCTTGGTGAGATTGATAAAAATAAGATTTTTAAAAACGATGAAGCCCGCATCCGAGTTTGTACTGCAGATGCGGGCTATCGCAAGTATTATTCGGCTACTTCAATGCCTTCGGACTTGGCGAGTTCAGCCAAGCGGCTTTCGACCTCTTCGTAAGCCGGAATGATGTCGCCCAGATCGCGGCGGAACAGATCCTTGTCGAGATGCTCGACCTTGCCGGAGCCGTCACGCTGATCCCACAGACGGCAGGAATCAGGCGTAATCTCATCGGCCAGCAGCAGCGTGCCATCGGAAGTGCGACCCATTTCGATTTTGAAATCAACAAGCTTGATGCCGATCTTGGCGAAGATCTCGATCAGGGCTTCGTTGATGCGGCGTGCGAGAGGTGCGATCTCAGCCAGATCCTCACGGGTGCAGACGCCCAATGCAACCAGATCGTCGTCGTTCACGAACGGATCGTGCAGATCATCGTTCTTCAGGAAGTACTCCAGCACCGGCTCCTTGAGCTCGATGCCCTCTTCCACGCCCAAGCGAGAGCAGAAGTGGCCGGCGGCGGTGTTACGCAGCACGATCTCGAGTGGGAACATGGTGACCTTCTTGACCAGCTGGGAGGTTTCGCCCACGCGAGCCACCAGATGGCTGTCGATACCGCGCTTCTTGAGCAGATCGAAGATCAGCGTGGTGATGAGATTATTCAGCCTGCCCTTGCCGGCGAAGTCTTCCTTCTTCTCGCCGTCACCTGCGGTAGCGGAGTTCTTGTATTCGACCCAGAGCACCTCCGGATCGTCAGTTGCGTACAGTTGCTTGGCTTTGCCCTCGTAGAGCTTTTCCAACTTCTCCATTACTCGCCTTTCCTGGTGTTTGGGAGGTAGATAGTTTGGTGAACTTGACGGTTAACAAGATACCAACGGGAGGCTACAATCGAATGGTTTTTGGGCGCGTTCCGGCAGTCTTCCGTCAGTATCCGGCAATAGTGCGTCAGGCGATGTCGATTTCGAGCGATTCGGCCACATTCTCGGCTTTAGCACGCGCGTCGGCCTCATCTGTTCCGATGGCCAGCGCGACTGCCATGCGACGATGGCCGTGCACTTCCGGCTTCGCGAAAATACGCAGATCGGTGCCCGGCTGAGACAAAGCGGTGGCGACGTTGCGGAATTCGGCTTCACCATCGCCCTGAATGACGATCGCATGGCTTGCCGCGACGGCACCGTCCGGGATCGACAAGGCGACATGTTCCTGCGTAATCGGCAAACCGAGAATCGCACGCGCATGCAACGCGAATTCGCTTAACCGTTGCGACGCCATCGTGACCATGCCAGTGTCATGCGGACGTGGGGAGACCTCATTGAACAGCACGGAACCGTCGGTCAGCACGAACAATTCCACGCCAAACACACCCCAACCCTTCTCGCCGGAAGCCTTGGCCTTCGCCACCAGACCTTCCACTGCGGTACGCGCGATGCGTTGCGCCTGCGCAAGCACATCCTGTGTGAAGGAGGCCGGTTGCCAGGATTCGCGATAGTCGCCGCTTTCCTGACGCTGTCCGATCGGAGCGCAGGTCACGATGCCGGCGCTGGAGCTGACGGTCAGCACCGTCAGCTCGTAATCAAGCGGAGCCAACGCTTCTACAATCACTCGGGAAACGTCTCCCTCGTCGTGCGCGCGACGACCTTCCTGTGCCTCAACCCAAGCCGCATCAATCGCATCGGCGGAACGCACCACGGACTGGCCGTGACCGGAAGAACTCATAATCGGCTTGACCACGCACGGGTAGCCAACCGTTTTTACCCCAGCGCGAAGCTCTTCCAGCGAGCCTGCGAAGCGGTACGGCGTGGTCGGCAATCCCAATTCCTCATGCGCAAGTACGCGCAAACGTTCACGATCCATGCAAATGGATGCGATTTCGGCACTTGGCACCACCTGTGCGCCACGCTCGGCCGCGGCAGCCAATTCGCTGGTGGCGATCGCTTCGACTTCCGGCACGATAATATCCGGCTGGATTTCGTCAAACAATACGCGCAATTGTTCGGCATTGGCCATATCGAGCGCACGGTATTCATGCGCCACCTGCTGCGCGGGGGCACCCTCATAGGAATCGGCCGCGCACACCCATGCGCCAAGCCTCATCAGTTCGAGAGTGACTTCCTTGCCCAGCTCTCCGGAGCCAAGAAACAGAACACGAGTCGGATGCTTACCAAGCGGAGTGCCCAAGGCACGATTCTCTTCAGTCATGCCTTCCATTGTGCCATCGGCGTAGGATGGAGTGCATGTCTGAGACGGAACAGGAAGAAACACAGCGCCCCCTGACCATCGCCATGGTGGTCGATACGTCGGGAAACCGAGGTAACGGCACGTCGAATTCGGCGTTGCAGTGGGCGGAGGAATTGAAGCGGCAAGGCCATACGGTTAGGCTTGTGGGCATTGGTGCGCCTGAATACCCGGCACGAGTCAACCATGTGCCTCTGGTCAGTTGGGTGGCGAAAAAGCAGCAGATGCAGTTCGCCGAACCGAGCGACACGCTGTTCAGAACCGCGTTCCGAGGCGTGGACGTGGTGCACATCTACACGCCGTTCCGTTTTGGCCAGCATGCGTGCAAAGTCGCCAAACAGATGGGAATCGCGGTTACTGCGGGCTATCATGTGCAGCCGGAGAACATCACGTATTCGGCAGGTCCGCTGAAATATATTCCGGGCATCGACAAGTTCATCTACTGGCTGTTCAATTTGTGGCTGTACCGCAAAATCGACCATGTGCATGTGCCGACCGAGCTTGGCGCAAGTTTGCTGCGTTCTCACGGGTACAAATCGAAACTGCATGTGATTTCCAACGGATATGAATCACGATTCACTGCGAAAACGCAGCGCGATGCGGGGAAGTCTGCTCCGGTTCCGTTCCACATTGTCGCTTCCGGACGATTGACGAACGAAAAGAATCATGTCGCATTAATTCATGCGATCGCCCGTTGCAGGCATGCGCAAGATATTGAACTGACGATTGCCGGCACCGGTCCTTTGAAAAAGAAATTGCAGCGACTCGCCGCACGTTTGCTTTCCAGACCGGCATCGATCGGATTTCATAAGAACACCGAAATGCCCGCGTTGCTGCGTTCCGGCGATTTGCTGGTGCATCCTTCGATTGCCGATCTCGAATCGGTGAGCGTCATTGAAGGTATGGCCGCCGGTTTGGTGCCGGTCATCGCATCGTCTCCGTTGAGCGCCGCAGGCCAGTTCGCGTTACGTGACGAATCGCTATTCCCTGTCGACGATGTGGAAGCGTTGGCAAGGCGCATCGATTGGTGGGTCGATCACCCCGATGAACTGTCGAAATGGGGCGAAATCTATGCCGAACACACTAAAGAGCATTATTCGGTGGCTGCTTCCGTGCGTAAATTCGTGGCTATGGAACGCGAGGCGATCGCCGATAATGCCAATAAGCAAATCAATGCGTAACAATCAGCATAAATGGAACCACATGCGTGATAAATGATCGTAACGTAAGCAAAAAGGCGCGGGATGTAATTCCTGCGCCTTTTTGTTGTTTGTCGTAATGATTATTTTTCCGATTGACAGCGACGATGCGCGCTACAGCAATGCGATCAGCTGCTCCACCTGCTCATCGGTGGTGGCCCAGCTGGTGCAGATGCGCATCACCGTGTGCGTGTCGTCGGCCTTTTCCATGAAGCCGAGGCGCACATTGCGCTGCAAACGCTCGGATGTCGCGTTGTCGAGCGTGATGAAGATCTGATTGGTCGGCGCGTCGAAGGTGAGCGTATAGCCACGTTCCACCAGCACTTCGCGAATACGGTCGGCCGCATCGTTGGCGTGGCGGGCGATCCTGCAATACAGATCGTCGGTGAACAGCGTGTCGAACTGCACGCCCAGCAGCCATCCCTTGGCGAGCAGCGCGCCATGTTGCTTGACGAGCGTCACGAAGTTTTTCGGCATATTGCCGTGCGTGAACACCACGGCTTCACCGAACATGGCTCCGACCTTGGTGCCGCCGATATAGAATACGTCCGCGATACGCGCGATGTCTTCAAGCGTCACGTCGTTGCCGGTTGCGGTCAGCGCGTAGCCAAGTCGTGCGCCGTCGATGAACAACGGCATGTCGTACTTCGTGCAGACCTTGCGGATCGCCTCAAGTTCGGCGAGCGTGTAGAGCGTGCCGTATTCGGTGGCCTGCGAAATGTAGACGCATCCGGGGAACACCATGTGCGTGTAGTTGCCGTCCGCGTAGAACGTGGCGCAGTACTCGTCGAGTTCGGTCGCATCGATTTTGCCGTCATGGTGGGGGAGCGTCAGCACCTTGTGTCCGGTGAATTCGATGGCGCCCGCCTCATGCACGTTCACATGGCCTGTGCTTGCCGCGATTACGCCGGCATACTGCGGTGTGATGGAGTCGATGATGGTCTGGTTGGTCTGCGTGCCACCTACCAGGAAGAAAATCTGTGCGTCAGGGCAGGCGCATGCTTCGCGGATTTTGGCTTTCGCGCTTTCGCAGATACTGTCGTTGCCGTAACCCGGATATTGGTTTTGTGCGATTTCGCTGATGCGTTCGATGATTTCCGGTGTTGCCGTGCAGGAATAGTCGTTTTCAAAAGACAGCATGATGCGCTCCTTGTATCTGACCTATGCTGATGACTTGCGACCGGCTGTTTGCTGTATTCAAGCCGTCCGGATAGCAAAAAACCTCGGAATTTCTTCCGAGGTCTCTACCGGGGTGGCTAACGCGGCTCGAACGCGCGACCTTCTGAACCACAATCAGATGCTCTACCAACTGAGCTATAGCCACCATGTTTTCGCTTCATACAGAAGCGCAACAGATGAAAACTATACACGATTTTCCAGCTATGTCTACATCGGCGTGTTGCGTGTGCCTGTCGTCGGCTTGCGCTGTGGATTGTTCATTATGTGAACGGCATATTACGCAAGGCCGAAACTCATGCGTACCTTGTAGTCGCTGCATGCGTAAGGGTGTGCTGTAATGACGGTGTGGGCCGTCTCGGAGTGTTTTCGGCGTATGCGGATCATCGGCCGAAAAGCTGTGAAATGTGAAGGAAGAGAGATTCATGCAGAAGGTCAAAGCGTTTGGTGATTGGCTCACCAAGTGGTTCACCGCGATTGTGATCGTGTGGGCCGTGTTCAACTATTTCGTGCCGCAGGCAAGCTTGTGGGGCAAATCCTATACCGGTTATTTCCTGGGTATCGTGCTGTTCGGCATGGGTCTTACCTTGACCCTTGACGATTTCAGGCGCATTCTCACCCAGCCTCTGATGGTCATCGTCGGTACCGTGGCCCACTTCGTCATCATGCCGTTGGTGGCTGTGCTGCTGTGCTGGATTTTCCGTCTTGATGGTGCGCTCGCCGTCGGTGTGATTCTGGTCGGCTGCTGCCCGTCCGGAACCTCGTCCAACGTGATGAGCTATCTGAGTCGTGGCGATGTGGCGCTGGACGTGTCCATCGGCATTTTGTCCACGTTGTGCGCGCCGTTCATGATTCCGCTGTTGATGCAGTGGCTGGCTTCCCAGTATGTGTCGGTCCCGGTGGAATCCCTGTTCCTCAATGCGGTCAAGGTGGTGCTGTTCCCGATCGCTCTTGGCGTGATCTGTCATGCTATTTTCGGCGAGAAGATCGAGAAGATTACGGTCGCTCTGCCGATCGTGTCCCAGGTGGCCATCCTGCTTATCATCGGCGTGGTCGTCGCAGCCAACGGTCCGAAGCTGTTCGTGGCTTCCTCGCTGCTTGCCATCCCGGTGGTCATTCTGCACAACCTGTGCGGATACGCGTTGGGCTTCGGTTTCTCCAAACTTATGTACAAGGTATATCCGAAGGGCTTCCGTTATGCACAGCAGAAAGCCATCACCTTCGAGGTCGGCATGCAGGATTCCGCTTTGGGAGCGACTTTGGCGCTGACGTCGTTCGCTTCCAATCCGTTGGCCGCGGTGCCGTCCACGTTCTTCAGCGTTTGGCACAACATTTCCGGTTCCGTGCTGTCCAGCTGGTGGCGTGAGCATGATGACAGGCATCAGATCCATCCTGATTCCGACAATGGCGAGAAGGGCTCGGCTGCGAAGGCCCGCGAAGACGCTGCCGAAACAGCTAACAGCTGACATTCGTCAGTAGATTCCGTCGTCATATTGCGCATTCCCTGAATCTTTCAAAACGATTCAGGGAATGTTTTGTTTTGAGTGGTGCAAACGTGTCATTGTGATGTTTTGTTGCTTTGCGCTGATGTAGGCAAAATGATTGAAATTATTGGGATTTAAGGGTGTCTTCACCCGTGTTTTTTGTTCGTTTTGGGGTATACTGTAACTGAAGGCCGGAGTTGTGGATCAGTCGAGAATTCGTCAGGTCGCAACGAAGCGCCGATGGCCGTGAGGTTCATGCGCAACGCCTTTAAGATATAACTGAACAATAGCGATTCGAAACAGCGGCAATGGGGTAGTACGGCGCAGGCGCCGGGCCGCAAATGCAAAACAGACAACGAGACTGAAGAGTGCGCGTAAGGTAGCGCGTAGCAAAGAAGTGGGAACCTCCTTCCCGAGTGGATGGCCCCGGATTCGAAAGGATCCGGGGCCATTCCTTTTGCGATTTGCGACACGGCATGTTGGAATGTCTTGGGAATCCGTATACTGATAATTCGTGTGTGCCAACGGCATGCCTTATGTGACAGGCGTGCGGGTTGGGATATCCCGGAACTCGATTGCATCACGCGCAGCAATGCGACGGTGAGAGAGGGATGGGCCATCGGGCCGGTGGACTGTGGCTATCTTCACGATTCAGATGCGTGGAGTGTGGGTGCAGTGCGGCGGTCACACAAAAGCAAGAGAAACCACTGAATCGGAGAATTCAAGTTGCCTACTATTGAACAGCTCGTCCGTAAGGGACGTCAGGCAAAGCCGAAGAAGTCCAAGACTTTGGCACTGAAGGGAAGCCCGCTGCGCCGCGGCGTGTGCACCCGTGTTTACACCACCACCCCGAAGAAGCCGAACTCGGCACTGCGTAAGGTCGCTCGTGTGCGCCTGAGCTCCGGTGTGGAAGTCACCGCTTACATCCCGGGCGAAGGCCACAACCTGCAGGAGCACTCCATTGTGCTCGTGCGCGGCGGCCGTGTCAAGGATCTGCCGGGTGTTCGTTACCACATCGTTCGTGGCGCCCTCGATACCCAGGGTGTGAAGGATCGCAAGCAGGGTCGTTCCCTGTACGGAGCAAAGAAGGCGAAGTAAGAGATATGTCACGTAAAGGACCTTCCAAGAAGCATCAGCTGCTGCCGGATCCGATTTACGGTTCCACTGTTGTGGCACAGCTCATCAACAAGATTCTGCTCGACGGCAAGAAGTCGATCGCCGAAGACATCGTCTACTCCGCTCTCGATATGGTCAAGGAAAAGACTGATCAGGAGCCGGTGGCAGTGCTTAAGCGCGCTCTTGACAACATCCGTCCATCCCTCGAGGTTCGTTCCCGCCGCGTCGGTGGCGCTACCTACCAGGTTCCGGTCGAAGTGAAGCCGGCTCGTGCGAACACTCTGTCCCTGCGCTGGCTGACCGACTTCTCCCGCGCCCGTCGTGAGAAGACCATGGCTGAGCGTCTGGCCAACGAAATCCTCGATGCCTCCAATGGCCTTGGTGCTTCTGTCAAGCGTCGCGAGGATACTCATAAGATGGCAGAGGCCAACAAGGCCTTCGCTCATTACCGCTGGTAATTAGTCGAGAACGAGAGTTAAGGAACACTCATGGCACTAGACGTGCTCAATGATCTCAACCAGATCCGTAACATCGGCATCATGGCTCACATCGATGCCGGTAAGACCACTACCACCGAACGTATCCTGTACTACACCGGCAAGAACTACAAGATCGGCGAGACCCATGACGGTGCCTCGACGATGGACTTCATGGCTCAGGAGCAGGAACGCGGCATCACCATCCAGTCCGCTGCAACCACTTGCTTCTGGAACCGTCAGACCCATGACGAGAAGCAGAAGTTCCAGATCAACATCATCGATACCCCAGGCCACGTGGACTTCACGGCCGAGGTGGAGCGCTCCCTGCGCGTGCTCGATGGTGCCGTTGCCGTGTTCGACGGCAAGGAAGGTGTGGAGCCGCAGTCCGAGACCGTGTGGCGTCAGGCTGACAAGTACGGCGTTCCGCGTATCTGCTTCATCAACAAGATGGATAAGCTCGGCGCTGACTTCTACTACTCCGTCGACACCATCAAAACCAAGCTGGGCGCGACCCCGCTTGTCGTGCAGCTGCCGATCGGCGCTGAGAACGACTTCGCTGGCGTTGTCGATCTGATTCGTATGAAGGCTTACGTCTGGAACGACGTTTCCGGCGACATGGGCGCTCACTACGACACTACCGACATCCCGGCCGATCTGCAGGACAAGGCCGAGCAGTATCGTGCAGAGCTGCTCGACCAGGTCGCAGAATCCGACGAAGAGCTGCTTGAGAAGTATCTCGAGTCCGGCGAACTGACTGAGGACGAGATCCGTAGCGGCATCCGTAAGCTCACCATTAACCGTGAAGCCTATCCGGTGCTCTGCGGCTCCGCCTTCAAGGACAAGGGTGTTCAGCCGATGCTGGACGCCGTCGTCGACTACCTGCCGAGCCCGGAGGACGTTCCGTCCATCGTCGGTTTCGATCCTAAGGACGAATCCATCGAGATCGATCGCAAGCCGACCACCGATGATCCGTTCTCTGCCCTGGTCTTCAAGATCTCTACCCACCCGTTCTACGGCAAGCTCGTGTTCGTGCGCGTCTACTCCGGCGCCGTCACCCCGGGCGACACCGTGCTTGACTCCACCAAGGGCAAGAAGGAACGCGTCGGCAAGATCTTCCAGATGCACGCCGACAAGGAGAACCCGGTCGATGCCGCCGAAGCCGGCAACATCTACACCTTCGTGGGCCTGAAGAACATCACCACCGGTGACACCCTGTGCGACGAAAAGGCGCCTATCTCCCTCGAATCCATGACCTTCCCGGATCCGGTGATCGAGGTGGCCGTGGAGCCGAAGACCAAGGCCGATCAGGAGAAGATGAGCATCGCTCTGGCGAAGCTGTCCGACGAAGATCCGACCTTCCAGGTGAAGACCGACGAAGAGTCCGGCCAGACCCTGATCTCCGGCATGGGCGAGCTGCAGCTCGACATCATCGTCGACCGTATGCGTCGTGAATTCAAGGTGGAGTGCAACGTGGGTAACCCGCAGGTTGCATACCGTGAGACGATCCGCAAGGCCGTCATGAACCAGGAATACACGCACAAGAAGCAGACCGGTGGTTCCGGCCAGTTCGCAAAGGTCTTGATGAACTTCGAGCCGCTCAACACCGAAGAGGGCGAGACCTACGAGTTCGTCAACGAGGTCACCGGTGGCCACATCACCAAGGAATTCATTCCTTCCATCGATGCTGGTGTGCAGGAAGCCATGGAATCCGGCGTGCTCGCCGGCTTCCCGGTGGTTGGCGTCAAGGCTACCGTCACTGACGGCCAAGTCCACGACGTCGATTCCTCCGAAATGGCCTTCAAGATCGCAGGTTCCATGTGCTTCAAGGAAGCTGCTCCGAAGGCCAAGCCGGTCATCCTCGAGCCGATCATGGCCGTGGAAGTGCGTACTCCGGAAGAGTACATGGGCGACGTGATGGGCGATATCAACGCCCGTCGTGGTTCCATCCAGTCCATGACCGACTCCACCGGTGTCAAGGTCATCGACGCCAAGGTTCCGCTGTCCGAAATGTTCGGCTACATCGGCGACCTTCGCTCCAAGACCCAGGGCCGCGCAATGTTCACCATGCAGATGGACTCCTACGCTGAGGTTCCGAAGAACGTCTCCGAGGAGATCATCAAGGCCCAGCGCGGCGAGTGACACGCGCCACTGCATGAAGTAGCCAGTGTCTTCAGTCAGCGGTAATATCGTATACC
>ERZ772880.3137-NODE-3137-length-11642-cov-35.522223_pt1 | contig 11642 bp, 10 predicted proteins | sample MGYA00580577_ERZ772880 | MGnify/ENA primary metagenome ERZ772880 (study PRJEB29015, sample SAMEA2737705) | human gut metagenome | biome: human gut; feature: human-associated habitat; material: faeces | place: China | collected 2012 ... | reverse complement strand
GCCATTACTCAGAAGCGAGAACAGATATCCCATAGTGCATTGTTGCTTTCAATGTTCCATTACGAAATGTCTTCTCTGTCGCTATATGATCCAGCATTCAAGGAAATGCTTCTTAAGGCTGTGGAGCAGGAACGTATTATCCAACGGAAACTTTTCGTTGCAGGTAATTCTACAGAAGTGACACCTTACCGTGATGTTTGGAAGTTATATGAGCCGTATGGGAATGTATTACGGCTCAAACGGCTTGATTTCACAGCCATCAAACGGCCTTCTCTGCGGTCTGAGGTGAAATATTATTTCTGTTATCTATTTGAACAAAAAGGGAAAGTTTATGTGCCTCTTTTTGATGCGTGTAAGCTGGCAATCAACACACTTGCAGATATTGCGCCGGAGGTCATATATTTTGCGGATATAACGGAAGGTCACATCAGGGCACTGGTTTTAGCCCTTGAAGCAATGCGGAAAAATGATGGGGAACCATTGTCTCAATATTATATTGCAAAATCCGTAAACGGTCTAAAACGGATCATGTGTTACCTCATGAGCACTGAACGGGACACACAAATTAGAGCGCCAAGGCCGCGCACCGGGGTAGAGTTCGATGTTGTGGATGACCGTACCCAGCGGAATCTCGCTCAGGAAGAGCGTATTTCCGACTTCGGGAGCGACACCTGCGCCGCTCATGACGGTCTGGCCGACCTGAAGGCCGTTCGGAGCCAGGATATAGCTCTTCTCGCCGTCGGCATACACAACCAATGCGATGCGTGCCGTACGATTCGGATCGTACTCGATCGTTTTCACAGTTGCAGCAACGCCATCCTTCACACGCTTGAAGTCCACATGACGATACATACGTTTGTGACCGCCGCCGATGTAGCGAACCGTCATCTTACCCGTATTGTTACGTCCGCCTGAACTTTTCTTGACGCTGACGAGCGATTTCTCCGGTACGTTCGTCGTGATCTCGTCGAACGTGCCGATAATCTTATGTCTTGTACCGGGTGTTACCGGTTTAAACTTTCTTACTGCCATCTCTTTTAGATATTACTGTAAAAATCGATCTTGTCTCCATCCTTCAAGGTGACGATCGCCTTCTTGAAGTTATTAGCACGGCCTTCCAGAAGACCCGCCTTGGTGTAGCGGCTCTTGAGTTTGCCCATGTAGTTCACCGTATTCACATCCGTTACAACCACGTTGTAAAGCTGCTCTACGGCGTTACGGATCTGCAGCTTATTAGCTCTAACGTCAACGATAAAACCGTAACGGTTCAGCTTCTCGCCCTGAATCGTCATTTTCTCGGTCAGTATTGGCTTAATGATAATTTCCATTTTTCTTGCGCGTGTTTAGGCTAACATTGTATTCAAAATATTCTCGGCACCCTCTACCATCACCAGCGCCGAAGCGTTCATCACTTCGTACGTATTGACGTTCGAAGCCAGAATGGCTTTCACGTAGGGGAGGTTGCGGCACGAGAGCTGAAGATTGACGTTCGAATCCGGCAAAACCAGCAGGACTTTCTTGTCGGCAACCTTCAGAGCCTCGGCCATCGCTACGATCGACTTAGTCTTGGGAGCGTCCATCGAAATAGGCTCCACCACGCAGATCGCACCTGCCTGTGCCTTGTAAGTAAGAGCGCTGCGGCGAGCCAGCTGCTTGAGCTTCTTGTTGAGCTTGAAGCTGTAGTCGCGGGGAACGGGACCGAACACGCGGCCGCCGCCTACGAACAGAGGCGATTTGATGCTGCCGCAACGAGCACCGCCCGTACCTTTCTGACGCTTGAGCTTGCGGGTCGAACCGGCCACCTCGTTGCGCTGCTTGGATTTATGGGTACCCTGGCGCTGATCGGCAAGATACTGCTTCACGTCCAGGTAGATAGCGTGGTCATTAGCCTCCACGCCGAAAACAGCGTCCGAAAGGACCACTTTACGGCCTGTCTCTTTTCCTTGTGTGTTTAATACAGCTAATTCCATACTATTTCTCAATTGTTAAATAAGCACCCTTTGCCCCCGGAATCGAACCTTTCACCAGAATCAAGTTGTTCTCGGGAATAATTTTCAAAACTTTCAGGTTCAAAACTTTCACCTGCTCACCGCCCATACGGCCCGGCAGACGTTTGCCCGGGAATACGCGCGAAGGATAGGACGATGCACCGAGCGAACCCGGCTTGCGCTGACGGTTGTGCTGACCGTGAGTCTGACCGCCCACGCCGCCGAAACCGTGGCGCTTCACAACGCCCTGGAAGCCTTTACCCTTGGAGATCCCCGTCACATCGACCCAGTCCTCTTCCGAGAACATATCGACGGTCAGCGTATCGCCCAGGTTCACTTCAGGCATATCCTTAAACTCAGCCATCTTGCGTTTAGGGGTAGTGCCGGCTTTCTTGAAGTGTCCTAACAAACTGCCGGTGGTGTGCTTTTCACTTTTGTCGTCATAGGCAATCTGAACCGCTTCGTAGGAGTCCTTCTCCACGGTTCTGATTTGCGTAACTACGCACGGACCAGCCTCAATGACAGTGCATGGTATGTTCTTACCCTCGGCACTGTAAACGGAAGTCATTCCGATTTTCTTTCCAATAAGTCCTGACATTTTTGTCAAATTACGTTTGTTAATATAAAGTATAAAGTGATCTTCTTAGAACTGTCGGGAACATTTGCGATCCCGTAGCGGCAAAACGTGCCGGAAAGGGCTGCCGCACCGGCTCGACACCGGGCGGCGGCACGATCCGAAACAGGTTTCGATCAGTCTATCAGACCTTGATCTCCACTTCGACACCCGAAGGAAGCTCCAGTTTCATCAGAGCGTCGATGGTCTTGGGAGTCGATGAATAGATATCGAGGATCCGCTTGAACGTGCAGAGCTGGAACTGCTCGCGCGCCTTTTTATTGACGAAGGTCGAGCGGTTCACGGTGAAAATCTGCTTGTGCGTCGGAAGGGGCACCGGACCGCTGACTACGGCTCCCGTGCTCTTCACGGTCTTCACGATCTTCTCGGCCGACTTATCGACGAGGTTGTGGTCGAAAGACTTCAGTTTGATTCTAATTTTCTGGTTCATATGTTTTTCTTATTCTAATTCCTTACGTTTACCACTTGCCTTCTCGATCACCTCCTTGGCAATGTTCGCCGGAACTTCCTCGAAGTGCGAGAACTCCATCGAAGAGGTGGCACGACCCGACGAGATCGTACGGAGCACGGTCACATAACCGAACATCTCCGACAGGGGCACTTTGGCCTTCACTACGCGGGCATTACCCTTCGACTCCATACCCGTCACCTGACCGCGGCGCTTGTTCAGGTCGCCGATGATGTCGCCCATGTTCTCCTCGGGCGTCACCACCTCGACGGACATGATCGGCTCCTTGATGACCGAACCGGCCTTGGGAGCGGCGTTGCGGTAACCGTTACGGGCGCAGATTTCGAAAGACAACTGGTCGGAATCGACCGGGTGGAACGAACCGTCCTTCAGGGTAACCTTCATCGAGTCCATCGTGTAGCCGGCCAGTGCACCGTTCGCCATCGCTGCGGCAAAACCTTTCTGCACGGCGGGAATGAACTCTTTCGGAATGTTACCGCCCTTGACTTCATCCACGAAGGTAAGACCCATCGTGCCTTCGTCGGCAGGACCGATTTCGAAAATGATGTCGGCGAACTTACCGCGACCGCCCGTCTGCTTCTTGAACACCTCGCGGTGCTGAACGGTCTTGGTCAGCGCCTCCTTGTAGTTCACCTGCGGAGCACCCTGGTTGATCTCCACGCCGAACTCACGGCGCAGACGGTCCACGATGATGTCGAGGTGCAACTCACCCATACCGCTGATCACGGTCTGGCCGCTGTCCTCGTCGGTATGTACGGTAAAGGTAGGATCCTCCTCGGCCAGCTTGCCCAGGGCAATACCCAGCTTATCGAGGTCTTTCTGCGTCTTGGGCTCCACAGCCAAACCGATCACCGGCTCGGGGAAGGTCATCTGCTCCAATACGATGGGTGCATCTTCCGCACAAAGCGTATCGCCCGTGCGAATCTCCTTGAAACCTACGGCTGCGCAGATGTCACCGGCAGCGACCTGCTCCATCGGATTCTGCTTGTTGGCGTGCATCTGATACAGACGGCTGATACGCTCACGCTTGCCGCTGCGGGAATTAAGCACGTAAGAACCTGCATCGAGCTTACCCGAATAAACGCGCACGAAGCACAGACGACCTACGAACGGATCGGTAGCGATCTTGAAGGCCAGACCGCAGAACGGCTCGTCCTCCGACGGCTTGCGAATCTCCTCCTGCTCCGTCTTGGGGTTGATACCGTGAATAGCGGGTACGTCCAGCGGAGAGGGCAGGAACGCCATCACGCAGTCGAGCAACATCTGAACACCCTTGTTGTGGAACGAAGAGCCGCACAACATAGGAACCAGTTTCATCTGAATGGTAGCCGTTCGGATCGCAGCGATCAACTCGTCGGGCTGAATCGAAGCGGGATCGTCGAAGAATTTCTCCATCAGCGCATCGTCCACCGAAGCGACTTCTTCGATGAGCTTGTTGCGCCACTCCTCGGCTTCGGCCTTCATGGAGTCGGGAATCTCGCGGATCTCATAGTTATCACGAACGGTCTTGTCATCGAAATAGTAGTAAGCCTTATTATAAATAAGGTCCACGATACCTTCGAACTTGTCTTCGGCTCCGATCGGGAGAACGATCGGGAGCGCCGTAGCGCCGAAATGCTCCTTGATCTGGGCACAAACGGCCAGGAAGTCGGCACCCGTACGGTCCATCTTATTGACGTAACCGATACGCGGCACGTTGTATTTGTCGGCCTGACGCCAAACGGTCTCCGACTGGGGCTCCACACCGCCTACGGCACAGAACGTGGCGATAGCGCCGTCCAGCACGCGGAGCGAACGCTCCACCTCGACCGTAAAATCGACGTGTCCCGGGGTATCGATCAGGTTGATCTGATACTGGTGGCCCTTGTACTGCCAGAAAGCGGTCGTAGCGGCCGAAGTGATCGTAATACCGCGCTCCTGCTCCTGCACCATCCAGTCCATCGTGGCGCCACCTTCGTGCACCTCGCCGATCTTGTGCGTTTTACCCGTGTAGAAAAGAATTCGTTCCGAGGTGGTCGTTTTACCGGCATCGATGTGAGCCATGATACCGATATTGCGAGTATAAGTTAAATCTCTTGCCATCTGTCGAATCTCCTAATTAAAATCTAAAGTGTGCAAATGCCTTGTTGGCCTCGGCCATGCGGTGCATCTCCTCCTTACGCTTGAAAGCGGCACCCTGCTGGTTGTAGGCATCCACGATTTCGGCAGCGAGTTTCTCAGCCATCGTTTTACCGGCGCGCTTGCGGGAGTAAAGGACAAGGTTTTTCATAGAAATCGAAATCTTGCGCTCCGGTCGAACCTCCATAGGAACCTGGAATGTCGCGCCACCGATACGCTTCGACTTAACTTCGACTTGGGGCGTGATATTCTCGAGAGCCTGTTTCCAGACTTCCAGCGGAGATTTATCAGCATCCTTCATCTTCTTGCCCACCAACTCCAGAGAGTCATAAAAAATGGTATAGGCAATACTCTTCTTACCATCCAGCATAAGGTTGTTCACGAAACGCGTTACTGCGACATCGCTGAACTTCGGATCCGGAAGTAGAATTCGCTTCTTTGGCTTAGCTTTTCTCATTGTTATTGGCTAAATTAATGTTTTGTCGTAGTCCTGATATTACTTCTTGCCTTTAGCGGGAGCCGCTGCACCTGCCTTGGGGCGTTTTGCACCGTACTTGGAACGACGCTGACGGCGTCCGTCCACACCTGCGGAGTCGAGAGCACCGCGCACCAGATGATAACGCACACCCGGAAGGTCCTTCACACGACCGCCGCGAACCAGCACGATGGAGTGTTCCTGCAAGTTGTGGCCTTCTCCGGGGATATAGGCGTTGACCTCCTTGCCATTGGTCAATCTTACACGCGCCACCTTACGCATCGCCGAGTTCGGCTTCTTCGGGGTCGTGGTGTACACACGCGTACAAACGCCCCGGCGCTGCGGACACGCGGCCAGTGCGGGGGACTTGCTCTTGTCCTCCAGACGTACTCGGCCGTTTCTCACTAACTGTTGAATAGTAGGCATTTCTTACTGTTTTTGTCCTTTAATAAATGGTTTGAATTTCAATCTCCATTGTCCAAAATGGACTGCAAAGATACGCAAAAATTCCGAACCGCCATATATAAGTGCAATATTTTTTGCCGTTCCAGCCCGATTTTTCAGCATTTTAGCCCATTTCAGCCCTTTTATCGATTCTTTTTATTTATAGAATTTATAAACATATAACATAATACTTATATACAAATCCGCAACTTACTGACAATAAAACCTATCTGCTCTCCGCGAAATAGTCTTTCGGCCTCCAGCCGACCTCCCGTCTCACCAAAACACAGGCTCCACTACGACACCCGGACAGCTCATCCGGGTCTTTCACCCCAATTCTCCGAAGCAAAGGGCAAGCCTCTCTCAATCAAAAAATTTCGATCCGTCTCCGGCTTCCGCCATCTTTCCGTACAGGAAGGCGGGACCGGACCCGAAACGGAAACCGAGGACATACGAACTCCGCCGTACAACGAACAGGGGTCCCGAAAAGAGGCCGATAAACGAAGAATATAAGGAGTATTTACAAATGATACCGGATCCGGAAAACGGAGAAACAAGTTCAAAGTCAAATCCGGCCCGTCGCTTCCTTTCTCCATTTACAGAAGACAGAATACGGTCCGGACAAGTTTGGCTCGCCCCCCATCTTTCACTATCTTTGCAGAAGATCGAATACGCCTCGGAAAACTGCGAGCAAGCACCCATTTTCTTCCGGCTTTCACTATCTTTGCAGAAGACAGGAGGCTGTTCGGAAATCTTGGAGAATAAATTCTCCCGATTTCGCCGGGCTTTCACTATCTTTGCCCCTGAAACGAAAACAATTCAAACCTATGGAGTACAATTTCAAAGAGATAGAAGCCAAGTGGCAGCGCCGCTGGCAGGAAGAGGAAACCTATCGCGTGGAAGCCGATCCCACACGTCCCAAATTCTACGTGCTCGACATGTTCCCCTACCCTTCGGGTGCGGGTCTGCACGTCGGACACCCGCTGGGCTATATCGCTTCGGACATCTACTCGCGCTACAAACGGCTTTGCGGCTTCAACGTACTTCATCCGATGGGCTACGACGCTTTCGGCCTGCCTGCCGAACAGTACGCCATTCAGACGGGGCAGCACCCCGCCGTAACGACCGAACGGAACATCGCCCGCTACCGGGAACAGCTCGACAAGATCGGCTTCTCGTTCGACTGGCACCGTGAGGTCCGCACCTGCGATCCCTCCTATTACAAATGGACCCAGTGGGCCTTTCTGGAGATGTTCAAACACTACTACGACCGCAGTACGGACAAGGCCGAACCGATCGAAAAACTCGTCGCCCGTTTCGAGGCGCAGGGCACCGAAGGACTCGACGCCGCCTGCACGCAGGAGATGCGTTTCACGGCCGACGAATGGAAATCCAAAACCGAAGAGGAACGCGAACAGATCCTCCAGAACTACCGCCTGGCGTTCCGCGCCGACACGATGGTCAATTGGTGTCCGCAGCTGGGCACGGTACTGGCCAACGACGAGGTGAAGGACGGACTCTCCGAACGCGGCGGCTTTCCCGTCGAACAGAAGCGGATGAAACAGTGGCTGCTCCGCGTAACGGCCTACGCCCAGCGGATGCTCGACGGACTGGAGCGGCTCGAGTGGAGCGACTCGCTGAAGGAGATCCAGCGCAACTGGATCGGCCGTTCGGAAGGCGCCCAGGTCTTCTTCGACATCCAGGGCTCCGACCGAAAACTCGAGATATTCACCACGCGTCCCGACACGATCTTCGGCGTTACCTTCATGGTCATCGCTCCGGAGCACGAATGGGTTCACGACCTTACCACGTCCGAACAACGGGCCGCCGTCGAGGAGTACATCGCCCAGGCGAAGAAACGCTCCGAGCGGGAGCGCATCGCCGAAACCAAGCGCGTAAGCGGTGTAGCGACAGGCTCCTATGCGATCAACCCTTTCACGGGCAAGGCGATTCCGATCTACATTTCGGACTACGTGCTGGCTGGCTACGGCACGGGGGCGATCATGGCTGTTCCTGCCCACGATTCGCGCGACTACGCCTTCGCCCGCCATTTCGGGCTGGAGATCATCCCGGTCGTCGAGGGCGGCGACATCGAGAAAGAGTCCTACGACGCCAAATCGGGCAAACTGATCAACTCGGATCTGCTCGACGGACTCGATGTAAAGGAGGCGATCGGTCGCATCCTGGGCGAAATCGAGCGACGCGGATTGGGCCGCCGGTTAGTGAACTACCGCCTGCGCGATGCCATCTTCTCGCGTCAGCGCTACTGGGGCGAGCCGTTCCCAATCTACTACAAGGAGGGCACGGCCTATCCGCTGCCGGAAGAGCGGCTGCCGCTGGAACTGCCGCCGATCGACAACTTCGGCCCGACCGAACAGGGCGAACCGCCCTTGGCACGGGCCAAGGAGTGGACGACGCCCGAAGGCTATCCCCTCGAAGTATCCACGATGCCCGGATTCGCCGGATCGTCGGCCTACTACCTGCGCTACATGGATCCGCACAACGACCAAGCGCTCGTGGGCCACGCCGCCAACGAATACTGGCGTAACGTCGATCTCTACGTCGGCGGCATCGAACACGCGACAGGACACCTGATGTATTCGCGCTTCTGGAACATGTTCCTCTACGACCTGGGATATGTCTGCGAACCGGAGCCGTTCAAGAAACTCGTCAATCAGGGTATGATCCAGGGCCGTTCGAATTTCGTCTATCGCGTGGTCGGCACCAACAAATTCGTATCGCTCGGGCTGAAAGACCAGTACAAAACCCAGGAGATCCACGTCGATGTGAACATCGTGCGCAACGACATACTCGACCTCGACGCGTTCCGCGCATGGCGTCCCGAATTCAAGGATGCGGAGTTCATCCTCGAAGAGGGCAGGTACGTCTGCGGCTGGGCGATCGAAAAGATGTCGAAGTCGATGTTCAACGTCGTGAACCCCGACTACATCGTCGATAACTACGGCGCCGACACACTGCGCATGTACGAGATGTTCCTCGGCCCGCTCGAACAGTCGAAACCGTGGGACACGAACGGCATCGACGGCGTGCATAAATTCCTGCGCCGTTTCTGGGCCCTCTTCTACAACCGCGAAGGACAACTGATCCTTACGGACGAAAAAGCCACGGATAAAGAGCTGAAGACGCTTCATAAAACGATAAAAAAGGTGCGCGAGGACATCGAAAATTTTTCGTTCAACACCTCGGTCGCCGCTTTCATGATCTGCCTGAACGAGTTGGGCGGCTGCTCGAAGCGCGAGATCCTCGAACCGCTGACCGTGCTGCTCGCCCCCTTCGCACCGCACATCGCCGAGGAGCTGTGGCACACGCTGGGACACACGACCTCGGTCTGCGACGCGCAATACCCCGTCTGCGAGGAGAAATACCTCGTGGAAAGTTCGTTCGAATACCCGGTTTCGGTCAATGGAAAGCTGCGTTTCAAAAAGGAATACGCCCTGACGCTCTCCCCGGCCGACATCCAGGCGGACATCGTACGCACGGACGAAGCGCAGAAGTGGCTCGAAGGCAAGGCCCCGAAAAAGATCATCGTCGTACCGGGCAAAATCATCAACATCGTAATCTAAACGACCGCTCTGCGGAATATGCGATTCGGGGGAGAAGCGAAAACTTCTCCCCCGAATCTTTTAACCGCTCCGCGATCAGGCGATCAGACCGGACAGATGAAATTTACGCTTGCAATAGCGTTCGCACTGCATCGAAATATCATAACCCAACATGATGCCCAGCATGAAATCCTCCTCGGGAGTCAGTTTGTTCAACGGTTTATCGACGAACGTCTGCACAGCGTCCAGGCAGCTACGCTTGCCGAAATAGAGATTGACCTTCTGCTCCGTTACCGGCTGCAACAGATAGTCGATACCCTGACTGCGAAGCCGTTCGATCAGCAGCCCGGCACAGGTCGGGCACAGCGTGCAGAGCACCAGATCCCGAACGCCCTTGCGGAATTCGTAGATATGATGCAGCAGCATCTTCATATTGTCGTATCGGCTGAAATCCCCGGCACTCATGGCATTCCGTTTTAGCCGATGGCGGCGATCCACAACTCCATCCGCATCTGGTTCTCGGCGTCCGACGCGCTGTCGTCCACGGCCCAGCCGATCGCCTCTCCGTCCTGACACAGCCGCGAACCGCACCCCGGATACTCCTCGGCGTCGAATCCCCCGACGAACGTGCAGCCCGTCGAAGCCAGTCCGTCCCGAATTTCGGCCATCGCATCGCAGAAAGTATCGCTGTAAACACCCGCATCGCCGCAGCCGAACAGCGCCACGCGGCGGCCGGAGAGGTCTTCCTTCCCCAACTTGTCGAGAAATCCCGGCCAGTCGTCCTGCAACTCTCCGCTGCCCCAGGTCGATGACCCCAACAGCAGCAGATCGTATTTCTTCACATCTTCGACGGACGCAGCCGCCACATTATGCACATCGGCCTGTGCTACGCCGAGCCGCTCGGCGATCCTGGCAGCTACGGACTCCGTAGTCCCGGTCGTGCTGCCGAAAAAAATTCCTGTCATCTTTTTATTTGGTTTTATGAGTGAACTTCCTGTTGCAAAGGACGCGGATTTTCCGACGGCGGACAACCCCGCGTATTGGGGATTTTCCCGGGGCGCCCTCCCCGGAAAATGCGTCGCCATATATGGGGATAACCGATAATCCGAAGCGGAATTCCGACATTCACCGCGCGGCACGGTCTTGCCGGGAGAGCACGGGCCGGGACAAATCCAAATAAATTTGGCATTGCTCCCCGCTTGCACTATCTTTGCATAAGATAGGGGCATCTCGGAAATCTTTGGGAATAAATTCTCCCGATTTCGCTCGGCTTTCACTATCTTTGTACCCAAATTAAATTATATGGCAGACAATTCCATACTCACCAGACTGGACGGTCTGAAGCTCAAATACGAAGAGATCGGCCAGAAACTCACCGATCCCGAAGTGATCGCCGACGTCAAGCAGTTCATCCAATTCAACAAGGAATACCGGGAGCTGGAACCGATCATCGAAGCCTCCGAACGCTACCGCACGGCCATCGCCAACCTGACCGAAGCCAAAGACATCCTGGCCAACGACAAGGACGAGGAGATGCGCGAAATGGCACGCGGGGAGATCGCGGAACTGGAACCGAAGATCGAAACCCTCGAAGAGGAGATCAAACTCCTGTTGATTCCCAAGGACCCGCAGGATGCCAAAAACGCGATCGTCGAGATCCGCGGCGGCACGGGCGGCGACGAAGCCGCCATCTTCGCCGGCGACCTGATGCGCATGTACACCAAATACATCGAATCCAAAGGCTGGAAGTACGAAATCACCTCCTTCTCGGAAGGCACGGCCGGCGGATACAAGGAGGTCGTGATGAAAGTCACGGGCAACAATGTCTATGGTACGCTCAAATACGAATCGGGCGTACACCGCGTGCAGCGCGTACCCCAGACCGAAACGCAGGGCCGCGTCCACACCTCGGCCGCTTCGGTGGCCGTGCTGCCCGAAGCCGAGGAGTTCG
>ERZ772880.3123-NODE-3123-length-11673-cov-3.385092_pt1 | contig 11673 bp, 7 predicted proteins | sample MGYA00580577_ERZ772880 | MGnify/ENA primary metagenome ERZ772880 (study PRJEB29015, sample SAMEA2737705) | human gut metagenome | biome: human gut; feature: human-associated habitat; material: faeces | place: China | collected 2012 ... | reverse complement strand
TAATTAAAATTCAAGATTAAGACCAATAGAATAGCTTCTCATAACCGGATACTTGCTCGTGTTCAGACCGGTTCCTGTTTCAGGATCCCAACCATCCCAGTCGGTGAAAGTAAGGAGGTTCTTTCCTGTTACATACAGTTTCAGCCGGTTGACTTTGAACTTGCTTAGGAAAGAGGCGGGTACATTATAGGACAATGTAACATCCTGCAAACGGACGAAGCTGCGTTGTACATAAGGGGAAAACGTGTATCCGAGCGCTTGAGTATAATAGCCTAACTGGCGGTAACGTGCGTTCGGGTTTTCCGGTGTCCAGTAATCGAAGTTGAACAGGTTGTTCTGGTAGATATTATCCGGATTGGCAAGGTCTTTGCCCGGCTGTCCGTAATAATAATTTTTTCCTCCTTGTACGGAATTGATCATGAATTTGAATTCCCAATTTTTGTAGCGGAATGAGTTCTGGATGCTGAAGCGATAAGCAGGATCGGAATAGCCTATTATCTTTCGGTCTTTATCGGCGGTATATTTACCATCGTTGTTAACATCTTCCACTTTATAAGTCCCATATTCGAATCCGTCGGGAATCAGACCATTCTGTTTGTCTGCAATCTGCCACATGCCGATGATGTTGTAATCATAACAAACTCCATACGGATGGTTGATAAATATCTTATCGGAGATCAGGTCGTCTTCCCGTCCGTCACCGTCGGCATCGATTCCCAGAATACTTTTAACCTTGTTGCGGTTACGGGAGAAGTTGAATGTGACATCCCAGGAGAAATCTTTTGTTTCTATAGGGATTCCTGTTACGGTCATTTCAAAACCTTTGTTGCTCATTTTACCGATATTGGACGGGATTTTGTCCAGACCGTTCATTTGCGGAATATTGATATTGAATAACAAGTTGTTCGTTTGCGATGTGTAATATTCAACAGTACCGAAAATACGACTGTTTAAAGCACTGAAATCGGCGGCGATATTGAACGTATTGGTCGTTTCCCATTTCAAATCGGCGTTGGCCAACGATTTGATCCATTGCATTTGTTCGGCGCTTACGCCATCTCCAAACAGGTACCCGGCATTGACAGTCGAGTCGTCCACTTTAACGGAGCCAACTCCGGCTCCCATCTGTGCCATTGTCTGATACCGTCCTACCGTACGGTTACCGTTTTGGCCATAAGAGAGGCGCAGTTTCAGGTTCTCCATCCAGTCCACATTATTTTTGAAGAAGTCTTCTTCGCTGATACGCCATGCCAAAGCAGCGGAGGGAAATACACCGAACTTGTGGTTTTTCCCGAATCCGGAGAACCCATCGCGGCGGACTGTTCCGGTGACGATATATTTGTCGTTGAACGTATAGATGGCACGCAGCATGGTGTACAGGCTGGATTCTGTCCATGCGCCTGATTTAGCTGTTTGCAAGTCTGCCTGCCCTGCGTCCAGTTTGTTGTAGCCCAGAATATCATTAGAGAAGTTGGTTGCTCCTGCCTTTGTCATCTCGTACTGTCTTTTTTCCACTCCATATACGAAAGTGGCATTGATTGCATGCTTTCCGAACTTGTTTTTATACGACAGGATGTTGTCGACTGTCCAGTTATACTCGCTGTTGTTCTCTTTTGAACCGGAACCTGTAAAGTTCGCTCCCCATTTGTTGAAGTTGTAAATCTTGTTTTCGATCAGGTTCTGCGAGAAGTTCATACGGTAATTCAATCCTTTCAGAAATGGGAAATCAATGTCTGCATAGAAGTTTCCGAACAGATTGTAACGCTTGTTGGTGTCATCCTGTTGGATAGTCAGTAACGGATTCAGGGAGTTTTTATACGGTTCGCGAATATAGTCGCCGTTTTCATCGGTTGCCGCAACAATAGGAGGAAGTCCTACAACAGTAGACAGATCGGGTGATTCACCTGAATAATCGCTGACAGTGAAGAATGATTGTACACCTACTTTCAGGAAGCTCGTGATTTTGGTATCCATGTTGATACGGATGTTGTAGCGTTTATATGTATCGTTGATTACCAGGTTCTTCTGATCTGTATAACCCATAGAGAAGAAGTAGCTGCTCAATTCGTTTTTCCCTCTTACACTCAGATTGTGATTTTGGATATAAGGGGTTTTGTTTGTCAGCATATTCCACCAGTCGGTTTCCGTCCCGTTTTCATATCCGTCCAGTGCGTTGCGGTCCATCAAATGCGAAGTCGGATCCCAATTCGGATTCGGTTGGAGCATATCGTCTCCAATACGGCTTTCTTCGAGGAAGCGGTCTGCGATCTTGCGAAGGAACCCGTCGCGTCCTTCGGGATACATGTCTTTGTTGGTCGGTTGCTGGTAAGAGAACGAACCGCTGTATTCGATTGTCGGTTTACTCATCACCTTACCCGTTTTGGAAGTGATCAGGATCACACCGTTGCTGGCTTCCGATCCATAGATGGCGGCGGCGCTTGCATCTTTCAGGATATCGATGGATTCGACATCGTTCATATTGATATCGACCATGTTCCCACGGAAAATGATGCCGTCCAGAACGATCAACGGACTGTTACCGCCACTGATGGACGTACGGCCGCGGATAGACATATCCGGATCTTTACCGGCTTCAGATACCGAGCTTACGTTCAGTCCGGGAACCGTCCCCTGTAATGCCGAACCCAAGCTGATATTCGGTGATTCCTGCAAAGTTCCCAGATCGGCACGGACAACAGACCCGGCTAGGTCGCTTTTCTTGGCCGTCCCATAACCGACGACGACGACTTCGTCCAGCTTCTGTGCGTCTTCCGCCAACTGCACGTTGATGTTCTTCTGGCTATCGACTGTAATCTCTTTGGTCACGTATCCGATATAGGAAAACTGGATCACCGCTCCCTGGGGAACCGAGAGGGTATAATTGCCGTCCATATCTGTGATGATCCCGTTGGTTGTGCCTTTTTCTACCACATTAGCACCGGCAATAGGGCCTAAATTGTCACTTACCGTACCGGAAATCGTCACTTGCTTCTGTTGCTGTTGAACCGTTTGGGCAGAGATGATGATGTGATTGTTCCGGATGACGAATGTGCATCCGCTCTCTTTCAGGATCAGTGCGAGTGTTTCATTCAAAGATTTATTGTTAACAGAGGCATTGACCTGTTTATTCAGATTAATGACCGACTCATCATAGTCGACCGACATACCTGTTTGTTTCTCTATTTCGGAGAAAGCATCTTTGATTGTGATGTTGTGGGATGGCAGTGTGATCGACTGGCTACTGGCAACTGTCTGTTGCACAAAAAAGAAAAGAAAAAACATTAACGAAACGCGGAATAAACTAATTAGCTTATTCTGTTGTGTTTTCAGGTTTAATTCCATATTTTTGTAAAATTAGATATTTAAGTAAATACTATGCATGATTTTTATCCTGCCGGATAATTAGTTAGAATGAATGGTGTTGCTCGATTTCAAGCCGGGGAGATCTGATTGGCGTCATCTTCCCGGTTCTTTTTTTCATATTAGTATCTCCTCTTTTTTAGTTTATGTACACTTTGTCCTCTTTTATTTTGTAGTTCAGTCCTTTTATCATCTCTTTCATGACTTCCAGTACTTGTTTCAGGCCCTCGTCAGGATTAAACTTCATTGTAAAGCTTCTGCCGGCGAACCGTTCCGTCTCGTAATTGATCGTTACATCGAATTTACGTTCGATGGTCTTTACGATCTGGTCGAACGAGGCCGTCTGGAATATCAGATACCCGTCGGTCCATTGCATCACGCGTCCGGCGTCGACAGTATTGAGTGCCAGTGTTTCCAGGCGGTGATTGTAGATGATTTGTTCGTCTGGCGATAAAATCAGGCTTGTGTCTTGCTTCAAACAGGGATAGACTTGGATTTTCCCTTCTTCCAACGTGGCAATCGTAACATCCTGGTCTGAATAAGCGTTTAGATTGAATACGGTGCCGAGTGCTTTGACCGTCATATGGGCGGTTTTGACCAAAAAGGGTTTTGTCGGATCTTTGGCGACTTGGAAGCGGGCTTCCCCGTTGAGGAACAGGAGACGTCTTTTTCCCCTGAAATGTTTGTCATAGACCAGTAAAGAACCGGAGTTCAACCAAACTTTCGTCCCATCGGGCAGTTTTACTTGTTTCTGTTCTCCATTTGCGACGAAACATTCTTTCAATTGAGCTTCTTCCACAACCGGATTTACTTTTGTCAGATAATAATAGGTACCGAAAGCACCAAGCAACGGCAAAAGTAGTATGGCGGCAATTCTCTTGATATATAAGCCAATTGGCTTGTGAAGCATCCGATCGGATGCTTCGATCCGCTTATGTAGTCGGGATAATTCCTGGAAAGTGGATTCGTTTGCCACGGCAGATTTCTCTTCCCATAAAGTAACCATCGCCTTTTCTTTCTCTTCCTGAAAATTCCGGTCAAGCAGCCAGGCATGGAACTTCTTCTGTATTTCCGGGGACAGGTCGTTCTCGAAAAATTTCTCTATTAATATATGTATGTTTCTTTTGCCCATTTTTCGTCTTTATATTATAGCTAACGGATGAGTGGGGAAGCACACACAGCCGGAAGTGCATTTTTTTCAGAAAAAAAGCAGCAAAGTGGAATATGCGATCTTCCGCAATTCGGCAAGGGCTTGTGTCATGTGGTTTTCTACTGTCCGTTTGCTGATATTCAGCCGTTGGGCGATTTCTTCATTGCTCAGGCCATCTTTCCGGCTCATAATAAAGATGTTCCGGCGTTGAGGCGGCATCTTCTCGACAGCAATGTCAATGAGCAGCGATAGCTCCCTGGCGTAGAGTTCTTCTTCTATCAGATCGTCGTAGGTCGATCTTCTTTGCTCTTTTTGCTGGTAGTTTTCTTCGATCAGGCTGTGTTCGTAATAATCATAGATCATGTTGCGGGCCATGCGGAAGAGATAGGCCTTAAAAGAATCTACTTTTGAGATCGTTTCCCGGTTGGTCCAGATTTTATAGAAGATATCTTGGGTCATGTCGCTCGCTTCATCCCGATTCTTTATGAAACCTGTTAAGAAGTGCTTTAGTCTTGGACTGTATTGGATGTAAAGCATATCGAAGGCTTTATGATCCCCCTTTCCAAGTTCTTCCAGATATTTTGACTCAAGGTTGATATCCATTTTTGTTTTCTATTGTACGCTCTATCCCTTTATAAATATGAAAAACGAAAGATATGGAAAATAATCTGAAGAGGCAATTTTTTTCAGCAAGAAATATCGAATTGAACAACAGGCTTCATCGAATGAAAGACCGGATAAACGATAATTTGAAGCAAGTGCCTGATAACTCGATGCAAGGAAAAAATGGTTCGTGCAGAATAATAATCCAAAAGTGTCAAATATTTTGACGCTCGCTTGCAAGGTAACGGGGAAGCGGATAACTTTACCGGAAAAAGATCTTATGCAAGCCGGAACTATCCTGATCGTTGATGATAACAAAAGCGTACTGACCTCTCTCGAACTGCTTCTGGAAGATGAGTTCGAAGGGGTGGAGACTGCCTCGAACCCGAACAGTATCCTTTCGGTCCTGGACAGTCGGCCGGTTGATCTTGTCCTGTTGGATATGAATTTCTCTGCCGGAGTTAATACTGGTAATGAAGGGCTTTTCTGGCTCCGTCGCATACGGGAGATCGCACCGGAACTTCCTGTTATCATGCTGACTGCCTACGGGGATGTCGAGTTGGTAGTTAGGGCGTTGAAGGGTGGGGCAGCCGATTTTGTATTGAAGCCCTGGGACAACGATAACCTGATCGGGAAGATACGTGCCGCCCTGCGCGAACGGAAATCCAGTCAGCTGGTGCATCCAGTGGAGAGGCCGAGTGAGCCGGCTATGATTATCGGGCATTCTCCCGTGATGATGAAACTGATCAAAGTGGTGACAAAAGTAGCTAAGACAGACGCCAATGTCCTGATCACCGGAGAGAACGGTACAGGTAAGGAGATGCTAGCACGTGAGATACACCGCCTTTCGTTCCGCAGCGGCCGAGAGATGGTCAACGTGGATATGGGAGCCGTCAGCGAGTCGCTGTTCGAAAGCGAGTTGTTCGGGCATGAACGAGGCGCTTTTACGGATGCGCGCGAGAGCCGTCCGGGGAAGTTCGAGGCGGCACACGGGAGCACACTGTTTCTCGACGAGATCGGAAACCTGCCGTTAGGATTGCAAGCCAAGCTCTTGGCTGCCTTGCAGAATCGCGAGGTCACCCGCCTTGGGAGCAATCGGAAGATTCCGGTCGACATACGCTTGATTGCCGCCACGAACCGCAACCTGCCGGAGATGGTGGCTCAGTCGCTTTTCCGTGAAGACCTGTTCTACCGCATTAATACGATACAGATCGAGATTCCGCCTCTTCGGAACCGGCGGGAAGATATCGCCCTGTTTGTCGATTATTTCCTGAAAAAATATACAGACCTTTACGGGCGGCCGGGGCTAATCCTGCATCCGCAGGCGTTGGAGAAGCTCGCGAACTATGACTGGCCCGGCAACATCCGGGAATTGCAGCATACGATCGAGAAGGCGGTGATCCTAGCGGAAAAGAATGTGATTCGTGCCTCCGACCTCTTTATCCGTCCGGGAAAGGCGCTCTCTTTTAGCGAAGTACCCAATTTAGAAGAGGTGGAGCGGCAGGCGATCTTGGCGGCTATCACCCAGAATGAAGGGAACCTGACGGCTGCGGCAGAGCAGTTGGGCGTGAGCCGGCAGACTTTGTATAATAAGATGAAGCGTTTCAACCTCTGATCCCCCGCCGATATGTTCAGTGCCCGTCTATACATACGCATTCTTTTGCAAGTGGTTGCCATCGTACTGGTGGCGGGCTTGGGCGTGGCCGGCATCGTTACGGGGCGGGCAGTCATACTGGGTTTCGTGGCCCTCTTTATCGCAGCGTGGCTGATCAGTCTCCTTGTCTATTATCTCAACGCTTCGAACCGGAGGATACAGCTTTTCCTGGATGCCATCGAGGACGACGAATCGATGCTCTATTTCCCCGAAGACATCGGAAGCCGGGAACAGCGTCGCCTGCATGCCGCCTTCAACCGCATACACATGTTGATGACCGAGAACAGACGGAAGGCGTTCGACCGCGAACTGCATTGCAAGGAATATGAATCGTGGGATAAGCTGATGCATGTCCTGACACACGAAATCATGAACTCCATCGCTCCGGTCGTCTCCCTCTCCGGCACGCTCCTTTCTTATTTCCGGACGAAAGACGCGCCGAAAAGCAGCGGGGAGATCACCGATGCCACCATCCGCAAGACGATACGGGGATTGGATACCATCAAAAGCCAGGGGCAAACCCTGATGCATTTCACCGAATCGTACCGGCAGTTCGCTTACCTGAAGCAGCCGGAGCCTGAGCCATTCCCGCTCACGTATCTGCTGCAAAACCTGCAAACTCTGTACTTGCCGGATATGCAACGGCAGCATATTGATTTCTCCCTCGTGCTGTTCCAGCCGGAGATAACGGTCCATGCAGACGAAAAGCTGCTGTCACAAGTCTTGATCAACCTGCTGAAGAACGCTATGCAGGCACTCGAAGGGCAGGCGGATGGAAAGATCCGTATGGAAGTCGATACGGAGAAGAATCAATTGCTTATCCGGGTGACGGACAACGGTCCTGGCGTCCCTTCCGACCTGATAGAAGATATCTTCGTCCCCTTCTTCACCACCAAGGCTACGGGAAGCGGCATTGGGTTGAGCCTTTCCCGGCAGATCATACGGATGCATGGAGGAGAATTGTCGGTGGCTTCGCTACCTTACCGGGAAACCTGCTTCACGGTTTCTTTACCTGTAAAGCCTTAAGAATTACCGTCTCTTGATTTCTACCCGCGAAGTGAGCGGATAGCGCAAGCCTTTGGAGGACTTATAATAGACTTCGGCCGCACCGATCTTCAGTTTGGCGCGTATCTTGATCGGGATATGGTTCTCGTCGTCGCCGATCCAGATCTCGGCGGCTTCCTTGCTTTGGGTAAAGGCGTCGTCGTAGATGTCGATATAGAAATGGCGGGTTCTGTACTTCAACGTCTCACTTCGTTCAACGATCTGCTGCCCGGTATAGCGGAAACTGATGTTGATGCGTTCGCGTCCGATCGCCACTTGGAAAGGGAAGCTCTCACCGCTTTTCATCTTGTCCCAGTCCAGGGAACGCAGATACATCGTTGCTCCCAGCATGTCGAACATGTGTGGGTCTTCCGTCACGAGCATCGTGTCGATCTTCGTGCGGGTGGGCGTATAACGGTGGGAATGAGCGAGTATCTTCTTCCGGTCGTAGGAGAAACGGATGTCGTCTATCAGATAATAGTCATTCTCGTTTACCCGCTTCTCACTCCGTAGAAGCAGCATGTCGGGGGTAAAATGGCAATCGATCGTATCTCGCATCTTATAGACCTTTTCGATAATGCCGGAGGTACGGAAGATAAGCCGGTAGTGATAGGACGGCTCGCCCTCGTATTCCGCGTCGCGGATGGAAAGGGTGGCGTGGCCTGCACGGGGCATCAGAAGGCCCCATTTGAAGTATAACTCATACTGCACTTCCTCGCCGGGGCTGAACCTGTGGCGGACTGGGATTTCCTGCGCTTTCGCACACACGGCCGATAGCAATAGCAAAAATATCAGCCACAGGCGGACGATGTCAGAACGGCATTCCCATGTTGCCGCCGCTATTATTCCTTGGCGATGATTGTTGACTTTCATCTTTGTAGTTTCTTTTCTTCTTGGTTGCTTCCTTCGGCTTATTCTTCGTTATCTCAAGAGGCTTTTGCTTGGCCAGCGGGGTGGAGTTGACATTCCATGTCTCTTCGACCTGCCAGTTCTGCATGATCTCGTACATTTTGGGAGAATAATAAACTTCTTCGGGCTGTCGCTTTTCGATATAATTACCGGTATCCCACACTCCGTTGCCGTTTGTGTCGATCACGATACGGGCATAATACTTATCGGGCTTCAAGTCCATGAAGAGTACTCCGCCGTCTTTTACTTTCGCTTTGCGGACAGGGGCGTCTCCACTACTGAGCAATTCGACGAAAGCAGTCGTGTCCACACCGTTGATATTGAGATAGAGATGGCCGTATTCGTCTTCTTTCTTGATTTTGAACTCACCGGTAAAGAAGTCGTTCCACTTCCCGTAAAGGCTGTGGATGGCGGCGGAGTCCACTTCGATGCGGTATTCTTCCCCATACTTCCACGGACGTCTGATAAAATAGTTCAGGCTGTTAGTCGAATCGGGGAAGAAGTCGAAATCTACCGTATTCCAAACGGTATCGATCTTTTGGTCGAGGAAGAACATCTCTTTGTTGATATCCAATACCGGTTCGTTGAAGGTTACGGATATCGTATCGAACAAGTCCATCGAACTGGGAGCGTCTACTTGCATGCCTAAGAACACGATCGGATCGGGTTCGTCTTTCTTTTTCTTCTTTTTCTTTTCTGCCGGACGGCGGCGCAATACCAGTTGGACCGTGTCGGTTTGCGGGCGCAGGATGTTCAGGGAGTCGCTCTTCGGATAGGAGACCTGCACCTGCAGAGTGTCCTGCTTCCAGACGGTCGAATCGGCAAGCCAGTAGTTAACGGCCGCGCCGCCTTCCGTCTGCTGCACAAAATACCAGGTACTGTCTTCCGGGGTGAAATTGATGGGGACAGGCACCGGTACGGTGTCCAGCTTCGTATTGAAACGCAGCGTAAAATATTTCTCGTCCGGGCGTTCGGGCTTTACCATATACTGGCGTTTGAATTTCTCCTTGAACAGGCGGAGTTCGATGTTGTCCGGGAAGAAACGGGTGTAACCGACCGTCCGGATCGTATCGATCGTCAGGCTGTCTTTCCAGGTCGTATCCTGCCGGGTCGTCAGTTCGAAGGAAGGGACGATGACGGAATCCAAGAAAGCGATGTCTTCGCCGGGTTAGATCGGAAGAGTCGCCGGGTTGGTCGAATTTATAGTCGCGGTTCACATCGTTTAAGGCAAAAATATGATAGGTTCCAGGAGTGATATTACGAATCGTGAACTGCCCTTTGTCATTCGTACGGGAAGTACGGACGAACGGGAGTTTCACGAATGCGGAATCTTCCAAATTGTTGTGCAGGCCGATCGTAATGCCTGGCATCGGTTCTAGATTCTCGGCATTCAGCAAGACTCCCGAAACTTCGAGTGTGTCGATGATGTCTCCGGTAGAGAAAGCGAAAGAGAAGTTTTCGAACACGTTTTTCTCATTATTGTCGGAGATGGAATTGGTGAAGTCGATCGTGTAGGTCGTGTTAGGTTTCAACGTGTCTTTCAATTCGATCACCGCCTTCTTTCCGGCAGAGCGGATAACCGGTAGTTCCATCTGGGGCGGAGTGATAATCACGTTCTCCGAAGGTTTCTCGATCTGGATCAGCTCGTCAAAGAGGATTTCTATCTTTTTACCTGTATAATTAATCTGATTTGGGACCGGTGTACTGCTTACGAATTTGGGAGGTGTTTCATCATAGGGTCCTCCGTTCGGACTACCGATATTGGCACACGAATAAATGACAGTCAACAGCAGCATTCCATACAACAGGCGGAATGAATTTCGTATATATTTAGTATCCATTTATGTCTATTTCAAATACATTCGATAAACACGTGCAAAAATAGGGAAAAATCCGGTGAAAATTAGTAGGGTATCCTGTCATTAATCAATCTTTGCATTTAAACGGACTTTTGTCCGATTGTCGTTTTTAACATCCTGAACCCGATCCTGCAATACAAACATTTCTTCTTTTCGCAATATTCGCGTTTTAATTGGATCAAAGCCTGGCTGTCGCCAGCGTGGCGGACGGTGATACCGGCGTTGTAGAAGGTGGTGACGATGGTGTTCTTTTCCGGAGGAATACTTTCTAAAAGGCGGGTAGCACGTTCGCAATATTCGGGACGTTTGTTATGTAGGCCGTAGGCAAAGAGCATCGGAACGACCGTGTTTATCAGTAGGATGTTCAGGGCGTTTTCGCCTATGGTCTTTTCCTTTCGGGGAGAAGCATACCGGAAATGATAATGTGTCTCCCAATAACCGGATGGAGGAATCCTGAAATACTTTTTGATCTCTCCGGTGCTCCTGGCTTCAAGAATGGCAGAAAACAGAGTGTCGTACCGTACCCAAAGTGCGGCTAACTGTGCCACTTTCAGATACGGAAAGTTGACAGGCCGTGTCCGTAGGTTCTTAAATACGAAATCTTCCATTGGTGACAGGCCGAACTTATGGCGTAAAAAATCGTATTCCCGTTGCAACAAGCGGTAGTAATGATCGTCGTTTTCCTCCTCTAACATTCCTGCCTGTCCGAAAAGCATTGCTTCTATCTGCGAATGGCTGTTCCGCTGTTTTTGAATGCAACGAAGCGGCAAGCTCTTTGCCAGCCTTTCAAAAGCATCATTATTCACACCAAAGCCGAAGTTTCGGGTTAAAGTAATATAAAAAACTTCATTCCAGTCTGTCTGATACGCATCCAAAAGGAGGAATATGTCATGTGTTTTCCGTTCCAGCCGCTCGCTTAGCAAGGCTTCCATCCAACAGGCTATATGCAAAGGAGCGATCCCGGTTATGTGATCGAGGCACGGAAGAGCCGCCTCCCGGTAAAGCAGCCAGTCTATACTGCGGAGAATATTTTCCGGAACAGTCAGGAGCATTTGTGGAATCGGGTTTCCGTTCGTTCGAACTGGCTGGAAATC
>ERZ772880.3077-NODE-3077-length-11830-cov-3.761614_pt1 | contig 11830 bp, 6 predicted proteins | sample MGYA00580577_ERZ772880 | MGnify/ENA primary metagenome ERZ772880 (study PRJEB29015, sample SAMEA2737705) | human gut metagenome | biome: human gut; feature: human-associated habitat; material: faeces | place: China | collected 2012 ... | reverse complement strand
TATCTGGAGACGATGGCACGATTGAGCAAGAAATACACCGATGCACGTTCTGCGGCAAAACCGAAAATCAGGTACGTAAGCTCGTTACCGGATCAGGTGCGGCCATTTGCGACGAATGCATCGAACTGTGCGTCGACATCATTTCCGAAGAACGTGTCAAAGACGCCCAGCTGAACACATTGCAGCTGCCGAAACCCGCACAGATCAGCGCCTATCTCGACAACTACGTGGTCGGGCAGGAATCCGCTAAAAGAACGCTTTCCGTGGCCGTATACAACCATTACAAGCGCGTCAATATGGAAATGCGTGAATCCGCGGCATTGCGCGATCGTGCGGCGCATGCGAGCGACGATCCACTGGCCGGCGTGCAGGTGTCCAAATCGAATATCCTGCTGCTGGGGCCGACCGGCGTGGGCAAAACGTATCTTGCGCAGACACTGGCGAAGGTCATGAATGTGCCGTTCGTCATCGTCGACGCCACCACACTCACTGAAGCGGGGTATGTGGGCGACGATGTGGAAACCGTACTGCAACGGCTTATACAGGCCGCTGACGGCGATGTGGCGCGAGCGCAGCAGGGCATCGTCTATATTGACGAAATCGACAAGATAGCGCGTAAGAGCGGCGAGAACACGTCTATTACGCGAGATGTGTCCGGTGAGGGCGTGCAGCAGGCTCTGCTGAAGATTCTGGAAGGTACTGTGGCATCCGTGCCGGTGGAGGGCTCGCGTAAGCATCGTGAGATGGAGACGGTGCAGATCGACACTCGTGACATTCTGTTTATCTGCGGCGGCGCGTTTGTCGGGCTTGCCGATATTGTGGCGCAGCGTTTGGGCGCTCGTGAAAGCGGATTTGGTGCCGCGTGGCATGATCATGAGGTGCCGAATCGTGAGCTGCTTGCCCAGGCTTCGGCCGACGATCTTGCCGATTTCGGTTTATTGCCTGAATTCATCGGTAGATTGCCGGTGGTGAGCGTGCTTGAGGAGCTTACGGAGGATGATTTGGCGCGCATTCTGGTCGCACCGGAGAACGCGCTGGTCAAGCAGTATCAGAAGTTGTTTGCGATTGACGGGGTGACGTTGACGTTCACCGAGGGGGCGGTGCGGCAGATCGCGGCTACTTCGATTCGCAGGGGCACGGGCGCCCGAGGCCTTCGATCGATTATCGAAAAAACCTTGGAGGACACGATGTTCCAGCTACCAAGCGTGACTGGCGTATCGGAGGTGGTGGTGGATGAGGCGTCCGTCAATGGTTCCGGCACTCCGAAACTATTGAAGGTTTCCACGGAGGAGATTCCTCGCAGACGTGCCGCGTAGTGCATTCGGCGTGTTGCGCGTCGTATGTGCGAGAGTTCAGATTGCGTAGGGTTGAAGCAGGTATGGATGCCGGTGCGAAATCCGCGAAAACAGGCGCGACACGCCGAGATTTTGCTTCAAGGGCATTTGGGTGTATCTTATTCGAGTTGCCGAAAACAAGCAACGTTGCGCGAGTAGCCCAGCGGATTAGAGCAGCTGACTACGGATCAGCAGGTCGCAGGTTCGAATCCTGTCTCGCGCACATGAACCTCCTTCGCGAAATGCGAAGGAGGCTTTCTTTTTCTGGAAGTAACGGCGGCGCTGCCGTGAATAGTGTTCGAATCAATGCGATTCGCAAACCTACCAGAATGCTTATGTAAAGCGGCTGTTGTCGAGATACGTTCGGTTTCTCTCCGAGCGAACGGTGTGGTACAAGAAAAGCCGTCATGCCGAATAAAACCGTAAACACCAGTGAAAAAGACGGTTTGGAAACATAAACGCCGATACCTTTCGGTACACTGGAACCGCTATTGAAGCGTCTGCGCGTGCCAATGCCGCAGACGCTTTTCTTAAGTGAATGGCGGGCCGTGGATACTCGCGGCAACAGACGGGAGAGCAATGACCGAACGTAAGCAGGGACTCTGGGCGAAAATACGATACATAGCCGCTTCCGACCGCATATCTGGTCTGATTATGCTTGGCTTCGCTCTCGCAGGTCTGTTGCTTGCCAATCTGCCGTTCACGGCGCATGCGTTCGAAGAGTTGGAGAATTTCCGCATCGCCATTCCCTACACCAATATCGATATGGGATTGGGACACTGGGTGCAGGATGGTCTGCTGACGGTGTTCTTCCTGACTGTCGGACTGGAATTGAAACAGGAACTCGCCACAGGTTCGCTGTCGAACCCCAAGGCTGCTGCAGTGCCGATGCTGTGCGCTGTGGGCGGTATGATGGCTCCTCCGGTGTTGTTCCTGCTGGTATTGTTCCTGTTCTCCGGTTTCGGATCCGATCCGTTGGTCATCGCTTCGGGAACGAGTTTCACCTTTGGTGAGATGTCTCATGGTTGGGCGGTTCCTACGGCCACTGATATCGCGTTCTCTTTGGCTGTGCTTGCTTTGTTCGCCAAAGCGCTGCCGGGCTCCATTCGCGCGTTCCTGATGACGCTTGCCACAGTGGACGATCTGCTGGCCATTATTCTGATCGCGGTGTTCTTCTCTTCGGTGAACGCATGGTACTGGTTCGTCGGCATCGCCGTATGCGCTGTCGTATGGTATTTTCTGGTGCGTATGCGCAAAGTGCCATGGCTTGCCGTGGCCATTGTCGGCATTCTGGCTTGGGTGATGATGTTCGAAGCTGGTGTGCATCCTACTTTGGCTGGCGTGCTTGTTGGATTGCTCACGCCGGCTCATGAGCGTTTCGGAGAGAAAACCCCACGCGCCGAACGCTATGCGGACAAGCTGCAGCCGTTTTCCGCGTTGCTGGCTCTGCCGATTTTCGCCTTGTTCGCCACTGGTGTGCATTTTGAATCGTTGACGTTGGTCCTGTTCATTTCGCCGGTCGTCGTTGCCGTTATGGTGGCTCTGGTGGTCGGCAAGCCGTTGGGCATTATGATCACGGCATGGCTTTCCACGCATGTGGCCGGATTGAAAATGGCTAAGGGATTGCGTGTGCGCGACATGTTCCCCGCGGCCTGCGCATGTGGCATCGGCTTTACCGTATCTTTCCTGATTTCCTCGCTTGCATATCAGGATGCCGAACTGTCTGCTGAAGCACGTTTCGGTGTGTTGGTCGGTTCCATAGTCGCGGCGGTGATTTCCGGCATTCTGCTGAGCCGCCAATCCAAGAAGTTTGAGCTTGCCGCTGCCGCATCCTCGAAGCATAAGCATCATACTGCTGACGAGGATGCTGCTGGGGAAGTGGAATCCGTGTTGGAAGACGGCACTGTTGTGGTCAGCCAGATGATCGACGCGCGTCCAAAGACCAAATAACGGTGTTCTGACATAGAGCGATCCTGCGCATATGCCAGAACGTAGCAAAAGCCGACGCCCATTACATGATGAGCGTCGGCTTTTGCAAAAAAGTAGGGAAGCCAGTAAGCCGTTGGGAACGGCATGCTCTAGCGCTTGACGGCCACGAGCAAACCTGTACCTGTCGGGGTGAGCGCAGTGACGAAACGCTCATCGGATTCCACGGTTTCCAGCAAACCACGCATGGCAATGGATTTGGCGTCACGATTGGCGGGATTCAAAACGCCGCCTGCGGACGTGGCTGAATCAAAAGCAAGAATATCGGTGAACACGATTACGCCATGCTTCTTCAACAGGCGGGGAGCCTGCTCGAAGGAAGCGCCGTAATTTTCCGCGTCGCCGGCAACTACAATCAAATCGTAGTTTTCTGCATTCAGACGTGGCAAAAACACGTCGACGGGAGCGTTGACGGCGCGAAGCGTGGTCTGTGTCTCGTCGGAAAGCCGATTAAACAACGTACGAATCAGCGCAATACCCTGGGAAGAGGAATCAACCGCCGTAAGCTGACCGGAATTATCCAAACCGTTGACCAGCTGCAACGTTTCCACCACGGAACCGGTGCCGACGGCAATCACCGATGTCGCATTCACCATATGCACGAGCATGCGCAACAGCTCGGCTTGGGCTGCTGAACCCTGCGGAATGCCTGCTTCTTCAGCATGGGTGCGAATAGCATTCAAGTCGGTTGACTGGCGGGAGAACGCATGGTCCTCAACGTATTCCCATGACTTGGCGAGATTGGTATATGACGTTCTATCCATGGGCTCAGCGTTCCTTGACTTGGGCGATCAGCTGCCAGATTTCCTCGCCGACGTCAATGCCACGCGGGCATTCGCGGGTACATGCGCGGACCGACTGGCATGCGGCGATGCCATCGGCGGAATCAATGGCATCCATGCGTGCGTTCGCCTGACCGTCGCGGGAATCGTTGATGAAACGAGACGCCGCGATAAGGGCTGCAGGTCCGATGAACGCTTCGCCGCCCGCATACACAGGGCAGCTGCCTTCGCAAGTGCCACAGGCGATGCAGTTGCTGAGAAGCTCATACTTGGCAAGCTGCTGGGGATTCTGCAGATATTCGAAAGCGTTGATCTTGCCGTCCGCAGTGGTGGCGAGTTCTCCACGCGCCTGCAGATAGGGCTTGAGTTTTCTGATTTGGTTGAGCATCTGATCGATATCGGCAATCAAATCGCGCTGCACCGGGAAACCCGGCAGGGGAGCGAGCTCGATGACGCCAAGATCCCCTGCGCCGACCGCATTTTCCTGAATGTCGGAAACATCTCCGGTGTGTCGGAATCCTTCATCGTCGACCAATGTCGGATTCGACGGTTTGGCCCAATCCTTGACGGACGCGGTGCACAGCAGGGTGGGGGTGCCGTTGATGGACACCGCATCGGAACCGCACATGCCATGTCCGCACGAATAGCGGAATGCCAGCGTCGGATCGATGGTGCGTTTGATCTTCAACAGGCAATCAAGCACCGTGTCTTCCGGACGCACGTTCAACGTGTAATCCTGCAACCACTGCTTGCCGCGCGGGCGGCGGCGCGCCGACGTGCCGGAATCCCCAAACGGAGAGCTTTTTCTGGCGAACGGAGAGCCGCCACGTTCGCGGTCGCGGGCACGCTCGGCGCGCGGGGCAAACCTATTCACCCGCAATGTCACCGTATTCACGCCGTTTTCCATACCGCTCATGTACCCGCCTTTCCAATAAAACCGTCAACTAGTCTGCCATACGCCGTGCCCAGCGGAATCAGTATTCGCGGGCTTTTGGCGGCATATTCACAATGTGCACCGGCTGCCAGGAAATCTGGCCGGAGGCATTCACCATGGAATGGGCCAGGAAATGCTCATCGTCGCGTTCCGGAAAATCAAGACGCTTCAGCGAGCCACGGGATTCGTGACGCGCATCGGATGAGGTGAGTACGGCCTTGCCGAGTTCCAGAAGGTGGCGGACCTCCCAAATGGCGGTGATCTCCTGGTTGAACGTGGGGGAGTCGGAATGCGCGTGCAGGGCTTCGGCACGGGGCGCAAACTCATCATGCAATGCCGTTAGCGCCTGTTCGATACCCTGCTCGTCGCAACGCACGGCGACAGCGCGTTCCATGACGGTACCCAGATCGGCCATCAGCTGGTAAGGATTGTCGGCTGCATGCTCCTCGTCTTCCGGAAGCTGCACCAGCAGATCCTTGAGTTCGTTGGAACGGGTGTCAGCGGCCTGCTGGACCGCATCCGCACCATTGTCGGCGTCGGATTCAGCCATGGGATCGTTCACCGGAGCGCTGGAAATGCGTTCCGCCAGCGCCTTGCCGGAGCGGGTGCCGAACAGGCATGCATCCAGCAGGGAATTGCCGCCGAGACGGTTTGCGCCGTGCACGGACACGCATGCGCATTCGCCGGCAGCGAACAGGCCTTCGACGACATTTCGTTCGTCGCTCTGCCAACGGTAGACTTCGCCGTCGGTGGTGATCGGAATGCCACCCATGGTGTAATGCGCGGTAGGCTTAACCGGCACGAAATCGTGTGTCGGATCAAGATCCGCATATTTTTCGATGGTTTCCACCACCTGCGGCAGTACCTCATGCATATGGTCGGCATCAATACCGGTCATATCAAGCCACACACAATCCTTTGGCCCTTCGGGGTCCTTCGGATCCGCCACGCCGTGGCCGGCATCGATTTCAGCCATAATGGAACGGCTCACCACATCTCGTGCAGCCAAATCGGCATGGCCGGGAGCATACTTTTCCATGAACGCCTCGCCATCGGCATTGCGAAGCACGCCGCCTTCCGCTCGTGCCGCTTCAGACAGCAGAATGCCGGTATGCGCCAGACCAGTCGGGTGGAATTGCACGAATTCGCTGTCTTCAAGCTGCAGTCCCGCTTGCAGTGCGAGCGCCATGCCGTCGCCGGTCAGATCCCATGAATTGGAGGTGGTGTGGAATAGGCGGCCTGCGCCTCCGGTGGCCAGAAGCACGTTGCGTGCGTGGATGGCGTGCGTTTGGCCCTTATGCGTGTCAAATGCCACTACGCCTTCGACTTTGGATCCGTCTTCGGTGATTACCAGATCGGTCACGTACCATTCCTCGGCGAATTCCACGCCTTCGGCCACGCATTGCTGCCACAAGGAGAAGAGGATCTGATGGCCGATGCGGTCGGCCGCGTAGGCGGCGCGGCGAACCGGTTCCTTGCCGAAATCCTTGGTATGTCCGCCAAAACGTCGTTGTGCGATATGGCCGTCCTCAGTACGGGAGAACGCCACACCGTCATGTTCCAGATCGATTACGGTTTCCGGCGCCTCTTTGGCGAGCAGTTCGGCCGCGTCCTGGTCGACGAGCCAATCGCCGCCTTTGACCGTGTCGAAGTAGTGCCAGTGCCAGTCGTCTTTTTCGACGTTGCCGAGGCTGGCCGCAATGCCGCCTTCCGCGGAACCGGTGTGCGAGCGCAACGGCTGGAGTTTGGAGATCACCAGGATGTTCGGCTCGATGCCGGCTTCCTTCAGGGCTTGCATTTGTTCGCTTCGCAGCATTCCCAATGCTGCGGACAGGCCTGCCGCGCCTGCGCCGACGATTACTGCATCATACATATCTTCAACATGCTTCGGACTCATAGCAACGATTTTCGCACAAGGTGTGACCTCATTGCGGTTTGCCGGTTGGCGGGTTTGCCGCTGCATGCGTGGTTATGCGTGTCTGATGCGTATGTTTTCGATGGATTCCGTTGATCTGTGCAGGCTTGGCGGTGGCGTTGTTGGGCGTGATGTCATGTGGCGCTTGCGTCGGTGATGGTGATGTTGCCATGCTGTGTGCAGATAAGTCCGTTGAGTTCCATTAATCCCAGCTCCATGCTGATTCGTGAGATTGAGTATTCTCCGGGATTGCTTTCGGCCAGGATGGCGAGTAGACCGTCAGTGGAGACGTGGCCGTATTTCGCGCTGCATGTTCGTATGGCTTTGAGTATGGCTGCAGTGGCGTTGGTTGGTTGCGACAGACTGGTGTCGGTTGACTCTTCCGACGGTTCGTCGTCGTTGTCTGCCGCGTCGGCTGATTGCGGGCGATGCGCTGCGTGGCAGAATTCGTCGATATCGGTCAGCGAGCAGATGATGGAGGCTTGGCCTTCTTGTATGAGTCGGTTGCATCCTGTGTTGTGAGGCATGGTTACATCTCCTGGCACGGCGAATACACGGCGGTTGAGTTCGTTGGCCCATCCTGCGGTGTTAAGCGCGCCGGAGCGTGCGCGTGCCTGGGCTACGATGAGGGTGGATGATAGCGCCGCTATCAGGCGGTTCCTGATAAGGAATCGTCTGGCTTCCGGAACGGTTCCGGGGCAGAGTTCCGAGATGAGCGCGCCGGAATGGTTGATGATGGTTTCGAAGAGGCGCTCGTTGCTTTTCGGACCGATATAGTTGAGTCCTCCGGCGAATACCGCGACGGTGCGTCCTGCGAGGGGCGTTCCGATCTCGTCCATGGCTTGGATGGCTCCCCAGTGGGCGGCCGCATCGGTGCCCAGAGCGCCTCCTGACACTATGAGATGGCCTGCTCGGGCCGCTTGTTTGGCGAGCTCGTGTGCGCTTTGCCTTCCGTACTCGCTTACGCCGCGTGATCCGACGACACCGACCGGTTCGGAGCATGACACCAACGCTTGGGGGTCACCTTTCCCCCATAGGCATAATGGCGCGGCCCAGTCCGTGTGTATGGTGAGGTCGGCAAGCTGCGAAGGCCAGTAGGGGTGATGCGGCGCGACGATCCACTGCGTGCCGTTTGCGGTGAACCACGTTTTGAGCTCCTCGGGGTCGGTGCTGGGCAATGTGGTCAGGCGATGCTGCCACGAGACCATTGCGCCGTGGAAGGAGGCCATACCTCGAGCATTGATGGTGCGTCCCCAACGTGTAATGCCGTTGATGAGCGCCGCGTCCAAGGTTTTATAGGCTGCCGTGGCCACGCTTTCATGATTGCCCGGACCGCTGTCGGCAAGCAGTTGCAAGGTATGCGTGGCTGATCCGATGCCTTTGACCAGCGCGTACATCATCGCATCGGCGCTGTCCAGACAATAGGTGAGCACCGCGCGTGACAGGGTCTCATCGTCGATGGCGGTTGCGTTGACGCTCGTATCGGCGGTTGTGTTCTCGTTCATGTCAACCTCGTTCTCATGGAGATTCCTTGCATCATCTCTTCCGGTCCGGGAGAGGTTTTGCCTGACAGGTCGGATAGCGTCCATGCGAGTCGCATGGCTCGGTCCGCCCCTCTGAGGCTGAGCCGTTCGCTGGCCAACGCATGGTTCACGAGCTCGATGGCTTTTGTGGACGTGTTGGCGCGAAGCCATGTTCCGGTGGCTTGCGCATTGCAGACCCATCCGAATTCCCGGAAACGTTCCTGTGCCGTTTGCCTTGCCACCATGACCCGCAGGCGGATGGCGTGGCTGGATTCGCCGGAAGGGGCCATTCCCGGATTGATTCGTTCCACGGGAGGCACTTCGATTTGGATGTCGATGCGGTCGAGGATCGGCCCGGACAATCGGCTGAAGTATTTGATACGGTCTTTTTCCTTGCATGTGCAGCGCTCGCCATTGCCGTAGGCGTAACCGCAGGGGCAGGGATTGGCCGCCATGATCAGTTGGAATCTCGCTGGATAGTAGGTGGTGCCTTTCGCGCGCGATATTGCCACGTATCCGGATTCCAATGGTTCGCGCAAGGTTTGCAGGGTGCGTGCCGAGAATTCGGGTGCCTCGTCCATGAACAGAATGCCTCGGTGCGCTCGTGTGATCGCGCCTGGCTGCGCCAACCCTGCGCCGCCGCCGACCAAGGATGCGGTGGATGCGGTATGGTGCGGCGCTTCGAATGGTGGAATGTCGCTGATGCCATAGCTGGGCAATGTGCCGCATAGGGAGCGGATCGATGCGACTTCCAGTTGTTCCGATTCGCTGAGCGGACTCATAATGCCGGGAATGCGCGAGGCGAGCATGGTTTTTCCGGTGCCGGGAGGACCGGTCATCATCAGATGATGGCCGCCGGCAGCCGCCACTTCCAACGCCCATTTGGCCGTTTCCTGCCCCATGACTTCGTTCATATCTCCGGGAGGAGGACATACCGACATGGCGCCGTCGTTGGCATCCACGTCTCGGATCATATCGGGTATCGTATAGTTCGCGGTGCCTCCCATCAGTTCGATCAGTTCGCCGACGTGACGTATTCCAATGGCGTCGACGTCGGGCACAAGGGCCGCCTCGTCCAAATTGGCATGCGGTACGATCACCTTGCATACGCCTTGATCGCGTGCATGCAGCAGAATCGGCAGCAGACCGTTGATGGGCAGTACCGTGCCATCGAGATTCACCTCTCCGAGCACGACGGTGTCGTTCAAGCAGTCATGCGGTATCGTTCCGGATGCGCTAAGCACGCTCGCTGCGATCGCCAGATCGTGTGAGGATCCGCGTTTGGGCATGGACGCCGGCGAAAGATTGACCGTAACCCGTGTTTCCGGCCATTTGGCACCGCTGGCCTGACATGCGGATTTGACACGTTCCCTCGCTTCGGAGAGCGAGGTGTCGGGAAGTCCGATGATGGAAAAGTAGGGGAGTCCCGGAGATACGAACGCCTGGATTTGGATGATGAAGGCTTTCAGGCCGATGAGACCCACGGAAAGCGCGCTGCCGATAGCCATCAGAACGCTCCTTCGATATGGTGGACAAGCGGTTTGCCATCACGGACGATGACGGTGACGACGTCGAAGCGCACGCCGTTATGCGGCGTGCGATGGTCGCTGTCCGACAGCCATTGCACGGCCGCGTGGCGCAGGTTGATCTGCTTGGATGGCGTCACGGCTTCCTGCGGAGTGCCATAGCGGAGCGTCCGCCTGGTTTTGACTTCGACGAAGACGATGATTCCCGTATCGTCGCGTGAAACGACGTCAAGTTCGCCATATCGGCAGTGCCAGTTGCGGTCGAGCGTCTGCCAGCCTTGGCTTTCCAGCCATGCGGCCGCATACTGTTCGCCGAGTTCGCCGACCTGTCGTGCGCACAGTGTGCCATCATGCAGTCGCCGTGCGATGGAATCAAGAAGCTGTTCCGAGCGCTGCGTTGCGTTCGGAACGTTATGTGTTGTGTTGCCGTTCATGATTCAAGTCCAGCAGAAAGGACCGGCGCGAAGCAAGGGCGAACGGCGAATGTGGATAGAGGATGCGGTTTCGGGCGTGTTTGGGATAGTTGGTGGATAACTTGCCGTTATCCACATTGCTCCACAAGGCGAGCGGCCATGGAGCGCCCGAAACCGCATATGGTTGGAATGTTCAGCGGCGAACCAGACGCGTCAACTCGTCAAGGTTCAGCTCGAAGCTCACACCGCGCTCAGTGTGGTTCGGCTGGAATTGCGTGCTTTCCATGGCATGGCGTACGAATTCGCCGGCGATATGCGCCGATTCAGCCAGAGGTCTGCCGGCCATCACCGCACCGCATAATGCGGATGCGAAGGCGTCGCCGGTGCCATGTGTCATGAACGGCAGCTTGTCGTGCGCAAGCTCTTGCTTGCCGGATGCGCCGGAAGTGGCCGATGCCACATAGTTGCGAATGATGCCATCCTGACGGTCAACGCCTTTGAGCACCACGTTTTTCGCTCCCAAGGCAAGCAGCGCGTCAATAATGCCGTTCACTTCCGCGTTGTCGATGTTCTGCCCCGGGTAGGTGCGTCCCGTCAGCATGGACGCTTCCGTCAGATTCGGCATCAGCACGTCGGCGCCATCCACCAGCGTGCCCATCGCCTCGCATAATTCCGGCGTGTATGTGGCGTAGATCTCGCCGCCGTCTCCCATCACCGGATCCACCAAACGCAAGGCGTGCGGGTAATCCGCATACAGACGTTTGATAATCGTGACTTGTTCGGCGGAACCGAGGAAACCGGAATACACGCCGTCCAAATCGACGTTCTCCTTGCGCCACGCATCCAGATAGCCGTCCAAAATTTCGGTCGTATCGTGGAACGTGAACACGCTGTAGCGCGTATGCGCCGAAAACAGCGCCGTCGGTACGGGGCATACGTCGCATCCGGCCGCCGACAGAATCGGAATGGCCGCCGTCAGCGAGCACTTGCCGTAACCGCACATGTCGTGCACCGCGGCCACACGTGGAATGTACCGTGGGTCACGGTCGAACAGAATCACATCATTCATGGGAACCCTCTCTTGCGATTGCCTGACCATGACTTTAGCCGCTTGCCTGACTTCACCGCCCCATCGCCTCGTACGGCGAGTCACCATGATGCCGTTTGCTGGCGTGTCGCAAGTTTTTTGATGGCTACCAGAGTAGTTTTGCAAAGCCTGGATGGCAATGATTGCAACGGTTTATAAGGGGATATAGGCAAGTGCGATAACGCTCGGTTTGCATTGCGAAGCGACGTCGGATTATTGTCGCTACCAACACCTGACCAACCGCCACACACGGCAAGGCGGGTGGTCAGCAAGACAAGCAACGAACCACTTCCCCACAAGGAGCAGAAACCATGGCAGATTCCAAGAACT
>ERZ772880.3071-NODE-3071-length-11840-cov-7.280781_pt1 | contig 11840 bp, 12 predicted proteins | sample MGYA00580577_ERZ772880 | MGnify/ENA primary metagenome ERZ772880 (study PRJEB29015, sample SAMEA2737705) | human gut metagenome | biome: human gut; feature: human-associated habitat; material: faeces | place: China | collected 2012 ... | reverse complement strand
CTTCATCTTAAAGGAAAAGCGAAGGCTGTAACACCCTCGCTTATATATTACTAATTGGGATTTGTAGGTGCGATTGGTGAAAATTATTGAAGTTAAAGAGAATAAAAAACAATATCTTGATTTGCTCCTATTAGCAGATGAGCAGGAAGATATGGTTGACCGTTATCTTGATAACGGCAAGATGTATGTACTTGATGATAATGGGGTCAAGTGCGAGTGTGTCATAACCGATAAAGAAAATGACATACTTGAAATCAAGAACATTGCGACGGTTCCAGAATATCAAGGGAAAGGTTATGCAAGAGCCTTAATTGAGTTTATTGTTAATAATTACAGAGAGCAATACGCTATTCTGCAAGTGGGAACAGGCGATAGCCCACTGACAATACCATTTTATGAAAAGTGTGGTTTTGTCCGTTCACATATCATATCAAATTTCTTTACAGATAATTACGACCACCCAATCTGTGAGGGTGGAATACAACTGGTAGATATGGTGTATTTGCAAAGGCCTTTATAATCTAAATTCCAGTTTGCCGAATCCGCAGCGCAAATCCTGCGCCGCAATAATCAAAGAATACTCACTTTCCACAGTATGCGGCAATCGCCTTGGATGCGAACGCCGCGGTGCCTTCGCCGCCCGTTTTGTCGATGTTCTCGCGGAAACGCTCGTCGGCGACATACATCTCGCCCAGTCCAGCCAGAATTTCCGGTGTGCAGGTGTAGAAATGGTCGGTGATGAACTGCTGCAGCTTGCAGATTGCGGTCTGCACCTCCGGGGCGGCAGGCGCAAGATTTTTCAGCTTGCCCAACTCGGCGAACTGCGCCATCAGCTCGGCAGAATCACCGGCAGAGCCGTTTTCCTCGCGCTGCTGGTATTCCTGATACGCGGCTGTGCCGCCCCACTTTTCCTTGACCTCGGCGGCGAAGCGTGCCTGCTCGGTCTTGTCAAATGCGTCAAATTTCATAGGTGTCACTCCTGTTTTCAAAGTCTCACGGGCGAGGGCGATGAGTTTTCCAAGCTGTTTCCGCCGCAATTCCAGCAGTTTGATCTGGTCTTCCAGCGCGGCAGATTGGTCAAAATTCGGATCATCTAAAATCCGCTTGATATCCTTCAGCGGAAATTCCAACTCTCGAAACAGCAGGATCGATTGCAGCCGTGCCAACGCTGTATCGTCATACAGCCGGTAACCCGCTTCGGTGAGCGCGGTGGGCAGCAACAGGCCAATGGTGTCGTAATGGTGCAGCGTCCGGACACTGACACCGGCCAGCTTGCTGACTTCGTGAATAGTCATCATGGCAATCCCTCCTCCGTGTGAGTTTAGCATACACTATGACGTAACGGAAGAGTCAAGAGGGAAATTTGATATTTGTGAAGAACACGTCTATGGGCACTGATTGCGGCTAAAATCGCGCAAATTCATCGCTTCCTTGCCTTCTTCACCAGAATATGCTAATATGAAAAAACAGTCAGATCTTTCATTATAAGAGGAAGAATCACTATGCTACATCCCGGCCTATACGAACAAGTCATCAACAACGCCTTGACGGGCGAGCTTGCGGAGATTCCGGAGGCCCGCAAGTCTGTTGCGCCCATTGACAAGGCGGAAGCCTCCAAGGTGCTGGCGCAGTATCTGGCAGATGTGGTTCAAAAGGGCTTGGATAACGTGCTGGACAACGGCGGAGATATTTCTGCCCAAATCGAGCTGACGAATCAAATCGTTAACCTCATTCAGAACACGACAAAAGAAGCTGACTTTGCCGCGCTGGGCGTTGACCGGCGGGCAGAGCAGCTTCTTGCGCTTTTACGGGAGACCGACCCGCGGCTGGCGGTGGGGAAAACAGCGGCGGACATAGAGCGCCCAGAGACCGCCATAGCGCAGAGCTCACTTTTCACTGGAGCCGTGCATGAGCCGCAGATGTTCACGGAACTCAAGAAAGAGATCGTCTCGGCCGACCGGATTGACATGCTGGTGTCCTTCATCAAATGGAGCGGCCTGCGTCTCATTATGGACAAGCTGCGGGAGTTTACGCAGAACGGCGGCGAGCTCCGCATCATCACCACCTCCTACATGGGCGCTACCGACGTGAAAGCCATTGAGGAGCTTCGAAAGCTGCCCAATACGCACATCAAGGTCAGCTACAATACCAAGACGACCCGGCTCCACGCCAAGGCATATATCTTTTACCGCGAAACCGGCTTCACGACGGCTTATGTGGGCTCGTCCAATCTGTCCAATGCGGCACTGACCAGCGGCCTTGAATGGAACACTAAGGTAACGAAACGCGACCTGCCTGAAACCATTGACAAGATCGCCGCTACCTTTGAGTATTACTGGAATGACCGCGAATTTGAATACTACGCAGAGGATCAGAAAGAGCGCTTGGCACGGGCATTGAAGGCAGAAAAATATTTCGACACCAACAATGCTGACGTCTACACCATGGACATCAACCCCTATTCCTACCAGCAGGAGATTTTGGACAAGCTGGAGGCAGAGCGCACTGTTCGTGGCTATACGCGCAATCTGGTGGTGGCGGCCACCGGTACCGGGAAGACGGTCATCTCTGCACTGGATTACAAGCGTTTCCGCAAGCAGCATCCGGATAGACCCTGTCGCCTGCTCTTTGTGGCGCACCGGGAGGAAATCCTCAAGCAGAGCTTGTACACCTTCCGCGCCGTGCTCAAGGACGCAAACTTTGGTGAGCTGTTTGTGGGCAACTATAAGCCGGAGAGCATCGACAACTTGTTTCTGTCCATCCAGACTTTCAACTCACAGAGCTTTACAGAAAAGACGAGTCCCGATTTTTACGATTACATCATCGTGGATGAATTCCACCATGCCGCCGCACCGACTTAGCCTGCTTTTCTTGCCCGGTTCAGGAATGTACGGAACACGCGCAGATAACTGCTGATGGAGTTGTGCGCTAACCCGCTCTGACGCATGGAAATGACCATACTGTCTAAATCCTCTTGTGTCAGTGTGGCGAGCGGGGCGGAGAAATCCAAGTGCTTTTGGAGGGGATGAAGATGGGAATAGTAGTTCCGAATGGTCTTGTCACTGACCCCTTTTGCGGTTTGCGACGCAACGAAGCGTTCAAAAATCTCCGCGACAGTCTGGTTGTTGGGCTGTCTAAATAATTGTTTTCTGGACATCAAAAATAGACACCCTGCCTTTCGTAAAATGGACAAAAAGGCAGGGTGTCTTGTTTTTTGCAGGATATAACAAAAACCCTCGAAAACGTAGTGTTTTCAAGGGTTTGTGTTTTCACTACACTATAGATGAATAATTATTCTGGCATAATGTCAAGGTAAATTTTCTAGATATGATTGCGAGGCCGTATGTAGTGTTCATATTAGCTTTTGACATTTTCCACCCCAAGGAACATATCAGAAACTTACCAACCGATCTAAAGAGTAGTATCGTGGGTTGGCTCGTTCATTACTTATATATACACACACTGACTATGATTAAGAAGTCGCCACACAAGATTGTAACCTGTTCGTTATGATGAGATTGCCCTTAAAATTATGTCAAAGTGTTCCTTCACATATGGTGATTCTTCCCACGGACAAGCCATGACCATATCTTTAAACAAACTTGTAGAGTGCTCCGGATTGGTTACAGCGATAATTGATGCATACCTTGCTTTAAGTATCAACCGATCATGTGTTAAGTAGCTCATTCCGATTTCTGGATTTTCACATAACTTGGTAATATAAGAATTAGCTTCATCAACTACAACCGCACCTTCTGCATCTCGTTCACGAATTGAATGCATCAGCACAGTTTCAATTGCGCCCTCTTCAGAAAAAGGAATGATAAGCGGGGTGATATTTACAGAAACTGATATTCCTTCAATTTCTTTGTGCCAAACAGTTACTGATTTATTAGTTGGCATCTCTTCGCTTGAAATCCAGTGCTGCATTTGAGATAAAATTTCATCATCGGATTCGCTATCTCTATCTCGCATAATTACAATAGAACTAATGGGATCAAAAGGATATGTCTCAATAATTTTGTTTAATAGAACGGAAACTGTTTCGGGAAAAGCATCTTTGCCGCCCACGCACCAAACGGCTACTGTATTTGCATCATTCTCATTCTTAAGAAAAATAACCTTCTGCCCATTATGCAATGTTGGTATTGTGTAATTCTCCCACGGAGACTTGCACAGCTTCCATTTTCCGGATTTATATAGGTAATATCCAATAAACCAAAGATCATCGGGGCCTTCACATAATACAACAGATTTCATACGCGCAACTCCATTTTAAAGCATTCTCTATCGGAGTAGGCTTCTTCACCAGAACGGATTTTCTTCCGTGTAACATGATTCTTGTAGTCTTTACGCAGAGTAATAATGCGCAATAAATCTTCGCTCAAATGCTTTTCGTGATTAATTTCTAAAATGGCATCAATTGCCTCTGCACTATGCGTGGTAATAAACGCTTGAACATCCCATCTTATGCAGGCATCTAAAAACCATCCGAAAACATCTTTGAATGCAGTAACATGAATAGCATTATCTATCTCATCGACTAATATTACTCCATTCTTGCAATATGCAATTGCAACTGTTAACAGGACTGCCTTTTGCAGACCGGAACCGTATGCGAACAATGGCATAGAGCCAGAATCTGTATTATGCAGGTAGACGTCTTCTCCAACAATACTGATATCATCAATGCTTCTGTCAAAAGTTTGCAGGATTTGCAGCACTTCTTGTTTCCCTTCTCGCACAATGTAATGGGATAAAAATACAACGCAACTCCTATAGTAAGTAATTGACGAAGGCAAGTACAGCGAATTATAAATGGGACGCTCTGTAGACGTGTACGTTGCGTCGTCGCCATTTACAATTTGTATGCTCCGGTAATTTGACTTTTTGCTATCGACTGATGTTTTAATTGCTATATCAAGAGTACCCTTTGTTGTTCCTGTTGAGTCAACAGCTTCTCCTATGGTTCCGTCTGCCTCATAAATATAATCTCGTGCTTTTGCTTTAACCCCAAGTTTGATATGATAGTAATCTTGCTGACTATCTACATCAGTCGTTTTTTGGAATATGTTCAACACATAATTGACAATATTTCTTTTTTTTGTCTCTGTACTGACTTGTGCGCGCTGCAATGCAATACGTACCACCTGGCCCACGTCATCCGGGGCACTTAACAGTTTTATTGCCTCAAGTACACTCGTTTTTCCGCTGTTGTTCGCTCCAACAAATACATTTACTTGAGAAAGATTATCAATTGTAAGATTGTGTAGCCCTCTAAAGCTATCAATTTGCAGACTACCTAGCAAAAGTTTTTTGTCCAACCAGAAACACCTCTTTTCGGTATGAGGACTAAGTATATTCTCTTATATATTATGTCGTTGTGTTCGCAAAGTCAAACTATTTTGCATATATTTCTGTAAGATGTCTGTAAGAGTATTTTCAGTTAAGTGTGTATTCTCAACTTAGTAAATTGGGGATCTCGTTCTGTTTCGAAAGGCTGAACTTCTTTACTGTAACCTCGACGTTTTAACGCAGACCTTCCGGTGCTTTCTGCCTGGAAATCTCCGTGGTCGTAGCCTCCGCCAGCATATTGAGAACCAGCTCCAGCGTTGTCATGTTATCCCGCAGGTTCTCTTTTTTCAAGCCCTTGAGATTTTTGTACTGCCGCGTGTTCATGCCGGACCACGCTTTTGTGATCTCGTCGGTCAGAATCGCGTATTCCACACCTTTTTGAACGCCGCGCGCGTCCCATTCGTCGGTCAGCTCCTTGCGCACCTGAATCGCTTGCAGGCGCTGGTTGATCCATTCGCGGCTGTATCCCTTCTTGAGATAGGTTCCCAATGCGCGGTCAATCGTCAGTTCCGGATCGATCGTTTCTTCTATGCGCTCCCGGCCAACCTGTGCCAGCCAGAGCTTGAACGGCTCGGCTTTGGGCGAGGGAATGGACTGAATGATGCGAAGGAGCTGTTCCGTGTCGGCTACATCGGTGTTGTAGCATTTCCCGTCTGCCGAACGCATTTTCAGTTGACTACATTTTGTAGTCAACTCACTACCTTCTTTTTTCAGTCGGGTCTTCAGCACGCTCCAATATTTCGCCGCGTGGCGCTGATCCGGCTGATCGGTCAGCACAGCTACAACATCGACGATGGAAAAGTACCATTCTTCCTTTTCTGTATCCCATGCGGTACGAATGCGCTTATTCTCAAATAGCTGAATCTGATCATTCTGAGCCATTCCATTCACCTCGTTCCAGTCATAATTCTTTCAGCAGCCCCTGGCACCCTTCCAACACGTCCCGCCAAGTCGCTTCAAAATCGCCTGTGTACCACGGGTCTGCTACATTGCCGGGGCGGGCGGTATGATCCATCAGGAGGGACATCTTGCCGGCATAATCGCCGCCGCAGATGCGGTGCATATCCCGCAGGTTGGCACTGTCCATGCCAATCAGCAGATCGTATTCGTCGTAGTCGCGGCTCGTCAGCTGCCGCGCTGCATGACCGCTGCAATTGATCCCATGTTCCTCCAGCTTGCGCCGCGCCAGAGGATAAACCGGATTGCCGATTTCTTCCCGGCTGGTCGCCGCCGACTCGATATGAAATTGTGATGCCAGCCCTGCTTTTTTCACCAAGTTCTTCATCACGAACTCCGCCATCGGACTGCGGCAGATGTTGCCGTGGCAGATAAACAGGATCTTCTTCATGTCGTATTTTCTCCGAACTTTCATCATTTTCTTTAGTATACCAGTCCTGCTTGCTTTCGTCGAGAGATATTTCCAGATGTGCGGCAGATTCTATCATTCGCAGAAGCGCTGCCTTAGATAGACCGCCTGCGTCGGCTTTCCGGAGATACCAGCGCCTTGCATCCATCGTCAACTCTGACTCCATAATGACTACGTTCAGTGTCCAGCCGATTTTCATCGCCAGACGGAGGAGCGTTTGGTCATTTTCATAAGTCCTATAAAAATCGCGCATCCGGCGCACATTGCGCGGGGAAAAGCCTGTGTGGTCAGGGAAATTCGCCTGCATGAACTCTGCGGCTGCGACTGCCGCGCCCTTCTCTGGGCGCTGGTTAATGACCTTGCCGATGGCATACACTTCTTCCATCTGCGGAAGATTCTGCGCAAGAATTGCGGTCAATTCCCGATGCATTGTGCCGTAATCCACAGGTTTTCTGACGTTCATGGCTTCTCCTTTCCGCGCTGACGCGCATCATATATTTCGTCGTTTTGCGAATAGCCTGCTACAATATTTTGTGGTATGATTGCCCCGTTCGTTTGATTCTTGCGAAGGAGGAGCAATCGTGCAGTACACCGATACCGAAGCCGCCCTGATCGGCGGCCTGATCTCAACCTATTTCTTTCAGCCTGCCGTGTCCGCACCTCTAAAGGACGCTTACCGCCGCGTCTTGGAGCATCTGCATCAGAATGCGCTCACTTCCTCTGACCTTCAGCAGATCCGAAAGGCTGTGAATTTTCTGATGCCCATGTGTCAGGCGAACCGGCAGATCCAGCGGGAGCTTATGGGTATCAATGCACGGACAACAGCGCTTTTGAATATCTCCCGATGATGGCAAGCGCCATTTTATAATCAGTAAACAGACAGAGCGAAAAAACGGCGGCAATGTCGTTCCTTCGCTCTGTTTCTTTTCCTGTCTGACTTCTTATTCAGACTCATGCGGCAGTGTGCCGTATTCCTTGAATGCCTCGATTCGATGGTCGTTCGTGAGAGACTGCATCATCTGTTTGGCACTGGCATTTAACCGCAGGAGCCGTTCGCTTTGCGGTACGCCCTGGCGGATCAGCTCGGCGTTGATGCTTTCCATATTAGCAAGCACGATCAACTGCTGCAGGCTGGCTTCGTCCCGGATATTGCCTTTGGCGTCCGGATGCGCCTGCCGCCATTCTTTTGCCGTGATTCCAAACAGCGCAACGTTCAGTACATCCGCTTCGTTGGCGTATGTATAACTCTGTCGCTGCGGCGTCACGTCCGGCGGGATCAGCATATCTTTGATCGCATCGGTGTGTACCCGGTAATTGATCTTTGCCAGCGTCCGGTTGAGGTTCCAACCCAGCGCGAGACGGCTATTCTCGTCATTTTTCAGCCGCTGATAATCCTTGATGATATACAGCTTGAACTCGGCTGAGATCCACGAAGCAAATTCAAACGCGATATCCTTTTGCGCAAATGTACCGCCATAGCGCCCTGCTTTTGAAACAATCCCGATGGCTCTGGTCGCTTCAATCCATTTCTTTGGAGACATAGTAAACGCATTCGAACCAGACTGCGTTCTAAACCCGTCGAATTCGACGGGTTTGAAATCCGGGTTGTTGAGCTGCTCCCATAGACCGAGGAATTCGATTGTATCACGGTTGCGCATCCAGTTTTTTATCACGTCATCCGGTGCATCACTTTTATACCGCGCAATATCTGTCAGCGAAATATAGTCATTGGCATCACCAGTAGAAAGAACCGCAATCTCGGTGCCTTTGGCATGAATACTGTCTCTGAACTTCTTTTGTGTGGGCATATATTTCTCCCCTATCTGTGCTGCTTCTTAAATATGATCTCATAAGTTATATCTATTATACTGAATATGGCGTTTTCCGTCGAGAGTAAAAACGCGTATGTGTGTATTTTTTATAATACCGATCCGCACGGGATGCTGTGACCACTATCCCTCCAATCGCTGTTTGATTTCCGCGCCGCCCTTGATCCGCACAAGAATCTCGTCGGCAGAGAGAACGGCCACGCGCTCTACGATCTGCCGGACGGCGTTTTCGTTCCATTCTGTGATTGTCGGCGCGGTGTTCTCTATAGTTTCTTCTGCCTGCTTCATGCGGGTGCAGATGCGGTCGGCATCGGCGCTGCCCTGCAGAATTTCTTCTTTCTGCTTTTTGAGCGCGGTCTGCTCGGCAAGGATTTCTGCGAACTGTACGTTGCAGGCTTCTTTGTCTTCGACATCAATCGCTTCCGCCAGCAGGCACTGGAACTGCTCATCGAGCCGTGCCAGCTGTCGGTCGATATCGGCGAGGCTCATGGTCTGTCCTTGCACCGGCAGAAGCTCTAAGGAAACTGCATTTTTGATACGATCAAGTAGGGCCGGTTTATCACTCATGGCGGAGTTGATCGCCGCCAGAATTGCCGCTTGCAGCGGTTCTTCCTTGATCGTCGGGGAGTCGTGGCAGTATTTTGTTCCGTAGTTCAGGCGGCTCATGCAGCGCCAGACGGGATATTTCCGTCCGAGGGATGTCCATGTGCAGCGGCGATAAAGCGTCCCGCACTCGCCGCAGACGATCCGGTCGGATAAGGCGTATTTGCTTGTATAACAGGAGCGTCCTGTCACAGCCGTTTTGGACGGGCTGCGCAGGGCGCTCCTGCGTGCCATCTCCGCCTTCACTGCATTGTACTGCTCCCGGCTGACGATGCCCTCGTGGTGGTCTGGCATATAGTATTGCGCCATCTGTCCAACATTTTTGATAACCTTCTTGCTGATCACATCTGTCCGGAATGTTTTCTGGAGCAGCACATCGCCGCAGTATTTTTCATTTGTCAGGATGCCTTTGATGGACGTCGCTGTCCATTTGGATTCTCCGAGAACCGTTTTGATCTGATTTTCCTCCAGCCAGTCTTGTAGATTTCGCAGGCTGGCGCCGCTCTCATATCGCTTGTAGAGTTCGCGCACAATTTCTGCCTGTTCTGGTATGACGCGGAATTTGCCGTCTGCGTCTTTTTCGTATCCATAAAGCCGGTAACAGGGAACCTTGAGCGTTCCGACCTTTGCGTGCATCTGCCGGCCGCGGCGGATGTTGCCGGAGATAGATTCACTTTCGGACTGCGCCATCGCGCCGTACATGGTGATCATGAATTCGCTGTCCGCTGGAAGCGAGTTGATATTCTCCTTTTCGAAGAGAACCCCGATGCCAAGCTGCCGGAGGATGCGCGTATAGTTGATGCAGTCGAGCGTATTGCGGGCAAATCGCTGGATGGATTTCGTAAGGATGAGGTCGATCTTTTTCTGCTTACACTGGCGGATCATGCGGAGGAATTCCGTGCGTTTTTTTGTAGAAGTGCCGGTGATGCCTTCGTCTGCGAAGATGCCAGCCATCGTCCATTCCTTGTTGGACATGATCTTGTCGGTGTAATACTCGCATTGCGCTTCGTAGCTGCTGGCTTGTTCTTCTTCCTTGGTCGAGACACGGCAGTACGCTGCAACGCGAAGCTGCTTGGTGACCGCAGCCGTTTGCTGCAATTCTGGCTTGGGTGGAATGATAATGACGCGCGGTTTTTCATCTGTCATACCAAGTCATCCTTTCCAATGATTTGCCCATTCTTGAGCTGCAAGCGCACCGTCTGGCGTGTCACCAGCACGGCGGTTACGGCGCTTTGCAGCAGCTCCGCATTGAGTTCTGCCGTGCATTCAAAGGCTGCGAACAGCCGCCGCAGGCGCACGGTTTCGTATTCCTCGTTACCGATGGTGTCATACTGTTCCTGCGCCAGCTTGCAGATCAGGCTTCTGGCAGCGTCCTCGTCGAGCGGCTGGGTGTTCAGAATGTCATCCAGCTCGGCTTGCGCATTCGTATGTACCGGTGCAGAAGTCCGTTCCGGCTGCGTGATGCGCTCCGGCTGTTCTGCCAGCCAACTGAGCAGGTGCATGACCTGCTGCTCGATTTCCGGCGTAGACGGCTTGGAGTATACACGCTTGAGTGCTTTCTGCGCAGGTGTCCGCTCTGGCAGACGCTGCTTGGTCTGGCGCTTCTCGACGGCTGCTTCAAATAATTTTATGTCAATCAATTTTGGATAACCGTCTACACCGGTGTACTTGGCGTTTTCTAAGATTCGGGCAACCATATTCTTGTTCCAGCTCTTGCCCTCATCGTAAATGGGGCCAGTCTTTCTCATCTGTTCTGCGATTTCCTTCAGCGACCCGCCGAGCGTATATTGCAGGAAGATGTCCTGCACGGCTTTGGCTTCGGAGTCATTCCGAACGATCTCACCCATACGCATTTGATAGCCAAACGGCAGCTTCCGATTTCCCATTACCGCTTTGTCCTTTCAATCTGCTCCGTCAATTCCAAGCCGTTTTTCAAGCGGAACCGCAGGCGCTCGTTGCTGTCTACGATGATTTTTTCCACAAGCGCATCGAACAGCTCCGCATCAAAGCTGTCGAGGAAATCCGGCCCGTCCTCCAGCGCGTCCATGAGATCGCGGGTGCGGTCTGCCAGATCGTCGCTGTCGGTGTCGAGAAGCCTTGCTTTTTCCTGTTTCAGCCTGCGGAGCTGTTCGCTGAGTTTGTTATTGGATGAGATAAAAGTATCAGGATCAACGCCGCCCGTCTGTTGAAGTTGGGTTAGGAATTGAACCTGACTGAGAATGTCCGATATTTTCTTGTTGAGCGAGATGACGTCCTCGCTCCAGAGCATCCGGCTGTAGCGGATTTTCTGGAGGTTTGAGAGCATCTGCGTAAAGATGGGGTCGCCGTGGTTTTTGAGTTTGTAGTACAGACGGCAGAACGCTGCGTTGATTGTATTCTCTGGTATCTGACGGATGTCACAGTTCCGACCTCTGTCGTGGCCTAAGCATACCCAGTAAACGTTTGCATTGATTTCTTTCCTTCGAAATACGGAGCCACACGATCCGCAATACATCTTTTGACGCAGTGGGTATGCTTTGTTATGCCTTTTGGCGACTCGTTCCGATCTGCTTTCCAGCAGTTTTTGCGCCAATTGGTATTCCTGCTCCGAAATGATTGCCGGATGCGTTCCCTCTGCCCAGTAGCACTGGGTTTCTCCGGCATTGATTTTGCAGTGGAACGGAAAAGTACTTGGGGTGTAATATTTC
>ERZ772880.3067-NODE-3067-length-11854-cov-25.356810_pt1 | contig 11854 bp, 10 predicted proteins | sample MGYA00580577_ERZ772880 | MGnify/ENA primary metagenome ERZ772880 (study PRJEB29015, sample SAMEA2737705) | human gut metagenome | biome: human gut; feature: human-associated habitat; material: faeces | place: China | collected 2012 ... | reverse complement strand
GCAGATAGGTCAGCTTCTGCTCCTTGAGGTAGGGCAGTTTCTTTGCCAGTTCTTTTAAGTTTCCGGCAAAGAGGTCGGTGTACATGGTCATGCCGAACATATTGCCGCGCTTGTACCAGTTCGGGTCGGCGGCGCGGGCTTTGTCCAGTGCTTTCAGCTCGGCGCTGCGGGCGTTGTAGGCGTCTGCCATCTCCCGTTCCAGAACCTCCAGCCCTTCCCGGTTGTGGTACAGCTCCATGAACAGCCATTCCAGCTCGTCCTTATGGCGGGCAAATCGTGCGGAAAATTCCTGCGCCATGGGTCAGCCCTCCACTTCTGTCAGGGTGGGCATGGCGGGGATGGCACCGCGGCGGCTGGTGGTGATGCTGGCCGCTTTGTTGGCAAAAGCCAGAATGCTTTCCAATTTGTCTGCCGCCAGGGAGTTCAAATCCTCCTTGCACAGCTTGGACAGCGCTGCCCCAAAGAAGGTGTCGCCTGCACCGTTGGTGTCGCCCACCTTGCAGGGAACACCGGCTACATGACCGGTTTTTTCTCCAAAGCGGTAGAACACACCGTTTGCACCCAAGGTGACAAAAATCAGCCGAATGCCGTTTTGTGCCAGCTGCGCCGTGCCGTTTTCGCAGTCGGTGGTGCCGGTCAGCAGGGGCAGCTCCTCGTCCGAAACCTTCAGGATATCCACCAGCGGCAGGGGAGCTTTCATTTGTGCAATCGCTTCTTCTTCGCTGTGCCAAAGGTTGGCGCGGTAGTTGGGGTCGTAGGTGATGATTGCCCCCAGCTTTTTGGCGCGGGCGGCGGCGTCCAACGTGGCGGTGCGGGCGGGGTCGGCGGTCAGACTGACCGAGCCGAAATGCACGATTTTGGCTGCTTTCAGGGGTTCCTCCGGGATATCCACTTTGCGCAGCATCACATCAGCGTTGGCACTGCGATAAAAGCTGAAATCGCGTTCGCCGGCAGCATCCACCGAAACAACGGCCATGGTGGTGGGGTGGTCGGCATCGGTGACCATATAGCGGGTGTCTACCTTGTTTTCCTGCAAAACCTCGGTCAGATAGCGGCCAAAGGCATCCTCGCCCACCTTGCCGATAAAGGTAGTCTGCGCGCCCAGCCGGGCGGCCGCAACTGCCAGATTGGCGGGGGCACCGCCGGGGTTTGCCGCAAACTGCGGAATACCGCGTTCATCTCTGCCGGTCTGGGTCAGGTCGATCAAAACTTCACCAATCGTTACAATATCCATGTGTATCTCTCCTTGCTGAATGTATCGAACCAAAAAGAAGCAGCTTTACTACTTCAAAAGATAGCGAATATAGGCAGCTGCGCGCTCCGGGTGCGGTGCATTTGCAATGACACCGAGGTAAACGGATCCCTCGAAGCCGGCTTGTGCTATGAGGGGTGTGTCGGAAATATCCAGCGTTACGCCATCGGCAGACAATTCATCCAAGCTGCTGAAATCTGCATCCAGTGTACGCAGGTCAAGAAAATACTCTTCGTCTTGCAGTTGATCCCGCGCAGCGGTGTCCATTAGAATAACATCTAATTGCTGTGCGCTGACAGCAGCCAGCAGCTTCAGCTCCGAGGCATAGACATATTGTTCATCGACATTGGCAGTTTCATTTATAATCAGCCCGGTCAGCAGATTGACCTGCTGCTTTTTTGTCAGATGCGCATATTGGGCAAAGCCGTCAGTAAGCTGCCCGGTCAAATCAGAACCGGCTGAAATGTTCACAAGGCTAACGTACAGTACAGCTTCTTTTTTGGTGAAATGCCGATAAGCGGCATATCCGAAAATGTACAAAACGATTAAAATTCCTAGGATGGGGAGTTTGTAGTATGCCCAAATGTGCTCCCATCTTTTGCGCCCATGCAGAGCGCGCAGGGTAGCAAGATCAGCGCTCTTCATCGTGCGATTCCTCATCTGCTGCATCGGGATCTCCGCCGATAAGATGAATGATTTTTACCAAGAGGAAAGAACACAGCATGGCACAGAGGCCCATTCCCAAAAGAAAGGCGGGCGCGAATACGCAAACTGTGATCCACCCCATGACAGCGTAAATGAACGCCATCAGCAGGGTGCAGAACAAATAGCGAACCCCGACGGCAAAGGAGGTCCTTAAAATGCCAAGCGTTGTGTTTTCAAAACGTGCCAGCAGGGGAAATGCGTAGAGCAGTACAATGGCGTACAGCACGGCAGCACCGATCACCAGCGCTGTCAAAATCGTCCAGAATGCGCTGGTGTTCCAAAGGCGGCTCAACACGAAGCCATCGACGCCCAAAAAGCAGCCAAATGCCAGCAGGATAAGCCACAGCTTTGTGGCGGGCTTGAAATTGCTGCGAAACGCACGGAAGAACATACGGGTAAGACCCTCATCACGATCCTCTGCCATTTTCAATGTGCAGTAAAACAGCGCCGTAGTGGAGGCACCGATCGTAAAAATCGGCAGGCTGCATATAAGCCACAAAATGTTCAGATAGGCGCTGTATGTCAGCTTTGTCAGCACAGAAAACCACGGCTTTTCCCACAGGTCACGCATACTGTACCTCTCAATCTCCTGTGGATTCACGCAGGATCAGATTCGTTTCCGTATAAACAGTCCGATAATTCAGCGATGGCTCCTCAATACGGGTTATAAGCAGATTGGCGGCGGCATACCCCATGATTTGCCCGTGAATATGAATGGATGTCAGCCGAGGTGAAAAATACGATGCCTCTTGGCTGTCGTCAAATCCGCAGATCCAGATGTCATCCGGAACGGAATAGCCAAGCCGATGCAAGGCGTTGATAAGATCCATGGCTATAAAATCATTGGCGCAGATAAAAGCGTCCGGCATGGTCGGGCAACCGCGCAGCGACTGATACAGATACTCCGAATAGTTTGGCTGTGCTTTTTGCGTTGCGCAGGTCGGCCAGTCGGTTGCCATACCAAAATGCTCGGCTGCATCTTTGTAAGCACGGTAACGTTCATGAAAAGACTGGCAGTGTTCTTTATCCCCGGCAAAGGCGATACGTTTTCGTCCGCGCTGTGCCATCTGCGCCATCATGTTCTGAATTTCGATACGGTTTTCCATATACAGCCGATCAGCCTGCAGCGGAGGGCGCATTTCCGTCACGGGTGTGTCCACAAAAAGAAGCGGAATGCCCAGCGTACAAAGCATCTGGGCGTAATCATAGTCAAATACTTCAAAGCAGATGATGCCTGCCGTGTGCTCTGTGTTTAAGGAAGGCGGCAGTTCCTTTGCAGCCAGCTCAGCGGGCGAAATGCGGTGGATCGTCATACAGGCGTGAAGATGCTGAAGCTCTGATTGAAAGCGATCCAACATCATTGCGGCAAAGTGGGAGTTATTCAAAAAACGGGTTGTCAGTATGGCAATTTCCCGCTTATCGACGGGGAGAATGGAAGCATCCCCGGCGTTGCTGTTCCCATCAAATACCGGAAGGTAGGAAAATTGCTTGTATCCCATTTCGGCAGCCTTGCGCAGGATCTTCTCCCGTGTGGCATCGGCCAGAACGCCGGTGTTATTGATAGCCTTGGAAACCGTATTGCGGGAAAGCTGAAGCTCGTTGGCAATATCCTGAATGGTGACTTTGGTAGACATGATCCGTCTCGATTCTGTACACTCTAAGTAAGAAATGTACTTTACTATATTCTGCAGGTATTTCCGTCCGGGAAATTCCTGTGTTTCTGATACCAGTATAGTGCATATGCACAAATTAGTCAAATGTAAAAATGCAAATCAGCATATTGCACATTGGCACACACCAGTTTTTGTGCAGCTGCACAAATGTACCGTAATTCGCTTAAAAACGAGGAAAACGCCATTGACTTTTGCGATTGTTGATGATATAAATAAATTACAGGGTTTTACAAATGCACCATTCAAGGAAATTTGGGCAGAACATATTGTGCAAATGTAAAACAAAGAAGAAACGGCGCAGTGAAATCAAAAAGGAGGAGATTGATTCATGAAACCAAAGTCAGTTGCACCCCAAAGCAGGGTCATGGCGGTTGACCGTAAACTGCATAATACATGGGTGTACATTAAGCGTCATTGGCAGCTCTACCTGCTATTTCTGATGCCGGCTGTATTGCTGACCCTTGTATTCCGCTACATTCCTATGGGCGGTGTACTGATCGCCTTCCAAAAATACAACCCGTTCAGGGGCATCTGGGGCAGCGAATGGGTCGGGTTCAAGAACTTTACGCGGTTCCTGTCCTCGCCGGATTTCATGCGGTATTTGATCAACACCCTGAAACTGAGCGTCTATGGCTTGCTGTGGGGCTTCCCCATTCCGATTTTGTTGGCCTTCCTGCTCAACCGCATTAAAAGCAATAAGATCAAGCAGAAGGTACAGCTTGTCCTGTATATGCCCAACTTTATTTCCGTGATCGTGCTGTGCGGTATCGTGCGCGTTCTGCTGTCTGTCACGGGTCCTGTAAACGGGCTGTTTCATACCGGCATCAACTTTATGACATTGCCGGAGGCTTTCCGCCCGATTTACATCATCAGCGGAATCTGGCAGGGCGCAGGTTGGTCCTCCATTATGTACACAGCCGCGCTTTCCAACGCCAGCCAGGAGCTGAAAGAAGCTGCCATGCTGGACGGCGCGAACCTGATTCAGCAAATACGAACCGTTGAATGGCCCGCCATCAAGGATATGGTCGTGATTCAGTTTATCCTGCAGGCAGGCAACATTATGAGCATCGGCTTTGAAAAAGCCTACGCCCTGCAAACGGATCTGAACCTGAATTCGGCAGAAATCATCGCCACCTATGTATATAAAAAAGGTCTGTTAGACGGTGATTACAGCTTTTCAACAGCAGTCGGTCTGTTCAACACAGTTATCAATGTCATATTGCTTATCGCTGTAAACAAAATCGTTGCCAAGATGAACGATGGGCAAGGCTTGTAAGGAGGTGTCAGCTATGTCTAAGAAAAAGTCGGGAATGCAGATCTATACCAAACAAGACAAAGCCATCCTCCACTGCGGCTATGCACTGTTGGCTCTGTTTCTCATCGCCATTATTGTGCCGATGGTTTACATTGTGATCGCTTCGTTCATGGATCCCGTCACATTGCAAAACAAGGGCATTTCCTTTGACTTCAGCAAATGGAGCCTGGATGCCTATGAGCGTGTCATCTCGGACAAACAGATATGGGTCGGCTTCAAAAACGCTGTTCTTTATTCGGTTATATTTACCGTCATTTCCGTTGCCGTAACGATGCTGGCAGCCTATCCGATGTCGCTGCCGGACTTCAAGGGAAAGAAATTTTTCAACATCATATTCGTTATCACGATGTTCTTCAACGGCGGTCTGATCCCTACCTACCTGCTCATCAACAACCTCGGTCTGCTGGATTCCATGTGGGCGGTTATCCTGCCGGGTGCATTCAGCGTCTGGAATATGATCATTGCCCGTACCTACTATCAGGGGATCCCGCGTGAGCTTCGTGAGGCAGCCGATGTGGATGGTGCCAGCGAAATGCGCTACTTCTTTAGTATCTTGCTGCCGGTTTGTATGCCGGTAGTGGCGGTGCTTGCTCTTTGGCAGTTTGTAGCTATGTGGAACAGCTATTTTGACGCGATGATCTACCTGAACAGTGCCTCCAAACAGCCCCTGCAGTTGGTGCTGCGCTCTATCCTGATCCAAAGCCAGCCCGAATCCGGTATGATTGCCGATATTCAAAGCACGGCTGAACGCGCAAAAATGGCCGAGTTGCTCAAGTATGCAACGATCATCATTTCCAGCCTGCCGCTGCTTGTCATGTACCCCTTCTTCCAAAAGTATTTTGATGCAGGCATTATGGCAGGCTCCGTCAAGGGCTGATTGTTTGGAAACCTTGACCGGGATTTCCCGGCTGCAATATTAAAAAAGGAGAAAACATTATGAAAAAATTGATTTCACGCCGCAATTTCCTCAAAATGGGCGCCTTGGCGAGCGCTGTTATGATGCTGGCCGCCTGCGGCGGCGGTGCCGGAGGCGGAAAAGATTCGGGTGCCAATGTAGATGTTACCGGCACCGTTTCGTTTCCTCTGGCGGAGCAGGTGACCTTTACCGGTATGACAAGCTATCCGGTCGGCAGTGAATCCGAGCCGAACAACCGTACCATTTTCAAACGTCTTGAGGAAGCCACCAATGTGCATATCGACTGGACGGCTATTCAGGCTGACCAGTGGAGCGATAAAATCACCCTGAATATGTCCAACCCCAACACTCTGACGGATTTTGTCTTTACGGCAGATTTCAGCGACAGTGACCTGCTGCGCTACGCAGATCAGGGCGTTATTGTCAATCTGGAGGACTACATCGACAACAATATGCCCAACCTCAAGAAGGTTTTTGAGATGTACCCGGAGTACCGTACCATGTGTACAGATTCCGAGGGACATATCTGGGCGTTGCCGTGGATCGAGCAGTTGGGCGCTGAAAAGACGGCGATCCAAACGGTGGGAAATATGAGCTTCATCAACAAGAAGTGGCTGGATTTCCTGGGTCTGGAGATGCCGACGACGGTAGACGAATTTGAGCAGGTACTGATCGCTTTCCGCGACAACGCGGATGCCATCAAGAGTGAGTTTGGCATTGAGGGTGATATCATCCCGATGTCCTGCATTGTCAACAACGGTGACCAGGATCCCGCTATCCTGATCAACGGCTTTGGTGAGGGCTATGGTGATGCCGATAAGGATCGCCACATTGCCGTCACGGATGACCTGAAGGTTATCTGCGCGGCCACGCAGCAGGGCTACCGTGAAGGTCTTGACTGGCTGCACAAGCTGTATTCTGAAAACCTCATTGACCCCGAATGCTTTACGCAGGAATGGTCCACCTATGTTTCTAAAGGCAAGGCCGGTCGTTACGGCGTCTGCTTTAGCTGGGATGTTGCCAACATCGACAACCTGGCCGATTGGGAACCCCTGCCCGCACTGACTGCCGATACCCGCAATATCACCCCGCAGAACGGTTCCTTCACCAGCGGCTTTGGGCGCGGCAAGTGCGTTGTCACCGCCAAGGCATCGAACCCCGCGCTGGTTTGTGCCTGGCTCGACCAGATGTATGCACCCCTGCAGTCTCCCCAGAACAACTGGGGTACCTACGGCGATGAAACCGGTTTCAATATCTTTGAAATGTCCACCAACGATAAGGGCGAGCCGATGCTGAAGCACGCCCCCCTCGGCGATGCGTCCCCCGTTGAAGTCCGCGAAGCACAGTGCGTCGGCGGTCCTCTGGCGGTTCTGGATGATTACTACGGCGTTTATGTCACCTGCCCGGACGACGCACAGTACCGTTTGGACTGGATCAAGGATATTTACACCCCGGATATGAACAAAAAGTATGTTTACCCCAATGTTTTTATGAGCAGCGAGGACACCGAGCAGGTTTCCAACCTTCAGGCAGATCTCCAAACCTACATGAACACCCAGAAGGCAAACTGGATCATGAACGGCACTACCGATGCCGAATGGAATGAGTATCTCAATAAGCTGGAGGCGTACAAACTGTCTGACTATCTGGCGATTATGCAGAAATATCTGGACGCATACTACGCCGAGCAATAAGTTTCACCGGGAGGCACCCATGAGCAATACAATTTTGCAGAAAGCACGCGATTATGAGAAAGAGCACGGCGCTGCCATTTCTGCGGCAGAGCGCCCTGCCTACCACTTGACCCCGCTTGTGGGCTGGATGAATGACCCGAACGGCTTTTCCTACTACAAGGGAAAGTACCACCAGTTTTACCAGTACAACCCCTACGCAACACAATGGGGTCCGATGCACTGGGGACACGCGGTCAGCACAGACTTGCTGCATTGGGAGTATCTGCCCTGCGCCATTGCTCCGGATTCCCCGGCGGACAACGGCCCCGGCTGCTTCTCCGGTTCGGCCACCGAAATGGACGACGGACGTCAGCTTTTGCTGTATACCAGCGTGGTTTCCGAAAAGCAGCCGAATGGTGAAATGCGGGATATTCAGACCCAGAGCGTTGCTGTGGGCGATGGATTGAATTACGAAAAACCTGCCTGCAACCCGGTGCTGACCCAGAAAGACCTGCCGCAGGGATTCAGCAAGTTCGATTTCCGTGACCCGAAGATCTGGCGCGAAGCTGACGGCACCTACTCTGCCGTGACCGTTGCCCTGGCCGAGGATGGCAGCGGTGCAGCCGTACTGTTCCAAAGCAAGGACGGTTTCGACTGGCATTTTGTTACCGTGCTGGCGCGCAACAACAACGTGTACGGCAAAATGTGGGAGTGCCCGGACTTCTTCCCGCTGGACGGCAAGCATGTACTGATGGTCGGGCCGATGGAAATGCGTCCGTCCGGTGAGTTCCACAACGGACACAATGTGATCGCATTTGTCGGCAGTTATGATGAGAAAACCCATACCTTTACCCGCGAACAAGTGCAGCTGATGGACGGCGGCATCGACTTTTACGCCACCCAAACCACACAGGCACCCGATGGGCGCCGCCTGATGACGGCGTGGCTGCAAACCTGGTCTGACACCGAGGATAAGCCGCAGGGATGCAAATGGTTCGGGCAGACTATCTGCCCGCGCGAGCTGCATCTGAAGGACGGACGCATCGTGCAGACCCCGGTTCGGGAACTGGATGCCGCCCACGGTAAGCGCACTCTGCACGAAGATGTGACCGTACAGAATGAAACTGCGCTGGCCGGCATCGGCGGGCGCATTGCCGACCTGACCGTCACCGTGGCAGCGGGCGAATACCGCAGCTTTACCGTTAAGCTGGCAGCCGATGCAGCGTATCACACCCGCCTGACCTATGACCCCTACACCTCGCTGCTGACGCTGGATCGCAGCTATGCCGGTTCCCGCGCCGATATTGTGCATACCCGCAGCTGCAAGGTGCGCAGCCAAAACGGCGCCCTCAAGCTCCGTATCCTGCTGGATAAAAACAGCGTGGAGGTCTTTGTCAACGATGGCGAGCAGACGATGACAGCGTGGATCTACACCCCGCAATCCGCCGATGGCATCACCTTTGCTGCAGACGGTCAGGCAACCATTACTGTGGAACAGTTTGAACTGAACCTGTAACTGGATATTCCCTTCGTTTCTCCTTCATCAACACAGCCCCGTTCTGGTTTCCTTCACCGGAACGGGGCTGTGTTTCGGGCGCCGGGAGTGGAGTGAAACTCTTTATAAAATAGCAGCACCGTGTAATTCAAACGCCAATATAGTGGCATTTTGAATTGCACGGTGCTGTTTTGCTATAAAAATATGCGAACTAATGAAATTGTACCGAGAGAGGGATTAATCCTCGTTTGAGTTTTGGAGCAATGCGTCAATATCTTTAGGCAAGGGAGAAATCGTTGAGCCAAAAGACCATTGCAGTTTCCACTCAAAATACTTTTCATGTGTGATCTTGCCCGTATGATATCTGTACTGCATTACTGCGTAGGTGTTAAACAGGCAGTTAAGCAAGTCGTTCTCAGACCAGAGCATTGTGGGCTGCGCGTTGAACGGAGAAGTTCTTGCGTTTGTATGAATGATGGGGACTATATTGCTGTCTGCCTCAGCCTGAATCTTGTCGAATGGCATAGTCAATGAGCATCTGAGGACATCCGGCATATCCTCATCCAACCAAAACAGTGTTTCCATAATACCTTCCAGATTGCCGGTATCCGGCTCAAGCAGTGCGCACTCAGCCACATTGAGTGCCGCTGCTATTTTTTTTACCATATCCTCTTTCGGAACGCGAAAACCTGATTCATATTGTGCGATACGGTTGGCAGCACCATCCGTAAAGCCGACCAGTTCACCTAACTCTCGCTGCTTCATGTGACGATGCAGACGGACGCGTTTGATTTTTTCTCCGATTTTCATGGGATGACCTCGTTCGTTATTTTATGCTGTCATTATACCACATTAGCGAGAAAAATCAACAATTTAATAACATATATGTAAAATCATTGACAAGAATACTGTGTTGGTGTATTATCAATACAACAGATATGATGTAAATTTAAGCAAGGAGGTTTCTATATGAACCCCATGAGGCAACCTAAGAACTGCTATACAGCAGCCTTTTATGCTGAAAATCTTATTTGCAAGTAACATTTGCTTACTTGCGCGTGGGCCACCCGCGCAAAATGCTTTATCATTTTTGTTGTAGTGAATCAAATCTGATTCACTATTCAGAGAGCAGGACGCAAAAGTGAATCAGTTCTGATTCACTCACAGAAAAGAGCCTTTTTCCCGAAAGCGAATCAATGCTTGATTCACTACAACATTTCGCCCAGACGCACCCCGTGTGGGGCGGATGCCCCGCATCGCACACGGACGCGATGAACTCCACAAACCCGCCGTTTGGCGCGTTTGTGGGGCTGTGGGGCGGCGTGAACCGTACAACTTAACACTAGAGAGTAAAACTTACTACACACAAAACGACGATAGTATCAGATAATAGACCTATACCAAACAAGAAAGGATGATGCAAATGACTTTTACCAAACTTCCAAAGGCAATCTCCGCAGAAGAACTGCTCTCCACGCCGCTGCCGCCGGTCAAGTGGATCATTCCCGGCCTGCTCCCAGCCGGTCTTGCACTGTTTGCTGGCCCAAGCAAGGCAGGCAAAAGCTGGTTGACCTTGTGGCTGTGTTTGCAGATCGCGCAGGGTAATCCTGTCTGGAATCGAGAAATAGAACCACGCACCGTGATTTATTTTTCGTTGGAAGATACATTTAACCGTCTGCAAAGTCGCATCTTCCAGCTGATCGACGGCGGAGATGCTCCGGAGCGTCTGATTCTCCAAACGGAATGTCCGAGTATTGGGCAGGGCTTAGAGGAACAGGTAGAATCTTTGATTCATACATACTGCGATGTTGGCTTGATTGTCATCGATACACTTCAAAAAGTGCGTGTGAGCGATGGAAACGGCGGGATGTATGCAAACGACTATAAAGAAGCGGGGGCATTGAAAAAGATTGCCGACAAGTATGGCATCTGCATATTGCTGATTCACCACTTGCGCAAGCAAACTGCATCGCGCAGGACGCGCTCACCCGCCTCGCTGGTGACGAGGTGGACTTCCCAATCCTTTTCTCTCCGCATGGCCTCAAGCAGCGAGACGCACAGGATCGCGCCGCTGGCTCCGCTCAATCCTACGACAAGACGTTTTTTCATGGTGTTATCCTTTTGGCGGAAGCGTTGGTATGCCCGGTAATCCAAGGATGCGCCCCGGAGCGGTTCCGGCGGAGGCGGCCGGCTCGTGCCGAGGACGCATCCTTGAGGCTCAGATGAGGAATTTTCCGGGGTCGACTTCCATAAAAGGAGCCCTTTGGAAGAGTTCTTTCTGGTCAAAAGGCACGGTGCAGTCGAAGATGGCCTTGCAGCCGACCCCGCGTGCGGGGATGCGGGCATCGTAGAGCGGCGACTGCGTGGGATCGAGGACATGCCCGCGTACGCCGGGCAGAAACACGGTGTCGAGATTGCCCTGATAGCGGGTGGTCATGGCCCAGAGCACGTCGCTCATGTCGAAAGGGTCCACGTCGTCATCCACGAGGAAGACATGCTTGAGTTCGGGGAAGGCCGAGAACGCGAGCAGGGCGGCCTGACGCTGGCGGCCTTCGTCGGCGATGGTGGCCTTGCGGAACTGGAGCACGGCCATGAATTTCCCGCCGCCGCAGCTTGCGGCGTAGACGTTGCGCACGCGGCCCGGCATGGCCCGCTCCACAAGGCCGAGGATGCTGGCTTCGGTGGGGATGCCCGCGAGATTCACATGCTCTTCGCTCGGGCCGATGGTCGTCTGCATGATCGGATGCAGCCGGTGGGTTACGGCGGTCACGCGTCCGCCTACGCTCCCTTTAAACCCAATAAATCCGGATAACGCTCGGATCCTC
>ERZ772880.3050-NODE-3050-length-11919-cov-4.708530_pt1 | contig 11919 bp, 15 predicted proteins | sample MGYA00580577_ERZ772880 | MGnify/ENA primary metagenome ERZ772880 (study PRJEB29015, sample SAMEA2737705) | human gut metagenome | biome: human gut; feature: human-associated habitat; material: faeces | place: China | collected 2012 ... | reverse complement strand
AAAACTGGGGTTATAGACTTTTGCGCAAAATCTACACTGAACATTATGAGAACTACTAACCTCTATGAAAGGACTCATCATGTTCATCTACATCGCACTCATCGTTACTGTTATCGCACTCGCGATTGTTTCCGTTATGCTATTTTTCGCTTGCTGCCGCTGCGAGATGCAGGCCGACGTGATCACCGAGCTTCAGGCTCGCAATCAGTCACTCTGCAATCACTTCGCGGTTGCTCACGATCTAGTCATGAGCGGATCTGTCTGCCGTGCAAAGTACATTGACGATGTACTGTACGAAATCAGCATGTATGAAGACTGATTCACCCCATTACAGCTCTCGCCTATACGCCTTACATGGTGTATAGGTCTTTGTGTAAAATCTACACGTCCTATTATGAGAACTATCAACCTCTATGAAAGGACTAAAAATGTTCACCTACTCTCGTCTGCTCGACGTCTACTTCATCACCCCCGAGAACCTCCGTATTCTTACGATCGTTGCCGCGGTTGGCGCACTGATGCTCGCAGGCTTTGTTCTTACCGGAATCTACGATTTCATTAAGGGACTCATCAACCTTCCCAAGGAAAAGAAGGCTGCCGAGGAACTCAACGAACTTCGTTCGATCAAGGATAAGTACAACGACCTTCGCGCGATCGTGCTCTCTGACCCGAACCTTCGTTCTGCTTACGCTGAGCTTCTTGCGGAGGGTGAGTGATGTCACCGAGAAGTGACACCATCCTCAGATCACAGCTCTCACCTATAACCCAAACACGGGTTATAGGCTTTTGCGCATTTTTTACGGTTCCTATAATGAGAAGATTACTCTCTACAAGAAAGGAACCACCATGTTCATCCAGACCCTCATCACCATCGTCGGTATTGCTTTCTTCGCTGCATCTACCGTGCTCTACTACGCACGCATGTTCAGCTGAAGCACCCAGACTTCACATAAGGGTCTAAAGGACACATTCCACCTTTAGACATCTCTCACCTATAACCCAAAAACAAGGGTTATAGGCTTTTTTAAAAATAACACTCCCTATAATGAGATGATTACTCTCTACAAGAAAGGAACCACCATGTTCAATCAGACCAATATGATCATCGGAGCCATCTACGCTATCTCCGCCGTTACCGGAGGTATGATTACTCTCGGCATCATCAAACTCACGCGAAATGAGGCTCGCATTGAAAACGCCGCCGCCAAGAGGGCCGTCCGCTCTCTGGACGACTACCTGCAAGGAGTCTATCGCAAGCGCGTTGAGCGTGTGCTCGAGATCATCGATACCGCCGGTATTCCGGACGATACCGCAGATGAGCTCCGCGATCTTATCGATTGCCCCCTCTGAGATATCTATCTCGCCTATACACCTTACACGGTGTATAGGTCTTCAAAAACTACACAGCCTATAATGAGAACCAACTCCTCCTGAAAGGACCAAATCATGTCCGTCAAGATCCCTCTCTCTGTCATTGTTGCTGGCGCGCTCAGCATTTTCGCACTCTCTACCCGTTACGGTATGGAGCTCCAGAAGAAGTCCTACAAGCGACTCTTCAAGATCTCCTTCACCTCTAAGGATGAGATGGCGCGGAAGCTCGCGAACCGCATCATCTTCGAGGATCTTCGTGTTCAATTTGAACCTGTACCCGAGGATAACTAACCTCTCGCTTATAACCCATAACACGGGTTATAAGCTTTTCGGAGTAAAAATAACGTGTCCTATAATGAGAACCAACCCTCAAGAAAGGACTCGCTATGTATGTCATTCCCGCGACCCTAGCTGTGCTCAACATCCTACTCATCGTTTTTTACTTCTACCTGACTCGAATCGATCAGCGCAATGCGCTGAAAGAAACGGAAAGGCTTCGTGATGAACTACGAGAGATGGATCGAAAGCTCATCTATGCGCACTGGAAGCACCAATACGCCGAGAATAACAAGTGATTCTCTACCTATAACCCAAACACGGGTTATAGGCTTTTTTTCGGAGTAAAAATAACGTGTCCTATAATGAGAAGTCACACAACTCTGAAAGGACTCACCATGTCTATTCTTGCAATCGTGTCCACGGTTGTTCTGTCGTGCACACTTACTCTCCTGTGTCGAAAAGTTCGCCACGCTAGAAACGAAGCCTCCAATTTGTGGTGTGCTTGTGGTCGCGTGCGAATTCAGCACGACCTGGAGATGAGTGTATACCGGGACGACAATTTGACACTCGAAGAAAAGTACAAGAAGCTCTACATTTACTGATGTAGACCTCTCACCTATACACCTTACATGGTGTATAGGCTTTCTCGGCTCTACCGCAAAAAATACTCTCAGTATAATGAGAACTAACCCCTCAAGAAAGGAACTCCCCATGTCCAACTCCACCGAAATCGAAGAGACCCCCGAAAAGGCCCCTCTCCTGGACCGCGTCTGTGATTTCGCTAAGAAGACCGTTCCCGTCGCTAAGACTGCTGCTCTTGGCTCGGTTGCGCTTTTCCTCGGCGGGCTCACCATCCTGTCGTTCAAGATGGGTCCCAACCCGGACTCCAACTCGGACTCGGACGAGTGACATCATCCTCTGAGATCACTCTCGCCTGTAACCCCTAACACGGGTTATAGGCTTTGACATATTTGAAAGGAAGCAACCATGGCTGAACGACGTATTATTGATATCAAAGATGCAGACCTCTCTGTTCCCGACGGAAGTCTCATCTCGATCTCACTTGCGCACTCTGCGCCTGTGCGACCGAATTCTATTGAAACTACCGCTCTCGGCGTTCTCGTCAGTAAGTACATCGAGGGTAGCGCTGTGAGACCTCTTCGAGGGAACCCGTATAACCACGAAGACCTCACCTTCATCGATGGGGCCGGCGACCACGTCCTTATTTCTAGGGACGAAGCCGACAAGCCTGACGCGAAGTACGTCATCGTGCCATTCCGATTCGTTATGACAGATCGTCGACGTGCTTTTGCTAAGAATATCGTCATCGTTGACGACCTTGAGCGACAGGAGCCTAAGCTTATTGTCGACTCACTCGCAGTCGGCTCTGACCCGAATTTCATTCCGATCTCTGCCTCGTCCGTCCTTGGTATGGACCTCCTTACGTACGTTCTCTACCTCTGAACGTATTCTCGAGAAAGAAGCAACCAATGAACATCAAGAACATGATCCGTTTCGCCTTTGATTGGGTGAAGCACAACCCTCAGATCCTCATCACGGGCCTCGGCATTGCGGCATCTGTCGCCACCGCTATTACCAGTGGCAAGGCCCACGCCAAGGCGGTGGCCAATGATAATGGCGAATCCAAGAACCTCCTCGACTTCGCAAAGCGCAACTGGATGGCCTACGTCCCTGCTGCTCTGTCGCTTGGAGTCACGATCTTCGCGTTCGCCTCGCTCCACAAGGTCAGCTATAAGCGGTACCAGGCCCTAGCGGCTGCCTATTCGGTCTCTCAGCTGGATCTCTCTGATCTGAGGAGCAAGATGGCCGAGCAGGTGAAGATCCTTAAGGAGGGCGCGAAGCCGGCTGATAAGAAGGCAGCTAAGAAGGAGCTTCCTGCTGGTTCGATGGTCCTCTTTGGCGACGAAGAGGTGCTCTGCAAGGACGCCATTACGGGTCGTACCTTCCGTTCGACCCCTGAGAAGATCCGTGCATACTGCAATAACATCACTGAAGACCTACTCGGGTACGGTCCTTGCCCGCTTAACGACTTCTACAGCCAGATTCACATCGGACAGGTTGGTATCGGTGACGAACTTGGCTGGGAAGGCGGGGTTACGATCAAGCCTGAGTTCCGTCCTGTACTTCTGGATTCCGGATCACCCGCGGTCGAGGTTGCAATTGATCCCGCTCCTCAGCCGAATTGGTTCAAGATCGGTTGAAGAGCTGTGACCAAAAATAATACGGTCACATTCACCGACGAGCCTATAGAATACACAGAACCTCCGAAAGAGTGGCCGAACACAAAAAACGAGTCCTATAATGAGAACTAACCACTCCAGAAAGGACACACCTATGTTCACATTCGGAATCCTGCTCGGTTTCTTCGGCATGTGCTCTGCCTTAGATCCCGACAGACTTCGGAAGAAGCAACTCAAGAAATCCAAGAATTGAGACGTTCTCGCCTCTATACACCTTACATGGTGTATAGGGCTTCAAAAATACACGGCCCATAATGAGAAATATCAACTCTCTGAAAGGACCATTCTCATGAACTCCAACACCATCAAGACCTACGCCCTCATCGGAACCTCCCTTGTTTCCGTTGCGCTCCTCTACAGGAACTTCTACCTTGCTGGCCTCTTGGAAGGCGCGCTGAAGTCTCGTAAGAAGGCCGTTAACTCGGCCCTCGAGTACTCGCAGAACGTCTACCTCGACCGCGTCAACAAGCTTCTGGAAACCTGTGAGAAGCAGGAAACGCCTTCGGACGATCTGAAGGCCATTCTTGATCTCATGGATTGCCCCCTCTGATAACTCAAACCTATAACCCAAACACGGGTTATAGGGCTTTCACCTATCTGAAAGGAACACAACAATGAAGCGAGTACTCGCATCGATCGGCCTTGGGGCCGCTGTTGTCGGAGGTATGATCTCTCCGGCTATCGCGGAAGACACTCCGCAGATCCATGCTGAAATCACCAAGGCCACCAGCGCGTCACGACAAGTGTCGTCTGAGGTCAACGTCAGCGGCACCTGGACCGTCGAAAAGCTGGCAGTGGGCCAGTCTTTCACGGTCTCCACCATCCCTCAGAATGGGGCTGCTCCGTTCAAGTGGGCCGCATCGTTCCCCTTCGTCCTCGACGATGGGTCTAAGATCGGTGAATGCACCGCAAACGAAGCGACCCTCACCTGCAAGGTTGACACTGTCCCTCCTGCCTACGCGGATAAGGAGAATGTCAAGGGCTCCTGGTGGGCCCGAGCCAGGCTTCAGGACGGTGTCGTCGGCACCGAAGAGGGTACGATCACCCTCAATGGTGAAGTGGTCAAGACCCTTGTCTGGGGGGACGCGGAAGGCACCGGCGTCTGCACGAACGACTGCGATTCCGCCGGCCACTACGAATACGCGAAGCCCGAAAACCTTAAATTCGGGTGGACAAATGACAACGGTACCGTCGGATGGGCGATTAAGTGGATCGCAACACCCGGCGCCGAGTATGTGGTGAAGGACTTCGACACGAAGCTCGGCACTACCGTTAAGTGCGCGAAGACCGGCGAATGGAATCCCGCTACGACTGAAATCATCACGGCCGATCGGATCGATGAGAACACGATTAAGTTCGTGGCTCCCGCCGATTCCAAGGTGTGTATTACGTTCCCCCCGGAGCAGATGAAGGTGCCCGAGGGTCAGTCTTCGGTTACCAATCGCGCTGAGGTGAACGGCCTTAAGCTGGAGGCCACCACTACGATCAGGTCTAATGGTGGGACCGATGGCGATGGCTCGGACAAGCCGAAGCCTACGCCTACTCCTTCGGTTACCACACCCGCTCCCGAGCCCACCCCTTCTGAGACTCCGAAGCCCACTCCTACTCCTTCTACCCCGGCGCCTAAGCCTTCTGAGACGCCCACTCCTGTTCCTACTACCCCTACCCCCAAGCCTAGCGCGGCTACGCCTGCTCCTAAGCCCAGTGCAACCACTCCGGCTCCGAAGCAGCCTGTCACGAAGGAAAACCCAAAGACTAGTGAGCAGCCTAAGCTCGCTAAGACCGGATCTTCGGCTATTTTCGCCGGCGTTCTGGCAGCCATCCTGGCGCTGATTGGCGTCGGGCTCTACACCATTTCCCGAAAGGACAACAACTGATGCAGACCATTACCGTTAAGTACGTCAACTTCTTCGGCGAAGAAGTTGAGGAGAAGCTCCATTTCCACCTCTCCAAGAGTGAGCTCATGAACATGGAGCTGCAGCGCATTCCTCTATCGGCAAAGATCGCGACAGTTAGCGGCGGCGATGCGTCGGCTATGGACGCATACAAGTTGCTTTGCGAGTTTGTCGGCGCTGCGTATGGTGAGAGGTCGGAAGACGGCAAGCGCTTCTTCAAGGACGAGCGTTCCACGAAGGCTTTCCTCGCTTCGCCTGCATTCGACGCGCTCCTCGACAAGCTGGGCGAGGATCCGAAGTTCTCGAACAAGTTCCTCGCAGGTCTATTCCCTGAAGACATCATGGGTAAGGCTCGCAAGCTTATCGAAGAGCACCCAGACGCGTCTCTCGAAGAGCTCCGTATGCTGGCAGAGGCCGTCTGATGCCGGACATCGTCCCCATCGAGCCTACTCGGTCTATTGAGGTCTCCCTCCCTGGCAACACTGATAAAGCCAAGGAGGGGGCCTCCCCCGAGAAGAAAGAAGCTAAGGTCATCGCAAAGGCAAAAGTCAGCAAGTCGAGTCCCATCAAGGAGGCTCTCAAGACTTTCTTTGTCGATGACCTTCCTGACATTGCGAACCACCTCGTAATTGATGTCGCCATCCCAGCTGCCAAGAACGCCATCACCGACATGGTGACGCAAGGCATTCAGCAGCTTCTTTATGGTGCTGCTGACGTCAATCGTGGGCGTAGTGGCACCTACACATCCTATGGATCGGCATCGCGTGGAACCTACACTCGAGGAACCCCTAATAACGTTCAATATTCGAAACCTCGTGGGGTCTCGCATCAGAGCAGTAGTCAAGTTGATGATCTCATCTTCGAAACGAAGCCAGATGCGATGGAAGTGATAGAGTACCTAGCCGAGACCATTGACCGTCACGGTCAGGTCTCTGTAGCCGATCTATACTCGTCTGTCGGTATCAAGACTCAATATACCGACGAGCGTTGGGGGTGGACTACTCTTGACGCGTTTGAAGTCCGACTCTCTCGCGAGGGTTGGATTATTGCTTCGCAGTCTCCAGAACCAATCAAGTGATTTATATTTTCTGAAAGGAGCCAAGTCTGATGTCCGTCAGCACTCTCTTCTACACCGCAGTTGGTCGTGTCTCCAAACACGCTCCTACTATCCTCAGCGTCAGCGCATCCATTGGTGTCGTGGCTACTTCGGCTCTCGCGTGGCGAGCCGGACGTACCTTCGAGGACGTCGAGTACCGTAACTACGAACGAGTTAAGGCTTGCCAGGACAAGGCCGACGAGATTCCTGACGAGGAGGTCCCGGCCATCGAGCGTAAGAACCGTATGCTCTTTGCTCTCGACGCTGCTCGTCATATTGCGCCCACTGTCATCATCGGTGGCACGACGATCGCCATGATCTACTTCTCCAACTCCATCTCGCGCAAGCGGATGGCTGCCCTGAGCGCTGCATATTTCACTGTGCAGAACGCCTTCGACAACTACAGAAAGAAGGTAGTGGATACGCTGGGCAAGGAGACCGTCGACAAGATCGTGACTCCGAAGCTTCCCAATTACGGGAAGACTGCTGAGGAGATCCTCGCTAACGACGACAGTAACGATGCTGCGGACGTAACCGATGCAGTTCTCTCTATGGTTCGAGAGTGCTCACCGTACGCTCGGGTTATTTCTGAGTGGTCGTCTACTGCGTGGGATCCCAATGAGGACTACACCACGATGAATCTCGCTGAGATTCAGGCGTGGGCGAACCGCCGTCTTCAGAAGAAGGGACATCTCTTCCTCAACGAGGTGTTCGATCAGCTCGGCCTCTCCCGAATGAAGGAGGGGGCTCTCGTCGGATGGCTCAAGAATGGAGACGGGGATGGCTACGTGTCATTCGGTGATATTGAGGGGTCTATCTATCGTGTCCCCGATTACGAGCGCAAGTCAATCCATTCCAATGTCGTCCTCGACTTCAATGTTGATGGTATCATCTGGGACAAGATCTGACCATGATGTATTTGCCCTGGCTGATTCAGCGAGGGTGTCTCCAAGATTACCGGGGTCTCGCCTCTGCCTGGGATGAGATCGAGTTCGCATGGTATATTCCCGAAGACGGAGATAAAGCTGAACAAGCTCTCCGAATGAGGGACGAATACGCTTACGAGCTAGGTCGCGATATTCCAAGGCAGGGCGAGGTGTCTTTCCTTGAGGTGTTCGTGTCTATCACGGATACCTTGACTGCTATGGTCTATCAAGACCGACCTGACTTCACAAGGTCTATCTTGATGAATCTCGGTGTCTCCGACGCGTCTGATCGGATGCAATTGGGGTCTGAGCTATACGATAGGGCTCTTGATTCAGCCGAGACGGTCATGTATCGGACCTATAGGAAGAATGGCGCGGGCGGCCTGTTTATGGTTCCAGGCGCTGACTTTTTGGAGACGCCTCTCCGCGACCAGATGATTATCTGGTCGAATTACTATGACCCAAACCACTAGGAAGGAGGTGGGTATGGATTTCTACACAATCGAAACCGCTCCGGTGCGAGGTCAAGCTGGACAGCTTGCTGCGGCTCCCGATTTCATCAACGGATATTCTCGGGACATCATGATCGATCGGGGCGAGTTCGTTGCGGTGTGGGATCCTAAGGCTGAGCTCTGGACTAAGAAAGAACACAAGATCATTGACTTGATCGATTCCGACGTCCTTGCTTATGTCGATGATGCGTCTAAGCGTCATATCAACTTGCTTCCTAGGTTGTGCCGGCGAGATGGCGATGGCGTGTGGAAGCGCTATCGACTGTGGACCAAAAACATGGTCGATACCAGCCACCCGCTCGATCGCAAACCCATATTTGCAGATACTCCTATTCGACAGGAAGACTACGCGTCATTCAGACTGCCGTACTCCCTGTCCGACGAGGAGCCTGTGAATTGGAACACACTCGTAGATGCCCTCTACGATCCCTCGGAACGGGAGAAGATCGAATGGGGGATCGGAGCGATCCTGACTGGCGACTGCCGTAAGATCGACAAGTTTCTTGTCTTCTACGGCGAGCCGGGTTCGGGCAAGTCTACGATCCTCAATGTCATGCAATCTCTCTTCGGAGATTACGCTACCGCATTCGATTCGGAAGCGTTGGCTCAGCGCAGTAATGCATTTGCACTGTCTGCGTTTGCTGATGATCCTCTGGTCGCGGTAGAGCATGATGGCGATCTGAGTAAGATCGAGACTAACACTCGTCTTAACTCCATCATTTCGCATGAGATTCAACTGGTGAACGAGAAGTTCAAGAAACCTCGTCCAGTCAGGATCTCCACGATGCTACTCATGGCATCGAACAATCCAGTAAAGATAACCGATTCAAACTCGGGTATCCCCCGACGACTGATTGATATTTACCCGTCCAACAGGCGGATCCCTATCGGGGAGTATCGTAAGATCATGTCGGGGGTATCCGAGGAGCTCGGTGCTATCGCTCATCACTGTATTTCCGTCTACCGTAGTCTGGGCCCAGACTACTATAAAGACTACAGAACGTCTGTTATGATGGGCGAAACGAACCCAGTATACAACTTCATGTTCGAGATGTACGACGACTACTCTACACGAGAGTTCGTCACACTTGCCTCTGCATACATGGAGTATAAGAAATATGCAGAGGCCTCTGGACTGTCTTGGGTTATGCCTAAGCACAAGTTCCGAACAGAGGCAAAGCATTACTTTAGCGAATTCCATGAACGCTGCAGAGTCCATGGAGTTCGTCAGAGGAATGTATATTTCGGGTTCCGCGCCGATCTATTTGAATCGGGGGATCTTGTCGCCCAGCCGGTTGAAGATGAGACATGGCTTGATCTGAAGCCGATGACACATACTCCTTTCGATGAACTCTTCAAAGACCAGCCGGCGCAGTACACAACAACTCAGGGTACTCCTAAAGAGCCTTGGGATTCAGTCACAACCACCCTAAAAGAAATCGATCCGTCGAAGCAACACTACGTTAGGCTCCCAGAGGAATACGTAGTTATTGATTTCGACTTAAGAGGAGAGAATGGTGAAAAAGACCTCAGTGCTAATCTTCGGGCTGCTTCTACTTGGCCTCCGACGTTTGCGGAAGTCTCAAAGAGTGGTGGAGGATTACACCTCGTATACAAGTACGCTGGTTCTGGAGATACCACTGCTGAGTATTCGCCTGGTATCGAGATCAAGCGTTTCCGAGGTAAAGCCGCCCTGCGCAGACGACTCTCCCTCGCGAACGACTTGCCCATCGCAGACTACGTGCAACCTCTGCCCGAGAAAGCAAAACGGATGATTAACCAGCAGCACGTTACAGACGAGAACCATTTACGGGCTCTCATCGCAAAGGCACTCCGAAAGGAGGTGCACTCTGCTACTGCGCCTAGCGTCGACTTCATCAAGAAGGTTCTAGATGACGCCTATGAATCCGGGATCACATACGATGTGACTGATGCTCGGAATGCGGTGACATCGTTCGCCGCTAAATCCACGAATCAGTCCGAGCGGTGTCTGAAACTTGTCCAGGAAATGCGCTTCATGTCGGAAGACAAGATGGAAGTGCAGGACGATGGTACGGGGAAGATCGCGTTCTTCGACGTCGAGGTGTTCCCCAACCTCTTCATCGTCTGCTATAAGTATCCGGGGGAGCCGGTCCGCCGTTTCTTCAATCCATCTGCTGCGGATGTGAAGAAGCTTATGGAGCTCCGGCTCATTGGATTCAACAACCGCAAGTACGACAACCACATCATGTACGCTGCGTCTCTCGGATATTCTAACGAGGAACTGTACGAACAGTCTCGGCGTATCATCAATAACGAACCCAACGCCACTTTCCGAGAAGCGTACTCCATGTCATACACGGATATTTACGACTTCTCGACCAAGAAACAATCTCTCAAGAAGTGGGAGATTGAACTCGGTATTCACCACCAGGAACTTGGTCTTCCTTGGGATAAGCCCGTGCCTGAGGAGCTGTGGGAGAGCGCAGGAGATTACTGCGCAAATGACGTCGAGGCTACCGAGGCTGTCTTCAACCATCTCGCTAGTGACTGGGGCGCTCGGAAGATTCTCGCCGAGCTGTCTGGCTTGAGTGTCAATGACACGACAAACCAACACACCTGCGCTCTGGTGTTTGGCAAGGATCGTAAACCAGATAAGAGCAAGTTCGTTTACACGGACCTCAGCAAGATGTTCCCCGGGTATACCTTCGACAGGTTCAAGGGTTCATCATATCGAGGCGAGGATCCTGGGGAGGGGGGTTACGTATATTCGGAACCTGGATACTACGAAGACGTCGCCCTCCTCGACGTGGCTTCGATGCACCCGACGTCGATTGAACAGCTCAACCTGTTCGGTCCTTATACTCAGCGTTACAGCGAGCTCAAGCAAGCTCGTGTGGCGATCAAGCATAAGGACATGGATGCGTTGAGTAAGCTCTTCGATGGGCGTCTTGTCGAGATCGCAAAGAACTACGATCTCGACGAGCTCGGAACGGCGTTGAAGATTCCGATCAACTCCATGTACGGATTGACGAGCGCGAGGTTCGACAACCCCGCATGGGATCCTCGCAACGTCGATAACATCGTTGCTAAGCGGGGCGCGTTGTTTATGATCGACCTCCGGCACTATGTGCAGGATGAGCTCGGTCTGACTGTAGCGCATATTAAGACGGACTCCATCAAGATCCCGGGGGCCACGCCTGACGATATTCAGAAGGTGATGGACTTCGGGCAGCGATACGGGTATACCTTCGAGCACGAGGCCACCTACGCCAAGATGGTGCTCGTGAACAAGGCCGTCTACATTGCCAAGTACGCATTCCCCCACGAAGGTGAGTGGACCGCTACGGGCAAGCAGTTCCAGGAGCCCTACGTCTTCAAGAAGCTCTTCACAAAAGAGCCGATTGAATTCGAGGACTATGTCCAGACTAAGCAGGTGCAGACGGCGATGTACCTGCGATTCCCTGATGGGGAGCCTCACTTTGTTGGTAAGGTCGGTGCGTTCGTTCCGATCAAGCCTGACAGAGGTGGTGGCGAACTCCTCAGGGAGAACAAAGAAGGAGAGATCAAAGACGCCGTCGTAGGTACGAAGGGCTACCT
>ERZ772880.3042-NODE-3042-length-11939-cov-26.067570_pt1 | contig 11939 bp, 10 predicted proteins | sample MGYA00580577_ERZ772880 | MGnify/ENA primary metagenome ERZ772880 (study PRJEB29015, sample SAMEA2737705) | human gut metagenome | biome: human gut; feature: human-associated habitat; material: faeces | place: China | collected 2012 ... | reverse complement strand
GGGATCATCGGGATCATTTGACCAGATTGTAGGTGTCGGTGGCGATCATCAGCTCTTCATTGGTGGGGATCAGCAGGACCTTCACCTTGGAGTCGGCGGCGGAGATGACGGTCTCCTTGCCGCGGACGTCGTTGGCGGCGGGATCCAGCTTCACGCCCATATACTCCAGGCCGTCGCACACCATGGCGCGGATGCCCTTGTCGTTCTCGCCCACGCCGGCGGTGAAGATAATGGCGTCCACCCCGCCCATGGCGGCGGCGTAAGCGCCCACGTACTTCTTCACCTCGTAGGCGAACTTCTCCTCCGCCAGCTGGGCCCGTGCGTTGCCCTCTTCAGCGGCCTTCTCCAGGTCACGGAAGTCGGAGCTGACGCCGGACAGACCCTCTACGCCGGACTTCTTGTTGAGGATGTTCAGCATCTCGTCGATGTTCATGCCGTACTTGTTCATCAGGTACTGCAGGATGCCGGCGTCCAGGTCGCCGGAGCGGGTGCCCATGGGGAGTCCGGCCAGAGGGGTGAAGCCCATGGTGGTGTCCACGCTCTTGCCCCCATCGATAGCGGTGACGGAGGAGCCATTGCCCAGGTGGCAGGAGATCAGCTTGAGCTCCTCGATGGGCTTGCCCAGCATGGCGGCGGCGCGGCCGGCTACGTACTTGTGGCTGGTGCCGTGGAAGCCGTAGCGGCGCACGCCGTACTTCTCGTAGTACTCGTAGGGGATGGCGTACATATAAGCCTTCGGCGGCATGGTGCTGTGGAAGGCGGTGTCGAACACAGCCACCATGGGAATATTGCCGAACACCTTGCGGGCGGCCTCGATACCCAGAATACCGGCGGGGTTGTGCAGAGGAGCCAGCGGGCTCAGCTCACGCAGCGTGTTGATGACCTCATCGGTGATCAGGCAGCTGCTCTTGAACTTCTCGCCGCCATGCACGACGCGGTGACCGATGGCGTCGATCTCGCTCACGTCATTGATGCACTTGCCTGCGCCGGTGGTCATCTTCTTCACGACCTCGGCAAAAGCCTCGGTGTGGGTGGGGAAGATTGCCGGGGTGGTAGCCTTGGTGCCGTTGGCCTCGTGAGTGATCATGCTGCTCTCCATGCCAATGCGCTCGCACAGGCCTTTGCACAGCACCTTTTCGCCGTCCATATCGATCAGCTGATACTTCAGGGAAGAAGAACCGCAGTTAATAACCAGAATCTTCATCTGTGTTGCCTCCTGAAAATTTTTGTACCGTCCGCATCCTGAAAAAAACTGCGGACAGAATTTTACAGATTCCTATGTTTATTATATAATAGGCGTGGCGGCTTTTCAAGGCGCAACCCGGGCAAAGCGGTAAAACTTGTGTACAAGGTTTTTGTATATCCTGCCCACAAATCCCGGAAACGGCAGGATTTTTCTGTATATCCGATATAATTTTAACAATCTTTTGGCGAAAAGGAGCAGTTCCATGAAGTTTGCAGGCATCATTGCGGAGTACGACCCCTTCCACAACGGCCACGCATGGCAGCTGGCGCAGGCGCGGGCGCTGGGGGCGCAGCGGGTGGCTGTGGCCATGAGCTGCGGACTTACCCAGCGGGGCGCGCTGCCGCTGTTGCCGGAGGCGGTGCGGGTGCAGGCGGCGCTGGCCTGCGGGGCAGACCTTGTGTTTGCCCTGCCTGCGCCCTGCGCCTGCGCCGGTGCCGAGGCTTTTGCCCGGGCGGGGGTGCGCATTCTGGCCGCTGCCGGGTGCGACGCGCTGGTCTTTGGGGCAGAGACCCCGGACACCGCCCTGCTGCAAAAAGCTGCCCGGGTGCTGTGCAGCGAGGACTACCGCACCGCGCTCAGGCAGCATCTTGCCGCTGGGGCGCGCAGCTTTGCCGCCGCCCGGCAGGCGGCGGTGCAGGCGCTGTGCCCGGGGGCAGACATCGCCGCACTGCTGGACAAGCCCAACAACAATCTTGCCGTAGAGTATTGCAAGGCTATTATAGAACAAAATGTAGAAATGCAGCCCATCGCCCTGCCCCGGCAGGGCGCAGACCACGGGCAGGCGCTGACCGAAAGCAGCCATACAGCCTTTGCCAGCGCCAGTGCCCTGCGGGCACTCTGGGCGGAGGGCGGCGCGGCGGCACTGGCACCTTATGTGCCGGAAAAGGCGTTGAAATTGTATAAACAGGCAGAATATGACGGAAAGTATACAGATTTTGCGGTCATGGGGCACTGCGAGCTGGCGCTGCTGCGAGCAGCCTGCACAGAGCAAGCCCCCTTTGCCGCAGTGCGCGGGGTATCCGAGGGGTTGGAGCACCGGCTGGAAAACGCTGTGCGGGAGACCGCAAGCCTGCCCGCCCTGCTGGATGCCCTGACCACCGTGCGCTACCCCCGGGCACGGATGCGGCGGCTGGCAATGGATGCGGCGCTGGGCTACACCGCCCAGACCCCGGCACTGCCACCCTACCTGCACCTGCTGGGCGCACGCAAGGAAGCGCTGTCTCTGTCCGGGGAGACGGCGCTGCCGCTGTCCCACTCGCTGGCGCGGCTGGCACGGGAAAACGAGACCTGCGCCCAGATGGCTGCTGCCCAGAACAGAGCCAGCGACCTTGGCGCATTGTGCCGGGCTAAACCGGAGCCGATGGGCGGGATATATCGTCAAAAAATTATCTTTTTGACGAATTGACAAAAAATAACGCCAAAAATTTTATATTGTGCCCTCTTGTATCCGGCGCAGTTCGGGTGTATGATTAAAGCAATGCAATGTTGGATACAACGAGCCTGTAAAAAACGACTGTCCCCGCAGGGGAAACACAAGGAGGAACCCATGGCACTTCATGTTCTGGACGAAGCCAACCGCTGCCTCGGCTGCAAAAAGCCGATGTGTCAGGAGGGCTGCCCCATCCACACCAATATCCCGGAGGTCATCCGTCTGCTCAAGGCAAACCAGATGGACGATGCAGGCCGGATGCTGTTTGAAAACAACCCTCTGACCACCGTGTGCAGTCTGGTGTGCAACCACGAAAAGCAGTGCGAGGGTCACTGCATCCGCAACCGGATGCCCAGCCACGACCCGGTGCACTTTTCCATCATCGAGGACTATATCTCCACCACCTATGCCAACAAGATGACCGCAGGCCCTGCCCCGAAAAACGGCATGAAGGCCGCTGTGGTGGGCTCCGGCCCGGCAGGCCTGACCATCGCAGTGCTGCTGGCACGCTGGGGCTACGATGTGACCATCTTTGACGCCCGGGATAAGATCGGCGGCGTGATGCGCTACGGTATCCCCAACTACCGCCTGCCGGACAGTGTGCTGGACGATTTCCAGTACCGTCATCTGGAGCTGAAGGGCATCAAGGTGCGCCCCAATACCACCATCGGCAAGACCATCACCATCGACGATCTGTTCCGCGACGGCTACAAGAGCGTGTTCATCGGTGCCGGTCTGTGGAAGGCCAACGCCATGCACATCAAGGGCGAGAGCCTTGGCAACGTAGCCTTTGGCATCGACTATCTGGCAAACTCCAAGGCCTTCCGTCTGGGCGATGATGTGGCCGTCATCGGCGTGGGCAACTCTGCCATGGACTGCGCCCGCACCGCCATCCGCAACGGTGCCCGCCACGTCACCTGCTATGCCCGCCGCGACGAGAGCTGCATCAGTGCTTCCGAGTACGAGGTGAGCTATGCAAAGCTGGAGGGCGTGGGCTTCCGCTTCTGCAAAGCACCGGTGGAGATCCGCGAGAACGGCCTGATCTGCCGCGATACCGTCAAGGGCGAAGATGGCAGGTTCACTCAGGTGGAGGGCAGTGAGACTTTCTACCCCCACACCGGCGTGATCGTGTCGGTCAGCCAGGGCTCGGAGAGCAACCTCGTCAAGACCACTACCGGCATCGAGACCAACCAGAAGGGTCTGCTCACCGTCAGCGAGGACGGCAGCACCACCCGCGAGGGCGTATTTGCCGGCGGCGATGCCGTGATGGGCGCACGCACCGTGGTGGAGGCGGTGGCTGTGGCCAAGAAGGTGGCCGAGAGCATGGATGCCTACATGAAGAGCCTGCCTGCAGAAGAAGTGGCTGACCCCTATGCCAATATCCCGGTGTTCCAGACCCCCACCTCGGACGTGCTGGCAAAGCAGGAGATCTGACGAAATAAAGACAAACTTGGAAGAAACTGTAAAGCTTTTGCGTCTTTGCCGATCTTTGCCGCTCCGTTTGTTGACGGGGCGGCTTTTGCTTTGTATACTATTCATATACTTGTTTCTGATTTGTACAAACTGGATATAAAACGGTGAAAGGCGGTGGACGCTATCCTGAAAGCATCCCTCCCGAAACTGCGGGAAAAACTATTGGAAGCGCTACAGGCAGTGCTGCCCATTGCAGCCATCGTGCTGGTGCTCTGCTTTACCATTGCGCCGGTGTCGCCCAGCATCCTGCTGTGCTTTTTGCTGGGGGCCGCCATGATCGTGGTGGGCATCATGTTCTTCACACTGGGCGCGGAGATGAGCATGACCCCCATGGGCGAGCGCGTGGGTGCGGTGATCACCAAAAGCCGGAAGCTGCCGGTGATCTTGGGCATCGGCTTTCTGCTGGGCTTCCTCATCACCATTTCGGAGCCGGACCTGCAGGTGCTGGCAAATCAGGTGCCCTCCATCCCGAACCGCACCCTTATTTTATCGGTGGCGGCGGGCGTGGGCCTGTTTCTGGTGTTTGCCTTCCTGCGTATGCTCATTGGCATCTCGCTGCCAAAGCTGCTGGTGCTGTTCTACGGCATGATCTTTCTTCTGGCGGCGTTTGTGCCCAAGGAATTTCTTGCTGTGGCCTTTGACTCCGGCGGTGTGACCACCGGCCCCATGACTGTGCCCTTTATCATGGCGCTGGGCGTGGGTGTTTCGTCCATCCGCGGCGACCGCCACGCGGCGGACGACAGCTTTGGTCTGGTGGCCATGTGCTCCATCGGCCCCATTCTGGCGGTGCTCATTTTGGGCATCGTGTTCCGCGCCTCGGACAGCACCTATCTCCCGCCGGTGCTGCCGGAGGTGAGCGACTCGGTGGAGCTGTGGCAGCTGTTCCATGTCAGCCTGCCTACGTATCTGGAAGAGATCGCTGTCTCGCTGCTGCCCATCATCGTGATGTTCGGCATTTTTCAATTTGTGGCTCTGCACATGGACCGCCGGTCACTGGGCCGCATTGCGGTGGGTCTTGCGTATACCTACGTGGGCCTTGTGCTGTTCCTCACCGGCGCAAATGTGGGCTTTATGCCCGCCGGTAATTATCTGGGTCAGGTGCTGGCCGGGCAGAGCTTCCGCTGGATCATCATTCCCATTGGAATGCTCATCGGTTACTTCATCGTCAAGGCCGAACCGGCCGTCTATGTGCTGAACAAGCAGGTGGAAGAGGTGACCGACGGTGCCATTTCGGCCAAGGCCATGGGCACAGCCCTTTCGGCAGGCGTTTCCATCTCGGTGGGCCTTGCCATGGTGCGGGTACTCACCGGCATTTCCATCCTGTGGTTCCTCGTGCCGGGCTATGTGTTTGCCATCGGCATCTCCTTTGTGGTGCCAAAGCTGTTCACCGCCATTGCATTTGACGCGGGCGGCGTGGCATCTGGCCCCATGACAGCCACCTTCCTGCTGCCGCTGGCACAGGGTGCCTGCGTGGCCGTGGGCGGCAATATCGTCACCGACGCTTTCGGCGTGGTGGCCATGGTGGCCATGACCCCGCTCATTACGGTGCAGCTGATGGGCCTTGTGGCACAGCTGCGCACCCGCAAGGCCCGGCGGCTGCAGCCTGCGGCCATGGGTGCGGCCTTTGCCGGTCTGCCGGACGATGATATCATTGAACTGTAAGGAGGGCTCGGCATGAGTTCGTTGTTTTTGATGGTGACCATCACCGACCGCCGCTCCACCGATGCCTTTTTGCAGCTGTACCAGCAGCGCGGCGTGGATGTGAACCTGCGCACGGTGGGCAGCGGCACAGCGGTGCGGGAAACGCTGGCCACGCTGGGTCTGGAAAAGACCGAGAAGGCGGTGCTGCTGGCGGTGGTGACAGAGGATACATGGAAGGCCGTCCGGACAGACCTGCGCCGCAAAATGCGCATCGACGTGCCGGGCACCGGCATTGCATTCACGGTGCCGCTGAGCAGCATCGGCGGCAGAAGGGCGCTGATGTTCCTCACCCAGCACCAGCCGCTGACATTGAAGGAGGAGAGCACCTTGAAGGATACCCGTTACGAACTGCTGCTGGTAATTGCCAATCAGGGCCACACCGGCACCATTATGGATGCCGCCCGTGCAGCAGGTGCCGGCGGTGGCACGGTGATCCACGCCAAGGGTACCGGCATGGAAGGCGCAGCCCAGTTCCTTGGCGTGGAGCTGGTGAACGAAAAGGAGCTGGTGCTCATCGTGGCCCGCACGCCGGAAAAGAACCGCATCATGAAAGCCATCATGGACGGTGCCGGGCCAAAGGCGGGTGCGATCGTGTTCTCGCTGCCGGTGACGGATACCGCCGGTCTGCGTCTGCTGGAGGACGAGGAACCGGTGCAGGAGACCTCTGCGCAGTAAACAACAAAATGTAATTTATTCCGGGATTATTCCGCATTTATGGGCGAAACGCTTGATAAATGCGGATTTTTTCGTTATCATAGAAGAAAGAAATTCAAGAATGAGGGACAAAAGATGATAAAGCTTTCATATGAGCAGCAGATCGCATTCAATTCGCTGTCCATCATCGTGGGCAATGCACTGTATGCGCTCACGGTGGTGCTGTTTCTTGTGCCGTCAGGCCTGATCACCGGCGGTGCCACCGGCATCGCACTGGGCATCAACCGTGCATTGGGACTGCCGGTGTCCGGTGTGCTGTTCGTCATCAACATGACCATGCTTACGGTGGGCTGGGTGCTGCTGGGGCGGCGCTTTGCCATCACCACCATTGCCAGCACCGTGCTCAGCCCCCTGTTTCTGGCCCTGTGGGAGCGGGTGTTCACAGGCTTTGTGCTCACCGATGATCTGGTGCTCAACACCATTTTTGCAGGCCTCGGCGTAGGCGTTTCGCTGGGCATCACCATCCGGGCAGGCGCATCCACCGGCGGCATGGACATCCCTCCGCTGGTGCTGAACAAATATTTCCACATCCCGGTGTCGGCCAGTATGCTGGTGTTCGATATGCTCATCCTCTGCCTGCAGGCGGCGTTCAGCCCGCTGCAGCAGTGTCTGTACGGCATCGTGATGGTGATCGTGTATACGGTGGTGCTGGACAAGGTGCTCATCTTCGGCACTACCCGCACCGAGGTAAAGATCATCAGCCAGCACGCCGATGATATCCGCGAGGCCATCTTCACCCAGCTGGACCGCGGTGTGACCGTGCTGCATGGCGAGGGAGGCTACAGCCACGAGCCGGAGCAGGTGCTGCTGAGCATCGTGAGCAACCGCCAGCTGCCGAAGCTGGAAAAGCTGGCCCATGCCATCGACCCCACCTGCTTTATGATCGTGAGCCATGTGACCGAGGTGAGCGGGCGCGGCTTCTCGCTGGATAAGAATTACCAGTAAACGCTGAAAATCCCAGCAGATACTTGAAAAACAGTACCGGTTTAGGGTATAGTATAGAAGAACGGTAGGTTATGCCGTGATTTTACCCAACAGGAAAGGAAAACCATCATGTTTGATATTTTCAATATGCTCAAGAAGGAAGAACACAAGGACGCAAAGCAGGTGACCCGCGAGACCATCATCGGCGATATCCTGGATATGGACCAGACCACCGCTCCCTACTTCATGGAGATCGGCATGCACTGCCTGGGCTGCCCTGCATCCCGCGGCGAGAGCATCGAGGAGGCCTGTGCTGTCCACGGCGTGGACTGCGATGAGCTGATCGAGAAGCTGAACGAGCATCTGGCCGCAAAGAAGGCATAAATTGCTGCCCACACTGGATGCGCGTCTGGCTGCCGCCGCAGAGCTTGTGCGGCCGGGAGAGCCGGTGGCAGACATCGGCTGCGACCACGGCAAGCTGACGGCGGTGCTGGCGGCTTCGGGAAAATACCCGAAGGTGATCGGTGCCGACCTGCGGCCCGGCCCGCTGGCAAAGGCAGAGCAGACGCTGGAACATGCAGGCTGTAAAGACCGCGCTGAGCTTCGGCTTGGCGACGGTCTTTCTGTGCTTACGGAGAACGAAGTAGACAGCATCGTGCTGGCGGGCGTTTCCGCCCAGACCACTTGGGAAATTTTAGAGAAAGCCCCGTGGGTGTTCACCGTGGGAGGGCCGCGGATCATCATGATCCCGGCCACCCGCCACGACGCGCTGCGCCGCTGGTTGTGGGAGCATGGCTTCTCCTTTGCAGCCGACCGCCCGGTGCAGGCGGCGGGCCGCTGGTACGCGGTGATGGCGGCGGAGTACACCGGCAGGGTGTATGCGCCCACCTTTGCCGAGTGCCTGTTTGGCAGTACGGGAGAGTGGCCCGAGGGAAAAGGCTACGCCGACTGGCAGAAGGCAAAGCTGCCCCGGATGCGCCTTGGCGTGCCGGATGGCAGTCCGCTTGCCGCCGAGATCGATGCAATTTTAAAAGAGGGGACAGAAGGATGACAACAGTACGGCAGGTATACGAAGCAATGCAGGCCATCGCGCCGCTGGAGCTGGCGGAACACTGGGATAATCCCGGCCTGCTGGTGGACTGCGGCGGGCAGATGCACCGGGTGCTGGCAGCACTGGACATCACCCCCGAAGTGGTGGCCGAAGCCGCTGCAAAGCAGTGTGAGATGATCGTGTCCCACCACCCGGTCATTTTTGATCCGCTCAAAAAGATCGGCCCGCAGGATGTGCCTTTCCAGCTGGTGCAGGCGGGCATTTCTGCCATCTGTATGCACACCAATCTGGATGCTGCCGAGGGCGGCGTGAACGAAGTGCTGGCAGGCATCTTTGACATGAAGAATATGGAAACCTTTGCCGAGGGCTGCGGCCGTGTGGGAGCCATTGAAGAAATCGCGGTTCCAAAGCTTGCCCGCAAGGCACAGCAGGAGCTTGCTGCGCGCTGCAACCAGCCGAAGAACGGCCCGGCGGTGCAGGTGAAGTTTGTGGATGCGGGTAAGCCGGTCAAGCGCTTGGCGGTCATCAGCGGTGCGGGCGGAAGCCTGTTTGCAGATGCCATTGCTATGGGCGCGGACTGCCTGCTGACCGGTGAAGCCAACCACCACCACGCCATCGATGCCAAGCGGCTGGGCCTTTCGCTCATTGCGGCGGGCCACTATGCCACCGAATTTCCGGTGACTGCCGCCGTGGCTGCAAAGCTGCGCGCCGCCCTGCCGGAGCTGGAAGTGCTGGTGAGCACCGAGAACCGGGACCCGTATACGTATTTATAAGGGAAAGCCGCAATAAGGTGAACGGCCTCGCCCTCTCAGTCTCGCATCCGCTCGACAGCTCTCCCAAGGGGAGAGCCCTTGGCAAAACCATGAACCCTGCGTAGACTGCCAAAGCCTCTCACTTTGAGGAAAGACTTCCCCCGCGCCGGGGGAAGATGTCACCATAGGTGACAAAAGGGGGAGTGTGGCACGGCGTTAGCCGTGACGGAGAGGGCGAGGCCGCTTAAAATAAAAGAATTTCCATTCCAAATCATAAACGAGGTAAACACTATGGCATTGGATGCCGCGACACTGGCCCTTACGGCAGCAGAGCTCAAAGCAACGCTGACCGACGCCAAGATCGCAAAACTATTTGAACCCACCCGTGATGAGCTGGTGCTCACCCTGCGCACCCGCACGGATACCTATGCGCTGCTGCTTTCGGCCCGCAGCGGTTCCGCCCGCGTGTGCCTGACCGAAGAAAGCTTTGAAAACCCGGAAACGCCGCCCTCCTTCTGTATGCTGATGCGCAAGCATCTCACCGGCGGCAGGCTGCTGGACGTGCACATGGAGCCGGGAGACCGCATCGTCTATTTTGATTTTCAGTGCACCAACGAGATGGGCGACCTTGTGCGCAACACCCTGTGTGCCGAATTGATGGGCCGCTACTCCAATCTGGTTCTGGTGCAGAACGGCAAGATCATTGACGCACTCAAGCGCGTGGATTTTGAGGACAGCGATGTGCGCCAGCTGCTGCCGGGCCTGCCCTACACCACGCCGCCCAAGCCTGCAAGACCGGATTTCCTGTTGGTGAGCAGTGCGTCCATCGTGGCAGCAGCCTGCCAGAGAGATCTGCCGGTGGCAGATGCCCTCAACAAGACCGTGGCCGGTGTTGGCCCGGTGGTCTGCCGCGAAGCTGCATGGCGTGCCTTTGACGGCGAACATCTGCCCGCCAATGAGCTGACCGAGGAACAGAAGCGCAAGCTTATGGCCGCCATCGACGAGCTGAAGGAAGAGCACGCAACCGGCGGTACGCCCTGCAGCGTCACCGACCCCAGCGGAAAGCCCATCGAGTATACCTTCTTCCGCCCGCAGCAGTACGGCGAAAAGTATATAATAAAGGAATGGCCCTCCTTCAACGCCATGCTGGAGGGCTACTACGCTGAGAAGGACCGCGCGGAACGCCTGCGCACCAAAAGCAAGGAGCTGCACAAGGCCGTGCACAATATGTACGAGCGCGCCGTGCGCAAGCAGGCCGCCCGTCAGGAAGAGCTGGCCGCCAGCGGCAAGAGCGAAAAGCTGCGGCTGTACGGTGAGCTGCTCTCGGCAAACCTCTATCTGGCCCAGAAGGGCATGAAGAGCATCACCGTGCCCAACTGGTACGATGAGGGCAAGGAAGTGACCATCCCGCTGGACCTGCGGTTCACACCCAGCCAGAACGCCCAGAACTTCTTCAAGAACTATAAAAAGAAGCAGACCGCCGCCCGGATGCTGGTGGATCTGCTGGCAGAGGGTGAAAAGGAGATCGCCTATCTGGAAACGGTGCTCTACGAGGTGGAGTCCGCTTCCGGTGAAGCGGCCCTCAACGAGATCCGGGCAGAGCTGAAGAGTCAGGGCTACCTGAAATACTACAAGCAGCGGGATAAGCGCCAGAAGCCTGCAGACTTCCTGCGGTTCACTTCCACCGATGGCTTTGAGATCCTGGTGGGCCGCAACAACGCCCAGAACGACAAGCTCACCCTGCACACCGCCCGGGGCAAAGACCTGTGGTTCCATGTGCAGAAGGCCCCCGGCAGCCACGTTGTGGTCATGAGCCGGGGCGAGGAGATCCCGGACACCACCAAGCAGGAGGCCGCGGAGCTGGCAGTCATCTACTCCAGCACCTACAAGGCGGGCGCCGGCGCCAAGGTGGCGGTGGACACCACCGAGGTGAAAAACATCTGGAAAGCCAGCGGTGCCAAACCCGGCATGGTGCTGTACGAGGTGTACACCACGGTCTACGTCACGCCCCGGGATGGGCTGGCGGAACAGCTGAAAAAGAAATGATCTAAATGGCCTCCGCTTTGCTCTGGCCGTCTTCAGCGGAAGAATTATTTATATTTTCGGCATACCGGAGCGTCTGCGGACGCTCCGGTATGCCATTTTCACGGGTGGGGTCGTAAAGGCGACCGGCATCTGCAGCGCCTGCTTCCTGCGGAAGCAGCAGCGCGGCAGGAAAGCAGCCTCGCCCTCTCCGTCTGCTCACTACGTTCGCATCCACCTCTCCCAAGGGGAGAGGCCTTGGTAAAGAGATGAAGTTTGCGTGGACTGCCAAGGGCTCTCCTTTTGGGAGAGCTGTCACGAAGTGACTGAGAGGGTGAGGCCGCTTCCCTTTGTATAATAGGTATAATCCGCAGCAAAACCGTCCATACTACCTCTGCAAAAGCGGGGCAGGGGAGTTTTCCACCGGCAGAAAAGCCTGCGGATTGTGCATCTTGCACAGAAAATGCGCGCTTTGACAAAATGGAGAAAATAAAAAAGAAAATTCGTTCTTTTTTCTAAAAAACCCTTGCCAAATGCACGAAGGTGTGATAGAATAACTCTCGGCTGCAAAGGGCTTGTGCGATACAAGTCGTGCAGGCCAGCGATATGCGTAGATGCGGGAGGTTG
>ERZ772880.3039-NODE-3039-length-11946-cov-4.509797_pt1 | contig 11946 bp, 7 predicted proteins | sample MGYA00580577_ERZ772880 | MGnify/ENA primary metagenome ERZ772880 (study PRJEB29015, sample SAMEA2737705) | human gut metagenome | biome: human gut; feature: human-associated habitat; material: faeces | place: China | collected 2012 ... | reverse complement strand
TCTGCGAGATGAGAAACCAGATGATTATGGCACGTTCACTTCCTGAAGAAGTTACAAATGGTACACTTGAGGGAGATATTATTCCTGGTGATATCACATTTTTCAGACTTCAGAGCACATCAGATGCCAAGCTTACAGCATATGTGGCACAGGGTGAGGTACTTCCTGTTGCGACACGTTCATTCGGAGCAATCGGTATATTTGCAATTCCACAGATGGGCAGATTCTACAGACACTGGCTTATCGAAAAGAATTTCCCACATCATGGTGCTGTTGCATTCGGCCATTTCGGAAAGCAGCTTTATGAAGTATTTAAGTATCTCGGAGTAGAAGAAATAGGCTTTAACCAGCCGGCAGGAATGCTTTACAAGAGTGAAAATCCATTTGCAAATTAATTCTTGATTATAGATGGGAGACGCATATGTATTATATAGGTGTTGATTTGGGAACATCTGCCGTTAAATTGATTTTAATGGACAAAGAAGGTAATGTAGTTAAGACAGTTTCAAGAGAATATCCGCTTTATTTTCCTAAGCCGGGCTGGTCAGAACAGAATCCGTCAGACTGGTATGAAAATGCGGTTGAGGGAATAAAAGAGCTTACAGACGGAGTTGATGCGGCACAGGTTGCAGGCATCAGCTTCGGTGGACAGATGCATGGACTTGTAATTCTTGATAAGGACAATGAAGTAATAAGACCGGCGATACTCTGGAATGATGGCAGAACAACAAAAGAATGTGAGTATCTTAACAATACTATAGGCAAAGATAAAATAGCAGAATATACAGCAAATATCGCATTTGCAGGATTTACAGCACCAAAGATTTTGTGGCTTAGGGAAAACGAGCCTGAAAATTTCAAAAAAATAAGCAAAATAATGCTTCCAAAAGATTATCTTGCATATAAGATGACAGGTGTGCATTGCACAGATGTTTCAGATGCTTCAGGAATGTTGCTCTTTGACGTAAAAAACAGATGCTGGTCCAAGGAAATGCTTGATATATGTGGCATAGATGAAAACTGCATGGCGAAAGTATTCGAGAGCTATGAATGTGTAGGAAATCTTACAAAAGAAGCTGCACAGTGCATGGGACTTACAGAAAATGTCAAAGTGATAGCAGGTGCAGGAGACAATGCGGCGGCAGCAGTCGGAACCGGAACAGTAGGCGACGGCAAATGTAATATTTCACTCGGAACAAGTGGCACAATATTTATTTCAAGTGATAAATTCGGCGTTGATGATAATAATGCACTTCATTCATTTGACCATGCAGACGGACATTTTCATCTTATGGGCTGTATGCTCAGTGCAGCTTCATGTAATAAATGGTGGATGGATGATATTATCGGCACAAAGGATTATGGCGCAGAACAGGAAAATATTACGAAGCTTGGAGAAAACCATGTATTTTTCCTTCCATATCTGATGGGGGAGCGGTCTCCGCACAATGATCCGAATGCAAGAGGTACTTTTATCGGTCTGACCATGGATACTACCAGAGCGGATATGACACAGGCGGTACTCGAAGGTGTGGCATTTGCCTTAAGAGATTCTTTTGAGGTGGCACGTTCACTCGGCATTCATATTGCCCGTACCCGTATTTGCGGTGGAGGAGCAAAGAGTCCGCTGTGGAAAAAGATTGTGGCAAATGTGCTCAATATTCCGGTAGATATTCCGGAAAATGAACAGGGACCGTCAATGGGTGGCGCAATGCTTGCAGCAGTAGCTTGTGGAGAATACCCGACTGTCCGCGATGCAGCAGAGGCAATTGTAAAACTGACCGATACGGTAGAACCGGAACCGGAGCTTGCAGCAAAATATGAAGAGCGTTATCAGAAGTTCCGTAAGATTTATCCGGCATGCAGGGATCTGTTTTTGGAACTTGCAAAATAAAATCATATCATCGTATCTAACAAAAAATTAAAATGATTACATACAACAAGGAGGCAAAATCATGATTAATATTCCAGAAGTAAAAGTAGGTATCGTTGCAGTCAGCCGTGACTGTTTCCCGGAGTCTCTTTCCGTAAACCGCAGAAAGGCGCTGATCAAAGCATATACAGACAAGTATGATGCAAAGGATATTTATGAGTGTCCGGTCTGCATCGTAGAGAGTGAAATTCATATGAAGCAGGCGCTGGCAGATATTAAAGCAGCAGGATGCAATGCGCTGTGTGTATACCTTGGAAACTTCGGACCGGAAATTTCCGAGACCATGCTTGCAAAATATTTTGATGGACCAAAGATGTTTGTTGCTGCAGCAGAAGAGTCCCAGAACGATCTGGTTCAGGGACGTGGAGATGCATACTGCGGTATGTTAAATGCAAGTTACAACTTAAAACTTCGCAATGTCGGTGCTTACATTCCGGAATATCCGGTTGGAGATGCAGAGGATTGCGCAGATATGATTCACGACTTTTTACCGATTGCAAGAGCAGTAGAAGGACTTGCAAACTTAAAAATCATTTCCTTTGGACCAAGACCAATGAATTTCCTTGCATGCAATGCTCCAATCCAGCAGCTTTATAATCTGGGTGTGGAAATTGAGGAAAATTCAGAGCTGGATCTGTTTGAGGCATTCAACAACCACGCAGGAGATCAGCGTATTCCGGAGGTTGTTGCAGATATGAAAGCAGAACTCGGTGAGGGAAACAAAAAGCCGGAGATTTTAGAGAAACTTGCACAGTATGAACTGACACTGCTTGACTGGATTGAGGCGCACAAAGGTTCCCGCAAATATGTTGCAATTGCAGGAAAATGCTGGCCGGCATTTCAGACACAGTTTGGATTTGTTCCGTGCTATGTCAACAGCCGTCTGACCGGAAGAGGCATTCCGGTATCCTGCGAGGTAGATATTTACGGCGCACTGAGTGAGTTTATCGGCACCTGCGTGAGCGAGGATGCTGTCACACTGCTCGACATCAATAACTCCGTTCCGAAGGATATGTACAAAGAGTCGATCGAGGGCAAGTTTGACTATACACATAAAGATACATTTATGGGATTCCATTGTGGCAATACCTGTTCAAAGAAGCTGGCATCCTGTGAGATGAAAAACCAGATGATCATGGCAAGAAGCCTTCCTGTCGAAGTAACAAACGGTACCCTTGAGGGAGATATTGCACCGGGCGATATCACATTCTACCGCCTGCAGTCCACTTCCGACAATAAGCTGCGCGCGTATGTGGCACAGGGAGAAGTCCTTCCGGTTGCAACCCGTTCGTTCGGAAGCATTGGCGTATTTGCCATTCATGAGATGGGACGTTTCTACCGTCACGTTCTGATCGAGAAGAATTATCCGCATCACGGAGCGGTTGCATTCGGACATTACGGAAAGGCTCTGTTTGAGGTATTTAAGTATATTGGGGTTCCGATGGAGGACATCAATTACAACCAGCCGGCATCTCTGCCTTATCCGACGGAGAATCCGTTCGCATAAAGAAAAATAATATGGGAATAAGCACCAGCTTGGACCTGTAGATGTCTGCAGGTTAAGCTGGTGCTTTTTAAATGGGAGTTTCATCCCAAAGATACCCAGTGAAACAGGAAAACTAAAATCATTTGGCAGGTAATTCATCCGGCAGCAATACAGAAAATGACAACAGTACAAAGTAAAAATTCAGATTTTCAAAAAAAGAAAAAGTATGGTATTATAAAACCGGCATCACGGATGCCGGTTCTATAATAAAAATCTGAGGTGATTGTACAATGAAACAGGAAAATTATATACGTGGCATGATAATGATCATTTTGTCGGCATTCTTTTTTGCGTGTATGAATGTGAGTGTGCGGCTGGCGGGAGATCTGTCGTCCGTACAGAAAAGTTTTTTTCGGAATCTGGTAGCTGCATTTTTTGCGGCAATTATTCTTATCAAAAATCATACAGCACCTAAGGTGGAAAAAACACAGTGGGGTTCACTGTTTTTACGCTGTGCATTTGGGACACTTGGAATTCTTTGTAATTTCTATGCGATTGATCACCTGCTGGTGGCAGATGCTTCTATTTTAAATAAATTATCTCCCTTTTTTGCAATTATTTTTTCCTTCCTGTTATTAAAAGAAAAGATAAAACCAGCTCAGGCAATGTGCGTTATACTGGCATTTGTCGGCTGTTTGTTTGTGGTAAAACCGGGGTTTGAAAATGTACATCTGATCCCTGCGCTTATTGGCGTATGCGGAGGACTGGGTGCAGGAATCGCATATACAATGGTGCGGAAGATGGGTACACACGGAGTAAAGGGACCGGTCATTGTGTTTTATTTTTCCTGCTTTTCCTGTATTATTGTGATACCGTGGATCGTATTTCATTATCAGCCGATGTCACTGCGGCAGTTGTTGACGCTGCTTCTTGCGGGACTTTTTGCAGCGGGAGGACAGTTTACGATCACCGCAGCATATACCTATGCACCCGCCGGAAAAATTTCTATTTTTGATTATTCACAGATTATTTTTGCAACATTACTTGGATTTCTTTTATTCGCGGAGATTCCGGATCGATACAGTCTGATAGGATATGGATTGATCATTCTGGCTTCACTGGGAAATTTTCTGTATAACTGGAAACACAAAGATTAAAGGAGTATTCACATGTCGATTATTTCATTTCGGTGTCATACAACCATTCATCTGGCACCATTGGTAAATCAGGAAACCATTCATCAGGATATGGATAGGGGACAGCAGCTTATGTCAAGGATCAATCAGGGAATCCTTAGGGAGATAAAGCCCAAAAACCCACTGGTTGAATGGTATTACTGGAAGGACAAACACACAGTTTCGGATGTCACAGAGCATAGTTTGTTTAAGATGGCGCAGGGGATGCTGTCCCCCGTGGAAAATGATAATTACCGGTTGGAAGAGATCGAAGAATTAAATAATGCATGGGCCGTTTATGATAAAAAACTGAACACATTTTTTGCGTTTGACCCGGCAATTACGACATTGCAAAAAGATGAGAAGCGAAATCGTGTGCTGGTGGTCTGTGAAGACAAGGAACGCGGGCTGATTGATGTTATTGAAGCGGGAGCTCTGCTGCTTGAGTGTCTGCGTGCATTTACAGGGATAGAAGAACTTTGCTTTCTTCCGGTCAACCCGGACTACTATATATGGACAGGAATGGTGACAGGGATTGACGGATTGAAGATGCGCAGTAATGGATATGCCGGTACCTGGCTGCTTCTGCAGAGTGAAAGCCAGGTGAAGAAATTGCGGATGCTTGCAACCATTTACAGTATGGATTACCCGGATCTGGTAGATTCGGTTGAACTGGCACGCAGACTGGCAAAGGAGGAAGCCGCAGGGCAGTGCATCCGAAGCAGGCATGGGATCGTGCTGTTTACGGAAGAGGGACTTGTGTATATGGATGGAACAAATCCGGACAATGACTGGGAACTGAAGTATCCAATTTATGAGAATGACTGTTATTATGAGATGTTGAGATTTGCTTACCGGAAACAGGTATCCGGGGAACTGGAAAATTACTGTGCATGGAAAGCCTGGCTGAACAGGAATTTTACTTGACATCTGAAAGAATCATTACTATACTTAAAACCAAAGGTGAAAAACGAAGACGAAGACAGTAACTGTGATAGGAAAGTCAAAGAGAGTTGGAACAGGTGAGAGCCAATACGAGTAATATGACAGTGAAAATCACTTCCGAGTTGCGGATCGAAATCCCAGGAGAGTAGAGTTCGACGTATTTCCAGCGTTATGGGAACGAAGTATGCAAATCCTTTTTGAATACGGGATTTAAGTACATGGTAATCAGGTGGTATAACGTGACCCCGCGTCCTAATTACTGGACGTGGGGATTTTTTATTTCAGAATCATAAATGCAGGAGGAAAATATGTACAACAAAGTAGATACCAATATGAACTTTGTCGATCGCGAAAAAGAAACGGAAAAATTCTGGCGCGAAAATGATATCTTCAAAAAATCCATGGAGAACCGTAAGGAAGGCGAGACTTACACATTTTATGACGGACCGCCTACGGCAAACGGAAAACCACATATCGGACATGTAGAGACACGTACCATCAAGGATATGATTCCGAGATTCCAGACCATGAAAGGAAAGTACGTTCCACGGAAAGCCGGATGGGATACCCACGGTCTTCCGGTAGAAATCGAAGTGGAGAAACTTCTTGGACTGGATGGAAAGGATCAGATCGAAGCATATGGTCTTGAGCCATTCATCAAAAAGTGTAAAGAATCCGTCTGGAAATACAAGGGTATGTGGGAAGATTTCTCAAATACGGTAGGTTTCTGGGCAGATATGGACAATCCATATGTCACTTATGATGACAATTTCATTGAGTCTGAGTGGTGGGCGTTAAAGGAGATCTGGAACAAAGGTCTTCTCTACAAGGGATTTAAGATTGTGCCGTATTGTCCGCGTTGTGGAACTCCGCTTTCTGCACAGGAGGTGGCACAGGGCTATAAACTGGTAAAAGAAAAATCCGCAGTTGTTCGTTTTAAGGTTGTGGATGAAGATGCTTATTTCCTGGCATGGACGACAACTCCGTGGACACTGCCAAGTAACGTGGCACTTTGTGTAAACCCGAATGATACCTATATCAAGGTAAAAGCAGTAGATGGTTATACGTATTATCTGGCAGAGGCACTGGCAGACAAGGTGCTTTCTCCACTTCTTTCCAAAGAGGATAAAGAGGCAGGAAAGAAAGCCTACGAAGTGCTTGAAACCTACAAGGGACAGGATCTTGAACGTAAAGAATATGAGCCTCTTTATGCCTGTGCAAAGGAACTGGCAGATAAGCAGGGCAAGAAAGGCTTCTTTGTGACCTGCGATACTTATGTCACGATGTCCGATGGTACTGGAATCGTTCATATCGCACCTGCATTTGGTGAGGATGATGCCAATGTCGGAAGAAACTACGACCTTCCGTTTGTACAGTTCGTAAATGGAAAAGGAGAACTGACTGAGGAGACACCGTTTGCCGGTATGTGGGTAAAGGATGCCGATCCGGAAGTATTAAAGGATTTAAGTGCCAGAAAGCAGCTGTTTGATGCTCCGAAGTTTGAACATGAGTATCCACACTGCTGGAGATGTGACAAGCCTCTGATTTATTATGCAAGAGAGTCCTGGTACATCAAAGAGACTGCAGTAAAGGATGATCTGATCCGCAATAACAACACTGTTAACTGGATTCCGGAATCCATCGGTTCCGGACGTTTCGGAAACTGGCTGGAAAACATTCAGGACTGGGCAATTTCCCGTAACCGTTACTGGGGTACTCCACTTAACATCTGGGAGTGTGCGTGCGGACACAGAGAATGTATCGGAAGCCGCGCTGAATTAGCAGAAAAAGCCGGTGATCCAAAGGCAGCAGAGGTAGAACTTCACAGACCATATATTGATGCGGTGACGATCAAGTGTCCGGAGTGTGGCAAGGATATGCACCGTGTACCGGAAGTATTGGATTGCTGGTTTGATTCCGGAGCTATGCCGTTTGCACAGCATCACTATCCATTTGAAAATAAAGAAGTATTTGAGCAGCAGTTCCCGGCCAAATTTATCTCAGAGGCAGTTGATCAGACCAGAGGATGGTTCCATTCTCTTATGGCAGAATCGACACTGCTTTTCAACAAAGCACCTTATGAGAACGTCATCGTGCTCGGACATGTACAGGATGAAAACGGACAGAAGATGTCCAAGTCCAAGGGAAATGCCGTAGATCCGTTTGATGCCCTGCAGACATACGGCGCAGACGCTATCCGCTGGTATTTCTATACGGCATCCGCACCATGGATTCCAAAGAGATTCTCCGGCAAGCTTGTGCTTGAGGGCCAGCGTAAGTTTATGGGAACGCTCTGGAATACCTATGCGTTCTTCGTACTTTATGCAAATATTGACCAGTTTGACGCTACAAAATACAAGCTGGAGTATGACAAATTATCGGTTATGGATAAGTGGCTGCTTTCTAAGCTCAATTCTGCAGTAGCTGGTGTGGATGAAAGTCTTTCTAATTATAAGATTCCGGAAGCTGCAAAATATCTGCAGGAGTTTGTCGATGATATGAGTAACTGGTATGTCCGCCGCTCCCGTGAGCGTTTCTGGGCAAAAGGCATGGAGCAGGATAAGATCAATGCTTATATGACATTGTATACCGCACTTGTTACAATCAGCAAAGCGGCAGCACCGATGATTCCATTTATGACAGAAGATATTTATCGCAATCTGGTATGCTCCATCGATCCGTCAGCACCGGAAAGTATTCATCTGTGTGACTTCCCGGTTGTGGATGAAAAGCTGATCGACAAAGATCTCGAAACCGCAATGGATGAGGTATTAAAGATCGTTGTTATGGGACGTGCGTGCCGTAACAGTGCCAATATCAAGAACCGTCAGCCGATCGGACAGATGTATATCAAGGCACCGGAAGCACTGGGTGATTTTTATAAAGAGATTATTGCCGATGAGTTGAATGTCAAAAATGTGGCATTTACCGATGATGTTTCTTCTTATACAGATTATCAGTTCAAGCCGCAGCTTCGTACGGTTGGTCCGAAATATGGTAAGTATTTAAAACAGATTCAGGCTGCCCTGTCAGAACTTGACGGAAATGCTGCAATGAAAGAATTAAAAGAGAACGGATGTCTGAAACTTGACAGTGTAAGTTCCGAGGTTGTATTATTGGAGGAGGATCTTCTGATTACCATGACACAGGCCGAAGGCTTTGTGACCGAGGGGGATAACAATGTGACAGTTGTTATGGATATAAGACTGACACCGGAATTGATCGAAGAAGGTTTTGTACGTGAACTGATCAGTAAGATTCAGACCATGCGTAAAGAGGCTGGTTTTGAAGTTATGGATCATATTGCTGTTTCCTATACAGCAGACGAGAAGGTAACTGGTATTTTCAATAAATACGGAGAAAAGATCCAGACAGAGGTACTTGCAAATGCTATCACTGCAGGCACACTTGCCGGATATCAGAAAGAATGGAGCATTAACGGTGAGAAGGTTACGCTGGCAGTGGAAAAACAATAGTGTCACGCAAACCAAGCACAGAGGAGGACTTTTGATGCGAGACAAAGTGTTTAGTAAAAAGGAGTTTATTGCTTCCGTGACAGAAAATGTCAAGACGATGTATCGTAAGACATTGAAAGAAGCGACACAGCAGGAGATTTATCAGGCTGTTTCACTGGCTGTCAAGGATGTTGTCATGGATGAATGGATGGCAACACAGCAGGTCATTGAAAAAGATGACCCTAAGATATTGTATTATATGTCCATGGAGTTTCTGATGGGCAGGGCACTGGGGAATAATCTGATTAATCTGGGGGCTTATGGGGAAGTAAAAGAAGCACTTGAAGAGATTGGACTGGATTTGAGTGTCATTGAAGACCAGGAGCCGGATCCGGCTCTTGGAAATGGTGGACTTGGCCGGCTGGCAGCATGTTTTATGGATTCTCTTGCTACTCTGGGCTATGCCGCATATGGATGTGGAATCCGTTACCGCTACGGTATGTTCAAGCAGCAGATTATTGATGGATTTCAGGTCGAAGTACCGGATAACTGGTTAAAGGATGGATATCCGTTTGAACTTCGCAGACCGGAATACTGCTACGAGATCAAGTTTGGTGGTCATGTGGAAGAAACCGCAGGGGAGGACGGAAATCTGCACTTTGAGCAGGTAGGGTATCAGTCTGTTCTTGCAATTCCTTATGATATGCCGATCGTTGGCTACGGCAACCATGTGGTAGATTCCCTGATGATCTGGGATGCACAGCCGAAGGAAGAGTTTTCACTGGATTCCTTTGACCGTGGAGATTACGATCAGGCAGTGGAGCAGGAAAATCTTGCCCGCAACCTGGTAGAGGTGCTGTATCCGAACGACAATCACGTAAAAGGAAAGGAACTGCGCTTAAAACAGCAGTATTTCTTTGTTTCCGCAAGTATCCAGCGTGCGCTGGAGCGTTTTAAGAAACATCACAATGATCTGCATGATCTGCCAAAGAAGGTAACGTTCCAGATGAATGATACCCATCCGACGGTTGCTGTTGCAGAACTGATGCGAATCCTTCTGGATGAGGAAGGCATGTCATGGGATGAGGCATGGGAGATCACAACACACTGTGTAGCTTATACCAACCATACCATCATGGCAGAGGCACTTGAAAAGTGGCCGATCGACATCTTCCAGAGACTGCTTCCGCGTGTATATCAGATCGTGGATGAGATCAACCGCCGTTTTGTAGAAGAGATCCGTGCAAAATATCCGGATAATGAGGAGAAGGTGCGCAAGATGGCAATTCTCTACGACGGACAGGTGAAGATGGCAAATCTTGCAATTGTTGCCGGATATTCTGTCAACGGTGTGGCAAGACTGCATACAGAGATTCTTGAGAAGCAGGAACTTCGTGATTTCTATGAACTGTTTCCGGAGAAATTTAACAATAAAACCAACGGTATCACACAGAGACGTTTCCTTGCACATGGAAATCCACTGCTTGCAGACTGGGTAACAAAGCATGTCGGAAAAGACTGGATCACAAGTCTTGCGAAGGTCGAGGATCTGACAAAATATGCAACCGATCCGAAAGCACAGCAGGAATTTCTGGAGATCAAAAAGCAGAATAAGATCCGTCTGGCAAAATATATCAAGGAGCACAATGGTATCGAAGTCGATCCGAATTCTATCTTTGATGTACAGGTTAAGAGACTGCATGAGTATAAGAGACAGCTTATGAATATCCTGCATGTGATGTATCTGTACAACCAGATCAAGGAAAATCCGGGCATGGATTTCTATCCGAGAACTTTTATCTTCGGAGCAAAGGCTGCAGCCGGATATCGTACGGCAAAGAAGACCATCAAGCTGATTAACACTGTTGCGGATGTAATCAATAATGATCCATCCATCAACGGAAAGATCAAGGTTGTGTTCATTGAGGACTACCGTGTATCCATTGCAGAGTGGATTTTTGCGGCAGCAGATGTCAGCGAACAGATTTCCACAGCAAGTAAAGAGGCATCCGGAACCGGAAATATGAAGTTTATGTTAAACGGTGCGATCACATTGGGAACCATGGATGGCGCAAATGTTGAGATGTACGAGGAAGTTGGCGCAGACAATATCTTTATCTTTGGTATGAGCGCAGACGAAGTCATTGCACATGAGCAGCATCATGATTACAATCCATATGATATTTACAATAATGATGAGGATATCAAGAAGGTTGTCAACCAGCTGGTAGATGGAACGTATTCTCATAATGACCGTGAGTTGTTCCGCGAGCTGTACAACTCACTGCTCAATCCACAGCAGGGACAGGTAGCAGACCGCTACTTTATCCTTGCAGATTTCCGTGCATATGCAAATGCACAGAAGAAGATCGGTGCTTATTACACCAACAAGAGCGCGTGGGCAAAGTCTGCAATTTTAAATATTGCGCACAGTGGTAAATTCTCTTCTGACAGAACCATTCAGGAATATGTTGATAATATCTGGAAACTGGATTATGTTACAGTTAAACCAGAAGCATAATCAGTCAAAACCTCTCATACAGTGGTATGGGAGGTTTTATTATGCGAAAATACTTCAGACAGGCAGGCTATTTTGCTGCCATTCTTATATTACTTCCGTATGTGGTTACGATTCTGCTGAATGGCAGAAGCAGTTTGGCGCAGGACAATGGGACGAGCCCGTATGTGACCGTAAAAAGTGACGAAAAGAACAGAAAAATTTCACTGGATGAATATGGGATCGGGATTCTGGCTAAAGAAATTGAGGGAGATGCGGAGGAGGAAGCGTTAAAGGCACAGGCAGTGTTGATCCGGACCAGCATTTACAAAAGCATCCAGGATGAGGGCACCAGCACTGTCCTGACGAAGGAATACTGGACCAGGCAGCAGATGGAGAGTGCGAAGAAATGATTTTTCAAGCTAATGTGGTGGAAAATGCAAACATCGGCGAGT
>ERZ772880.3033-NODE-3033-length-11976-cov-33.146884_pt1 | contig 11976 bp, 10 predicted proteins | sample MGYA00580577_ERZ772880 | MGnify/ENA primary metagenome ERZ772880 (study PRJEB29015, sample SAMEA2737705) | human gut metagenome | biome: human gut; feature: human-associated habitat; material: faeces | place: China | collected 2012 ... | reverse complement strand
ATAATCTACCCGCATAGATTCCTTCTAGCTTTGCGAAACTGAACACTTATTACATTGGGGTCAACTTACGCGAATGTCTCAAAATCAGGCCTTGACCCTTCGGGGTGCATCCTCCGGGGTGCCGTTGGAAGATTGCGAACCCGAAGCCCCCACACATGACTTATCGGCAGATTCGTCAAACAAGAGCAAGGAATCCTATGCGGTTTTTTATATGTATACCTATTAATTAACTATATTAACTAACACAACTCGAAACCATGATTGCCATTGTATTATCGAGCGTCGTTTCGGCCGTTGTGTGCGTCGGTATCTATGTTCTGGTGACCCGGTTTATCACCAAGAATACCATCCGCGCACAGCGTGAAGCCGCCCTCAAAGAGGCGGAGGCCGAAGGCGAAATGATAAAGAAGGAGCGGATTCTCCAGGCCAAGGAGAAATTCATTCAGCTCAAAAGCGACTACGACCGTCAGGTCAACGAGCGCAACCAGAAGCTCGCGCAGAGCGAGCAGCGCGCTAAGCAGATCGAGGCCAACCTGCTGAATCAGCAGCGCGAATTGGAGAACCGCCTGCGCGAGAACGAACGGCTCAAAGAGCAGATGGAAGCGCAGCGGCAGCTGCTGGAACATAAGACCGAGGAGATCGACCGCCTGATGAAGGAGCAGAACGCGCGTCTGGAACAGATTTCGGGCATGAGTTCGGAGGATGCCAAGAACATCCTGATCGAGAACATGAAGGCCGAAGCCAAGAGCGATGCGGCCGCCTACATCAACGAGACGATCGAGGAGGCCAAGCTGACGGCCACGAAGGAGGCCAAGCGGATCATCGTCACCTCGATTCAGCGCGTGGCCACCGAGACGGCCATCGAGAACGCCGTGACGGTCTTCAATATCGAGAGCGACGAGGTCAAGGGCCGCATCATCGGCCGCGAGGGGCGCAACATCCGTGCGCTGGAAGCGGCTACCGGCATCGAGATCATCGTCGACGACACGCCCGAAGCGATCATCCTGAGCGGCTTCGACCCCGTGCGCCGCGAGATCGCCCGTCTGGCGCTGCATCAGCTCGTCACCGACGGCCGAATCCATCCCGCCCGCATCGAGGAGGTGGTCGCCAAGGTGCAGAAGCAGATCGAGGAGGAGATCGTCGAGGTCGGCAAGCGCACGGCCATCGATCTGGGCATCCACGGCCTGCATCCCGAACTGATCCGCCTGATCGGTAAGATGAAGTACCGTTCGTCCTACGGGCAAAACCTGTTGCAGCATGCCCGCGAAACGGCCAATCTGGCCGGTATCATGGCCTCCGAACTGGGGTTGAACCCCAAGATCGCACGCCGTGCCGGTCTGTTGCACGACATCGGCAAGGTGCCCGACGACGAACCCGAACTGCCGCACGCAATCATCGGCATGAAGCTCGCCGAGAAATACAAGGAGAAGCCCGATGTCTGCAATGCGATCGGAGCGCACCACGACGAGGTGGAGATGACATCGATCGTAGCTCCGATCATTCAGGTGTGCGACGCCATTTCGGGCGCCCGTCCCGGCGCCCGCCGCGAGGTGGTGGAGTCCTATATCAAGCGGCTCAAGGAGATGGAGGAGATCGCCCTCTCGTATCCGGGCGTGCAGAAGACCTATGCCATTCAGGCGGGCCGCGAGCTGCGCGTGATCGTCGGCGCCGATAAACTCTCCGACCAGGAGTCCGAAGGATTGTCGCGCGACATCGCCAAGAAGATTCAGGACGAAATGACCTATCCGGGTCAGGTGAAGATCACCGTGATCCGCGAAACGCGCGCCGTAGCCTACGCGAAGTAGCGCCGGTTCGCCGGACAGGCCATTGGGCCGTATCGACGAACCTTCCCGAACCCCTCCTTGCGAAAGGAGGGGTTTTTGTTGTGCAGGTGAAGATCACGGTGATCCGCGGAACGTGGGTCCCGGTTGCTTGCCGAACGGGCTCGACATTGCCGGACGACGTGTCGATCGTTCACCTCCGCGGCAGCGGGCGGTTGCGGTCGAGCGCGGCCAGTACGTTGCGGCGCACGGCGCGCAGCGACGGCGGCAGGAGATCGGGTTCCAGCAGCTCGACCAGCGTCCGGAATTCGTGCAGCAGGTCTTTCTGGGTGCGGCACATTTCGCAGGCGAGCTTCATGCAGTACATGCGCACGGCGTGCGGCTGCGCGGGATCGGTCATCGCATCGAGGCAGAAATCCAGAAAGTCGACCCGCAGCGGCTCCGGCTGCGGTTGCCGGTAGAGAAGCGCGAGCAGCAGCCGCCGGCGTCCCGCGTGCGGGCAGTCGAGCGCCGCGGCGACCAGTTCGTCGTAGCGGTCGCGGAGCACGGCGTCCCATGTCGGGGCGAGGTGGCACAGCGTCCACGCAGCTCGGTAGGCGAGCGGCTCTTCGCCGGCGGAAAGCAGAGCGTAGAGTGCCTGTACTTCGTCGGCCGAACGTACGGCGGAGGCGATGCGCCGCACGGCGGACGGATGCGTGAACCCCAACAGTTCGTCACGCAGCTCCGCGACGGTTCGGGAGCTATCGTTCGACCGGTTCATAGTCGATGTGCGACTCCTCGTCGGTGCGTTCGATCTTCATGATGACCGGCCGCAGACCGTCGTTGCAGGAGCAGATCGCCACGCCCTCCCGATCGATCCAGTCGCCGTAGTAGAAGACGCCCGCTCCGTGCGACAGGGCGAAAACGTACTGGTAGACCGCTTTCCACGCTTCGTCGCAGAAGCCTTCGGGTTTGGCGTAATCGGCGTAGAAGACCTGCCCTTCGCGCATCATCGGGCAGCGGGTGAAGCCGGGGGCGGCGTACTCTTTGGCCAGTTCTTCATCGAGGGTGGTTTTGAGAATGGTGATTTTGCAGCGTTTCATCCTGTGGGATCGTTTGTTTTTCGTAAAGATATGCAAAGTCGCGGGGAAAAGCGACGCTTCGCAAGTTTAAAACGGGAAATTATAAATTCTGTTATGTCATCCAGAGGGCGGCGGAATTCCGGCGTAAGGACCGACTGCTGTCGTATTTGCGGGGCGGAGTCTGCGGAGAGGCCCGCCGCGGGCGGTGTCTGCGAGGGCCCAAGCCCCGCGCGGCATCGAATCCGGCCGCCCTTTCCGCCGTAATCGGGCCGGCTGCGAGTAGTTACCGTCGTCTTTTCGGATCGTCCTCCGAGGTGCGGCAGCGCCCGTTGACGGCGGTCGAGCCGTCGGATCGTACTTCCATGTCGAAGCCGACGGTCGCCTCGTCGATCGTGAGTCGGGGAATTGGGACGAGCGTCAGCAACGGCACTTCGACCGGCTGCCCGTCGGAGGTCGTAAAGGCGATGCGGGAGGATGCGTCGACGGGACGGCCGACCGCGTCGGGGTGGGCCGCCGGATCGTCCGGCAGCGGGGCCTTTCGGGGATCTTCGTGCATGGGTCTATTCGTTTCGGGGTGTATCCTGCCGCAGAATTTCGTCGCGCAGCAGGGCGATGGCCTGTCCCGACGCACGATCGATGATCTGGCCGCGGTCGCTGCCCGACTGCCGGCAGACGGCGACGGTTCCCTGCGGGCCCGCCACGGCCATCCAGACCGTTCCGACCGGACATTCGGGCGTGCCGCCCGCGGGGCCTGCGACGCCGGTGGTAGCCACTGCATAGTCGGCGTGCGCCGTGCGCCGCATTCCTTCGGCCATGGCGCGGACGACGGGTTCGCTCACCACGCCGTAGCGGTCGATGTCGTCGAGGCTTACGCCCAGCAGGTCGTGTTTCGCCTCGACGGTGTAGCTGACCACGCCGCATCGGAAGTAGGCCGAGGCGCCGGGCATGGCTGTGAACCGGGCGGCGATGGCGCCTCCCGTACAGCTTTCGGCCGTGGCGAGCGTCAGGTGGCGCTGCGTGAGCAGGTCGTGGACGACCGACTGGATCGTGGCCGTTTCGTAGCCGAGGATATATTCGGGAATGATCGTGCGCAGCTTCTCGAACTGCGCTTCGATTTCGTGCGCCACCTCTTCGCCTTCGACCTCGTAGGCCGACAGCCGCAGCCGCACCTTGTCGGGCGAGGGGAGGTAGGCCAGATGCAGGTAGGGCGGCAGGGCGGCCTCCCAGCCGGCGATCCGTTCGGCGAGCATCGACTCGGCCAGTCCCGAGGTGATGAGCGTGCGGTGTACGATCTGCCGCAGGGCGAAGCGGGCTTTGAGACGCGGCATCACTTCGTCCTGCATGAGGTGTTCCATTTCGAACGGCACGCCCGGCAGCGAGACCACGACACGGCCGTCGCGTTCGAACCACATCCCCGGCGCTGTGCCGTGGGCGTTGAACAGCACCGTGCAGCAGGCGGGAACGAGCGACTGTCCCCGGTTGAGGTCGTTGTAGGCGATGCCCCGGCTTTCGAGCATCCGGCGCACGTGCCGGGCGACCCGTTCGTCGCGCACCAGTTCGCAGCCGAACAGCTCGGCGAGCGTACGTTTGGTGATGTCGTCCTTCGTGGGACCGAGGCCGCCGGTGAGGATCGTCACGTCGCTGCCGTCCATGGCGCGGCGGAGCGCGGCGACGATGGCGTCGCGGTCGTCGCCGACCGATTCCTTTTCGGCGACGACGATGCCCGCCGCGTTGAGGTGGCGGGCGATGGATGCGGAGTTGGTGTCGACGATCTGTCCGATGAGGATTTCGTCGCCGATGGTGATGATCGTGGCTTTCATGGAGCGTATCAGTTTTCTGCGGCCTTCTTTTCGAGCAGTGCGCGGCAGATTTCGCGCACGTAGCCCGGGCCGTTGTAGATGTAGCCGGTGTAGATCTGTACCAGCGCAGCCCCTGCGTCGAGCATGGCCCGCACGTCGTCGGGCGTCATCAGACCGCCGACGCCGATAATCGGGTAGGTTCCCTGCGAACGGGTGTGGATGCGGCGCACGACTTCCAGTGCCCGCTGCGTGAGCGGCTGTCCGCTCACGACGCCGGCGCCGATGCGCGTCGCTTCGAGCCGGTCGACTCCTTCGCGCGAGACGGTGGCGTTGACGGCTACCATGCCGTCGAGCGGCGTGTCGAGCATGATGTCGGTCATCAGGTCGATCGTCTCGTCCGAGAGGTCGGGCGAGACTTTCAGCAGGATGGGGCGGTACTGGTTCTGCCCGCGGCGGAATTCGAAGAGCGGTTCCAGAATCTTCGTGATGTTTTCGCGCGTCTGGTACGATGCTGCCTTCTGCCCCGGATCGCAGGCGACGTTGATCGTGAAATAGTCGGCGTACTGGTAGAGGTTGCGGAAGCATTTGAGGTAGTCGGCCGGCGCCTGGTCGCAGGGCGTGGCCGTGTTCTTGCCGATGTTGCAGCCGACGATCGCCTCTCCGCGCGGCTGTCGCAGGTGCGCCACGGCGCGGTCGAGACCGTGGCTGCAAATGCCTACGCGGTTGAGCAGCGCGCGGGCCGCGTCGAGCCGGAAGATGCGCGGCTTGGGATTGCCCGGCTGACGCTTGGGGGTGATGCTTCCCACCTCGACGAATCCGAAACCCATGGCCGACAGTTCGCGGTAGATGTGGCCGTAACGGTCGAATCCGGCGGCCATTCCTACGGGATTCTTGAAACGGATGCCGAAGACTTCGCGTTCGAGCGACGGGTCTTCCGTCGCATAGAGTTTGTGCAGCAACCACCGTCCGCCGGGTACCTTACCGAGCAGCGAAAGGGTTGCCGTCACGATGTGATGGGCCTGTTCGGGAGGCAGGGAGAAGAGCAGGGGTTTGATGAGTTTGCCGTACAGCATGTACCGATGAATTAACGGTGCAAATATAGGTATATTTTCACAATCGACAACGGACGATCGACAATTTGCCGGCGGCCGCCGCGCGGGCGGGACCTTCGTCCTCGTTCCGCGCAGGGTGTCCGCATCGCCGTCTCCTTCCGGCGGGACGAGGGCGTTCGCGGCGAAGGCGGCGGTTTCCGATCACCGGCTCAGAAATACTCCTCTCGGTAGGAGTAGCCGTTGCGCAACGCCTCGAATCGTTCGGGGTGGCGTTTGAGCGTGTCGCTCTCGGCGGCGATGTCGTAGCGTGCGCCGATGGTCGCGGCCAGTTCGTCCCAGCCGATCGGGCGGGGATGCGACGGCGCGACGGCGGGGTACCATCCTTCGAGCGGCAGCGCGAAACGGCGGGTAAAAATACGGAATGGTATGATTTTTGGACCAATCAGAAACACTCCGGCGGACAATATATCGTGAAAGATACCCCTATTGACATTTTACCACTTTATGTGAAAGCAGGTTCCATCCTGCCAATAGGTCCCGAAGTGCAGTATAGCACCGAAAAATCATGGGACAACTTGGAGATAAAAGTGTATCCCGGTTGTAACGGCGAATTCACACTTTACGAAGACGAGAATGACAACTACAATTATGAAAAAGGAATGTACAGCACCATTACGATGAAATGGAATGACCGTACTCGCATGCTCACTATTGAAAATCGGAAAGGAGAGTTTTCCGGTATGTTGAAAGAACGGAAATTCAACATAGTAACTGCTGATGGCGCAAAAAAGGCAGTGGCTTATAATGGGAAAAAAGTAACGGTTAAAATGTAATGGTTTCTAAAAACAGCTATTAATTTGCATTATGGAAATAAATACTCGTATGAAAAAATATCATCATTATCTTACCCTTTTAAGTTTATTTATGCTGCTCGGCATCCTGAAATTGCAAGCAGCGATACAACTCCCTGCCATATTTTCCAACCATATGGTGCTACAACGTAACTCAGAACTTACTTTCTGGGGATGGGGTATTCCGGGAGAAACAATTTCCATCGCCCCCGAATGGATGAAAGGAGAAATAATCAAAACCCAAGTCAATAATACGGGGAAATGGTCAGCCCGTGTACCTTCCGGCGAAGCCGGCGGACCTTATGAGATTCGTTTCAGCGGCTCGTCAGAAGTAACCTTGACCGATGTCATGCTAGGCGAAGTTTGGCTGTGCAGCGGACAATCCAATATGGAATGGAGCGCCAACCACGGCATAAAGAACGGAGACGAGGAAACGGCAAATGCCCATTGTCCCAATCTCCGAATTTTTCACGTGGCCAGAATAGCCGCCCCGTTCCCTCAAGAAAACTGTTTCTCGCAATGGACACAGTGCACGCCCGAAACGATGCGCAGCACGAGTGCCCTGGCCTACTTCTTCGGCCGCAACATCCAGGAAGAGCTGGACGTGCCGGTAGGAATCATCGTAGCCGCATGGGGCGGAACCACCGCCGAGACATGGACGCCCCGCGAATGCGTAATGAGCGACCCGGTCTTGTGCGACTATCCGTATGAATCCAATCCTTGGTTTCCGGCTGAAACAGGCACGTTGTACAACAGCATGATTTATCCCGTGATGCCCTACGGCATTGCCGGATGCATCTGGTATCAGGGAGAAGCCAACCAAGGCCGTGCCAGCTCCTACGCCCGGGTGATGCAGCGGCTGATAGGCTCGTGGCGTACCGGATTTAACAAGGAATTCCCATTCTATCTGGTCCAGATAGCCCCCTTCCAATACCACTCCAAAGACAACGGACCGGCACTGCTACGCGAGCAGCAGGCCATGTTGCCCGAAATGCTGGACAAGGTCAAGATGATTACCGTGTCAGATTTGGTGGACAATGTGCAGGACATCCATCCACGTGACAAAAGAAGCGTAGGCAAACGTCTCGCCAATCTTGCACTGGACGATACATACCATATATATGCAGGCCCCTATAAAAGCCCGGTCTTTGAAAGCGCCTGCCGCAAAGGCAACCATGTGACAATCTCTTTCAAAGACATAAAGAACGGACTGGCCGTACACGGGAAAAGGATAGAGGGGCTGATGATGGCCGCAGCCGGCCAGGAATGGCAAGAGGCCCGGGCCAGGATAGACGGGGGAAAGCTGATTGTCCCGGTAAAAGGAATCGAAAGCCCGGTTTCCATTCGCTACTGCTTCAGTGACGCTGCTCAAGGCAACCTTTTTTCAACGGAAGGCATCCCCTTAGCCCCCTTCCGGGCAGACAGCATTGCCTCTTCTGAAAACATTCCGGTTTCTACAGACAGCGCTTTGGAAGAATCTTTTGAATTTTCGCCCAAGTTCTCTACCGGCAATGCCAATCCCCTTCTCGACTTCCAATACATGGCCGACCCCACAGCAGTGGTGCACGACGGCCGCATTTATGTGTACGGTACTAACGACCACCAGCAATATGATGTAGTGGGCCGTAACGGGAAAAACACCTATCAGCACATCCATTCGCTGACGATGGTCTCTTCTGACGACATGGTGAACTGGACTTATCACGGAGTAATCAATGTAAAGGCTCTGGCTCCCTGGGGAATGGCTTCGTGGGCACCTTCCATCGCTTCGCACAAGGAGGCCGACGGCAAAACCCACTTCTATCTGTACTACTCCAACAGCGGTTCCGGTGTAGGTATGCTGACCGCCACTTCCCCCGTGGGGCCCTGGACAGACCCATTGGGCAAATGCGTGGTAGACGGCAATACTCCAGGACTCGGCAAGTGTAAAGCTCCCTTCGATCCGGGAGTAGTCATCGACGACAAGGGCATCGGCTGGCTCTCCTTTGGCGGGGGCGACAGCGACGACTACATTCCCGGAGACGCACGCATCGTGCGGCTGGCAAATGACATGAAGACGCTGGACAGCGAAATAGTTGAAATAAAAGCGCCATACCACTTTGAAGCAAACGAACTGAACTATCTGAACGGCACTTGGATTTACACCTACAACACCAACTGGAAGAACCGGGATGCATGGCCCCACAAGGATATAGACAAGCCGAGCCGGTGCTGCATGAGCTACATGACGAGTCGCACGCCACTTGAGACAGACAGCTGGACCTATCGGGACAACTACTTCAAAAATCCCGGCGACTATGGCATGTCCGACAGCAACAACCATACACATCTGGTAAAATTTCAAGGGAAGTACTATCTCTTCTACCACTCACTGGGCTTGCAGGACAGCCGCGACCTCAAAGTGGGTGTCCGCAGTATCTGCGTGGAAGAAATAGAGGTGGACGAAAAGGACCTTACTATCCACATGGGCACAGCCACAGCCAAGGGCGTTTCACAAATCAAGCCTCTCGACCCGTTTGCGCAGCAACAGGCCGAGACCACAGCCGCCACACGCGGCGTTGCCTTTGAACCGACCGGACAGACAGGCAACATGTCTGCCGTAGGAAACAAGAGCGGACAGGCCATCTGTGTCCGCGGTGCGGAATTCCCGCAATCACCTCAAGCCATACAGATGAAGATAAAAGGGAAAGGCTCCATCGAAATACACATGGACAGTCCAGACGGTCCGCTCCTATCCACCTTGACCTTTGATACCGATACGTGGCAAACATTGACAAAGCCGTTGGACAAACAGATAAAAGGCAAACACGACATTTACTTCGTATTCGGGAACGGAAAGTTCTTATTTGACGAATGGAAATTCACAAAATAATGAATCCGTCGGCAGAATCTGCCCAGTATCTCTTCACCCTTGTGATGATATCGCTGCACAATTCGAGCCAACACACAACAAGCCAGCAAGTTACTTTGCCAGCGTTTTGCCACCATATTGGCAAAGTTTTGCCATGCCTTTGGCAAAGCTTTGCCAATGTGGTGGCAAAACCTTGCCAACTTGTCGGCAAGAAAGACAAAAGCAACATCGCTGTCCGCAAAGAGGCGGAAGCACGTCCTCAATATAATTCCGCTAACGGGAAAGAGACAGATTGGTTCCATTAACGGGCAGAAGTTTTAAAAAATGGGAAGGATTTGGCACAATAGTTCCGCGCAAATTCTCATTTATCGAACAAAAATTGTATTTTTGCCTGCGACTGAAAAATCAGTAATATCATAGAATAGACAATTCCCGAACAAATATGAGCGAAGATTTTGAAGCACCGAAAGATGATTTGGACAAGGAACTCCCGGCCGGGAGCGAAGAACACTCGGATTACAAACCTGCGGACGCAAAGGATGCCAATATAAAGCACCAACTGAGCGGCATGTACCAGAATTGGTTTCTGGACTACGCCTCATACGTTATATTGGAACGTGCCGTACCCCATATCATGGATGGTCTGAAACCCGTACAGCGGCGTATCCTCCACTCCATGCGCCGCATGGAAGACGGGCGCTACAACAAGGTGGCGAACATCGTAGGACATACCATGCAGTTCCATCCGCACGGTGATGCTTCTATCGGCGATGCTCTGGTACAGCTGGGACAAAAGGACTTGCTCGTGGATTGCCAGGGAAACTGGGGTAACATTCTGACGGGTGACAGCGCCGCTGCCCCCCGTTATATCGAAGCACGTCTCTCCAAGTTTGCACTGGACGTGGTATTCAACCCCAAGACCACCGAATGGAAACTCTCTTATGACGGGCGAAACAAAGAACCGGTTACACTACCGGTAAAATTCCCACTGCTGCTTGCACAAGGTGTGGAAGGTATTGCCGTAGGCCTGTCATCCAAAATATTACCACATAACTTCAATGAGCTGTGCGATGCTTCCATCAGCTATCTGCACAACGAAGAATTCAAGCTGTACCCCGACTTCCAGACGGGAGGCAGTATCGATGTATCCAAATACAACGACGGTGAACGTGGCGGTGCGATACGCGTGCGCTCCAAAATAGAAAAGATAGACAACAAGACACTTGCCATTAAGGAAATTCCTTACGGGAAAACGGTGGCCAGTGTATGCGACTCCATCGTAAAGGCCAGCGAAAAAGGAAAAATCAAGATACGTAAGGTAGAGGACCTAACATCCGGCAGTGTGGAAATATTAGTGCATCTAGCCCCGGGTGTATCATCCGACAAGACCATCGATGCCCTCTATGCCTTCACCGACTGTGAAGTGAGCATCTCTCCCAACTGCTGTGTCATCGACGACCAAAAGCCCCACTTCCTCACCGTGAGTGATGTATTGCGCAAATCAGTCGACAACACATTGGCACTGCTACGCCAGGAACTGGAAATCCGTAAGGGAGAGATACTGGAAAGCCTGCATTTCGCTTCACTCGAAAAGATATTCATTGAAGAACGTATTTACAAGGATAAGGAGTTTGAACAAGCCAAAAACATGGATGCCGCCTGCGAACATATCGATGAGCGCCTGACTCCCTACTACCCGACTTTTATCCGCGAAGTGACCAAGGAAGACATCCTCCGGCTGATGGAGATAAAGATGGCACGCGGAGCCGGAACCCTATGAGATTTCAGACCCCACGGTCATGCCGGAGGGCGGCGTTCGGGACGGTGTCACCTACGCGGCCTATGACGGCATCGTGGAGCACCTGTTCTTCCATCCAGTGGTGGCCTATCCGGAGCTGGCCTTTGACGGAGACGCCCAGGCCAACGGCATTGACGATTACATGGTGACGGTGGATGAGTACAACAAAATCCTCCAGAGTGTCTATGACAAGGGCTACGTGCTGGTGGACATCGGCGATGTGTGGAGCGAGACCACCGGCGAGGACGGTCAGCCTAAGATGGTTCGGAACACCCTCTACCTGCCGGAGGGCAAAAAGCCCCTGATCCTCTCCTACGACGACACCAACTACTATGAATATATGCTTGCCAATGGCTTCACCTACAAGCTGGTGATCGGGGAGGATGGCAAGATCGCCTCCTGGGGCAAGGACCCCCAGGGCAATGAGGTGACCTCCCGGGACCTGGACGCCATCCCCATCCTGGACAAGTTTGTGGAAGAGCACCTGGACTTCTCCCCCTTCGGCGCCAAGGGCTGCCTGAGCCTGACGGGATATCAGGGCATCCTGGGCTACCGCACCCAGACGGATCAGGATGTGGAGTGGACCGCGGAGCGGGAGGCCAACCGCCAGAAGGAGATCGAGGCGGTGAAGCCTATTATCGCAGAGCTCAAGCGCACCGGCTGGACCTTCGGCAGTCACACCTGGGGGCACATCCGCCTGGGCACCAAGAGCCTGGAATCCATCCAGGCGCAGCGTATCCGGCTGGCTACGCAGATAGGCTCGCAGTTGGTGAACGTGCTGTA
>ERZ772880.3031-NODE-3031-length-11977-cov-18.861181_pt1 | contig 11977 bp, 10 predicted proteins | sample MGYA00580577_ERZ772880 | MGnify/ENA primary metagenome ERZ772880 (study PRJEB29015, sample SAMEA2737705) | human gut metagenome | biome: human gut; feature: human-associated habitat; material: faeces | place: China | collected 2012 ... | reverse complement strand
GCGGACAGTGCTCATGATACAGCGGCAGGATCTCCCCGAAGCTGGCCGTCATGATCGACTCGATCGTGCCGATGCGCAGCGTGCCGGTCAGATCGCGCTCCTCGACCGTGAACGACACGGCGCGCGCGGCAGCCGACACGACATCGCGCGCATAGGGAATGAACTCCTGCCCATAGTGGGTGATGGACACCGTTTTGCCGATGCGATCGAACAGACGCACGCCCAGCTCATTTTCAAGCTGCTGAACCTGCACCGTAACTGCGGACTGGGAATATCCCAGAGATTCTGCGGCCTTGGAGAAGCTCTGCAGCTGTGCGACCTTTAGGAATGTGGTCAGCAAACGAAGTTCCATAGGCAATGCCTCCTTATCCCGAATTGGATCCGTTTTTTTCTCAATCATATAATACGTCGCAAATCCGGCCTGCGTCAAGCATTATTTCCGGTATTCGACACGGAGCAGGAACAGTTTGACAGTTATTTATCACAATTTCGAAAGCACCTTATTATTTTTTTGAATTGCATCAAAACCAAAAAAGAGAACATTCGAAATTGTGAATTTTACAACACACGTTTTCTGTGCTATTCTGGCATCGTAAAAGGGGATCAGAAGCGCCCCGAAGCAAATCTTTCAGGAGGGACTCGTTATGAAAAACATCTTGCTGAACGTTTTGGCTTTTGTTGCGTTTCTCGCGATCGAGATCGTCGCTGTTGCCTTCATGAGCACATATCCCGCAGGTTCGGCCGCCATGATGCTGCTGGGGCTGCTGGCACTCGTGATCGGCGGGGCGTACACGGTGCTCCTCGGCAGAGACATTGTAAACCTCAAACTCTGATAAACCGCTTTTCTATTTGCTATCTATCTTTCATTTCTGTTTTTTCTCCTTGGTTTCCGGGAGTAACCGCCTCCTGGTGACCACCCCCCCAACGTGTGGTTTTCTGCACGTAAAAAATCTCCTCCCGTTAACCGCCGGGAGGAGATTTTTTTGCCCGGTTTCGTGCCCGCAGAGGGATTTACAACGGCGGCGCACTGTGATACACTGGATGCGATTTTTCATATTGCGCAGCCTTCGCCGCTTCGGGCGGCAGGGGAAATGGGGTGCAAGGCCCCGCGAGTCGGTCACTGTGAAGCCGCCGTCCGGCGGATGAGTCAGAATACCCGAAGGCTGCAGGCATTTCCGCCGGAACCGGAAGCTGCAGGGCTGAACAGGATGCGTTGTTCAGCCGGTTTTGCTGTATCTGTCCACCGGTTCCGGCGGGCAGAATTTTATTGTTTCAGGAGGAACGTACATGAAAAAACGGTTTCTGTCGCTGCTGCTGGTGCTGGTTCTGATCATGAGCCTCATGCCGGCGGCACTGGCTGTGAACGCAGACGATGCGCAGCCCAAGACGATCAGCGTCACTTTCCGGCTGCACACGGACACGGATGAGTGGATCGCACCGACCGAGGTCAGCGATCTGCCGGAGGGCACGTCGGTGTTCACCGTGTTCCAGAAGGTACTGGCCGACAAGGGCTACACCTATGAATACCACGAGCAGTACTGCTATGTGCAGGCGATCACTGCGCCCGACGGCACGCGGCTGGCCGAGTTTGGCAAGGGTAAGAATTCCGGCTGGCTGTTTCGCGTCAACAATGACTTTGCAGACGTCGGCATGAACGATTTCGTGCTCATGGACGGCGACGAGATCGAGGTGCTCTACACCGCCGATTACAAGAAGGAGCCCGGCATGTCGCTGCCGTATACCGACGTGTCGTGGGATCACTGGGCGTACACCGCCATCAAGCGCATGTATACCCGCGGCCTCATGGTCGGCGTGAACGAGACGACCTTCGCGCCGAGTCAGGAGATGAGCCGCGCGATGCTTGCGGTCATCCTCTATGCCAGAGCCGGTCAACCGGCGGTCGAGGCGGCGAACCCCTTCACCGATGTCCCGGCTGACAGCTGGTATACCGATGCCGTCGTCTGGGCCGCGGAAAACGGCATCGTCTCCGGCTTCGGCGACGGCACGTTCCGCCCGAATGACGCACTCACGCGCGCACAGGCCGCCGTGATGCTCTGCGCCTTTGCCGCCTTCACGCAGGACGACGTGACGGCGCGTGCAGACCTCTCCGCCTACAGTGACGCCGGACAGATCCCGTCCTGGGCGATGGATGCGATGCAGTGGGCAAATGCGCGGCAGCTCATCATCGGCCGCGACAGCGCGCATCTCGCGCCGACTGCTGCGACGACCCGCGCCGAGATGGCGAGCATCCTCAGCGCGTACATCCGCAAATAACAGACGATCGTCAACACCCCCGGGCTGCGGCCCGGGGGGGTTGTGCGTTCGGAAAAAAGATTTACAACCTTGCTGCGCTGTGCTACACTGAAAATACAACTGTACATTGCGCAGCCTTCGCCGCTTCGGGCGGCAGGGGGAATGAGGGTGCAAAGCCCCGCGAGTCGGTCACTGTGAAGCCGCCGGATGGCGGATAAGTCAGAATACCTGAAGGCTGCAGGCATTTCCGCCGGAACCGGAAGCTGCATGGCTGAACGAAGCAATTTCGTTCGGCCGGTTTTGCTGCATCTGTCTGCCGGTCCCGGCGGGCAGATTTTTTCATTCAGGAGGGAAACACATGAAAAAACGGTTTCTGGCCCTGCTGCTTGTGCTGACGATGGTGTTCAGCCTCATGCCGGCGGCACTGGCTGCGGACACGGTGGACGTGGCTGCACTGCCGGAGTATGCCGCAGATGCGGACATCAGCACCGGCGCGGCGTACAAGATCAGTACGGAAGAGAGCCTGCGGGCCTTCGCCGCTGCGGTCAAGGCGGATGACGGAAACGGCACATATGCGCACGCCGGCGTCACGCTCTATCTCGCCGGCGACATTGCCCTCACCGGCACGTGGACGCCGGTCGGCAGCACGGCGACGTATGTCGGCGATTTCTTTGCCGGTACGTTCGATGGCTGCGGCCACACGATCAGCGGCCTGAATGTGCAGGGCAGCAAGGTCAATCAGGGACTGTTCGCGGCGATCAACAAGGCAACGATCCGCAACCTGAACGTCTCCGGCACGGTCAGCTGCGGCACGAAAAACTACGTCGGCGGCATCGTCGGCAAGGTGCAGGCCGGTACGATCGAGAACTGCAGCTTTTCCGGCAGTGTGACCGGCGGTTATACCGGCGGCATTGCCGGCGGCCTGAACAGCAACAACGTGACCATCAACGGCTGCGTGAACGCGGCTGACGTGACCGGAACAACGGCCGGCGGTATCCTTGGTTACTGGAAAACGACTGCAGCCATTCAAAATTGTTACAACACCGGCAGCGTTACCGGTTCGGCCAAGGCGGGCGGTATTGTCGGCCAGCTGAACAAGGGCACTATTGAAAATTGCTACAGCATCGGCGACATTGGCGGTAAGGCATCGCAGAAGGGCGGCATTTTTGCCTTCAGCAGTGCCACGGTCAAAAACTGCTACTATACGCTGCCGGAGGCGGAAACGCTTGGCGGCACAGCAGCGGCGGCTGCGCACATCACCTCTCCCGACGGCCTTGCGGACAAGCTCGGCAACGCCTTCAAAGAGGACACGGCTGGCGCCAACGGCGGCTACCCCATTCTCGTCTGGCAGGCGGGCGAAGTGGTGCAGCCTGACCCGCGCATCGAGCTGACCGGCCCAGACACGCTCTGGCGTACCACAAATGATGCGCAGCCGCAGACGACAATCACCGCCGCCTGCAAGGACATGGATGAGGACACGCACGTCGACTGGACGCTGACGGAGGGCGAGGGTATTGTCACGCTCGAGACGCCGGAGGGCGCGGGCGCGGCAAACCGGTCCGTGATCGTTAAGGCGACGGCCGACGGTGCCGGTAAGGCGGTCGTCACGGCTAGCACGGCCGATGGCATCACGGCGAGCATCACGATCTACGTTATCCCCCAGATCACGACCGTGGAGCTCGAGGGCGTTGTTGCCGTGGGCGAGACGGTGCGCGCCAAGGTCAATGTCCTTGGCGGCGGCGAGTACGACTACGAGAATTTCCCGAAACTGAAGATCGAGTGGCGCTATCTCACGGCCGCGGACTACAGCGCGGGCAACACCGGCACCAGCTCGTATCAGGAGATCACCGGCACGACCGGCCGGGAGTACACCATCCCGGAGGACATGGCGGGCAATTACCTGTCCTTCATGCTCTATGACACGGTCTCCAGAGAATATAAGACACTCAGCAGCCCTGTGCGCATCGCCACGGCGGAAGAGCGCCTGCTCAAGGCAGACGCCTCGGCCCTGACGCTCGATACCTCCGACATCCGCGCGGCCACGACGATCGCACTGCCGGCGACCGGCTCCGTGAACGGCTCGGCCATCACATGGGCGAGCTCGGACAGCAGCATCATCGACCCGGCCACCGGCGTCGTGACGCTGCCGGGCAGCGGCATCCGGACCGTCACCCTCACGGCGACGCTCACGCGCGGCGAGGCGACCGCCTGCCGCAATTTTGACATCCGCGTCTGGTCGCAGGCGGAGCTCGATAAGGAAGCCGCCAAAAGCGAGCTGCAAAAGCTCGTCGAGCGGCTCGACGGCACCGTCACCCTGACGCCGGAATACGGCCGGGATACGAACGTGAACACGATGCTCAGCGCGAAGCTCGACGACAGCAGCATCGCGGTCAGCGTCTCCAAGGTCGAGGAAGTGTACGGCGGCGCGGGCATTGCGGCTGACGGCACGATCACGTATTTCTACGCAGACCCGAACACTGCGCCGCTGCAGCGCAGCGGAAGCTACCGCGTCACGTTTGCGCTCAGCAAGGCCGGCGCCAGCGAGACACTGCAGGTCCCGGTCGTCATCGGCTGGGATGTGCAGCGTGTGCGTGACACGATCTCTGCCGAGATCACGAGCCAGCTCACCACCGAGGGCCTGTGCGCCGCCGGGGATGACCCGAACCTGCTCACGCAGGACCTGACGCTGCCGAAGGTCATCGACGGCAAGCGGTGGGCGCTCATTTCCTGGACGTCCAGCGATCCGACCGTGATCGCCGTCAGCGACAAGAACCAGCAGACGGCGGACACGCTCTTTGACCCCTATGTCGGCGTGGTCAAGACACCCACGCAGGATACGACTGTTACGCTTACTGCGACCGTGACCTTCCAGCTCACAGATGCGCAGGAGCAGACCGTCACGGGTGATGCCTGCGTTGTTCACCAGCACATCCACCCGGCCAAAGGCGTTGACCGCCGCGTCAAACAGCGTTTTGCAGCCATCAGCGGTGGAAACATCGGCCTGTACGGCCACGGCGTCCACGCCCTCGGCGCGGCAGAGCGCTGCCGTCTGCTCCGCAGGCTCTGCGCCGTGGCAGTAGTTCACCACCACATTGCAGCCCTGCTTTGCCAGTGCCACGCACACTGCGCGGCCAATGCCCCGGCTGCCGCCGGTAACAATGGCGGCGCGGGTCAGCTTTTCTTCGCTCATTCTGCTTCCTTCCATGCGGTCAGCACCGCATCCAGCTGTTCCGGGGTCTCCACTGCGGTACAGACCACCCCGGGCAGGGTCTTTTTCACAAAACCGCTCAGGGCGTTGCCGGGGCCGACCTCCAGAATGTGGTCCACGCCCAGCTCGCCCAGACGGCGCAGGGTATCTTCCATGTAGACGCTGCTCTGCACCTGCTTTACCAGCAGCTGCGGGATGCTGTCGGTCTCGGCCTTTTCATGCCCCAGACAGTTGAACAGCACCGGCGTCTCCATGGTGCCGAAGTTTTCGCCCGCAAAGCGCTGTGCCAGTGCATCCCCTGCGGGAGCCATCAGCTTTGTGTGGAAGGGGCCGCTGACCTTCAGCGGGATACAGCGGCGGGCACCGGCTTCCTTTGCCAGCGCGGCAGCCTGCTCCACGGCGGCTTTCTCACCGCCGATGACCAGCTGCCCAGGGCAGTTGTAGTTGCAGATCTGCACACAGCCCGTCTCCGCCGCCTGTTCGCAGCAGGCGGACAGTTTTTCTCTGTCCAGCCCCAGCACGGCGGTCATACCGCAGTCAAGGCCCTTTGCAGCCTCGGCCATGGCCTTGCCCCGGAAGGCGGTCAGCTCGATGGCCTGCTTTGCGGTGAACACCCCGGCTGCCTGCAGCGCGGAGTATTCGCCCAGCGAAAGCCCCGCCAGATAGGCGGGCTTCACGCCCTTTTCGGCCAGCACGGCGGTCACGCCGCAGGCAAAGGCCACCATGCAGGGCTGGGTGTATTCGGTCTGGTTCAAAACGCCGTCCGGGTCCTCAAAGCAGACGCGGTGCAGGTCAAAATCCAGCGCTGCGCTGTCAAAGGCCGCCCGGAAGGCGGGAGATGCTTCGTAAAATTCCTTGCCCATGCCGGGGTGCTGTGCACCCTGACCGGCGTAAAGTACGGCAAGCTTCATAAATTCTGCCTCCATTCGGTCACAAGTTCGTCCATCAGCTCGCGCACGGTGCGCATCCGATCCAGCCTGCCCACGTTTTCGCCGCAGAAGAAGAGCCCTTCCTCCACGTTGCCCTTCACCGCCTCGATGAGGGCGTGGGTGATGCAGTAGGGAACAGCGGCGGGATCGCAGGTCTTGAGACACCGGGCGCAGTGCTTGGGCGGGAAGCGTTTGCCCTCAGCCAGCGCCTGCACCAGCGGGGTGTTCAGCGCACGACCGGGCATTCCCACCGGGCTGTGGATGATGCGCACATCCTCCGGCTTTGCCGCCAGCAGCACGTCCTTGTAGGTCTGGGAAGCGTCGCACTCGTAGGTGGGGATAAAGCGGGTAGCAAGCTGCACACCCGCAGCGCCAAGCTTTGTAAAGTGTGCCATGTCGGCACCGGTGTACACGCCGCCCGCCACAAATACCGGGATGGCGTGGCCGTATTGTTCCTCGTAAGGCTTTACCTCGGCCAGCACCCCGGGCAGAATCTCGTCCAAAGTCTGGCAGCGGTCGGCCAGCAGGTCCTCCTCGGCAAAGCCGAGATGCCCGCCCGCCTTGCAGCCCTCGATGACCACAAAATCGGCGGTACGGTCAAAGCCCTTTGCCCAGCGGCGCAGGATGAGCTTTGCCGCCCGGGCGCTGGATACGATGGGCGCAATGGCTACCTCTTTGGTGCCCACAATGCCCGGCAGCTCCAGCGGCAGACCCGCACCGGAGACCACGGCATCCACCCCCGCCGCCACGGCGGTGCGGATAGCCTCGACATAGTCCCGGGTGGCTACCATGGCGTTGATGGCCACCAGACCCATACCCCCGGCGATGGCCTTGGCTTTTTGAATCTCTGCGGTCAGGGCGCGGTGGTTGGCTGCCACTGGGTCACGGGCAAAATCCGGCTCGCGGTAGCCTGCATCGGCGGTGGAGATGCACCCCATGCCGCCGCAGGCTGCTACCGCACCGGCCAGCCCGCCCAGCGAGACGCCTACGCCCATGCCGCCCTGCAAAATGGGTACTTGCAGGGGCTTGCCGCCAAGGGTCAGCATTCGGTGTTCAGCGCGGCGATGCGCTGCCTCCCGCCCTGCCACAGGTCTGCAAGGATGTCCGCCACGGGGCGCACCTCGTGCAGCATTCCGGCTACCTGACCGGCCATCAGGCTGCCGCTTACCGTGTCGCCCTCAAAGACGGCACGGCGCAGGCTGCCCAGCGTGTATTTTTCCAGTTCCATCTTATCGGCGCCCGCCTTTTCCTGACGGACATACTCCCGGCTCATGCGGTTTTTCAGCACACGCACCGGTGCACCCACGGTGCGTCCGGTGACGATGGTGTCACTGTCCCCGGCTTTGAGCAGCGCGGCCTTGTAGTTGGGGTGAATGGGGCACTCCTCGCTTGCCAGCAGGCAGGTGCCCACCTGCACACCGCAGGCGCCCAGTGCCAGCGCAGCCGCCAGCTGACGGCCATCGGCAATGCCGCCTGCGGCGATGACCGGCACGCTGACCGCATCCACTACCTGCGGCACCAGCGCCATGGTGGTCATCTCGCCCACATGGCCGCCGCTCTCGGTGCCCTCGGCAATGACGGCGTCAATGCCCAGCGGCTCCAAATGCCGTGCCAGCACGGCAGCAGCCACCACCGGAATCACCTTGATACCGGCAGCTTTCCACATGGGAACGTACTTTCCAGGGTTGCCTGCGCCGGTGGTGACCACGGCGACCTTTTCCTCCACCACGATCTGGGCAAACTCATCTGCCTGCGGGTGCATGAGCATGATGTTTACACCAAAGGGCTTGTCGGTCAGCTCCCGGCAGCGGCGGATGTTCTGGCGCAGGGTATCGGCATTCATGCCGCCCGCACCGATGATGCCCAGTGCACCGGCGTTGGAGCAGGCGGCGGCAAACTCGCCAGTGGCAATGTTTGCCATGCCGCCCTGAATGATGGGGTATTTCGTCCCCAGGATCTCGTTTAAAAGTTTCATGGTCTTTATCCTTTATATTCCACGATCATGCCGCCCCATGTCAGGCCGCCGCCGAAGCCGATGCAGGCAAGGGTCTGCCCGGGGAGCAGCTGGCCGCTTTCAGCCAGCTCGTTCAGCGCCACCGGGATGCTGGCAGCACTGGTGTTGCCGTGGCGGTCCATGTTTTTGTAGAACTTTGCACCGTCGGCGTGCAGCGCCTTGACGCAGTGGTCGATGATGCGGCTGTTGGCCTGATGGCAGACCACCCAGTCCAGATTGTCCAGCGTAAGGCCGGTCTCGTCCAGCACGGTGTGCAGGCATTTGGGCAGGGCATCCACCGCAAAGCGGAACACTGCCCTGCCGTCCATGCTGATGGGTGCCGAGCCTGCGCGGCTGGGGCCGCCGGCATGGATGGCGGCATCGCCCCGGGCACCCAGCGTGATGGCAAAGGGCGCGGAGGTGTCGGTCAGTTCAAACACTGCCGCACCGGCACCATCGCCAAACAGCACACAGGTGGAGCGGTCGGCGGGGTCCATCAGACGGGAAAGTGCTTCCGTGCCGATGACCAGCGCGTACCGCCCGCCCAGCGTAGCCAGCAGGCCGCGCGCCACCGCCGTGCCGTACAAAAAGCCGGAGCAGGCGGCGTTTACATCCAGTGCGGGGCGGTTTTCCGGCAGTGCCAGCGCCGCCTGCACCTGACAGGCCACGCTTGGGGTGGCGTCCGGTGCGGAAAGGGTGGCGCAGACGCAGCAGGCAATGTCTGCCGGAGCAAGACCGCTGCGCTGCAGCGCCTGCTTTGCGGCAGCAATGGCCAGTGTGGCGGCGTTTTCGCCCTCGGTGCAGTAGTGCCGGGTGCGGATGCCGGTGCGGGTGGTGATCCACTCGTCGCTGGTATCCACGGTGCGGCTCAACTCTTCGTTGGTGACCGTGCGGCCGGGCAAAGCCCCGCCGGTGGCGATCAGACGCAAACCCTTCATGCTTTCCTCATTTCTCCGATCTGACGGAATTTCTGGTAGCGCTGCTCGGCCAGCTGACGGCCGTTCATGCGGGCAAGGCTGCGCAGCTGACGCTGCAGTGCCTCGTCCAGATTGCCGAACAGTACCCCGTGGGCGCGCTGTGCGCCGCCCACCGGCTCCGGGATGATCTCCTCCACGATGCCGTCCTTGTACAGATCCTGTGCGGTCAGCTTCATGATCTCGCAGGCTTCGCCGCTGCGGGAGGAATCCTTCCACAGGATGCTGGCAAAGCCTTCGGGGCTCAGCACCGAATAGACGGCGTTTTCCAGCATCAGGATGCGGTTTGCCACACCCAGCGCCAGCGCGCCGCCGGAAGAGCCCTCGCCGGTGACCACTGCGATCACCGGCACGGTCAGGCCGCTCATCTCCATCAGGTTGCGGGCAATGGCTTCGCCCTGTCCGCGCTCCTCGGCGTCCTTGCCGGGGTATGCGCCCGGGGTGTCGATGAAGGTGATGATGGGACGGTCAAATTTTTCCGCCTGCTTCATCAGGCGCAGGGCCTTGCGGTAGCCCTCCGGCCCGGGCATACCGAAGTTGCAGCGCAGGTTTTCTTCCAGCGTGCTGCCCTTGCGGTGGCCGATGACCGTGACCGGCTGGCCGTGGAACAGCGCCACACCGCCCAGAATGGCGGCATCTTCCTTGCACTGGCGGTCGCCGCACTGCTCAAAGAAGTCGGTGAACAGTGCATCCACGATCTCATCGATGTGGGGGCGCTCCGGGTGGCGTGCCAGAAAGACCCTGTCCTCTGCGGTCAGCGCCCCACAGCCGGACAGCAAAGCGTCCTCCTGTGCGGAAAGCTCTGCCAGCTCGGCAGCGTGGTTGGTGATATCGGTCATGTTCTCGTCCGCCGGGTCGCCGCGCAGGGCGGCGATCTTTTCATCCAGCGGTGCGAGCTGTTGTAAGATGTCCTTGATCATAAGGCGCTTCCTCCTCAGGCGTGCAGACGCAGCAGCTGCGCCAGTGTTTCGCGCATTTCGGTACGGGGCACTACCTTGTCCACAAAGCCGTGCTTGTACTGGAACTCGCTGCGCTGGAAGCCTGCGGGCAGCTTTTCGCCGATGGTCTGCTCAATGACCCGGGGGCCCGCAAAGCCGATCAGCGCCCCGGGCTCGGCCAGCATAATATCGCCAAGGCTGGCAAAGCTTGCGGTCACGCCGCCGGTGGTGGGGTGGGTCAGCACGCTGATGTACAGCCCGCCCCGGGCGGAGAACCGCTCGATGGCGGCAGAGGTCTTGGCCATCTGCATCAGGCTGAAAATGCCCTCCTGCATCCGGGCGCCGCCACTGGCCGAGAAGATGATCAGCGGCAGGTGCTTTGCGGTGGCGTGCTCCACGGCGCGGGTGATCTTTTCGCCCACGGTGGTGCTCATGCTGCCCATAAAGAACCGGCTGTCCAGCACTGCAGCCACCACCGGGGTGCCCTCAATGCGCCCCGTGGCGGTGATGACAGCCTCCTTCAGGCCGGTCTTGCCGGTCTGCGCTTCCAGCTTTTCCGGGTAACCGGGAAACTGCAGCACATCCTGCGGTGCAAGGTCGGCGTCCAATTCCCGGAAGCTGCCCTTGTCAAGGACGAGGCTCAGGCGGTAGTACCCGCCGATGGGCAGGTGCACCCCGCAGTTGGGGCAGACATACTGCGCCTTGTTCCAGATCTGGCGGGTGGCGCGGCGTCCGCACTTTTTGCATTCCACGAACTGCGGGTCGTTCCACACGGCACCCGCATCCCGCCGGGCCTTCAGCTGGAAGGTGCGCTCCCGCATGCTGCCCGGCAGCAGGTCTTTGATACTGTTCATCGCGTTTCGCCTCGGTCAGCCTCAGACATGGGCATTGATGTAGTTGAAGATATCGCCCACGGTCTTGAGGGTTGCCAGCTCCTCATCGGGGATGGACACGCCGCAGGCCTCTTCCAGTGCCATGTTCAGCTCCACAGCGTCTAGGCTGTCGGCCTCCAGATCCTCGGTCAGGCTGGCCTCCATGGTCACCTTGTCCTCATCGCAGCTCAGGGTATCGACAACGATCTTCTTCATTTCCTCGAAAGTCATGGTAGTATTCTCCTTTATGTTGTATGATTGTATTGATTATTTACCTAAAATTTGTGAGGTATCGAACACGACCATTATAGCCAAACCGTCGGATAAGTCAATGGTTTTAGTTAAATATTTTTATCTTTTACATTTCTGTCACAGTTTGCTTCCTTTTTATATAGGGGCACCCGCAGGGCGCAAAAAGGCCGCTGCACAGTACTTTGTGCAGCGGCCTTTCCCGCAATAATAATACTTCTTATTCCAGTCCGATCTGCTGGGCGTATTCTTCCAGCAGTTCCCGCTCAAGGAAGGGGGTCTTGACGCCCTCGCGGTCGCGGTAGGTCTCGTGTCCCTTGCCGATGACGGCGATCAGGTCGCCCTCCTGTGCGTGATCCACTGCGTAGTGCAGCGCGTCCAGACGGTCGGGGATCTCCACGAACTTTGCGTCCGGGTTGCCCTTGTTCATGCCTTCGCGGATATCCGCAATAATGTCCTCTACCTTTTCAAAGCGGTTGTTGTCCTCGGTGAGGATGGAGAAATCGGCCATCTTGGCGCAGATCTCGCCCATGCCGTAGCGGCGCAGCTTGGAGCGGTTGC
>ERZ772880.3022-NODE-3022-length-11997-cov-5.537096_pt1 | contig 11997 bp, 8 predicted proteins | sample MGYA00580577_ERZ772880 | MGnify/ENA primary metagenome ERZ772880 (study PRJEB29015, sample SAMEA2737705) | human gut metagenome | biome: human gut; feature: human-associated habitat; material: faeces | place: China | collected 2012 ... | reverse complement strand
TGCCAACAACGGCGTGGCGCTGGAACTCTGCGGCAGCGAGGTGAACCTGCGCCGGAAGGACGGCTCTGTGCTGGAGCTGGCTCCCCTGTCGGCAGAGTGGAGCGCGCAGGAGATTCCCTATTCCGTCACCGGTTCCTACAACTACACCTCTGAAACCGGCTGGAACTGGCTGGATCTGGGCAGCGACGGCAGCGTTCAGCTGGGCGTGCAGGACAACAGCCGCATCTATCGGGGCGATGCCGCGTATCTGGGCGTAGTGCCGGAGGGCATGGTGCTGGGCATCTCTGCCGACGAGGAGCTCGAATTTGTGGCGGCGTTCAAGAACGACCTGTACAACGAGAACCTGAGCGTTACCATGATCGCCGGGCAAAACCCCTTTGCCGAGGGAAAGACCCAGCTGCAGCTGATCCGCTGCCCGGATTACTGATTCCGGCACGACCATTGAGAACACAGGAGAACCACAATGAAACACAACGCGTTCCGCTGGTGGTGTCCCGCAGTTTCGGCTGACGAACAAGCAGGAGGTGCAAGATGAAACACATCGCTCTCTGCGGCGCGCTGGCAGTTTTGCTGGCAGCACTGCTGGCGGGCTGCGGGGCAAAGACCGCAGCCTCTGCCCACCCGGCTGGCAGCCGTGAGCTGAAATCGACCCCGCCGGATTCCATGCACGCCACCGCGGCGATCACCGAGCAGTACACCCTTGAAAAGGTGGTGCAGGCGGAAAACGGCGGCACCGTCCGACTGAACGTCCATCTGCCCCGGCTGGAAAGCGACAGCGCTGACGCCGCCCGCATCAACGCCGAGATCGCCCGGTACTACGAATACGATGTGCAGGAGTACGCAGACTGCCCGGAAGCAGCCGACCCGGAATCGTGGGACATCTGCATTGAGATGAACTGGAACGCCAGCTGGTACGGCGACTGCGTCAGCCTTGTGGTCAGCAGCTGCTACGGCAGTACGGATGCACCCTTCCACAATGGCTGGTGCTTCGACTTTGAAAGCGGAAACCAGCTCACCGCCACCCAGCTGCTGCAGCGCATGGGGGCAGACCCCGCCGCGCTGGAAGAAGCACTGTACCGCGACGTGAAGCGCCGGGATGAGCTGGACCGGCAGGCCGCCTGTGAGCGGGGGCTACTGCCCCCCGGCGAGGTGAAAGCGGGCAACACTGCATGGTGGGCCACGCTGGATGAATTGCCGCTTTCGTTTGACGAAACGGGGAACGTTTCCTTCGTGGTCAGGCGGTCCAGCGCAGCGCAGGAGCAGTATACAGACGACAAAGTGACCATCCCGCTGGACGCGCAGCCGCTGCCGCAGGACTGGGAGTGGCAGGTGCTGGCCGAGTGGATGGCAGTCACGGCGGTGACGCAGGGTGAAAGCTATGCCCCCGCCGACCGCAACGAAAGCTTTACCCTGCGGCTGGAAAAGGCCGAGATCACCGGCACGGTGACCGTCTCCTTCATCCGGGAAACATACGTCAGCCCGCAGATCCAGTCCGCTGCCGAGACCCGTACCGGAGAGCTGAATGCCGGCGCTGTGACCGGCTGGGACGGGGAAAAAAGTCAGGGCTGGAACCTGAAATGTCTCAGCGAGGACGGCAGAAGCTGCTGGACCATCTCCATGATGGAGGACGGTTCGCTGCGGATGCAGTCCACCGGCCCCCAAAAGGGCAGTGATGCGGATTTTCCACAACGAAAACCCATCGCAAAGACGAAGGCCAATACCGCGGCGATATCCGCCGCAGATCTCAACTTCCGCGTTACCACTTTGCTTGCCGAAAAACCGGCCGCTCGACCGCTGCCCGAATGGATCGGAGAGCGCACCCTGTTAACGGTGGGGGACCGGCTGCGATTACTCGGCGTTTGAGCCTTTCACCGCGGCTGCTCACAGGGGATGGCCTGCCCGTTCCTTGCTGCCGTTTTGCACCACCAACGGCTCTCTGAAAGCGGTGATCCGGGGAAGTCGTGTCCTGCTCAAAGCATTTGACGAATGATGTGAGTACAATAGACCCATCCTACGCCGTTGTCAATACAATTTTGTCCGCGCAGGACGGATTTCGTCGAAGAAAATAGACGCCCCATCACTTCTCCGCCGCCGCTTTAGGCAAAATGCAAATGCGAAATACAAATAAAGCTATGCCGAAGCGAAATGGAACCTGGCCGGCAACGCAGTCATAACAACGGGATGCTTTCAAATTTTGACCCGTTTCGGCAGTTTTCGGTTTGCCGAATTTCCGCTTGAAATATTTTAACAAAATATTATTTTTTCTTTCTTGACAAAGGTCCATTCTTATGTTAGCTTTAAAAAGCAAAATGAATCAACCGATCGGATGATGAGTTCGGGAGAGACCGCGGAATATTCTGCCGCGGCGCCGAAGGGGAACGCAGAAGCTCTCAGGCAAAAGGGCCGAACTCGGACGACGCTCCGAAAAGTGCGTTTACGCACGCCGAAGGTGCAACCTGCCGCGATGACTCGGGCGGGGAATCTCTCAGGTGATCAACGGAGGCACAAAGCTCAAAAGGGAGTTTTGTGTCTCTTTTTTGATGCTTAATTTTAATAATTTTTATAATATTCATTAAAATTATTGTTTTCGGAGGATGCGCACTATGGAAAAGAAGACCCCACTTTACCAAACGCATGTGGACATGGGCGGCAAGATCGTCGAATTCGGCGGCTTCCTGATGCCCGTGCAGTATCCCACCGGCGTGATTGCCGAGCACATGGCCGTTCGTGAAAAGGCCGGTCTGTTCGACGTTTCCCACATGGGCGAGCTTCGCCTCAAGGGCCCCGACGCCGTCGCCAACGTGCAGAAGATCATCACCGCCGACATTTCGAACATGAAAGACGGCGAGATCAAGTACTCGATGTTCTGCAACGACAATGGCGGCATCATCGACGACTTCATCGTCTACCGCTGCGCAGCGGACAATTACTGGCTCGTCGTCAACGCGGGCAACCGCGAAAAGGACGCCGCCTGGGTCGAGAGCCATCTCTCCGGCGACGTCGACTACCGCGACGAGGGCAACGACTGGGGCCAGATCGCCCTGCAGGGCCCCAAGTCCGGCGACATTCTCAAAAAGCTCTGCGATGAGCAGTACATCCCCGCCAAGTACTACACCTTCATCGAAGACGTGCCCCTGAACCTCGGCGAGCGCACGATCCGCGCCCTCGTCTCCCAGACGGGCTACACCGGTGAATATGGCTTTGAGATCTACTGCAAGGCCGAGGACACCGTCGACCTGTGGAAAGCGCTTCTGAAGGCGGGCGAGCCCGAGGGGTTGATCCCCTGCGGCCTCGGCGCGCGCGACACGCTGCGCTTAGAGGCTTCGATGCCGCTCTACGGCCACGAGATGAACGACGAGATCACGCCGAAGATGGCGGGACTTCCGTGCAAGCTCACGGGCAAGGACTTCATCGGCCGCGACGCGCTTGTCGCGCTCGGCGCGCCGAAAATGAAGCGCATTGGCATGAAGGTCGTCGGCCGCGGCATCGTGCGCGAGCACTGCGACCTCTACACGATGGACGGAGAAAAGATCGGCTGGGCATCCTCCGGCACGTTCGCGCCCTATATCGGCTGCGGCGTTGCGATGGGCTATATCCCCGCCCAAGATATCGAGATCGGCAAGCATCTGAACGCCGACGTGCGCGGCCGCATGGTCGAGCTGGAGATCGTGCCGATGCCGTTCTACAAGCTCGAACGCTGAAATAGAGATTTTTGACCGAATATTCGGAAACCATTTGACCGTAAATAACAACCAACATTCATTGAGAACGATTTTGAGGAGGAAATTACCATGAACATCCCTGCTGAGCTGAAGTATTCCAAGTCCCACGAGTGGGTCAAGATGGACGGCGACGTCGCCGTGATCGGCATTTCTGATTTTGCCCAGGATGCGTTGGGCGATGTGGTCTTTATCAACCTGCCCGCCGAGGGTGACAGCGTCACCGCCGGTGAGAGCTTCGGCGATGTCGAGTCCGTCAAGGCGGTCTCCGACGTGATCTGTCCCGTCAGCGGCACGATCTGCGAGGTCAACGAAGCGCTGGCCGACGCGCCCGAGACGCTGAACTCCGACCCCTACGGCGCATGGATCATCAAGGTCTCCCCCGTGACCGACACTGAGGCGCTGCTTGACGCCGCCGCTTACGAAGCGCATTGCGCGCAGGAGGGCTAACATGGGCTCTTACGTTCCCACCACGGCTGCGGAACGGGAAGAAATGCTCGCCGCCATCGGGGTCGACAGCCTGGAAGGGCTGTACAAGGCCGTCCCGCAGGAAATGCTCCTGCGGAGCGGCGGGCTGAACATCCCCGAGGGCCTGAGCGAGCTTGAGGTGCGCGAGGCCGTCACCGCCATGGCCGAAAAGAACAAGGTCTTCAAGACCGTTCTTCGCGGCGCAGGCGCCTACCGCCACTTCATCCCGTCGGTCGTCAAATCCGTCACCTCCCGCGAAGAGCTTGTCACCTGCTACACCCCCTATCAGGCGGAGATCAGCCAGGGTGTGCTGCAGGGCACGTTTGAATTCCAGACGATGATCTGCGAGCTGACCGGCATGGACGTTTCCAACGCCTCGCACTACGACGGCGCGACCGCCGCAGCCGAGACGATCCCCATGTGCAAGGACCGCAAGCGCACGAAGGCCTATGTCTCCGCCTGCGCCCATCCGCAGGTCATCGAGGTCATGAAGACCTACTGCTTCGCCTCGAATACCGAGCTTTTTGTCGTCCCCGCAAAGGACGGCAGAACTGATCTCGACGCGCTCAAGGAAGTGCTCGGCGATGACGCCGCGTGCTTCTACCTCCAGCAGCCGAACTACTTCGGCCAGATCGAAGACGCGAAGGCGGCCGGTGAGATCGTCCACGCCGCGGGCGCCAAGTTCGTCATGGGCGTGAACCCCATCGCCTGCGCCATTCTGCCCACGCCGCGCGCGATGGGTGCGGACGTCGCCGTCGGCGACGGTCAGCCCCTCGGCCTCGACACGGCGTTCGGCGGCCCGTTCCTCGGCTTCATGGCCACGACATCCGCCATGACGAGAAAGCTCCCCGGCCGCATCGTCGGCCAGACGAAGGATGTGGACGGCGAGGTTGGCTACGTGCTGACGCTGTCCGCGCGCGAGCAGCACATCCGCCGCGAAAAGGCCAGCTCCAACATCTGCTCCAACCAGGCGCTATGCGCCTTCGCCGCCGGCGTCTACATGGCCGCGATGGGCGAAAAGGGCATGAAGCAGTGCGCGCGGCTCTGCACTTCGAAGGCGCACTATTTCGCCTCTGAACTTGAAAAGATCGGCTGCACCTTGAAGTACAAGGGTGAATTCTTCCACGAGTTCGTCACCGAGGTCGAATGCCCCAACTGCCGCAGGAAGATCCTCGACGCGCTCGAAGCAGAGGGCATCCTCGGCGGCGCGGAGGTCGAGGGCGGCATTCTCTGGTGCGTGACAGAGCTCGTCTCCAAGTCGCAGCTCGACAAAGCTGTCGCCATCGTGAAGGAGGTGCTGTAAATGAAGCTCATTTTTGAACTTGGCGTCGAAGGCCGCGGCATGACCCTCATGCCGGAGTGTGACGTCCCCGAATATCAGCTCCCCGAAGAGCGCAGCGAGGCGCTGCACCTGCCCCACGTGAGTGAAAACGAGCTCACCCGCCACTACACCGCCCTTTGCAAGCGCATCCATGGCGTGAACGACGGCTTCTATCCCCTCGGCTCGTGCACGATGAAGTACAACCCCAAGATCGACGAGGACATGGCGGCGCTGCCGGGCTTCACCCAGCTCCACCCGCTCCAGCCCATTGAGACCGCGCAGGGCGCGCTCGAGGCGCTGCACACGTTAGGCTCTGAGCTTGGCGAGGTCTTCGGCATGGACGCTGTCACGTTCCAGCCCGCGGCGGGCGCGCACGGTGAGTTCACGGGCGTTCTGCTCATCAAGGCCTATCACACCGACCGCGGCGATTTTAACCGCACGAAGATCATCGTGCCCGACTCCGCCCACGGCACAAACCCCGCAACCGCCGCGATGTGCGGCTTCCAGGTCATCAACATCCCGTCCGGCGTGGACGGCTGCGTCGACCTCGACGCGCTGCGCGCCGCCGTCGGCCCCGACACCGCGGGATTGATGCTGACGAACCCGAACACCGTCGGTATTTTCGACAAGAACATCCTCGAGATCACGAAGATCATTCACGATGCGGGCGGCCTGTGCTATTACGACGGCGCGAACCTCAACGCCGTCATGGGCGTCGTCCGTCCCGGTGACATGGGCTTTGACTGCATCCACAGTAACCTGCATAAGACGTTCGCCACACCGCACGGCGGCGGCGGCCCCGGCGCAGGCGCGGTCGGCTGCAAGGAATTCCTCAAAAAGTACATGCCCGGCCCGCTGGTCGTCAAAAAGGACGGCAAGTACGGCTTTGCATCCCCCGAAAAGTCCATCGGCCGCGTGAAGATGTTCTACGGCAACTTCGACGTCGTCGTGCGCGCGCTGACCTACGTGCTCACGCTCGGCAAGTCCGGCATCCGCGAGGCGGCCATGAACGCCGTGCTGAACGCGAACTACATGCGCGTCAGGCTCAAGGATACCTTCACCATGGCCTATGACGAGATCTGCATGCACGAGTTCGTCATGTCGCTCGTCGATCTCCACAAGGAGACGGGCGTCTCCGCGCTCGACCTTGCCAAGGGCATGCTCGACTTCGGTCTGCATCCGCCCACGATGTACTTCCCGCTCATCGTCCATGAGGCGCTCATGATCGAGCCCTGCGAGACTGAGAGCAAGGAGACCATGGATGAGGTCTGCGGCATCTACTGCAAGCTCTTTGAACTCGCGCACTCCGATCCCGAGACGCTCCACACCGCTCCCCACTCCACGCCCGTCCGCCGTCTCGATGAGGTCGGCGCGGCGCGCAACATGGTTTTACGTTATCAGTTTGCCTGACGAAGGCAGCGCATATCTCAACATCACGCAATGCCGCCGAAAAGTCGGCGGCATTGCTCTCAAAAAGGAACGAACTATTATGGCTCATTATGAACTCATCGTCATCGGCGCGGGCCCCGGCGGCTACGAAGCCGCGCTCCATGCGGCCAAGCTCGGCAAGAAGGTCGCCGTCGTCGAGAAGCGCGAAGCGGGCGGCACCTGCTTAAACCGCGGCTGCATCCCGACGAAAACGCTGCTGCACTCTTCTCAGATCTTCCACGACGCCAAGCACGGCGCACACGCCGGCATCCACACCGACGATATCTGCGCCGACATGACGGAGATTTTTGCCTACAAGCGCGAAATTTCGCAAAAGCTGTCCTCCGGCATTGAATCGCTTTTCAAGACCGCAAAGATCGACTTTCTGCGCGGCACGGCGCTCATCACCGCACCCGGTGCTGTCCGCGTGACGGATGCCGAGGGCGGTGCCAACGACTACACCTGCGACGATATTCTCATCGCCACCGGCTCCGTCCCGTCCCGCCCGCCGATTCCCGGACTTGAGTTCGCGATGACCTCCGACGAGCTGCTTGAGGGGTGCGACCACCTGTACCGCTCCATCGTCATCATCGGCGGCGGCGTCATCGGCATCGAGTTTGCGACGTTTTACGCAGACCTCGGCTGTGAAGTGACCGTCATCGAAGGCATGGACCGCCTGCTGCCCAACATGGACAAGGAGCTCGGCCAGAGCCTCGCGCTCATCCTCAAAAAGCAGGGCGTGAAGGTCTTCACGAACGCGATGGTCCAGAGCGTCGAGAAGACGGGTGAGGATATCGCCGTCAACTTCACCTGCAAGGAAAAGAGCGAGACCGTCTCCGGCGAGGCCGTGCTCTGCGCCATCGGCCGCCGCCCGTACTGCGACGGCCTGTTCGCGGATGGCATTTCTGTCGAGATGAACCGCCGCAGCATCGCCGTGAACGAGCGCTACGAGACGAGCATCCCCCACATCTACGCCATCGGCGACGTCTCGGCCAAAATTCAGCTCGCCCATGTGGCGACCGCGCAGGGCATCGCCTGCGTCGACCTGCTCTACGGAAGGGAAAATCACACATCCATGTCCGTCGTGCCGAGCTGCATCTACTGCCGTCCGGAGATCGCGGTCGTCGGCCTCACCGAGGCCGAGGCCAAGGAGGCGGGCATCCCCGTCAAGGTCGGCAAACACGTCATGTTCGACAACGCCAAGACGCTCATCGCCGACCCGGGCCGCTGCTTTATGAAGTTCGTCGCCCACGCCGAAACACGCGAGCTTCTCGGCGCGCAGCTCATGTGCAAGCATGCGAGCGACATGATCGGCGGCGTCTCGCAGGCGCTCGCCAACCACATGACGGCCGATCAATTCCTGCTGGCCATACGTCCGCACCCCTCGTTTGAAGAGGCGATGACCGCCGCGCTCGAGGACCTTGCGCAGAAGCTCGGCTGAAAGGCCGCGGATGAAGCTATCGGTCGCCTTTAGACGGGCGATACCGCTTTTATGCAAAATTTGCGTTGCAGCATACGATGGAGTATGCTACCCTTAAAGTGAAAAATTGCTCTGACGGGGAACGCTTCTTTGAAAGCGGCGCACCGAAAGCGTGCTAAGGGAGATGAGAATCATCCATGAAAAAGCTATTGCCCATCATTTTGACGCTGCTCCTGGTTTGCATTGCCGTGTCTTATGCCTCCGCCGCGAATGTGGTGGCTTCGCCGCAAAATCTGTCAGTCGACGGCGTCGATGCAGACTGTGACAAATATAACATCGACGGCAGCAACTATTTCAAGCTGCGCGATCTTGCGCAGCTTCTGAGCAAGACGGACAGCCGCTTTTCCGTTTCGTTCGATGAGCAAAGCAATGCGGTCACGGTCGTTTCCGGGAAGGAATATACCCCTGTCGGCGGCGAGCTTGCGCGCGGGCGGGATCAGTCCAAAACAGCCGTTGTCAGCAAGCAGTCCGTTTTGATCGACGGAAAGGCTGCGGACGGTCTTTCTGTCTACAACATCGGGGGAAACAACTATTTTAAGCTGCGCGACCTCGGCGATGCGCTCGGCTTTACTGTCGACTATGATGCCGACAGCAATACTGCCATCGTTTTGAGCAAGGGTTCCACAGCGGTCTACCAAAACGCATTTGAAAAACTGCTTAAGGACGTGAACGAGAAGCGCCGCGCCGATATGGCAAGGGAAGAGTCGTTCGACGGCTTTGAAGCATATTTACAGCATCACCGCGGCGAGGTCGAGATCACGCAGGCAGAGATCGACGGCCTGAAAAATCTGAACAATCCCGGCAAGGCGGTTCTTACGCGCGCGGAAGCGCTTGAGGATGTGGACCTGTTCTTCCGCGCGCTGCATTACTCCTACGGCGCTTACTACTATTTCGGTGAGGAGACGTTCCAAAAGGCGGAAGATGCCATCCGTGCAGAGCTTGCATCCTATCAGACGATCAAGTGGGACCAGCTCGTCTCGCTCATTTACTCGCACCTGCTTTTCGTTCGGGACGGACATTTCTCGATCGCCGGGCGGTATGAACCGGCCTTTGAGAAAAGCGTTCAGTATCTTTACTATTACAGCGGTCAAAGCTTTGGCAGGGATGAAAGTGGGTACTATCTGCTGGGGGAAAACGAGAAGTGGTACTATACCTCCTGCGGCAACGCGAATGTCGAAATGAAGCCGTATCTTGACGGCAGCGGCCGAGTGTGCTATTCCCTGCGTCAGTTCTGTCCCGCGACGGCTGTGCATACGGCAGACAGTATCACCCTGACCAAGGGCGCTGAGACCAAAACGGTTTCGGTCACATGGTCGCTGAGCCAGTCCTATCTGGAAGACGGTTCGCAGGTCCCGGATTATCATTATCTGAAATCAAACGGTATTGCCTTGATAACGATTCGCAGGTTTGACTGGAATTATGAGGAGACAATGGACGAGTTCGTCCGCACCGGTTCTGACCTTAAAAACGCGAAGCTCATCATCATTGATGCTCGCTCCAACAGCGGCGGCGATGAAGACTTTATCAAAAACTGGCTGAAAAGCTACACGGGAGAAGAACCCGAACAGAAAACGATTATCTCCAACTGGGGCACTGCCATGTTCGATAGGACCCAAGCCTACGCGGACCTGGGTGAAGAATTTGCCGCCTTCCGGACAGGCGATAAGGACTATGAGCTGTTTCAGGGAAAGCTGCTGGAAAACAGCACTCCGATTCTTCTTCTGACAGACAGCATGTCCGGCTCCGCCGGCGAGAGCATCGTGACCTATTGCAGGACACTTGACAACTGCCTTGTGATCGGCGGCCCGACGAGAGGCGCGCAGCTGGTCGGAAATGTGCGAGGCTGGACGCTTCCAAACTCCGGCATCGGCTTCCAGTTCGGTCAGTCGTTCCACTTCATCTACAATATGGAGAATGTAGACGGCAAAGGCTATGAGCCGGACCTCTGGTGCGATCCGAAGACCTCGTTGCAGGCGGTTTTGAGCATGGTGAGGCGCTATGACCTCGGCTCCGCCGAGGGCGTGGCCGCCCTGCGCGCGCAGCTGCCGAATATTCTGACCAAGTAGGCAGGCACTTCCCATTAAATGTCCCACAACGTAGGATGAGTAGAAAGAGAAGCATTCTACTGAACCTGTCTTATGGCCATATACCGCCGTCATCTGAACGAAAAAACGCTCCCGAGATCATCTTGATCTTGGGAGCGTTACTTTCTCTATTAAGGGCAACCCGACGGGCATCGTGCTCGACGGCGACGCGCTGAGCGAAGCGCAGATGCAGGCGATCGCAAAGCAGGCCGGTTTTTCGGAATGCGCGTTCGTCTGCCGTTCGGATAAGGCCGATCTGCGGCTGCGCTTTTTCATGCCGCTGCAGGAGACGGGACTGTGCGGTCACGCGACGGTCGCCTCGATCTGCGCGCTGATGGAGCAGGATGCGCGCTGGAGAGGGAAGAGTGAACTGCTGGTGGAAACGGCGTCCGGTGTGCTCCCCATCCGGTACCGCGCGGAGACGAATGAGGTCATGATGACGCAGGCCCCGGCGCAGTTCGCGCCGTTCGGCGGCGACCGCGAGGCGCTCATGGCGTCGATCGGCCTGCATGCGGAGGATCTGGACGAGAGTCTGCCGCTTGTCTACGGCAGCACCGGCGTGTGGACGCTGATCGTGCTCGTGCGGGACCTCGCGGCGTTCGAGCGGATGCAGCCGGACAACCAGCGCTTTCCCGCGGTGCTGACCGAGAACCCGTGCGCTTCGGTCCATCCGATCACGCGGGAGACGCGCCACAGCGAGGCGCAGATGCACGGGCGGCACTTTTCATCCGCGTTTGCCGGGACGGCGGAGGACCCCGTCACCGGCACGGCCAGCGGCGTGATGGGCGCTTACGCGCTCCGGTATCTCCAGCCCGACGCGGCGGCGGTCGATCTTGTTGTCGAGCAGGGGCAGGAGATCGGAAAGGACGGGATCGTCGGCGTGCACGCGGCGCGCGAGGGAGAGATCATCGCGGTGCAGATCTCCGGTACGGCGGTCAAAACAAAGGAAACCATGTGGAATTTGGAGGATTGAAGATGAAAAAAGTCATTGCCACGGCTGCGGCGCCGGCCGCGCTCGGCCCTTACAATCAGGCGATCGCCTACGGCGACCTGCTCTTCGTCAGCGGACAGACGGCCCGCTATCCCGCCGGCGTCACGGCGACGCGCCCGGAGAGCGCGGCGGAGCAGATGCGCGTCGCATTAAATAACGTGATGGAGATCCTGCACGCGGGCGGGAGCGACGCGGCGCACATCCTCAAAACGACGGTCTTTCTGACCGACATGGCGGACTTCGAGTCGGTCAACGCCGTGTACAAGGAGTTCATCTCCGAGCCGTTTCCGGCACGCACCTGCATCGCCGTCAAGGAGCTGCCCAAGGGCGCCAAGGCGGAGATCGAAGTGATCGCGGCCTGCAAAAAGGCGTAAACGTCCGCATGCAGGAAATGGATACAAAGAGAAAGGATCACCTGCCGAAGTTCGTCACGCTGGAGACCGCCGTGCAGGCGGTGCGGAGCGGCGACTGGGTGGACTACGGCTTCGGCGTGGGCTTTCCCGAGC
>ERZ772880.3014-NODE-3014-length-12013-cov-5.183894_pt1 | contig 12013 bp, 10 predicted proteins | sample MGYA00580577_ERZ772880 | MGnify/ENA primary metagenome ERZ772880 (study PRJEB29015, sample SAMEA2737705) | human gut metagenome | biome: human gut; feature: human-associated habitat; material: faeces | place: China | collected 2012 ... | reverse complement strand
CGCCGTTGGCGACAAGCAGCTCAGTCAGCGTGTTGCGGATTTCCGGCGGGTTGACGAGGAAGGACTTCGGGATGCACAGGTCGCCGTCATACTGGAGCATACCGGCGTACTTCACCTTGGGCATTTCGCCGCGGTCGAACTTGTCGAACGAGCTGTCGCCGTCGAACGCCATCGAGATTTCCTGCGCGCGGTCGCCGCGGAAGTTGAAGAGGATAACGCTGTCGCCGTCCTCCATCTTGCCAACGGGCTTGCCATTCTCCGCAATCACGAATGCCGGCAGGTCTTGGTCAATCACGCCGGTTTCCGCGCGGAAGGTCTCAATGGCTTCCTTCGCGGTCGCAAACTGACGACCGATGCCATGCACATGCGTGTCCCAGCCCGCCTTGACCATCGGCCAGTTCGCCTGATAGCGGTCCATGGTGATGGTCATGCGGCCGCCGCCGGAAGCGATCTTGCCGTCGAAATCCGCGTCATTCAGGGAGGCGAGAACGTCTTCCAGCTCCTGCACATACTCCAGCGCGGAGGTGGCGGGCACGTCACGGCCGTCCAGCAGGATGTGGCAGTAGACCTTCTTGAGGCCCATCTCGCGGGCCTTTTTCAGCATGGCGATCAGGTGCGAGATGTTGGAATGGACGTTGCCATCGGACAGCAGGCCGATGAAGTGCAGCGCCTTGTCGTTCTGCAGGCAGTTATCCGTCAGGTCGACCCAGGTCTTGGACTGGTACAGGGAGCCGGTCTCAATGGACTCCTGTACAAGCTTTGCGCCCTGCGAATAGATCTGGCCGCAGCCGAGGGCGTTGTGGCCGACTTCGCTGTTGCCCATGTCGTCATCGGTGGGCAGACCGACGGCGGTGCCGTGGGCTTTGAGCCAGGTCATGGGGCAGGTCGCCATCAGGCGGTCGAGCACGGGCGTCTTCGCCTGCGCCACGGCATCGCCGGGGCCGCCGTCGCCGCGGCCAACGCCATCCATAATGACCAATACGATCGGTTTTTTCATAGGTATGACCTCCATCTGAGAGAACTCTTCTTTTGCGTCCCTATTCTACACCATTTTCCGCCGGTTTACAATGTGATTTTTTGATTTTTTGGATGTGGTCTTCTGCAAGTTTGTAGACGCCGTCGAAATCGACGTGTGGATTGTAGACCGATTCCAGCTCGTCATGCAGCGCCTTGGCCTGACGGAGTTCATCGTAGGCACGGGCGTAGTGCGCGCGATAGCGCTCGGTCAGGCGCATCAGTTCCGGCAATTTGGGGACAAGCTCTTCGCAGCGGTAGAACTGCCCAAGGTCGAGATACGCGCCGGACGCGGCCGGGAAGGGCACCTCGCGCACGTGCGGGGCCGTTCCGTCGACGTAGGCGATCTGCCACGCCGGGACATACACGCCGTCGACGGAGTCCGGATCGCCGGAGCAGAGGACGTATTCCACGTCCAGCCCTGCGTCCTCCGCCGCGCGGCCGATGGCCTTCATGAAGCTCGATTTGCCGCAGCCGGGTCCGCCCTTGAGTACCCAGAGAAACACGCCGCACTCCGGCGGGCAGAATTCATCGTAGACGGAGACGAAGCCGCCGCCGGTGTTCGCGCCGAGAAAATAATGCCGCACAGCCATACACATCCCTCGATTTCTTAGAAGATACCGATAGGATATGCCGGCTGTGCGGAATTGGTGCATCATTTAATTGAGGGCCATGTCCTGATGCGCGAACAGCGCGTCGATGCGGGTGCGGAGCGGCGCGAACTCCGGCGCGTCCAGCGCCTCGGCAGAGGTGATGCAGTTCGCCGCGGCGCGCTGCGCGTCCTGAAGCGTTTGCAGGTCCATCTGCAAGCTGGCCATCTTGAACAGCGGCAGGCCGTGCTGCCGGTTTCCGAGGAAATCGCCCGGTCCGCGCTGCGCCAGGTCCGTTTCTGCAATTTTGAAGCCGTCGTTCGTGGCACAGAGGGCTTTCAGCCGCGCTTGCGTCTCGGGATTGCGGTTCGATGAAAAGAGCACGCAGTAGGACTGCGCATCCCCGCGCCCGACGCGGCCCCGCAGCTGATGGAGCTGCGCGAGGCCGAAGCGGTCGGCGTTTTCAATGACCATGAGTGTCGCGTTCGGGACGTCGACGCCGACCTCGACGACGGTCGTGCAGACGAGAATGTCGGTTTCGTGGCGGGCAAAGGCGGCGAGAGCCGCTTCCTTCTCCGTACCCTTCATCTTCCCATGCAGCAGCCCGACTCGAAGATCGGGGAAGACCGTCGTGCGCAGCGCCTCGGCCCAGGCCTCGGCGCTTTTCAGGCTGTCGTCGTCGGTCTCCTCGACGGCGGGGCATACAATATAAACCTGATGGCCCGCCGCGCACTGCTTGCGCGTGAAGGCGTGGATACGCTGGCGCATCGACTCGCCGACAAGGAATGTCTCCACCGGGCTGCGTCCCGGCGGAAGCTCATCGAGCACGGAGACGTTCAGGTCGCCGTAGGCGAGCAGCGCCAGCGTGCGCGGAATGGGCGTGGCCGACATGACGAGCAGGTGCGGAGAATGTCCCTTTGCCGCGAGCCGGGCGCGCTGCGCAACGCCGAAGCGGTGCTGCTCGTCGGCAATGACGAGGCCGAGATCATGGAAAACGGTCTTTTCCGAGAAGAGCGCGTGCGTGCCGACGATGAGCTGGATGCGCCCATCGGCCAGCCCGGCGAGCACCGGGCGGCGCTGCGCCACAGTCATCGAGCCGGTGAGCAGCGCGATCGAAACGCCGAGCGGCGCGAGCAGACGCGAGAGCGTCGCCGCGTGCTGCTCCGCGAGGATCTCCGTCGGGGCCATGAATGCGGCCTGATGGCTGTTTTGTATGACGCAGAAGGCCGCAGCGGCGGCGACCATCGTCTTGCCGCTGCCGACGTCGCCCTGCACAAGTCGGTTCATCGGCACGCCGGAGGCGAGATCGTGCAGGATGTCGTCGATCGCGTGCTGCTGCGCGCCGGTGAGCCGGAAGGGGAGCGCTACGTCAAACGGAGACATGCAGTCTGTCCGGCAGGGCTCGGCTTCGCCGCGCGTCTGGCGGCTGCGCAGCAGGGCCAGGCCCGCCGAGAAGACGAAAAATTCCTCAAAGACCAGCCGCCGCCGCGCTTCATTCAAAAGCTCCGCGTCCAGCGGCCGGTGGATCATCTCGTAGGCCATCGGGGCCGGGCAGAGGTGATATTGCTGCCGGACGGACTCCGGCAGGATGTCGGGCAATTCGCTCCGGCAGGCGCCCAGCGCCTGCGCGATGCAGGCGGCCAGCACGCGGCTGGTGATCCCGGCGGTGAGCGGGTAGATGGGCACAAGGCGGCCCGTGACCTGTCCGGCGGAATCTGCGGATTCAAAGCTGGGATTCGCCATCTGGCCGGGATGGTCGGCGCGGACGGCACCGTAGAAAATGTAGCTCTCGCCGTAGACAAGCTGATTTTTGCGGTAGGACTGGTTGAACCACGAGAGCGTCAGCTGCCCGGTCTCATCCGCGACGCGCACGCGCGTCAGCTCCATGCCCCGGCGGATGTAGGCCGTCGTGGGCTGGGAGATGACCATGGCCTCGAAGCAGGCGGGCACATCCGGCTCCAGCGCGGCGATGGCGACGCGCTTCGTCCGGTCCTCATAGCCGCGCGGGAAGAGGGCAATGAGGTCGTAGAGCGTGAAGATGCCGAGCTTTTCGAGCTGTCTGGCGCGCGCCGGGCCGACGCCCTTCAGCGCCGTGACGGGAGAAAATAAGTCGATGCTGTCCACACTCCTTTCCATGGATCGATTGGGGATTTCCAAAGGGAAATTACTTACTTCGTTAGGATGTACGACAGTGCCTCCGCGTCCTCCGGCCTGGTTGCCCAGCTTGTGGCAAAGCGGATGATCGTATGGGTATCATCATACGCTTCCCAGAAGCCGAATTCCACCTGCTTTGCCAGCCGCTCCATCGCGGCGTTCTCGATGACACAGAAGACCTGATTCGTCGGGGAATCAAAGCAGATCGCATAGCCATTTTGAGAGAGGATCTGCCGGATGCGAGAGATAGACCATGCCGGGCATGACCATGTGGTCGTGGTTCGCGTCGTGCTGGTATTCGTCCAGAAGCGTCCGGATCTGGTCTGCACGGATCTTTCCGTTGTGGTGCGGCAGCGTCAGGACTTTGTGTCCGCCGAACTCGATTGCACCGGCCTCGTGTACGCTGATGTGCCCGGTGCTTGCGGCGATCACGCCCTGATAGCTTTTCAGCATGGCGTCGCTCACCGTGGCGTTCGTCTGCGTGCCGCCATCATGTGACAGCTCAGTTGCCCAGTCATATTTGCCCGCCCCAAATCACCTCTCCGCTGGCGACGCCGCGCCGCGCGCTATCTTGATGATGGCGGGCAGTTATCGTCTGGCGAATACGGAAAATTGAAAGCCATCTCTAAGATTAAGAAGGAATTCCATGTGAACACGATCTATTTCACCGAACCGACAACGGAAAACATCGCGGCTGCGGCGGACATCATCCGCTGCGGCGGGCTGCTCGGCATCCCGACCGAGACGGTCTATGGACTCGGGGCCAACGCCCTCGACGAAGAGGCTGTCCTGCACATTTTTGAAGCCAAGGGCCGCCCGCAGGACAACCCGCTGATTATCCACGTGCCGGACGCCTCGTGGCTGGAGCGTTACTGCAAAGACGTCCCCGAAAGCGCCCATCGCCTCGCCGAACGTTTCTGGCCCGGCCCGCTGACGATGATCCTGCCGCGCAAGCCCATCGTCCCGCTCCGCACGACCGGCGGACTGGATACCGTCGGCGTCCGCTGCCCGAACCATCCCATCACGCTCGACATCATCCGCGCAGCCGACGTGCCCATCGCGGCCCCGTCCGGCAACACCTCCGGCCGCCCCAGCCCGACCTGCCTCGCCGACATGCGCGAGGACATGGACGGCAAGATCGACGGCGTCTTCGACGGAGGACCCTGTGCGGTCGGCGTCGAGTCCACGATCATCGACCTCACGGTCACGCCGCCGCGCCTGCTCCGTCCAGGCGGACTGCCGCTCGAGGCGCTGGAGGAAGTGCTCGGCGAGGTCGCGGTCGACAAAGCCGTCGTTTCGAAGTTGGCCGACGGCGAACGGCCCAAGGCCCCCGGCATGAAATACCGGCACTACGCGCCGAAGGCCCCTGTCACGGTCGTGACCGGCGATCCGGCGGCGAGCGCCGCCTATCTCCGCGCCCATGTCCGGCCCGGCGACGGCGTGATCTGCTTTTCAGAGTTCTGCGCCCAGTTCGCGGACTGCGCCGTCCATGACCTCGGCCCCGCCGGGGACAAATCGGAGCAGGCGCGCCGCGTCTTCGACGCGCTGCGCGAATTTGACCACGAACCCGTCACGGCCATCTGGGCGCAGTGCCCGGACGCGGCAGGACTCGGCCTCGCGGTCAGCAACCGACTGAAAAAAGCCGCCGGGTTCCACGTCATCGAGGTATAGCCATGCACATCATCGGCATCACCGGCCCAACCGGCTGCGGGAAAACGACGCTGCTGCGCGTCATTGAGGCGCACGGCGGCTTCACCGTCGACTGTGACGCGCTTTATTACGAGATGCTCCGCGAGAACGCGCCGATGCGCGCCGCGCTGACGGAGGCGTTCGGCGACATCTTCCTGCCGGACGGCAGCCTCGACCGGCCGAAGCTCGGCAACCGGGTCTTTTCCGATCCCGACGCGCTGGCGCGGCTCAACGCCATCGTCTATCACCACATGGGTGAGAAAATGCGGGCGCTTCTGGTCGAACAGGCCGGGCAAAGCCGCCCCTATTTCGCCATCGACGCGATCAACCTGATCGAATCCGGCCTTGCCGGTCTCTGCGATACGACGGTCGCCGTCCTTGCGCCGAAGGCGCTGCGCCTCGCGCGCATCATGGCCCGCGACGACATCTCCGAGGACTATGCCCGCCGCCGCATTGAGGCCCAAAAGCCGGACGAATTTTACCGCGATTCCTGCGGCGCCGTGCTGGAAAACAGCGGCACGCCGGAAGCATTCCAACAAACCTGTGAACAATGGCTCCAAGCCATAAAATAAGGAGGACATTATGACCAAAGAAGAGCGTAACGCGCTGTTATACAAGCCCCAGAACGGACTCGACCGCATCAGCGCCGTCGAAGAAGCGGAAATGAACGACTACTGCGAGCAGTACAAGGCCTTCCTCGATGTCTCGAAGACCGAGCGCGAATGCGTCGTCTCCGCCATCCGCCTCGCCGAGGCGAAGGGCTTCAAGCCCTACACGCCGGGCATGGCCGTCGCCCCCGGCGACAAGCTCTACTACAACAACCGCGGCAAGGCCATCATGCTCATGATCATCGGCCAGAAGCCGCTCTCCGAGGGCGCGAACATCGGTGCGGCCCACACCGACTCGCCGCGGCTCGACCTCAAGCCCAATCCTCTCTATGAGGATGCTGAGCTGGCCTACCTCAAGACGCACCACTACGGCGGCATCCGCAAATACCAGTGGGTCACCGTCCCGCTCGAGCTGCACGGCCTCGTCGTCCGCCGCGACGGCAGCGAAGTCTACGTCAAGATCGGCGACGACCCCAAGGACCCCCAGCTCGTCATCAACGATCTGCTCCCGCACCTTGGCCGCGAACAGGGCAAAAAGCCCCTCAATGAGGCCATTCCGTCCGAGACGCTGAACATTCTCGTTGGCTCCCGTCCGCTCCGCGATGACGACGGCTCCGACCGCGTCAAGGTCGAAGTCCTGCGTCTGCTGAACGAGAAATACGGCATCACCGAGGAGGACTTCATCTCCGCCGAGCTGGAAGCTGTCCCCGCGGCGAACGCCCGCGACATCGGCTTTGATCGCAGCTTGATCGGTGCCTACGGCCACGACGACCGCGTCTGCGCTTTTGCAGAACTCGCCGCGCTCCTCGCGCTCGACAAGCCCGAAAAGACCGCCGTCTGCATCTTCGCCGACAAGGAAGAGATCGGCTCTGAAGGCGTCTCCGGTATGCAGGGCGACTATTTTGAATATGTCATGGCCTCCCTCTGCCACGCACAGGGCGTCGGCCTGCGTGAGTGCCTCGCCCATTCCTTCTGCCTCTCCGCCGACGTCACCGCGGCCTATGACCCGAACTTCTCCGAGGTCTATGAGCGCCGCAACTCCGCCTACGCCAACTACGGCATCGGCCTCTGCAAATACACCGGTTCCGGTGGCAAGGGCGGCGCGTCCGATGCCTCTGCCGAGGTCGTCGGCAAGATCCGCAAGCTCTTCAACGACGAGGGCGTGATCTGGCAGATGGCCGAGCTTGGCAAGACCGACGCGGGCGGCGGCGGAACCGTAGCCAAATACATGGCCAAGCGCAACATCGATACGCTTGACGCGGGCGTTCCGGTGCTCTCGATGCACGCGCCGTTTGAAACGGTCGCGAAGTTGGACTGCTACATGACCTATCGCGGCATGAAGGCCATTTTCGAGAAATTGTAAGAACTCAATGCGCCGGTTCTTTTCGGCTGATTCTGCGTTGCCGCTCCTAGACGTACACGCGGTACGCCGTCGTCGCGGGCGCCTTGACTCAGCCGAAAACTTCGCGGCGCTGACGAAACAGCTTTTCCGCCAATGCGGCGTTGCTGCGGGCTTGACGGAAAAATCATCGGCGCACAAGAACGGGCGGACGCCTTGATTCAGGAAAAATCTCGCGTCGCGTAAAGTTGAGACTGCACGCATCCTGATGGGAAAAATCATCGGCGCGCAGGCGGATGCGGTGCAGCGGCTGATTTTTCAGGCGGCAACCGGTTTCGCGTAAAATCGACGATCCCTCCGGCATACAATAGATGTCGGAGGGATTTTTTATGGACTGTTGTTTGGAAATACCGGGCTATTTCACGTCGCAGCGGCAGGCGGAACACCTCCGGCGGCTGCGGCGCGAATTTCCGTTCGTCTACATCCATGAGCTGACACGGACGGCTTATGGCCGCCCCATCCACGCGCTCCAGATCGGCAGCGGCGACCGCAAGATTCTGCTCACGGCGGGCCATCACGCCAATGAGACGATCACGTCTGAGGTGCTGTGGCGGTTTCTGTTTACATACTGCAAGGCGCTGCGCGCGGAGCGCACGGTCTGCGGTGCGGATGCACTTTCACTCTACCACGAGGCGATGGTCTACCTCGTCCCGCTGGTTAACCCGGACGGCGCAGATCTGGCTGCGGGCGCGATTGCGCCGGGCAGCGCGGAATATTGCGCGGCCGCGCAGATCGCGGCGGTTTTTCCGGACGTGCCGTTCCCGTCCGGGTGGAAGGCGAACCTCTCGGGCGTCGACCTGAATCTCAATTATCCCGCCCGCTGGGAAGAAGCCCGCAGCATCAAGGCCGCAAAGGGCTTCGGCCAGCCCGCGCCGCGGGACTACCCCGGCGGGCGTCCGCTCGACCAGCCGGAGACGGCGGCGCTTGCCGCCTATGCGGCCTGCATCCGCCCGGATCTGATGCTGGCACTGCACACGCAGGGCCGCGTGATCTATCCCGGGCCTGTGGAAACAGCGCCGGAGGGCAGCGAAGCGCTGGCAAAAGCACTCGCGGCGGCGTCCGGCTATGCGGTTGAGGACGTCCCGGCGGAGTCGGCCAACGCGGGCTTCAAGGACTGGTTTTTGCAGCGGTTCCACCGCTCGGCGTTCACCGTGGAATGTGGGCTTGGGGAAAATCCGCTGCCGCCGTCGGCGCTGGACGGTCTGTGCGCGGAGCTGTTTCCGCTGCTCGTCACCGCGATACAGTGGTAGAAGGATGGTTTGAGCAGACAGCCAGGGTCCGGCAGCTTTGCCGGACCCTGGATTGGTTTTAGCATATTTACAGCTCCTGCGTGCGGGCAAGGGCGCGGTTTTTATAGGCGGGGTCGCCGGTGACCTCGCGGAGGACGCGGATCTCCGGCGGGGTTTGCAGCGGCTGGCCGTCCTCGAGCGCGGCGCGCAGGATGGCGTGCTCCGCGCTGAAGGGGTAGACGTCGATCTCCATGCGCTGCTCCGCGTAGCGGAAGCGGTATTTCGTCTTGTGGACGGCGCGGAGGCTCGGGTCGCCCTCCATCAGGTACTGGACATATTCCTTGCCGGTGATGGGGCGTTCGGTCTCCCATTCACGCTCGGGTGTGATGTGTTTTTCGGTGTAGAAGTAGAGGTATTCCGCGCCGTTGCGCTGCTGCCGGACGCGGCGGACGATCTGCGGGCTGGTGGGCCGGAGATAGGTCTGCATCATGTCGACGCCCGCGGCGGCGTAGCGCGTCTCGAGCGCGTGGAGATCCGGCAGGTCGATGAGGTATTTGTGCCAGTGCAGCTCTGGCGCTTTTTCACCGAGACATTCGTAGACCGCGCGCAGGCCGCGCGTCATCTTGTCCTCGAAGTCGACGGCGTTGTCGATGATGTGCAGATTGGGGTGCGCGCTCCAGGCCCGGATGGTTTTGTCGTCCATCTCCCGCGCGCCTTCAACGGATTCGTAGCGCACGGCGTTGCCGAAGTTGTAGGCGAACTCCGCGCCCTTGGCGCAGGAGACAAGATGCAGCACGGCGTCGTAGCCCGCGAGGATTTCCTCCTCTGTCTTGCCAAAGGAGGCGAGGACGGCGCGGAACTCGTCGTCGGAGACGTAGGCTTTGTCGTCGAAGACGGCGCGGTCGTAGAGGATGAGGACGTTCTCCTCCGGCACCATCGCCGCCGCGCGCAGCGCGAGCTGCTCTTTGTGGAGCTGGTCGGCGATGACGAGATATTGGAACTCCAGCATCGAGACGCAGCCGCCGAACGGGCGGATGCCGAAGCCGGCCATCAGCTCGGTCGCCGTTTCGGGGATGGTGATGACGCGCCAGCCATCGTCCTGTTTGAATTCCTTCAGGATGCGGCTGGTGAGCGTCGTTTTGCCTGCGGCGGGGCCGCCGGTCAATACGATGCGCGTGATGCGTTTTGCCATAACATCAGTCCTTCGTTGTGATAAAATCAGTTTATCAGAAAAATTTGGGATTTGCAAGAGCCGCAAAATGCCCTCTCTTGGAGGAGAGGGCATTTTTGCGTGGATCATCAAACTTTTTCAAAATCCTCGGCGCCGTGCTTGCAGAGCGGGCAGATGAAGTCTGCGGGAAGCTCCTCGCCCTCGTAGACGTAGCCGCAGATCTTGCAGACCCATCCGTGCTGCTCCTTGAGCTTGGAGGGCTTCGGCTTGACATTGGCGAAATAGTAGGCGTAGGTCATGGACGGCACGTCGGAGAGCTGCCGCGCCTCGGTGACATCGGCAATGAAGAGCGTGTGCGTCTCAAACTCGATGGTCTGCGTGACCCTGGCCGAGATGAAAGCATTGGTGCAGTACGGCAGATAGTAGACACCGTTGGTCGCGCGGGCCATGCCCTGCACGCCGGCGAACTTGTCGACGTCGCGGCCGGACTGGAAGCCATAGTGCTGGAACATCGCAAACGGCGCGTCGTTCGAGAGGACGGAAACGTTGAACACGCCGGTCTTTTTGATCATATCGTGCGTATAATTCGCCTTGTTGACGGCGATGGAGATGCGCTTGGGGGTATCGGTCAGCTGCGTGACCGTGTTGATGATGCAGCCGTTGTCCTTTGCGCCGTCGCGGGCCGTCAGGACGAACAGGCCGTAGGACAGGGAGAACATCGCGTTCTGCTCGACCGGGGCGTCCGCGGTGTGTACCGGGGCCTCGTGCTTCGGCATGGAGTCCACGATAGCCTCGGCCAGCGCGTCCATCGACTCGAGCTGGGCTTCCTTGAGGCTGGACTTGATGGTGACCGTCTCGTCGAGGATCGTGCAGTTTTTCAGCTTCGAGAACTCTGCACGCATCAGCCCGCCCGCCGTCGGCGCCCAGGAGCCATTTTCGACGAGGGCGATGGTGCGGTTCTGGAGGTTGTGGTTGACGATGTCGTGGACGAGATTTTCCATGTTCACGAACATGCCCGCGTTGTACGTCGTGGAGAGGAAAACGAGATGGCTCGCGCGGAAGCATTCGGAGACGATCTCGCTCGCGTGCGTCGCGGAGACGTCGTAGACCTTGACGTTGCGGACGCCGAGGTCGGCCAGCTTCCCGGCCAGAATGTTCGCGGCAGTCTCGGTATTGCCGTAGACGGAGGCGTAGGCGATGACGACGGCGTCCTCCTCGGGCGTATAGGTCGCCCAGTGGACGTATTTGTCGATGAACCAGCCGATGTCCTTGCGCCAGACCGGGCCGTGCAGCGGACAGATCGTCTCGATCTCGATCGTCGCGGCCTTTTTCAGCAGCGCCTGCACCTGCGTGCCGTATTTGCCGACGATGTTGGTATAGTAACGCCGCGCGTCGTCGAGCCACTCGGTCTGGAAGTTGACTTCGTCGGCGTAGAGGTTGCCGCCCAGCGCACCGAACGTGCCGAAGGCGTCGGCGGCGAAGAGGGTCTTCGTCGTGGCATCATAGGTCACCATGACCTCGGGCCAGTGGACCATCGGGGCCATGACGAACGCGAAGGTGTGTTTGCCGGTGCAGAGCGTATCCATCTCGGCGACGAGGTGAACGCGGCTGTCGACGTCGAAGGAGAAGAAGTTCTTCATCATCTGCGCGGTCTTCTTATTGCAGACGAGCGTGACCTCTGGATAGCGGAGCACGACTGCCTCGATCGTGGCGGCGTGGTCCGGCTCCATGTGGTTGACAATGAGATAGTCCAGCTTGCGGCCGTTCAGCACGTGCGCCAGATTTTCAAAGAAGATGGGCGAGACGGAGTTGTCGACCGTGTCGAGCAGGACGGTCTTTTCGTCCAGAACGACGTAGGCATTGTAGCTCACGCCGCGCGGGATGGGATAGACGTTTTCGAACAACGCCAGCCGCCGGTCGTTGCCGCCGACCCAGTAGAGATCCTCGGTCATTTTTTTCACACAGTACATGGTAAAGCCCTCCTGAACATAGCTCTATTATCTTGATATTAATATAACATAGGACGGTAGATTTGTCCAGTAAAAAATAAAAATAATTCTTATTTTTATTTTTGACGATTTCAGGTTGCAAAGCAGGCGGGCAATGCCCGCCCCAAATCACCCCAAACTGTGACCCAGCGCAGCGGTCACAGTTTGGAA
>ERZ772880.3012-NODE-3012-length-12021-cov-6.068527_pt1 | contig 12021 bp, 9 predicted proteins | sample MGYA00580577_ERZ772880 | MGnify/ENA primary metagenome ERZ772880 (study PRJEB29015, sample SAMEA2737705) | human gut metagenome | biome: human gut; feature: human-associated habitat; material: faeces | place: China | collected 2012 ... | reverse complement strand
GCATCGGCGAAAAGACGGCGAAGGATCTGCTCGTGCGCTTCGGCACGGTGGCGGATATTTACCGCGATCTCGACACGCTGGACATCAAGCCCGGCGTGCGCAAAAAGCTCACGAAAGGGCGCGAGAGCGCGCAGCTGTCGTTCGACCTCGCCACCATCCGCACGGACGCGCCCATTGATTTCGCGCCCGAATCCGCCGTCTGGGATCGGGACTACCGCCCCGAGCTCTATGACTGGTTCCGGCGGCTGGGCTTTTTGAAGCTCTCGGAAAAGTGGGGGCTGCAGCCGGCTGACGGCGCGGCCGCGCCGGAAAATGCGCTGCCGCCCCTGCCGACCGTCGACGTGACGGACAGCGCCGCGCTGCACACGCTCGAGCAGGCGGTCACGGCGGCACCGTATGTCGCGGTGCTCGCGCCAGAAGGGCTCGACGCGCTCACGCTCTGCGACGGCAAGGCGTGCTATGCGCTCGCGTGGGCGCAGCTCGGCGATGATTACAATGCATTTCTGCGTCTGCTGTTTTCTGACCGCGTGCATAAAGCGGGCCACAACATCAAAGACCTCATGCGCGCGCTGCTCGCCGAGGGCCTGCCGACGGACGGGTTCGTGTTTGACACGGCGCTGGCGGCCTATCTGCTCGACGCCACGGCCGGGAACTATGATCTCCCGCGTCTCGCGCAGGCGTATCTCGGCGGGGAAGCGCCGGATGCGCAGACCGTCTGGGCGCTGCAGCCGGTGCTGCTGGAAAAGATGGACGCGCTCGGCATGCTGCCGCTCTATACGGACATCGAGCTGCCGCTGTGCCCGGTGCTGGCGCGCATGGAGCACACGGGCTTTCTCGTGGACCGCAAGGCGCTGTATGATTTCGGCGAGAGCCTCACGAGCGCCATCGAGCAACTGCAGCAGAGCATTTGGGCCTGCGCGGGCGAGCCGTTCAATATCCAGTCGCCGAAGCAGCTCGGCCACGTGCTGTTTGACCAGCTCATGCTCCCGGCCGGGAAAAAGACCAAGACCGGCTGGAGCACGAATGCCGCCGTGCTCGAAAAGCTGCGCGGCAAGCACCCGATCATTGACCAGATCCTCGACTACCGCATGCTCACGAAGCTCAAGTCCACCTATGCCGACGGGCTGCTCAAGGAGATCTCGGCCGACGGGCGCATCCACACGAACTTCCAGATGACCGTCACGGCGACAGGACGCCTGTCGTCCACCGAGCCGAACCTGCAGAACATCCCCGTGCGCCGCGAGCTCGGCGCGCAGATCCGCAACATGTTCGTGGCCTCGCCCGGCAAGGTGCTCGTCGACGCGGACTACAGTCAGATCGAGCTGCGCCTGCTGGCGCATATTGCCGATGATGAGACCATGATCGCGGCCTTCCGCAGCGGGGAGGACATCCACGCCGTCACGGCGTCGCAGGTGTTCGGCGTGCCGCTCGACGAGGTTACGCCGCTGCAGCGCTCACACGCCAAGGCCGTCAATTTTGGCATTGTCTACGGCATTTCGGCCTTCAGCCTCGCGCAGGATATCGGCGTGTTCCAGAGCGAGGCCAAGGCGTATATGGACAGCTATTTTGCCAAGTACCACGGCGTGCGCGACTATATGAAGCGCATTGTCGAGCAGGCGAAGGCCGACGGTTACGTCACGACGCTTTTCGGCCGCCGGCGCGACCTGCCGGAGCTGAGATCGTCGAATTTCAACCTCCGCAGCTTTGGCGAGCGCGTGGCGCTCAATATGCCCATTCAGGGCACGGCGGCGGATATCATCAAGGCTGCCATGGTGCGTGTGGACGCGCGTATGCGCGCCGAAGGACTGGAGGCAAAGCTCCTGCTGCAGGTGCACGACGAGCTCATCGTCGAGTGTCCGGCGGCGGAGGCCGAAACGGTCCGCGCCATCCTCATCGAGGAGATGGAGCACGTGGTCGATTACCGCGTGCCGCTGCTCGTGGACGCAAAGATCGGCGCGAGCTGGGCGGAGGCGCACTGATGGACTACACGATCTGCGACGCCGCGGCGGCGCACCTGCCGCAGCTCGCCGCGCTCGAGCGCGCGTGCTTTTCCGCGCCTTGGACGCGCGCGCAGCTGGCCGGCCAGCTGCCGGACGACCGGCACGTGTTTCTCATCGCGGCTGCGGGGGAGACGGTGCTCGGCTACGCAAACTTTCTGCACGTGCTCGATGAGGGCGACATCGGCAATGTCGCCGTTGCGCCGGAGCACCGGCGGCAGGGCATCGCGGACGCGCTGCTCGACGCGCTGTGCGCGCGGGCGGCGGCGCTCGATCTCGCATTCCTGACGCTGGAGGTGCGCGCATCCAATGCGCCCGCCATCGCGCTGTACCGCAAGCACGGGTTTCAGACCGTCGGTCAGCGCCGAAATTACTATCAGAAGCCGGACGAGGACGCGCTCCTCATGACCTGGTTCCGGAGAGAGGCAGAGACGATATGATTATTCTTGCGATTGAATCCTCCTGTGACGAGACGGCCGTCGCCGTTGTGCGCGACGGGCGCGAGGTGCTGACCGATCAGGTCTTTTCCCAGGCTGACCTGCACGCCATTTACGGCGGCGTCGTGCCCGAGATCGCCTCGCGCTCGCACGTGGAGGTCATCTCCCAGCTGGCCGACCGCGCGCTGGCAGTGACCGGTCTGACCCGCGGTGACATCGACGCCGTGGCCGTCACCTGCGCGCCGGGGCTCATCGGCGCGCTGCTCGTCGGCGTGAACTTTGCCAAGTCCGCCGCGCTCGCGCTCGGCGTGCCGCTCATCCCGGTGCACCATGTGCGCGGCCACATCGCGGCCAACTACATCGCCTACCCGGAGCTGAAGCCGCCGTTCGTGTGCCTGGCTATTTCGGGCGGCAACACGCTCATCTGCGACGTGCGCGACTATACCGACCTGCGCATCCTCGGCGCCACGCGCGACGATGCGGCCGGCGAGTGTTTTGACAAGACCGCGCGTGTGCTCGGCCTGCCATACCCCGGCGGCAAGCCCATCGACGACCTGTCCAAGACCGGCGACGACCGGAAGTACAAGCTCCCCATCGGCCACGTGGACGGCTGCCCGTATGACATGAGCTTCAGCGGTCTGAAAACGGCCGTCATCAACCTTGCCCACACGGCGGAGCAGAAGGGCGAGCCGCTCGATAAGCCCTCGCTCGCCGCGTCGTTCTGCCGCGCCATGAGCGAGAGCCTCGTGCCGCGCACGATGGCGGCGGTCCGCGAGCTCGGCTATGACAAGCTCGCCGTGGCGGGCGGCGTCGCGGCCAATTCCCGCATCCGCGGAGATTTTCAGGCCGCGTGTGACGCGGCCGGCATCCGCCTGTTCGTCCCGCCGCTGAAGCTCTGCGGCGACAATGCCGCCATGATCGGCTGCCAGGCGTATTATGAGTATCTGCGCGGCGCGCGCGCCGGCAGCGAACTCAACGCCTGGGCCAATATGGAGATCTCCGAGGTGCCGTTTTATGGGCGTGCATGACGGCCACCGCGCCCGTATGAAGGCGCGCTTCGTGCGCAATGGGCTCGATAATTTCGATGACCACAGCGTGCTCGAGCTGCTGCTGTTTTACGCCGTGCCGCGGCGCGATGTCAACGAGCTCGCGCACGCGCTGCTGGATCATTTCGGCACGCTCGACGCGGTCTTTGAGGCAAGCTGCGAGGACATGATGCGCGTGCCCGGCGTGGGGGAGAACGTGGCCACGCTCCTCACGCTCATCCCGCAGGTCGGTCGCCGGTACCAGATGGCCAAGCGCCGCCAGCAGACGATCCTGCGCTCGAGCGAGGACGCCGGGAACTATCTCGTGCCGCTGTACCTGTATGAGCGTACGGAGGTCGTCTACCTCCTGTGTCTGGACGCCAAGTGCGGCCTCATCAGCTGTAAGGAGGTCGGCCGCGGCGTGGTCAATGCCGCAGAAGTGTCCGTGCGCGCCATCGTCGAGACGGCCCTGTCGCAGAAGGCGGTGTCCGTCATCCTCAGCCACAACCATGTGGACGCTTATGCGCTGCCGTCGCGCGAGGATGAGCTCACGACGCGCCGCATCCGGGACGCACTTTTGCTCGTAGGAATCACGCTCGCGGATCATATCATCGTCTGCGGCGAGGATTATGTGTCGTTTGCCGACAGCGGCCTGCTCTGAATCATCACCAGCGGCACAAATCCTGCATTTTGCCTGTCAAGCTTTTTTTCAAATCTCTCGCGGCTGCGAGAGATTTGTGTTATGGTAACAAAATCGGTCTTTTCGAAATCCACAAAGTCCGTTTCCAACGTTTCCTTATTTATGCAGAATCGGAGCAAACACTTGAAATAGAAAAGAAAATCCGGTGTTGAAAAGTCGGTTGAAAATGTTGATAACTCACAGCAAACAGGAAGTCGGCAAAAAGTTATGTAAACATATTGTCACGGAAATGTAAGAACTTTGATCTTCTCCGCGGGCGGGAAAGCCTGAAACAGCGCGTGTTTTTCGGGGGGGTGTAACAGTGCAAATTCTGCACAACTGACAGGAAGCGAAAAAAATCGACAACTTGTGCAGAAATGCGACATTTTTTCATGCATGAAAACAAATAGTAATCGTCGAACTTTTTTGTTGACATCCATTGAGACATGTGATAGAATGTGCAAGCTGTAAGAAATGTGCTAGTGTAGCTCAGTCGGTAGAGCAGCTGATTCGTAATCAGCAGGTCGTGTGTTCGAGTCACATCACTAGCTCCAGAAACGCCCTGTGGTCTTTGGCCGCAGGGCATTTTTGTACTCTGCCGCTTGACGCGGCGGCAGGGGCACGGTATAATAAAGTATACATAGAGCCGTTTGGAACGGCGCTTTTATTTTCCTACTAAATTAGATACATCTAACTAAAAACGGGAGGTGCGGCGCAATGGCCACAGCAAAACAAAACGAAACTTTCGCGGACACACTGGCGACGGTGCTGCATCAGGATGCCGAGCACACGGTCTATCGTCTCGGCGGCGCCGATGGGGAAGTGGTGCAGACGGTCTACCCGGTTTTCCCGGGCATTGAGATCGTGTATCACGACGTGCACGCCACGGCCTGCGCCATGCAGCGCACACGCGCGCCCGGCTGTCTGGAGATCCACCACTGCCGCGAGGGGCGCATCGCCTACCCGTATGGCGACGCGTGCTTTTTCCTTTCGCCGGGCGATCTGGCGATCGTGCAGCGCTCGGCGGCAGCGGCCCCGGCGCGCTTCCCAACCGGGCACTACCACGGCATCACGGTGTCGATCGACCCGGCACGCGCACCGGACTGCCTGTCGTGCTTTCTCGAGGATGTTGAGGTGCGGCCGAGCGCACTCATCGAAAAATTCTGCGCGGACTCAGCCTGCTTTGTCACGCGCTCGTCACAGGGCGTGGCGCACATTTTTGCCGAGCTCTACTCCGTGCCGGAGGCCATCCGCAAGGGCTATTTCAAAGTCAAGATCCTGGAGCTGCTGCTGTTTTTGAGCGCGTTCCCCGTGCAGGCGGCCCAGCCGCAGCACAGTTACCCCCAGTCGCAGGTGCAGCTCGCCGAGCAGATCGGCGCATATCTGCTCGAGAACACGGAGCGGCGGCTGACGGTCGCGGAGCTCTCGCAGCGCTTCGGCGCCTCGGCCACGCTCATCAACAGCAGCTTTCGCGGCGTGTACGGCATGTCGCCGGCGGCGTTTCTGCGCGCGCAGAAAATGCATGGCGCTGCCCGGCTCCTGCGGCAGACCGACCGCACGGTGCTGGATATTGCCGGCCAGTTTGGGTATGATAACGGCAGCAAGTTCGCCAAAGCGTTCCGGGATGTCATCGGCGTCTCGCCCAACGCCTACCGCAGCGGCATCGACTGCGACAGCTGCGCGCCGGAGGCGCCGGCGGTCTGACGGTGGGGCGGACGACATTTTTCATTTTGGAGCCATGTTCCGATGATTTGGAGCGGATGCCGGGTGTATCATGCAGTATCATAGCATCAGAAAGCAACGAAACGCGCAGCTTTTCACACATGAGTTAGGCAACTTTAACTATCAATCGCGCAGCATTGCTCACTGCGCGAAAACCGGTAAACAACCACAGATAAGGAGGCAAGCCATGTCGGAGGAAAACGTCGTACGGCTCTGCGCGCCGACACTGGCCGGGATCAAGACCGGCAGCCTGTTCCCCTGTCCGTATGAAAACCGGGAGACTTTGCTCATGGAGATCCGCCAGTATAACCAGGTGCTGGTTCCCAAAGGACTCTGCCTCCTCCCGCTGCGATTCACGGACAAGAGCGCGCTGCTGTATCTGTACCGCCCACGCGATCTGGAGCGGGATCTGCAGGACCAGTTGGCAGCAGAGATCCTGCGGCACGCAGGCTATGTCTGCGGCAGCAGCGAGCAGTGCCTGATGAAGCTCATCGAGCGGCTGCGCGCGTACGACGAATTCCCCCACGAGATCGGCCTGTTTCTGAGCTATCCGCCGGAAGACGTCAAAGGATTCATCGAGCACCACGCGGCTGATTTCAAGTACGCCGGCCTCTGGAAGGTGTACGGCGACGAGCAGCGGGCGCGCGACCTCTTTGCAAAATACCAGCGGTGCACGGAGATTTATTGCCAACGTCTGCACGCTGGCTCGAGCATTGCGCAGCTCGCCGTGAACGTGCAGCAGCGAAATACAGCACAAAATGAAAGGATGTTACCATCATGAAAAAAGCAGCAGTCATCTATTGGAGCGGCACCGGCAACACCGAGGCCATGGCCAACGCCGTGCTCGAGGGCATGAAAAGTGCCGGCGCGGACGCGGTGCTTCTGACCGCCTCCGATGTGGATGGTTCCGCCGTCGGCGGATATGACGCCGTGGCGCTCGGCTGCCCGGCCATGGGCTCTGAAGTTCTGGAGGACATGGAGTTCGAGCCGATGTTCGACGGCTGCAAGTCCAGCCTGAAAGGCAAACGTGTCGCCCTGTTCGGCTCTTACGGTTGGGGCGGCGGCGAGTGGATGCACAACTGGGAGCGCGACTGCCGCAGCTCCGGTATCCAGCTCGCGTGCGACAGCGTGATCTGCAACGAAGCGCCCGATGACGCGGCCCTCGCGGCCTGCCAGGCGCTCGGCAAGGCGCTCGTCGGTTAATTTCTTCCGATCGTACCCGGAATCTCTCCGGTTACCGATACCAACAACAGACGCATCAAGCCAAATCACCTCACCTCTCTTCTCTTCCCCCATTCCCTGCAGCGGTGTGACACCACGCACTTTGCCTGTGCGTGACCGCTGTCCCCAACAAAGAATCGTCCGCCGGATTCCCCTTCCGGGCGGACGATTTTTTTCTGCCCACGCTTGACAACGCGGCGCATATCTGTCTATCATAATTCGGAGTGCAAATCCGGGAGGGACGTCCATGCGCATACATGAATTCGGAACCGAACACAAAAAGACTGTCCTGCTGCTGCACAGCGCCTGCCTGAGCTGGCGGATGTTCCAGCCGGCGGCAGAGCGGCTGCAGACGCAGTACCATCTCATCATACCGGCGCTGCCGGCGCATGACCCGGACGAAAAGACGCCCTACACGAGCGTGGAGGCCATCGCGGCCGAACTGGGCGACTGGCTGGCGCAGCGGGGCATCAGCGCGCTCTGGGGGCTGTACGGCGTGTCCATGGGCGGTGCGGTCGCGCTGCGGCTGCTGGCGGACGGGAAGGTGGCGGTGCGCACGTGTGTGCTCGACGCGGCCATCACACCGTACCGCGCGCCGTGGTGGCTGACGCGGGGCTTTTCCCTGCGCAACTATCTCGTCATCCGGTTTGCGCAGCGGCACCTGGCTCTGATCCGCCGGGCGTTTCCGGCGCAGCGCTTCGGTCAGGCGGCGGTGGAGGATGTCTGCATGATCTTGGGGCGGATGGATCGGCGCGATGTCTGGCGCGTGTTTGACTCCTGTTTCCACTATCCGCTGCCGAAGCGCCTGCAAACGGCGGCGCGTGTGTCGTACTGGTATGGGAGCAAGGAATATTTCCAGCGTGCACTGGACATCCGCCATGTGCGCCGCCTGCTGCCGGAGACGGCGTTCGTCGCGTTTCCGGACTGCGCGCACGCGGAGTTTGTCGCCGGGCAGCCGGAGGCTTTTGCCGCGCGGCTGGCCGAGACGCTCGAGCTGGACGGAAGCGATATCTAAAGAATCAGCGCCCTGTACAGGAACGTTTTCCCGCACAGGGCGCTGTTTTCGCTTTTCATTGTGCCGTGACGGCAGCGGCAATCTGCTCTGCGCCGTTGCGCGGCAGCCAGGCGGCCTGCGCGGCCAGCATACGTTCGGCACATGCCGGGTCATAGATGAGCCTGTCGGCAAAGCGCGCCGCCTCGTCCACGCTGCGCGCGAAAAACGACAGGCCGTGGCGCGCGAAGAACGCGGCGTTTTCCGTCTCCACACCGGGGATGGCCATCGTGTGCACGAGCGGCACGCCCAGCATGGCGGCCTCGGAGCTGGAGATGCCGCCGGCCTTGCTCAGCAGCACGTCGGCCGCGTGCATATAGGCCGGCACCTGATCCGTGAACGGCACGGTCAGCACGCCCTGCCCATGATAAGCGTCCTCGAGCGCCTGCCGCAGCGCCTCGTTCCGGCCGGGTAGCACGCACAGCAGCGCGTTTTCATCCGGCACGCGGCGGATCGCGTCGCACAGCGACACGGCGTCGCCGCAGCCGATGCCGCCGGTCATGATGAGGTAGATCTTTTTGTCTGCCGGCAGTCCCAGCGCGGCGCGCGCGGCGGCCTTGTCCATCGGCGCGAGAAAGCGCGCCGCCACCGGCATGCCGGTCACGATGAGCTTTTCGGCCGGCATCCCGGCCTGAATGCACAGCTCCCGCACCTCGCTGTGCGGCAGAAAGTAAGCGTCGAGGTCGGTCTCGGCGAGAAACGGGATGCACGTATAATCCGAGAGGATGCCGCAGCATTTCACCTCGCAGCGCTCCCACCGGCGCAGGAACGTGAGCGTTTCCATCGGGAACAGGTGCGAGCAGACAACGGCGTCGTAGCCGTTGTCGCGGATGAAGGCGTTGAGCTGCCGCGCGTGGCGGATGTTGGCCATGTAGACCGGCGAGGTGACGCCGGTCGCGCTGTACATCGCGCCTGCGTGGTACATCATGCCGAACACGTCCGGCGCCTTGGTCGAGATGCGGTTGAGGATTTTGTCAAAGCTCAGCGGCCCGGGGGCGCCGAACATGTGCAGCATATCGAGGAAGGATGTCTCGTGTCCGCGCGCGTCGAGCGCCTCCTTGACGGCGAGCGCGCAGTGGTTGTGCCCCTCGCCGGTGCTGCAGCTCAAAAGCAGGATTTTCATACCGTTGCCTCCTGTGTGTTTCGTAGCGTGCTCGCCGTCAGCGGCCGGCGCAGCCGAGGTTACTTGCGGAAATGCCCAGAACAGAGGCGGCGAGGCATTTGCCGCTCGCGGTTTTCATGACCGTGTCCATGAAGTGCATGACGCTCTGCTTGCTGTATCCGTTTTCGGATGCGTTTGCGATGTAGTCGGCTTCGATGAGGATCTGGTAGTCCGGGCCGTGAATGTTCCGCAGCGTGTGGTGATGGCCCACAAGGTAGGCCACGCGCGCGATCTGCGCCTCCGTCATGCCGGTGTCGGCCAGAAAGCTGCGCACCAGCACAGCGCCTTCCTGCTCCTGATATTTTCCGTTGGTGTTGCCGTATTTCTCGCGGCAGAGCGGGCAGGCAATGTCGTGCGTGATGGCGGCGACCTCCAGAAGATACTGCGTCTCCGCGTCCAGCCCCTCCAATTCGCCGATCGTGCGGGCGTAGGCCCAGACGCGCAGGAGGTGGTCAATGTCGTGGATATTGCCATTGGATGCGGCAATCATTTTGCTGAGAATTTGTGCGATGGTCATGGGATGCCTCCGTTGGATGTCAGTTAAAATGCCCGTCGTTGGCGGCGAAGAGCCGTGCGCACTGGGCGCGCAGCGCCGCGTGCTCGGGCGCGGAGAGCGTCGGGTCGGCGGCGAGCACCGTGCGGGCCGCGTCGCGCGCGTCGTTGACGGCGGTCATGTTCGTGCCGAGGTCGGCAATGTGCAGCGCCGGCAGACCGTGCTGCCGGTTGCCGAAGAAGTCGCCCGGGCCGCGCTGGCGCAGGTCGGCCTCCGCGATCTGAAAGCCGTCGGCCGTGTCGCACAGCACCTTCAGGCGCGCGCGCGCTTCGTCCGTGTGCGCGTCCGACACGAGCACGCAGTATGACTGAAACGGCCCACGCCCGATGCGCCCGCGCAGCTGGTGCAGCTGCGAGAGGCCGAAGCGCTCGGCGTTTTCGATGATCATGAGCGCCGCGTTCGGCACGTCCACGCCGACCTCAATGACCGTCGTCGAGACGAGAATGTCCGTCTCTCCGGCGGCGAAGGCGGCCATGCAGGCGTCCTTGTCTTTGGCCTTCATGCGGCCGTGGATGCAGGCCACGCGGTGCTGCGGAAACGTCCGCTGCAGCACCTGCGCGTGCTCTTCGGCGGACTTGAGATCGGACGGAACGTCGTCTGTCTCCTCCACCTTCGGGCAGACGACGAACACCTGCCGCCCCTCGCCGATGAGCTTGTCGATGAAGGCGTTGAGCCGCGCGCGGTAGCGCTCGTCCACGCACACGGTCTGCACCGGCTGGCGGCCGGGCGGCAGCTCGTCGATGATCGACACGTCCAGATCGCCGTACACCAGCAGTGCCAGTGTGCGCGGGATGGGCGTCGCGCTCATGACGAGCGTGTGCGGCTGCTCGCCCTTGCGCACAAGCGCGGCGCGCTGCTCGACGCCGAAGCGGTGCTGCTCGTCCGTGATGACGAGACCGAGACGGAAAAACGTCACCGAGTCGCTGATGAGCGCGTGCGTGCCGACGACCACGTCGAGCAGACCGCCGGCGAGCGCTTGCTTTACTTCGCGCTTTTGCCGCGCGGTCATTGCGCCCGTCAGGCGTCCGACGCGGATCCCGAACGGCTCAAGCAGTGTGCGCAGCGTGTGCTCGTGCTGCTCGGTGAGGATCTCCGTCGGCGCCATGAAGGCGCTCTGGCAGTCGTTTTCGTGCGCAAACCAGATGCACGCCGCGGCAACGAGCGTCTTGCCGGAGCCGACATCGCCCTGCACAAGGCGGCTCATGGGGCGGCCTGTGCGCACGTCGGCGCAGATGTCGTCCACGGCACGCTGCTGTGCGCCCGTCAGGCGGAAGGGGAGGGCGGCAAAAAACGGCGTAAGCTCCGTCTGCCATGCCGGGCAGGAGTGAGCCGTGCGGCGGCTGCGCACGATGGCAAGCGCAGCGGAAAAGAGAAAGAATTCCTCAAAAACGAGCCTGCGCTGCGCGCGTGCCAGCGCTCCGGCCGAGCTGGGGCAGTGGATCTCGCGGCAGGCCTCCGCCGCGCCGCACAGACTGTAGCGGCGCAGCAGCTCCGGCGGCAGCGTCTCGGGCAGGAGCCCGGCGCAGCGGGAGACGGCCTGCGCCTGCGCGCGCAGCACCATGGAATTCGTCAGCCCGGCCGTCAGGGGATAGACGGGCAGGATGCGCCGTGTGACGCGGGCCGGGCCGTCGCAGAGCTCAAACAGCGGGTTCGTCATGCCGTAGGCGGCAAAATCGCCGGTCAGCACGCCGTAAAAGCAGTAGCGCTCGCCGACGCGCAGCGCTCCGGCGGAGTGCGCGGCATTGAAAAACGTCAGGTTCAGGCGGCCCGTGTCGTCGGCCACGGTGAATTTCGTGACCTCGAGCATGCGGCTGCCGGGCTTGGGAATGCGGTTCGTGCGCGGCGTGGTAACAACGGCCGCCTCAAAGCAGGCAGGCGTGCCGGCCTCGAGCGAGGCGATGGAAACAAGGCGCGTCCGGTCCTCATAGGTGCGCGGATACAGCCGCAGCAGCTCACCGACAGTGCGGACGTTCAGCCGGGCGAACAGCGCAGCGCGCTGTGGGCCGATGCCGGGCAGGGACGTGAGCGGGGCGTCGAGGGTAACGGGCTTTTCCATAACCGGACCTCCTGAAGTAGAGTTGAGAGTGGAGAATGGAAAGTGGAGAGCACAGGGCCACCAGTGTTGTCATTGCGAGTTCGTATGGGCCATCGCTGAAACGGTATGCACCAATTGC
>ERZ772880.3010-NODE-3010-length-12027-cov-17.960575_pt1 | contig 12027 bp, 7 predicted proteins | sample MGYA00580577_ERZ772880 | MGnify/ENA primary metagenome ERZ772880 (study PRJEB29015, sample SAMEA2737705) | human gut metagenome | biome: human gut; feature: human-associated habitat; material: faeces | place: China | collected 2012 ... | reverse complement strand
TTATGGCAATGCGCGATAAAATTGAGCACGCGATCCAGAATCAGCCGTGCACCGTCAAAGACCTCAAATCCAAATTCGGCGGGGACCGCGGCTCGGACCGCAAGGTGATGGAGGCTGTGGATCAGCTGGTGCACGAGGCGGTCATCTGCCAGCGTCAGGGCGTGTTCTTTACGGTGCGCTCCGGCCGTGCAGACAAGGCTCTGCTGTGCAAGGTGGTAAAACTGGGCAAGAATTTTGCCTTTGTCATGCTGGAGGACGGCACCAGCGATATCTTTATCCCGGGCCGTTTTACCCGCGGTGCCATGCCCGGCGACATGGTGCTTGTGGAAAAGTTTGAGCACCCCCGTGTGGAGGGCAGCGATGAAGGCGAGATCCTGGCCATTCTGGAAGAAAAGAACGATCTGGTGGGCACTGCCCGCCGCATTGATGGCCGCCTGAAGTTCGTGCCGGACGACTGCCCGGCCATCTCCATGCAGATGATGCGTGACTGCGAAGGCGGTGCAAAGGACGGCGACAAGGTGGCCGTGGAGATCCTGCAGCGCGGCAATCGGCAGGAAGATCACCGCGTGGGCGTTGCCATGCGGTTTGGCAGCTCGGACGAAGCAAAGCGCTGCGCAAAGGCTCTGCTCTATGCGCAGGATATCCGCAGCCGCTTCCCGGATAAGGTTCGTGAGGAAGCCAAGAAGCTGGAGAACGCTGAGGTCTCTGAAAAGGACACCGAGGGCCGCATGGATCTGCGTGCCCTGCCCATCTTCACCATTGACAGTGCTGAGACCAAGGACATCGATGATGCCATCAGCCTGACCAAGACCCCGGAGGGCGGTTTTGAGCTGGGTGTCCACATTGCAGATGTTTCCAACTATGTCAAGCCCGGCAGCGAACTGGACAACGAAGCGTTTAACCGCGCAACCAGTGTCTACTATGCCGATCAGGTGGTGCCCATGCTGCCCAAGCAGCTTTCCAACGGCATCTGCAGCCTGAATGAGGGCGTGCTGCGTCTGGCCTTCTCCTGCCTGATGCATCTGGATAAGGATGGCAACCTGATCGATTACCGCTTTGTCAAGTCGGTCATCCGCAGCCGCGTCAAGGGCGTTTACTCCGAGATCAATGCCTTGCTGGCCGGCAGTGCTGACGACGAGCTGAAGGGCAAGTACCATGAAGTGCTCAGCCAGCTGCCCGCCATGAAGGAGCTGTACGGCCACCGTGCCCGCCTGCGCAAGGAGCGCGGCTGCATGGATATCGAGAGCGGCGAGGTGAAGCTGATCCTCGACGAGGACGGCCACTGCATCGATGTGAAAAAGCGCACCTCCGGCGAGAGCGAAGCTATGATCGAAGAGTTCATGCTGCTGGCCAACCAGTGCGCTGCCCACTTTGCCCGCGTGAAGCAAATCCCCTTCGTGTACCGTGTGCACGAGGAACCCAATGCTGAAAAGCTGGAGCGTCTGCACACTCTGCTGCAGGCCTGCGGCATCAACGATCACTTTGCCAAGGATGTGCCCACCCCCAAGGAGCTGAGCGCCATTCTGGAAGGTGTGCGCGGCGGCCCGTATGAGCAGATCATCAATACCGGTATGCTGCGCTGCATGTCCAAGGCTGTGTATGAGGAAAAGCCCAAGGGCCACTACGGTCTGGTGCTGAAGGACTACGCTCACTTCACCAGTCCCATCCGCCGCTACCCGGATCTGGCCATCCATCGCATCATGACCGCCCAGCTCAAGGGCATGGATAAGGATACCATGGTGCTGCGCTACAGCGACTTTGCCGAGAAGGCAAGCAAGCAGTCCAGTGAGCGCGAGATCATTGCAATGCAGATCGAGCGCAAGGCTGAGGACTGCTACAAGGCCGAGTATGCCCGCCGCCATCTGGGCGAGTGCTACGAGGGCCGCATTTCCGGCGTGACCCAGCGCGGCCTGTTCATTGAGCTGGACAACGGCGTGGAGGGCTTTGTGCCTGCTTCCAGCCTGACCCCCTCCGGTACCATGCTCACCGAGGGCATCCGCCTGTCCGACCCCGTCTCCGGCAAGAACTGGAGTCTGGGCGACACCATGATGATCACCATTGTGCGTGCGGATGTGAACCTGGGCAAGATCGACTTTGAGGTTGCTCCGGCAAGCGCAAAGTAAGCAAAAAGATCAGAACACCTGTACGGCGTTTTCCTGCATAGGAAGAGACTGTACAGGTGTTTTTTGTCCGCGGACAAGAAGCGATGGAAAAGGGGAGAACGACATGCTGAAAAACGAAACACTGCGCAGAGATGCAGATGCCATCATCCGTGCCAGCCTGAACGCTGTTCTGCCGGACGAAGCGGTGCGCCGCGCGCTGAAAAATTTCCGGCCGCAGGGCGGCAGGGTGCTGCTGGTGGCTGCCGGTAAGGCAGCATGGCAGATGGCCCATGCGGCGGTGAAATTTCTTGGCCGGGTGGATGGCGGCGTGGTCGTGACCAAATACGGCCACGTGAAGGGCACGATCCCCGGCGTGGACTGCTGCGAAGCCGGGCATCCCGTGCCGGATGAGAATGGCTTTGCCGCCACCCGGAAAGCGCTGGAACTGGTGCAGGGCTTAACGGCAGAGGATACGGTGCTGTTTCTGCTGTCCGGCGGCGGCAGTGCACTGTTTGAGAAGCCGCTGATCCCCGGCGCAGAGCTGCAGCAGATCACGGGCCAGCTGCTTGCCAGCGGTGCCGATATCGTGGAGATGAACACCATTCGCAAGCGCCTGTCCGGGGTCAAGGGCGGGCGGTTTGCACAGAGCTGTGCGCCCGCGCGGGTGTTCAGCATCGTGCTCAGTGATATTCTGGGCGACCCGCTGGATATGATCGCCAGCGGTCCGGCGGTGCCGGATACCTCCACCTGTGCACAGGCCCTTGCCATTGCGGAAAAATATCACCTGCAGCTTTCGGCACAGGCCAAGGCTCTGCTGGCACGGGAGACTCCAAAGGTGCTGGACCGTGTTGCCACGCAGATCACCGGCAGCGTGCGGGAGCTGTGCAGCGCAGCAGCCAACGCCTGCCGGGAGCTGGGCTATGAGCCGGTGATCTTGACCGACAGGCTCTGCTGTGAAGCGCGGGAGGCTGGCAGCTTCCTTGGTTCCATAGCCCGCACCCACGCGGGGCAGGGCAAAAAGCTGGCCTTTCTTGCAGGCGGTGAGACGGTCGTCCATCTGACCGGAACAGGTCTGGGCGGGCGCAATCAGGAGCTGGCCCTTGCTGCAGCACCAATGATCGCCGGGCTGGATGCAGCGGTCTTTTCGGTGGGCAGCGATGGCACCGACGGCCCAACCGATGCTGCGGGCGGCTATGTGGACGGCAGCACGGCCGCGGCACTGGCGCAGAACCAGCTGAACGTGTACGATGTGCTGCAGAACAACGATGCCTACCATGCCCTCAAGGCGGTGGATGGGCTCATCATCACCGGCGCGACCGGCACGAATGTCAACGATGTGGCCGTGGTGCTGATCGGAAATCAAGGATAGAACGAAGCCACCGGGAGTTCTCTGCAAAAAGCGGAAGCGGAACGGATGGAGCTGCAGCGCCGCAAGGAACTTACGGAACAGATGTTCCACGGGATGGCCCGCATCGTGGACCGGTTTGTGGTGTGTGATCTGGAAAATGACCACTATGAATAATGCCTTGCAGGATCATGGATTATATGGGTAAAAAATAAGGTGCTGTCCGCACAGACAGCACCTTATTTTTATGGTTTACATGTGCAGCAGGCTGCGCTGCTCGCTGGCGCGGAACTTGAGTGCCGCAGCAATGAATGCCTTGAACAGCGGGTGAGCACGGTTCGGACGGCTCTTGAACTCCGGGTGGAACTGTGCGCCCAAATGGAAGTCACGGCCGGGCAGCTCTACAGTCTCTACCAGACGACCGTCGGGGCTGGTGCCGGAAATAACAAGACCGGCGTCCTGCATCTCCTGACGGAACTCGTTGTTGAACTCGTAGCGGTGGCGGTGGCGCTCCCAGATCTCAGCCTCGCCGTAGCACTCGGCCATCTTGGTGCCGGGCATCACCTTGCAGGGGTATTTACCCAGACGCATGGTGCCGCCCTTGGGAATGTTGCCCTGCTGGTCGGCCATCAGGGCGATCACATTATGCTTGCCATCCGGGGTGAATTCGCTGGAATTTGCATCCTTGTAGCCCAAAACGCCCCGGGCAAACTCCATCACCATGATCTGCATGCCAAGGCAGATGCCAAAGTAGGGAACATGGTTCTCGCGGGCATACTGTGCAGCCTGGATCATGCCCTCAATGCCGCGGTCGCCAAAGCCGCCGGGTACGATGATGCCGTCCACATCTGCAAAGGCTTCCTTGCAGGCGGCCTGGTCGGTCAGGTCCTCGCTCTCCACCCAGCGGATCTCCACCTGACTGTCGTTCTCAAAGCCGGCGTGGTACAGGCTCTCCATCACGGAGAGGTAAGCGTCGTGCAGCTTGACGTATTTGCCCACCAGTGCAATGCTGCAGGTCTTGCTGCGGGTGGCAATGCGGCTGACCACCTGCTTCCACTCGGTCAGGTCGGCAGCGGGCACATCCAGCTTGAGCTTCTGCACCACTACCTCGTCCAGACCACCGGTGTGCAGCATCAGCGGGCACTGGTACAGGCTGGGCATGGTCAGGTTCTCGATCACGCACTCCGGCTTCACATTGCAGAAAGTGCTGATCTTGCGGCGGATGTCGCCGCCCACACTGCCGTCTGCGCGCAGGATGATGATGTCCGGGTTCACGCCCATGCCCTGCAGCTCTTTCACAGAGTGCTGTGCAGGCTTGGATTTGTACTCGTCCGAGCCGGAAATGTAAGGCACCAGCACCACATGGATGTAGCAGCAGTTGTCGCGGCCCTGCTCCAGACCCACCTGACGGATGGCCTCGAGGAAGGGCTGGCTTTCAATATCACCGGTCGTGCCGCCGATCTCGGTAATGACCACGTCAGCCTCGGTGGAAGAGGCCAGATTGTAGATGTAGCTCTTGATCTCGTTGGTGATGTGGGGAATGATCTGCACGGTCTGGCCCAGATATGCACCCTGACGTTCCTTGTTCAGTACGTTCCAGTACACCTTGCCGGTGGTCAGGTTGGAGTATTTGTTCAGGTTCTCGTCGATGAAGCGCTCGTAGTGGCCCAGATCCAGATCGGTCTCAGTGCCATCGTCGGTCACGAACACCTCACCGTGCTGCAGCGGGCTCATGGTGCCGGGATCCACATTCACATAGGGGTCCAGCTTCTGGCTGGCCACCTTCAGACCGCGGCACTTGAGCAGACGGCCCAGCGATGCGGCTGTGATGCCCTTGCCAAGGCCGGAGACGACACCGCCGGTGACAAAGATGAATTTGGTTTGTTTCTCTGCCATAGAATTTCCTCCTCTATTTTTGCTTTTCTGAATTTTTTCCCTTATAAACCTTTGTGAATTCTTTCAGGTGAACGGTCTTGCTTTCTACCTCTCCCAAAATGAGCCGGTGAAAGCAAGGATACTTTTCCCAATCCAATATTATACACCCATGTCCTCATAATTTTCAAGGACTTCCTGTGCAATTTCTGTGCGGTCACGACGGGTATCCATGGCCTGTTTTTCTATGTAGCGGTGTGCCTCGGCTTCGGTCATATGCTCGTGCTCCACAAGGCAGCATTTTGCCCGGCTGATCAGCCGCACCTGTGCGATCTTTTCCTGTAAGCGGGCGTTCTCCTGCCGTGCACGCAGCAGGCGGTGGTTGCCCGCCGCCGCCATGTGCATGGCCTGCACAAAAAAGGCGGTGCTGAAGGGCTTTGACAGCAGCAATACCCCCTGCTCGCTCAAAGGCCCCAAAAGCTGCTCAGCCTGTGCGGCCTTGACCAGAAACACGACACCGGCATCTGTCTTTTCCACAGCATTGATGCACACCTCATGCCCGAATTCATCGGGCAGGGGAGAGTTGACCACGATCAGCTCAAAATCCGATTCCGTCATGCGCCGCCGGGCTTCGGCCCCGCTGGGAATGATCACCGGGCGGCTGTAGCCCATTTCGGTCAGCCGTGCAGCGATATACTCGTTGGAGCTTGCACCGGCACTTACGATCAGTGCACGTCCCATTTCCTTCGCTCCTTTCTCCTACACACTCTCTTTTGCAGGGGTCAGATGGCATTGAAGTAATGGGTACGCTCGTACTCAACAGGGTCGGACGCGTGTTTCAGTGCTTCGCAGCGCTTCAGTTCTTCCGTAAAGTAGCGGCTGGCAAGCTGCTCGGGCAGCACTCTGCGCAAAAATTCGCTCTCCTCCGCAGCCTGCACGGCCTCTTCCAGACTGGCGGGCAGAGTCTCAAGGCTGAGGCCCTCAGCCATAGAGGGATCGAACAGATTCTTGTTCACGGGGGCAGAGAGCACCATGCGGTTCTCGATGCCGTCCAATCCGGCAGCCAGAACCAGACCAATGGCCAGATAGGGGTTGCAGGCAGGGTCCGGGCTGCGCAGCTCCATGCGGCAGTTGTCGCCCTTTACCTGCGGGATGCGCACCAGCTGGCTGCGGTTCTGGCGGCTCCAGCTCACATAGCGGGGCGCTTCATCGCAGCCAAAGCGCTGATAGCTGTTGGGCAGAGGGTTGGTGAACACGGTCAGCTCCCGGCTGTGGGCCAGCACACCGGCCATAAAGCTGCCTGCAATGCTGTCCGGGGCAATGTCGCCCTCAAACAGGTTGCGGCCATCCATGTAAAGGGACAGGTTGATGTGCAGGCCGCTGCCTGCCTGATCCGGCAGGGGCTTGGGCAGGAAGCTTGCATGGATGCCGCTGCGGGTGGCAATGGCGCGCACGATCTGCTTGAACATCATCACGTTGTCGGCGGTCTTGAGGGGGCCTGCGTGGTGGCAGTCGATCTCGTTCTGGCCGTTGCCGCTTTCGTGATGGCTGTGCTGAGGGCTCATGCCCATCTGCTCCATAGTCAGGCAGATGTCCCGGCGGAGGTTCTCGCCTGCGTCCAGCGGGGCCACGTCAAAGTAGCCGCCAAAGTCGATGGGGATACGGGTGGGGCGGCCCCGGTCATCATTCTCGAACAGGTAGAACTCACACTCTGCGCCCACATTGCAGGTGATGCCCAGCTTTTTGAATTTGCGATTCACGCTGCGCAGAAAGCCGCGGCAGTTGCCGCCAAAGGGCTGGCCGTCCGGCTTTTCCACATCACAGAAGAACTGCATCACCCGGCCCTCGGTAGGCCGCCAGGGGAGAATGGTCACGGTGGAAAGATCCGGCCGCAGCACAAGGTCGCTTTCCTCCACCTTCATGAAGCCGGCAATGGAGCTGCCGTCGAAGCAGACACCGTCTTCCAGAGCTTTGGGCAGATCGTTTGCCAGCACGGCAATGTTCTTCTGAGTGCCAAAGATATCGCAGAAGGCAAAGCGCACAAATTTGACGTTATTGTCCTCCACAAAATCAAGGATGTCCTGTTGGGTCGAATAGCTCATAATGGTTTCCCTTTCAAATAAAACGCCTAAAGGCCTGCCCTCAGAATGGGAGCAGGTCTTTAGGCTGGTGTAAGAAATAGGAAAAGGAGAATGGCAATTTTAAATTCCGCAGCCTACGGATGCTATTCTGCTGTTACGCTGATGAAAGATCAGACGTAGTAGAGCATCTTGCTGTAGCTGGGCAGAGGCCAATAATCCTCACCGCAGATGGTCTCGGCGTCGTCCGCAGCGGCACGCAGAGCATCCATTGCAGGCAGCACGTTGTCGTGGAAAGCAACGGCCTTTTCTGCCTCGGTGGGCAATGCCTTGGAAGCATCCACTGCATCCTGCAGGGTATCGACAGCGTCGCTCATAGCATCGGCATCAGCAGAGAGCTTGGTCAGGGTCTTGGTCTCACTGCGCACGCTGATGTTCTCGCTCACAGCCAGTTTGGATGCTGCGGTATTGGCAAGCTCGCTCATGTAGGAGTTGACGGCAGGCAGCAGCTGCTTGCGGGCCATTTCCAGCATGGTCAGAGCCTCGATGTTGATGATCTTGGAGTAGTGCTCCATCTCCACCTCGTAGCGGCTCTCCATCTCTACCTTGGTCAGCACGCCGAACTCTTCCATCAGGGCAATGTTCTTGGGCTCGATCAGGGCAGGCAGGGCAGCAGGGGTGTTCTTCTTGTTGGGCAGACCGCGCTTTGCAGCTTCCTCTTCCCACTCGGCAGTGTAGCCGTTGCCGTTGAAGATGACGCGGCGGTGGTCGCGGATGGTGCGCTTGACCAGAGCGATCACGGCGCTGGTAAAGTCTTCAGCGCTCTCCAGCTCGTCGGCGTAGCCCTTCAGTTCCTTTGCAACGGCGGTGTTCAGGATGGTGTTGGCATCACTCAGGTTCTCAGCGGAACCGGGCATACGGAACTCGAACTTGTTGCCGGTGAAGGCAAAGGGAGAGGTACGGTTGCGGTCGGTGGTATCCTTGCTGAACTTGGGCAGGACATCAACGCCCAGATCCATCTTCATCTTGACGGGGCCGGCATAGGGGGAATCGGATGCGATAGCATCGATGACAGCTTCCAGCTCTTCGCCCACGAAGATGGAAATGATAGCCGGAGGTGCCTCGTTGGCACCCAGACGGTGATCGTTGCCGGGAGTGGCCACAGAGGTCCGCAGCAGGTCGGCGTACTCGTCCACAGCCTTGATGACGGCGGCCAGGAACACCAGGAACTGCAGGTTCTCCATGGGGGTGTCACCGGGATCCAGCAGGTTCTCCTCGGTGGTGGACAGGGACCAGTTGTTGTGCTTGCCGCTGCCGTTCACGCCTTCAAAGGGCTTTTCATGCTGCAGGCAGACCAGACCGTACTTGGGGGCGATCTTCTTCATCATCTCCATGGTCAGCAGGTTGTGGTCGATGGCCACGTTGGTGGTATCGTAGATGGGGGCCAGCTCATGCTGGCAGGGGGCTACCTCGTTGTGCTTGGTCTTGGCGGGCACGCCCAGCTTCCACAGCTCCTCGTCCAGCTCCTTCATGAACGCAGAAACCTCGGGACGGATGACACCGAAGTAGTGCTCCTCCAGCTCCTGACCCTTGGCAGAGGGAGCGCCGAACAGGGTGCGGCCGGTGAGAATCAGATCCTGACGTGCCTCGTAGTCCTCCTTCTTGACAAGGAAGTACTCCTGCTCGGGGCCGACGGTGGTGGAGACGTAGTCCACATCCTTGCCGAACAGCTTCAGGATGCGGATAGCCTGGCCGGACAGGGCGTTCATGGAGCGCAGCAGGGGGGTCTTTTTGTCCAGTGCCTCGCCGGTGTAGCTGACAAAGGCGGTGGGGATGCACAGCACGTCATCCTTGACGAAGGCGTAGCTGGTGGGGTCCCATGCGGTGTAGCCGCGGGCCTCGCAGGTGGCGCGCAGGCCGCCGGAGGGGAAGGAGGAGGCGTCTGGCTCTCCCATGATCAGCTGCTTGCCGGTGAACTGAAGCAGGGTTCTGCTGTCCTGCGGCGGCGTGAGGAAGGAGTCGTGCTTCTCGGCGGTGACGCCGGTGAGGGGCTGGAACCAGTGGGTGAAATGGGTGGCGCCTTTTTCCACGGCCCACTGCTTCATGGCCTCAGCGATCTCATTGGCGGTGGAGAGGTCCAGGGGCGTCCCCTCCGTCACGCACTTCTTCCAGGCGCTGTAAGACGCCGAGGAGAGACGCTCCTTCATAGTGCCTTCGTTAAATACCAGACTCCCAAACAGCTCCGGCAATTTCTTCGTCTCACACATCACACAAAACCTCCTGTCTCAAATTCGTTCTGTATCAAAAAGGAATGCGGAGAGCTTTCTCACATTCCGCTCTGACCGTAGTTGGAGAGGACCCGGGCGGAGGGATCGTCCACGTCGCAGCCCTCCCAGGACCGGTTGGGCATCCAGAAGTCCCGGATCATCCGGGCCTGGCCGGGGTAACACTGCTCAAAGATCTCCCGGTACAGCAGGCTCTCCTTGGTGAAGGGCGGACAGTAGTCATACTGTTTGCGTCGGGTCTCAAACTCAGAATCCGTGTACTTCTCCTCCGCGTAAGCCTTCAGGTCGTCCACCATGGAGTGGCCCACTGCGTCGGAGAAGGCGGCCTTCTGCCGCCAGAGGATGCTGTCCGGCAGCAGGCGGTCCTTTTCAAACGCGTGGCGCAGCAGGTACTTGCCCATGCCATAGGTGTTCATTTTCAGCGCCGGATCCACCGCCATGACGTATTTCACGAAGTCCAGGTCGCCGAAGGGGACCCGGGCCTCCAGAGAGTTGACGGAGATGCACCGGTCCGCCCGCAGCACATCGTACATGTGCAGCTCATCCACCCGCTTTTTGGACTCCTGCTGGAAGGCTCTGGCGCTGGGGGCAAAGTCTGTGTACTTGTAGCCGAACAGCTCATCGCTGATCTCGCCGGTCAGCAGCACCCGGATGTCCGTCTTTTCGTGGATGGCCTTGCAGCAGAGATACATGCCCATGCTGGCCCGAATGGTGGTGATGTCCCAGGTGCCCAGGGCGGCGATGACGACGGGCAGGGCCGCCAGAACCTCCTTCCGGGTCATATAGACCTCCGTGTGATCGGCGCCGATGAACTCCGCCGCCTCCCGGGCGTACTTCAGGTCGATGGCATCCGTGTCCATGCCGATGGCGAAGGTACGGATCTTCTTCCCCAGAATTACGGAGCTGATGGCGCATACCAGAGAGGAGTCCAGCCCGCCGGAGAGCAGGAAGCCCAGGGGAGCGTCCGCGTCCAGCCGTTTATCCACCGCCGCGATCAGCTTGTTGCGGATGTTGCGGCAGACGGTCTCCAAGTCATCGGGGGAGTACTGCGTGACGGTGGTGAGATCCGCATAGCGGACAAATTTTCCGTCCGCGTAATAGTGTCCCGGCGGGAAGGGGCGGATCCCCTTACACAACCCCACCAGGTTTTTCGGTTCGCTGGCAAAGACGATGGCGCCGGAGCGGTCATAGCCGTAGTACAGGGGCCGGATGCCGATGGGATCCCGGGCTGCGATGAGATCATCCCGCTTGGAATCGTAGATGATGAGGGCGAACTCCGCGTCCAGCTTGGCGAACATCTCCAGGCCGTACTCCCGGTACAGAGGAAGCAGGATCTCACAGTCGCTGCCGCTGCGGAAGGAGTAGCCTTTTTCCGTCAGCTGCCGCTTCAGGGGGCGGAAGCCGTAGATCTCGCCGTTGCAGACCACATAGTCCCCGTCCAGCTCAAAGGGCTGCATCCCCGCCTCCGTCAGGCCCATGATGGCCAGCCGGTGAAAGCACAGCCAGCCGGACGGCGTCTCGAGGATCTGAGACATGTCCGGTCCCCGGGACCGGGTTCGGTCAAAGAAGGGCAGAAGTTCCTCCTTGGTGTAGGTCTTTTTGGAAAAACCCATAATTGCGCACATAGATAGAAGCACCTCCGAAATAAAAAAGATCGCAGCTCCGTCCTGAAATTTCAGGACGAATAGCTGCGATCCGCGGTGCCACCTGACTTGCCCCCTGATCGGGGACCTCTTTGACTAGGCTCCAACAAGCCCGCGTGAGGTAACGGTCACGACTCGTTTCACTTACTGGCGGTCTCCCGCGTTCAGATCACAGCTACGGAGTGTTCTTCCCGCGGACTCTTTGGTACGGGGTTCTCACCATCCCCCGCTCACTGGCCCGGAACATCCGCGGTACTTTTCTCCATCAACGCCTTTGCTGATGTTAAAATTATGGTCTAAAGATTACCACTGGGGATATCCGCTGTCAATGTGGGAATATCCCAAAACCCAGCTGAAAATTTCCTGAAATTTCTCCATCCTTGTGTCAGGGGGATGTCCCATCTACCCGATGGAGCGTACCAGATTCGTGTAGCCGGTCAGATACCGGTCCACCTCCGCAGCGGCGGAGCGCCCTTCGGCGATGGCCCACACCACCAGGGATTGGCCCCGGCGCATATCGCCAGCGGCGAACACCTTGTCCGCATTGGCAGCATAGCTCCCCGGCGCTGTGCGGACCGTCCTGTCCGCCTCCACACCGAAGGCCTCGCACACGCCCCGCTCACACCCGGCAAAGCCGGTGGCGCCGATCAACAGCTGGCAGGGCAGGGTATCCCCCTCCGTGGTGACCACACCGGTCAGGGA
>ERZ772880.3008-NODE-3008-length-12033-cov-3.348973_pt1 | contig 12033 bp, 9 predicted proteins | sample MGYA00580577_ERZ772880 | MGnify/ENA primary metagenome ERZ772880 (study PRJEB29015, sample SAMEA2737705) | human gut metagenome | biome: human gut; feature: human-associated habitat; material: faeces | place: China | collected 2012 ... | reverse complement strand
CAAATTTAAGATTTTCTTTAACTTCCACATCTTTCTTGCGGTCATTTTTATGATTATCTTTTCTTGAATCAGGTCTTCTTGAATCAGGCTTTGTCTCAAAAAGGAAATCATCCTTAGGTGCCGAATCTCTTCTGTCATTTCTTCTGCCCTGATTTGAAAATCCACCCTGACGGTTATTATTTCTGTCACCACTCTGGTTTGAACGGTTATCATTATTACGGAAGCCTCTGTTATCCCCGTTTCTGTCACCACGGTTATCATTATTACGGAAACCTCTGTTGTCTCCGTTTCTATTATCTGTGTTTCTGTCGCCACGGTTGTCATTATTACGGAAATTTCTGTTATTTCCGTTTCTGTCACCATTCTGGTTTGGACGTCCGTCATTATTACGGAAATTCCTGTTATTTCCGTTTCTGTCGCCACGGTTATCATTATTACGGAAACCTCTGTTGTCTCCATTTCTGTCACCATTCTGGTTTGGACGGTTATCATTACGTGAATTTCTATTGTCTGAATTACCATTCTTTTGTGCATTGCCACGGTTTGCACCAGAATTATCATTCTTTACATTCTTATTATCTTTTCCACCCTTAGAACTGTTCTGTGGAAAATACAGCTCAGAAACATGTGACTTCTTATCTGCTGTATCCTTTACAGGTTCTTTTGTTATATCTTTCTTTGGTGTATTGTTTTCTGTCATCTTTGCCTCATTTGCCTTTTCATTCTTTGGTTTTGATGCATTGCCTGCCGCACCACTCTTATGTCCGAACTTTCCACGGACTTTTGCAACTTCATCATCATTAAGACCACTCATTGTCTTATATGTTTTATTATTGTTGTCAAGCAAATCCGCAATATCTTTTGTCGTTATATTTAATTCCTTTGCCAACTCATAAACTCTCATATTAGCCATTTAACCTCTTTTCCGAATAACACAATGTTCTTAATTTAACATCTGCATTATTCCATACCAATTTCCAAGTGTTTTTGTATCTGCTTTCCAAAACCTTCATCCAAAACTGCCAGTGATGCACGAAACTCTTTTCCAATTGCATGACCTAGTGAAACTTTATCACTGTAAAATGCAATTGGAACTTTATAGAAAGTGCACATATCTGAAAACATTTTCTTTGTGTTGTCTGAAGCATCTGATGCAACTACGACAAGAAATGCCTTTTTAGATTTCACTGCCTTTTCAGTTGAAAATTCACCGCTGGCAACTTTTCCCGCACGCTGTGCCAGTCCGGCTGACTGAGCACCACCACCTTGAACCCCTGGCTCTCCAGCAAGCGGGTAATGATGGCAGCGCCAAAGGACGGGTGATCCACATAGGCGTCACCCGTCACATACACAAAATCCGGTTGTTTCCACCCTCGCTCGCGCATTTCTGCCGGAGTAATGGGTAAAAAATCATTCTGCATCGGCTTGGTCCTCGTCTGACTCCGCTTCCTCAAAGCGCATTTGCTCAGCGGTCTCTGCATTCATTTTCGGTGCCGGACCTTGGTTCTGCATTTCCAGCCACTGCTGTTTGTTGATCCGCACTTCACGCTTTTTAGCGCCGTCCTGGGGACCGATGATCCCCTTCTCTTCCAGCTGGTCCATAATTTTTGCCCCGCGGGCATACCCTACGGACAGCTTGCGCTGCAAAAAAGAGGTGGACGCAGTGCCGGTCTCCAGCACGATCTCCACCGCTTCCTCAAAGCGGGGATCCAGCTGTTCCGAACTCTCCTCGCCCTCAAAGGGACTTTTTTTATCCTGCACGGCCTTGGCCTCAATCTCTTTTTGAATTTCGTCGCTGTACTGGCTCTCGCCCTGGCTCTTTACAAAATCGCACAGGGACTCCACTTCTTCATCGCTGATATAGCAGCCCTGCACACGAATGGGCTTGGAGGAGCCGATGGGCGCATACAGCATATCGCCGTAGCCCAGCAACTTCTCGGCGCCGGAGGCGTCCAAAATGGTACGGGAGTCAATCTGCGAGCTGACGGTCAGCGCAATTCGAGACGAAATGTTGGCCTTGATCAGACCGGTAATTACATCTACGGAGGGGCGCTGGGTGGCGATCACCAGGTGCATACCCGCTGCACGTGCCATCTGGGCCAAACGGCAGATCGAGTCCTCGATCTCCTTAGGCGCCGCCATCATCAGGTCGGATAACTCATCAATGCAAATGACGATCTTAGGCATGGGCTGCATATCCTCATGCTTCTTCACATATTTGTTGTAGCCCTCAATATCCCGTACGCCGGTGTCACTAAAGGTCTGGTAACGCTTGAGCATCTCAGACACAGCCCAGCCCAGCGCACCTGCCGCCTTGCGGGGATCGGTCACCACCGGCACCAACAAATGGGGAATGCCGGAATACTTGCTAAACTCCACTTTTTTAGGGTCAATCAGTACCAACTTCACCTCATCCGGCTTGGCACGATACAAAATAGACACAATAATGCTGTTCATACAAACGGACTTACCGGAACCGGTGGTACCGGCGATCAGCAAATGGGGCATCTTTGCCACATCGCAGTACACCGCATCGCCGGAAATATCCCGCCCAAGGCCCACAGACAGCATCGACCGCTGCTTGCCAAACTCCGGCGTGTCGATCAGCTCGCGCATAGATACGCCGCTTTTTACGGAATTGGGCACCTCGATACCCACCGCCGCTTTGCCGGGAATGGGGGCCTCAATACGCACATGGGTGGCCGCCAAATTCAGAGCAATATCGTCGGACAAATTGGTGATTTTAGAAATACGCACACCGGCAGCCGGTTTCAGCTCATACCGGGTCACGGTGGGACCGCGGCTAATGTCCGTAATCGTAGCGTCCACATTAAAGGAATGGAGGGTGTCGATGAGCCGCTCTGCATTGGATTTCAACTCCCCGCTCACATCTTTTACAGACTTATGCTGGGCAGGGGTCAGCAGGGATACCGGCGGCAGCTTATAATCTGCCACACCCGCTTCCATTTGGGCATCCGTGACGGTAAAGACTTCCGACGGATCCGTTTTCTTCGGATCGGCCTCCTCGGTGGCCTTGTCCACAATCTCATCCAAGGACTTGGCCTTTTCCGGGGCAGACTGTTTTTTCTCTGCTATTTTTTTGCTGTGCTTCTGGTTCAGTTCTTTTACAATACTGTCTGTATCCACAGCGTCCGTATTCTTCTTTTTGCCTTTTTGCGCAGGCGGCTCCTCCTCCGTCTCCTGTTCGCCGGGGGCGTGCGCGTCCAGGGGCACATCAATATTGGCCTGGCGGCGCTCCCGGTACACCTCAATGGCATCCCCTGCCTTTTCGTAGGCCTTCTTGGCCGGCTGTGCCGCGCCGTTTAAGAACTGCATCACCGTCAGCCGCGCCAGCAGCATAAAGTCCACCACCAGCAGCACCAAATCCACGATAATGGCCGGTGCCTTGCCAAAGGTCAGCAGTGCCCAACCGATAAGCGCACCGAAAAAGCCGCCGTTAAATTCATAAGGCGCCTGGGTGTAGCCCAACTTCACGCTGTCTGCAAATTTCAATCCGGTAGGGTTCTCAATAATATGGATCAATGCTGCAATCAGCAGCACGATAATCACGCTCTCCACACCCTTGGCAATCAGCTCTCGGGGAGACACCGGGGACTTTTGTGCTGCTGTCCCCTCTTCCATCGCGCGTTTTTTAGCCTTGTTCTCCTTGTAGGAATAAAGGAGAATGATCGCCACCGCCAGTATGGGAAACAAAACGGCCGCCAACATGCCAAACAGCCCTAAGTACACATTATGTACCACTTTCCATGCGCCGTCGCCGCCGATCACCGCAACGAAGAAAAAAATCACCGACAAGGCAAAAATTGCCACGCCGACAATACGGCTGATGTTCTCCTGACGCTTGGCGGCAGCCGCTTGGGCTTCCAGCTCCATTTGCTCCCAACGAGCCTGTTCCGCCTTCGTACGCCTTTTTGGCGCCGGAGCAGTCCCGCGGGCCGCAGCTTTCTTTTCTTCCCGGCGATGACCCCGGGCATTCTTCTTTTGTACATTCGCCATTTTATCTATCCTTAAAAGCTAAAATTATCGTAAAATCAGTTCAAAAATGCCCACCACGACACACACACCGGCCAAGGCAAAATCATAATAGGCAAACGCCTTAAGCTTGCCCCCGTGCAGGATCCACAGCATCAGCTTCACCATAAAATAAGTCACCGCCGCGCTGAGTACCACCGCCAAAATACCGGCAATGATATTTACATAAGTCACGCAGGTGCAAATTTCCACCACGCCCAGCACCAACAGGGTCAGCACGCTGGACACCGCCGCAAAGCGGTAAGAGATTTTGCGTGCCACGCCCATCATCACGCCCAGGCAGAATAGCACGCCCATATAGGACAGCCCGGCAATGGGCAGAGAAAAGGCGGCGGCAAACCCCAAGATTAAAGCGGCGTACCAGTCCACATTCTTTTGGGGACCGTGCTTTTTCATTTGCAGCAGCGCCAGCAGAATAAGCCCGCCTGTGAGGGCGAAAAACACTCCCTCGTCCAACAGTGTGCCGTTATAACCCATGCTGCGAAACAGGCCGTACACATTGCCGTACTTGCCTGCCGGCAACAACAGCAAAACCATCGGCAAAAAGCCCAGCACCGTGCCGAACATAAACCGGCGTGCACCGCCGGGGTTTACAAAGGGATTTTGCTTTGCAAACGCATCTTTGAAAAAGGCGATAAACTCGCCAAACAGCCGCACAAACAGCTTAATGAACACCAAGAAAATACCCAGTGCAATACCAATATGTACCAGCCCGGTCAGCTCGCTGCCATTGCCGCTGAACCGACCGGAAAAATCGTGAAAGATCGCCGAATGCCCACTTTCAGACACCGGGAGTACCCAGGTGACTGCCTGTGCGACGGCTTGAAATATCGCAGTTAAAAACCACATGATCCTGCCCTCCGAACAAAGAAGCGCCCTCCAGACTGTACCCGTTGTTCAGGTAGTCAAAAGGGTTACTGGAGCGGGGCGCCCGGCTGCCCTGCGCCGCCTGGTAGAACACATCCGCCTGGCTAATGACAGTCCACAGCATGGTGCTCCTCCTCAATGGTGCGGTTGAGAAACGCAAGTGCGTCACTAAGACCGCCCATTTGGTCAATAAGCCCGCAGTCCACAGCACCGGCACCGTCCAGCACCGTGCCTACATCCATCACCAGTTCCCCGGTCTTCATCATCAGGGCACGGAAATCGTCTGCGCTGATCTTAGCATTATGCGCAATAAAGCGCACGATCCGATCCTGCATTTTCTCAAAATAAGACAGGGTCTGGGGCACGCCCAGTACCAGGCCGTTCATGCGCACCGGGTGCACCGTCATGGTGGCGCTGGGCACAATAAAACTGCGCCGGCAGGACACCGCCAGGGGCACGCCGATGGAGTGGCCGCCACCCAGCACCAGAGAGGCAGTGGGCGTTCGCATGGTGGACAGCAGCTCGGCAATGGCCAGCCCTGCCTCCACATCGCCGCCCACGGTGTTGAGAATAATCAGCAGGCCCTCTACATCGTCGCTTTCCTCAATGGCCACCAGCTGCGGGATTACATGCTCGTACTTGGTGGTCTTATTTTGACTGGGCAAAATATAGTGGCCCTCGATCTGGCCGATCACCGTTAAGCAGTGAATAAAATGGCCGTCCTTCTGTACCGTGATGGAGCCGGTCTGCAAATTGGGTTGCAGATCTTCCGTCTGCGCTTCTTCGTTTTCTATTTCCTTTTCTGTATCCTCGTTTGTGTGCGGCATACCATTCCTCCCGGAATTAGTATGCCCGTTTCTCCACATTCAACGATAATTTTAGCATAAGGCGGGCAGAAATTCAACAATATAATGAAATCTAATTATTAAATCTTTATTCTAATTGACATTGCCGCCGATTTATTATAAAATGGGGTTTGACAATTCTTTGAACAACTCAGGAGGTTTTTTGAACAATGGGTCTTACACTTGCACAAAAATTGATCAAATCCCACCTGGTCGAGGGTGAGATGATCCCCGGACAGGAAATTGGGCTGAAAATTGACCAAACCCTTACGCAGGACGCAACCGGTACCATGGCGTACCTGGAATTCGAGGCGATGGGGGTCGATCGGGTCAAAACCGAGCGCTCCGTGGCGTACATCGACCACAACACCCTGCAAACCGGCTTTGAGAACGCCGACGACCACAGATACATTCAGACCGTGACTAAGAAGCATGGCATTTACTTCTCCCGCCCGGGCAACGGCATTTGCCACCAGGTGCACCTGGAGCGCTTTGGCATTCCGGGCAAAACCTTGATCGGCTCTGACAGCCACACCCCCACCGGCGGCGGTATCGGTATGCTGGCTATGGGCGCAGGTGGTATGGATGTGGCCGTAGCCATGGGCGGCGGCACCTACTATATCCCCATGCCCACCATGACCCGCATCAACCTGACCGGCTACTTAAAGCCCTGGGTCTCTGCCAAGGATGTGATCCTGGAAGTGCTGCGCCGTATGACTGTTAAAGGCGGCGTCGGCAAGATCATTGAGTACGGCGGCGAGGGCGTAAAGACCCTGTCCGTACCGGAGCGCGCCACCATCACCAACATGGGTGCGGAGCTGGGCGCTACCACCTCCATCTTTCCCTCTGACGAGATCACCCTGGCGTTTTTGAAAGCCCAGGACCGCGCAGACGACTGGACGGAGATTCTGCCGGATCCGGACGCGAAGTACGACGAAGTGATCGATATTGACCTGTGCGCACTGGAGCCCATGGCTGCCTGCCCGCACATGCCCGATAAAGTCAAGACCACCGAGGAGATCGGCAAGATCAAGGTGGATCAGGTAGCCATCGGCTCCTGCACCAACTCCTCTTTTGTGGATATGATGAAAGTTGCCAAGATCTTGAAAGGCAAAACCGTGTGCCCCACCGTTTCTCTTTGCATTGCCCCCGGCTCCAAGCAGGTGCTGAATATGCTGGCTATGAACGGCGCACTGGGCGATATGATCGGCGCGGGCGCCCGCATTCTGGAGTCTGCCTGCGGCCCGTGTATCGGTATGGGTCAATCCCCCAACAGCGGCGGCATCTCCCTGCGTACCTTTAACCGGAACTTTGAGGGTCGCAGCGGCACAAAAGACGCCGGTATCTACCTGGTATCTCCGGAAGTGGCGGCAGCCTCCGCCCTCACCGGTTATCTGACCGATCCTCGGGATCTGGGCGAGGCTCCCACGGTGGAAATGCCGGAGCACTTTACCATTAACGATAATATGATTGAGCCCCCGGCCAGCCCGGAGGAAGCTGCCAGCGTAGAGGTGCTGCGCGGGCCCAACATCAAGCCCTTCCCCAAAACCGAACCGCTGCCGGAGAGCATCACCGCTAAGGCTGTGCTGAAAGTGGGCGACAATATCACCACTGACCACATTATGCCCGCAGGCGCCAAGATCCTGCCCTACCGTTCCAACATTCCGCACCTGAGTCAGTTCTGCTTCGGCGTGTGCGACGAGAGCTTCCCGGAGCGCATCAAAGCCGAGGGCAAAGGCATCATCATCGGCGGCGCCAACTACGGCCAGGGCTCCTCTCGTGAGCACGCGGCACTGGTGCCCCTGTACCTGGGTGTTAAAGCGGTCATCACCAAGTCCTTCGCCCGTATCCATGTGGCGAACCTGGTCAACGCCGGTATTCTGCCTTTCACCTTTGCCAATAAGGCAGATTATGATCGCATTGACCAGATGGATCAGCTGGAACTGGCAGACATTCGCACCGCTATGGAGAACAACACCCCGGTGGTACTGAAGAACCTGACCAAAAATGAGAAATACCCCCTGGACGCCAGCCACCTGTCTGCCCGTCAGCGCGCCATGCTGCTGTGCGGCGGTCTGCTGGACTACACCAGAGAGAGCAATAAATAAGCAATTTTACAGATTGGAGAACCGTTATGACTGATGAGAAACAAGCCATTGACGCGGCAGTAGAACAGTTTCGCTCCCTGATGGAGAGCCAGCTGGCCCGCGCCAAGAGAATTCGCGAGGATAAGGACTTTACCGACTTTGACGCGCTGGACACCATTGTGATCGGTATTTGCGGCGGCGACGGTATCGGCCCCGTCATTACCAAGGAGAGCGAACGTGTGCTGTCTTTCCTGCTGAAGGACGAAGTGGCCAGCGGCAAGATCCGGTTTAAGGAGATCGACGGCCTGACCATTGAGAACCGTGCAGCCTGTAACAAGGCCATTCCGGACGATGTGCTGGCCCAGCTGAAAGCCTGCAATGTAATTTTGAAAGGCCCCACCACCACACCCCGCGCCGGGGATCCGTGGCCCAATGTGGAATCTGCCAATGTGGCAATGCGTAAAGAGCTGGACCTGTTTGCCAATATGCGCCCGGTTAAGGTGCCGGAGCAGGGCATTGACTGGACCTTCTTCCGTGAGAACACCGAGGGCGGCTATGCCATCGGCTCTTACGGCGTAAACATCACTGACGACCTGGCCGTGGACTTTACTGTGGCCACGCGGGAAGGCTGCGAGCGTATTGCCCGCTTGGCCTACGACTACGCCCAAAAGAATCACAAGGGCAAGGTATCCATCATTACCAAAGCCAACATCATTAAGACCACCGACGGCAAGTTCTTAAAGACTGCCCAGATGATCGGCCAAGAGTACCCGGAGATCGTCACCGATGACTGGTATGTAGATATTACCACCGCCAAGCTGATCGACCCCATGCGCCGCAAGGACTTTAAGGTCTTTGTGCTGCCCAACCTGTACGGCGACATTATCACTGACGAGGCTGCCGAGTTCCAAGGCGGCGTCGGCACTGCCGGTTCTGCAAACATCGGTAAGAAGTATGCGATGTTTGAGGCCATTCACGGCTCCGCACCCCGCATGATCAAAGAGGGCCGCGGCCAGTACGCTGACCCCTGCTCCATGCTGCGTGCCACCGTTATGCTGCTGTCCCACATTGGGTACCAAAAGCAGGCGGACGCTCTGGAGGCTGCGCTGGACAAGTGCATGTTTGAAGAAAAGAAACTGGTAATCACCGGCCGTGCGGACGGCTGCACCTGCAGCGAATTTGGCGACTATGTGATGGACACCATCACCCGGATGACCAAATAAAATCGTTCTTTTGAGAGGGATGAACCCTATGGAAAAAAGAGAAAATATATCCATGTCCATCATCAAGCGTCTGCCCCGATACTACCGATTTTTGCAGAGTTTGAAGGACAATGGCATTGTGCGCATCAGCTCCAAGGAGCTGGCGGACCGTATGGGTCTGACTGCCTCCCAAATTCGCCACGACTTTAACAGCTTTGGCGGATTTGGCCAGCAGGGTTACGGCTACAATGTGCCGGAGCTGCAAAAGCGCATTGGCGAAATTCTGTGTGTGGATAAGGAATTGAAAACCATTTTGATCGGTGCCGGCAACCTGGGTAAGGCGGTATCCAACAAGATCTTTATCAGGCAGAGCGGCTTTAAGCTCATTGGCATTTTTGACAAGAACGAAGCCATCTGCGGCAACATGATCAAGGGCATTCCTGTGCGCCACATCAATTATTTGGAAAACTTCTGCATTGATAACCAGCCGGTGTGCGCCGTAATCTGTATTCCCGGCAGCGATATGCAGGAGATCACGGATATGCTGGTGCGCCTGGGCGTGCGGGCCTTTTGGAACTTTAGCAATTACGACATTGCCATGGCCCACCCGGAGGTGCTGGTGGAGAATGTGCACCTGAACGACAGTCTGATGACCCTGGGCTACCTGACCAACACCTCTATGGCAGAGGACGAAGCGAGGTAACACAGTGAAACAGATTAGCACAAAAGAGATCGTAGATCTGTTTGCCTACAACAAGGATTCTGCGGTTTTGGTAGAGAAACGCCCCCTGCCCGGCAACGCCCAATACAAGGTGAACTACTCGGTGGTGAACTTTGCCACAGGCGAGCAGGAAGTGATCACCAAAAGCGCCTACCTGCTGCGCAAATTTGGCTCTGCGTTCCAAAAAATCAGTACCGCGATCCCCAACTTTGTACAGTGCGACGCGGCGGTGCTCTATGACCGGCGGGTGCTGGTGATCTACCCCAACGGCGAGGCCGGTATCTTTGACCGAGAGGGCACGCTGGAGTGGAACGGTATGTTCCAGTACCACGACGCCCCGGTGAAGCACCTTGCGCTGGAGGAGAAGTATTTTTGGAGCGTTTGTCCCGGCGAGAATGCGGTGATTCGCTACGCCTGCCAAAATATGAAGGTAGACCTGCGCATCGGCGGCAAGGATGCCCAAACCTTCGTCAATCCCCAGCATATCTGCCAGTACAACGGCGACCTGTATGTGGCCTGCGGCGGCAACAAAATCCGTAAGATCGACGGTATGGACTATACCGTGTCTGACTACCGCACCTTTTCCCAACAGGTCAAACGGTATCACAAATTCGGTCAGTACGCCCTGGTGGTGCTGGAAAGCGGCACCTACCTGGTGGACGAAACTAAAGAATAACCCTTACATAAAAACAAGGCATACGCCCGCAGGTGTATGCCTTATTTTTATGCCATTTGGGGCGCAAAAAAGCCGCAGGCAATGCCTGCGGCTATCTCATTTCATTACAGCTTTACGCTCTATCCATACCGATCTCCTCGATCATCTCGTGGATCACATCGGCAGAGGCGGCAAACTTGGCTTTTTCTTCCTCATTCAAGTCCATTTGGAGCACCTCACGCACACCGTTGCGATTCACCACCGCAGGCACGCCGATATAAATGCCTCGCTGACCGTACTCCCCTTTCAGGTACGCAGACACGGTAAAGATAGAATTCTCATCAAAAAGGATGGCACGGGTCAATCGTGCCAGCACCATACCGATACCGTAATAAGTGGCCTTCTTGGCCTTGATGATAGCATAAGCGGACTCCTTTACATCCACGGCAATCTGCTTCATATCCTCATCCAGGGCAGGATGCGTGGCCTTAAAGTCGTCCAAAGGTTTTACGCTGATCAGCGCCTGACTCCAGGGCACAAACTCCGAGTCCCCATGCTCGCCGATCACGTAGGCGTGCACATTGCGGGGGTTTACATGGAAATAATCGCTCATCATATGGCGCAAGCGAGCGCTGTCCAACGAAGTGCCGGAACCCACCACTCGATTGGCCGGAAAGCCGGACAGAGTATAGACCACCTGGGTCATAATATCCACCGGGTTAGAGGCCACCAGGAAAACGCCGTTAAAGCCGCTGGCAATAATGGGCTGCACAATGGAACTGAAAACCTTGTAGTTCTTTTGCAGCAGATCCCGGCGACTCTCACCGGGCAGCTGGGGCGCACCGGCACAGATCACAACCAGATCTGCGTCGCTGCAGTCGCTGTACTCCCCTGCTTTGATCTTCATGGAGCTGGGCGCAAAGGGCAGACCGTGAGACAGATCCGCAGCCTCACCCCAAGCACGCTCCTTGTTGATGTCGATCAGTACCAACTCATCGCAAATATTCTGGTTCAGCAGCGCATAAGCAAAGCTCATGCCTACCATACCAACGCCTACAATGGCCACTTTTTTCTTATCTGACAACATATGAATGCCTCCCAAAGGACCACCTCTGCTCTATTATTTGAAGAACAAAGGTAATTTTTCCAGGAAAATAATGTCTTTCCGATCGGCAGCGTCGCCCTCAGCCAAGGGCGCGGCGCTGGCCACGATATTTGCACCGAACAGAGCCACCAGTTGCTGCAGAGCCTTTAAGCTGTCTCCGGTGGAGATCACATCGTCCAACAGTAACACGCGCTTGCCGTCCAGCAGGTCGCCGTCCTCATGACCCAGGTACAGGGTCTGCTCCTTTTGGGTGGTGATGGAATGGACGGTTACCTTCTCCGGTCGGTCCATATACACCTTAACGCCCTTGCGAGCCACAATGTATTTTTTGCCGCTTTGGCGGCTCATTTCGTAAGCCAGCGGAATACTCTTGGCCTCCGGCGTCACAATATAGTCAAATTCCGGTACCTTTTTCAGCAGCTCTTCAGCGCAAGCCTTGGTTAACTCCACATCACCAAAAAAGATAAAGGCCGCAATGTCCATACTGTCAGACACGGG
>ERZ772880.3001-NODE-3001-length-12056-cov-45.949588_pt1 | contig 12056 bp, 8 predicted proteins | sample MGYA00580577_ERZ772880 | MGnify/ENA primary metagenome ERZ772880 (study PRJEB29015, sample SAMEA2737705) | human gut metagenome | biome: human gut; feature: human-associated habitat; material: faeces | place: China | collected 2012 ... | reverse complement strand
GCTTTTGACTTTATTATAACTTGGAGAGAAACACGCACGAGGCCGAATGCTTACTTAAAAAGAGAAACTGATTTCCTACAATATTTCCTTTAAATTCCAAGCCTGTATATGCCTGACCCCTTCATTGGAAGGGAATTGTACCTCATCCATGGAAACGACATATTTTTCATAATTATCACCTATCGTCAGCAAAGGAGCATATTCCCGTTCCATGGTTTGTGCCGTTTCCAACATGTAAGTTGCTTGAAGATAAATCACTCTATCGTCCTTCATAGCAACAAAATCAACTTCTTTATCCCGAAAAGAACCTGTATATACAATATAGCCTAAACGACGAAGTTCCAAATATACTGCATTCTCCAACAAATACCCGACTCCATAAGCAAAGCCCGGATAAAGAAAATTCTTAAAGGACAAGTCATTCAGATAATACTTGCAATTACCTGCCACCACATCCTTTCCTTTTATATTGTAACGTTCTGTTTTATAAGCAAGAAAAGCTTCTTCTATATAACCTAGATAATTAGATAAGGTATCATAACTCACCTTCCGGTTCTTGGATTTAAAGAAATTAACAATATGCTGAACGGAAAACAGATTGGACGCATTATTCACCAAATAAATAAAAATATCATCCAATAACCTTACATCACGAACGGGTTTACGCTTCACTATATCACGCAACAAAATCGTATCTTTCACAGAAGCGACGTACTGTTTTTCTGACTCGACAGTGGGCAGGTTGTACAATTCGGGCAAACCGCCTTTCTGTAAATAGGCCAAATAAGAAGCCCGACCGGCAGGTTGCTGCATCAACTGTAAATATTCAGCATAACTATAGGGGAATATATGAAATTCTACATAACGTCCCGACAAAAGAGTGGCAAGTTCACTGGAAAGCATTTTAGAGTTAGAACCGCTGATAAACAATTCACTCTCTTCGACAAAGTCTTGCGAATGGGAGTTTACAAACCTTTCCCAGCCATCCACATTTTGAATTTCATCGAAAAACAAATATACTTTTCCTTGCGGTTTAAGCTTTTCCCGATAAAAACGATACAGACTTTCCAATGCTTTATAATCATCAATAAAATCAAATTCCAGATACTCCTTATTTATATATAGGATATTAGCCGGATTTACTCCTCGTTCCGAGACAAGACTTGAAGCAATTTGCCTGAGAATATAACTTTTGCCCGAACGACGTTGTCCTATAAGTACCTTCACCAAGTTATTCCCCACAAAATTGCCAATCTTGTCGGTATAAGATTTCCGTTCCAGTCCCAATTGATACGTATTTCCACCCCAAAAGTTATACTTTTCTAAAGCTTTCCATTTATCGTCCATACTCGAATCTTTTCCCACAAAGATAGTTTTTTTTCGAGTATAATCGAAAAAAAAGCACTGTTTATTTCTTTTTTCGAGTATAATCGAAAAAACGTATCTATCTCAAACTGAATTAAAGAAAACGAATACAATCCGGCAGTATGTAAAATTTAACAAATTACTTAAACAAGCAAACTATTATTTTCCTACATTTGTTACCAGTGAAACTTTAAATACGAAAGAACATGAAAGCAAATCCTGTATTTAGTTTATACATCCCTACCAAATTAGTATTTGGTTGCGGAGAAATCAAGAAATTATCCAGTGAAAAATTACCGGGAAAAAAGGCACTGGTCGTCATCTCATCCGGAACTTCCATGCGGAAATATGGATACTTGGAGAGAGTACTTGCCCAATTAAGACTGAATAATGTAGAAACACTGGTTTACGATAAAATCCTTCCCAACCCCATCAAAGAACACGTCATGGAAGCAGCCGCCATCTGCCGGGAGGAAAAGTGCGACTTTGTAGTAGGACTGGGAGGCGGAAGTTCCATCGACTCAGCCAAAAGTATAGCTGTTATGGCCTGCAACGACGGTGACTACTGGGATTATGTATCAGGGGGTAGTGGTAAAGGACGCCCTGTTACCAAAGCACTTCCCATTATCGCCATCCCTACTACCGCCGGAACCGGAACAGAAATGGATCCATGGACAGTGATTACCCACGAAACGGCTCAAGAAAAGATAGGCTTCGGTTGTCAGCTGACTTTCCCTACCTTATCTATTGTAGACCCGGAACTGATGGTTTCCATTCCTCCGCACCTCACCGCCTATCAAGGGTTCGATGCATTCTTCCATGCCGCAGAGGGTTTTATCGCCAATTGTGTAACACCCATCAGTGATCTTTACGCCTTAGAAGCCATCCGTCTGATCTACAAATATCTGCCAGTAGCCGTAGCCGACGGAAAGAATTTGAAAGCGCGTGCCAAAATTGCTTGGGCCAGCACCTTGGCAGGCATGGTAGAAGCCACTTCAAGCTGCACTTCCGAACATTCATTAGAACATGCCATGAGTGCTTATTATCCACAACTTCCTCATGGAGCAGGACTCATTGCCTTGTCTGAGGCATACTTCGAAACTTTCCGGCATGACTGTACAAAACGTTACATGAAAATGGCTGAAATGATGACCCAGAAAAAGAGCAACCGTCCGTCCGATTTCATTGATGCATTGATTACACTGCAAAAAGAATGTAAAGTACATTCTATCAAACTGAGCGAATTTGGTATCCAATCCGAAGATTTCCCCAAATTCCTGCAAAATGCAAGAGATACGATGGGAGGACTGTTCACTCTCGACCCACGCCCGATTACAGACGAAGAAATCCTGCATATCTTTAAAAATTCTTATAAATAATGGATAAAGAACTAGACCTTGCCGTAACCTGTTACGGCAAGGTAAAACCATTGAAATATGATTTGGTCCTCCTCCCTTGGGGGGCTACCGAACCGCATAATCTGCACCTGCCTTATCTGACAGACTGTATTCTGAGCCACGACATCGCACTAGATGCTGCAAAACTGGCAAAAACACATTACGGTATTCGTTGCATGGTCATGCCTTACGTCATTGCCGGTTCACAGAATCCGGGACAACGCGAGCTGGATTTCTGCATCCATTATCGCTATGAAACGCAAAAAGCGATTTTAAACGACCTAGTTGCCTCTCTATACGCCCAGGGATACCGCAAAATGGTCATTATCAACGGACATGGCGGCAATACATTCAAAAGTATGATACGTGACTTGTCACTGGACTATCCCGACTTCCTGATAGCCAGCAGCGAATGGTTTGCCTTTGTCCCTGCTAAAGAGTACTTTGATGAACCGGGTGACCATGCAGATGAATTGGAAACTTCTGTTATGATGCATTATCATCCGGAATTGGTAAACCTGGATGAAGCCGGAGATGGAAATTATAAGAAGTTCGCTTCGCAAATGCTGAATGAAAAAGTGGCATGGATTCCGAGGAACTGGCAAAAAGTTTCGCAAGATACCGGTATAGGCAATCCTAAAAAAGCAAGTGCCGAGAAAGGTAAGAAATACGCCGAAGCAGTCGTCGCAAAATATGCATTACTGTTTGAAGAGTTGGTACATAAAGAACTTTATTAATGCCTCATCACTCAAGAAGATCATCTGACCTTTTTAAACGATGGTCTTCTATGTTCATATCACCTCCGCTTCTTCGTTATCAGATACATTTTCAGCTACCTTAGTTATACTTGCCATTTCAAAGTCCATACATATCCATATAAATATATGTATAACCATCGACTATGAAAAGAATAAATGTCCCCATGTGCCCATAAACAAACCACTCCCTGTACTATCTGCACAAGGATACTTCTCCAAATAATTTATTTCATCTCCAAAGGCTGAAATAAAATTCATTTAACAAAATAAAGAGATTTCCTTTATAGGATAAGTTCTACCAGAACTATTCCGTGTCCATAAAGGGAAAATAGATTGTATTTTATTTTATTTAAGAAGGAATTTTAAAAGGATTTTTCTACTGAATTTCTACTGTTATGCTACTTTGAGGCGGAAAAAGATAAAAGATATCCCTTTTTATATACTTTTATTTAGCTTATTTATCCGTAAATATTGACCGTTTTGTACTTTTTGTGTCGTATATCAAAAAATAATTTTATAATTAAAGTTGATTTAATAAAAAATATCCTATATTTGCGATGTGATATAATCTTAATTTAAAAATGTAGTTCTGGTAGAACTTCAAACAGTAACTTTAAAAACAAATCTATGAAGAAAACCTTATTCATGCTTTTTTGCCTGTTATGCTCCATAGGAGCCATGGCACAAAAGAAAACAATCACGGGTGTGGTCACAGACGCCACAGGTGAAGCGGTTATTGGCGCCAGTATTGTAGAAACAGGCACCACGAATGGTACAGTTACCGACTTAGATGGTAATTTTACACTTTCCGTAGCCAACGATGGCAGTATCAGAGTATCATTTGTCGGTTATCAGACACAAACTTTAAGCGTAAAGGGAAAGTCAACTTTTAAAATAGCATTGAAAGAAGACTCAGAAATGCTCCAAGAAGTTGTTGTAACCGGATATGGCGGCAAACAGTTGCGCACAAAAGTAACCAACTCCATTTCCAAGGTAAAAGAAGAAACATTAAAACAAGGACTTTATTCCAATCCGGCACAAGCCTTATCAGGAGCCGTGGCAGGTCTGTCCGTCAGCCAGACTTCCGGTAATCCGGGAGCAGCTCCTACCTTGGTACTTCGAGGAGGTACTAATTTTGACGGTTCAGGTTCACCTTTAATCCTGGTAGACGGCCAAGTACGCGGTTCTTTAAGTGACATCAACCCGGCCGATATTGAATCCATGGAAGTATTAAAAGATGCCGGAGCCACCGCCATCTATGGCGCCCGAGCCAATGACGGTGTAGTACTAGTCACTACCAAACGAGGCAAAGAGGGAAGTACACGTGTAGAGCTTTCGGCCAAACTAGGCTGGAACTACTTCCACAACTCTTATAACTTTATGAATGCGCGTGATTACATTTACTGGATGCGCACTGGTTACATGAATGCTTACACGGGAGACATGAAACATCCGGACGGATCGGCCGTACAAGGATGGTCTTCACTGACCGGTCTGACCGGTGCCACTCCTTATGGAACAGGCAACAAATATTGGGCAGATGATGACAAGACAATCCCGCTGAATGGAAACGAAAACAGCCAGGCTATATGGAGTACCATGAAATATTCGGACGATCTGGCTTTCCTGCTCAACCAAGGATGGGAAACCATGACTGATCCTATTTATGGAGACCAACTGATTTTCAAGAATACAGATATAGCGGATTTCAATATCAATTCCCCATCTTTCTCACAAGACTACAACCTGAGTGTAAGCGGAGGAAATGAAAAGGGAAACTACTATGCAGGCTTGGGATACAACCATAGTGAAGGTACAGCCGTAGGAAACAAGTACCAACGTATCACTTTCACATTCAATGCCGATTACAAGCTGAAACCATGGTTAACCTCCAACTCCAGCTTCAACTTTGCAGATGCAACCTGGAACGATCTTCCTCCTACCCAAAGCGCAGAAGCCAACTACTTCTCACGCGTTTTATCATTACCTCCCACTTTCCGTGGATATAATGCTGACGGTGAAATGCTTTTGGGACCCAATTCAGGCGACGGAAACCAACAAATCAATTTTGACAAGTTTGTCCGTGACAACAATACAGACAAGTTCACCATGAACCAATCTTTTACCGCAGATATCATGAAAGGACTCTCATTAAAAGTGAACGCCATCTGGTTCTATTCAGAAGAAAAATATGAAGCTTTCAACAAAGATTATTTATCTTCTCCCGGAAACTGGGTAACCTCACACAGCACCTCGGCTTCCTACGGACGCACATTGGACCAAACTTATAATGCAGTGTTAAACTACAACTATCAAATAAACAAAGACCACTATCTGGATGCCATGGCCGGCTTCGAGTACTACGACTCACATTATAAAGGTTTCAGTGCCTCAGGATCGGGAGCTCCCAGTGACGCTTTCGGCGATTTGGAATATACCAGTGATGACAAAGGCAAACGCAGCATAGACTCCTCACACAGCCGCCAGCGTATCATGTCATTCTTCGGTCGTGTAAATTATGACTACCAGTCAAAATACTTGCTGTCTTTTGTTCTAAGACGGGACGGCTACTCCAAACTGGCCAAAGACAACCGCTGGGGTGTCTTCCCCGGAGTATCTACCGGATGGGTGTTCTCCAAAGAAAAATTTGCCAGTGAATGGGCCGATATCATCTCATTCGGTAAATTGCGTGCCAGCTTCGGTCTGAATGGTAATGTAAACAAAGATTTTGTAGGAAACTACACAGTACAAGGTGCTTATGCAGGCAGCAAATACAACGGCAACGCTTACTTCCTGTTAAACAACCTTCCTAATCCCTACTTGAAATGGGAGAAGTCAAGAACTTTCGAAATCGGTCTGGATCTAGGCTTTCTGGCCAACCGCATCAATGCCAATTTGACTTACTACAACCGACTGACCAGTGACAAGTATGCCAACATCACCATCCCGTCTACTTCGGGTGTTTCTTCCTTTACCTCCAACAACGGTAAGTTCCAGAACCAAGGCTTTGAATTCGAACTGGCATTCAAAGTTATCGACTCCAAAGACTGGAAATGGAATCTGAACTGGAACGGCGCATTAAATAAAAACAAAGTAGTGGCATTGCCCGACAACGGTCTGGAAAGAAACCGTCAAAATGCATTTCAAGTATATACCGGACGCCAGCTGGAGGACGGAAGCTATGAAAAAGCATGGGTAGGCGGTTATCAGGAAGGACAACGCCCAGGTGATTTGTACATGTTCGTAGCCGAAGGAATCTATCGTTCCGAAGATGAAATACCAGGAGGACTGATCGACTTGTCAAGTGGTAACAACGGCTCAAGCAACCGTCCCCTTTACGGAGGTGAGGAAGGATATAACAAACTGACAGCCAATCAGAAAGCGAATTCTCTCCGCATCCAGCCGGGTGATGTGAAATGGAAGGATGTAAACGGTGACGGCATCATCGACAATTATGACATGGTGAAAGTGGGCAACACTGTACCCAAATGGACAGGAGGTATCAATACTTCAGTCACCTGGAAAGACCTTACTTTATCAGCACGTTTTGACTATGCGCTTGGTTTCAAAGCGGTAGACTGGAAAACCATGTGGATCATGTCTTGCGCACAAGGTACTTATAACACCATTGCGGAAACCCACGACACCTGGTCACCCGAAAATCCCGGTGCACAATATCCTACTTATGTATGGGCCGACCAGTTGGGCAAGCGCAATTACTGCCGTCAATCCTCCATGTTTGCCTACAACGGTAACTATCTGTCTTTCCGTGAAATAGCCTTGTCATATAATCTGCCAAGCAACTGGGTGCGCAAAGCAGGACTAGGCTCAGTCATGCTCTCGGTAACCGGTCAGAATCTGGGTTACCTGACAGAAGCCAAACATTTATTCTCTCCGGAAAAGACAGACAACAATGGTGGATACCCATTGCCCCGCACTGTCATTCTCGGTGTAAACGTTTCTTTCTAAACTTATAAACTCTAACAGATTATGAAAAAAATATTCTATATCCTTTCAATATGTGTGATGACCATTCTCCAACCGTCCTGTGACGCACTGGATCTGGCACCGGAAGATTATTATGGAGCCGGAAATTTCTGGAAAGAAGCTTCCCAGCCCAAAGCATTCATGTTGGGTCTGCACGCCCAATTAAGAAGTTACTATGACATGTTCTACACCTTGGGCGAACTCCGCGGCGGCACACAACGTGTGGGCACCTCCTCGCTGAACACCAGCTTGAACTATGCCGATATCCGGTCACAGAATATCTCGGAAGATATTCCCGGCATATCCAATTGGAACGGGCTATACTCTCCCATCATGCAAGTAAACCATTTTATCCAAGAAGTAGAAAATGGGTGTACGTTTCTGGATGATGCAACCCGGAGCCGGTACTTGGGACAAGCGTATGGCATGAGAGCCCTGTATTACTTCATGCTATACAGAACTTTCGGGGGAGTACCTCTCATCACCAAAGTAGATATACTGGACGGCAAACCATCGGCAGACAAATTCTATGTGGAGCGCGCCACATCCGAAGCCACCATGGAGTTTATCAAAGCGGATATTAATAAATCCGAAAACTATTTCGGAAATAACACCTCTTTTGATGCATACGACTGGTCACGCTATGCCACTTTGATGCTTAAAGCAGAAATCTATATGTGGGCAGCGAAAGTATCCATCACCGGATTCACAGCAACCGGGGCAACCGATTTACAGACTGCCAAGACTGCCTTATCCGGGATCATAGGACATTTTGAATTAATGGACAACTTTGCCTCCATCTTCTCATGCGACAATAAAAAGAACACTGAGATTATTTTCGCCATGCCGTTTATAGAAGGTGAGGCCAGCAATGACGGAGGCAGATTCCTTTATCAGGATGCTGTATTTCTGGGGCAAGCATATGGTCGTAACGGTAAGGTGATTGAAAAAGATACCTTAAACTTGAAAGGTACCGGTGGAGTATTCCGTGACGAGTACACTGAAGATTTCTGGAAAACGTTCAAAGAAGGAGACAGCCGCCGTGATGCCACATTCATGGAGTATTACATGAAAAACGATAATGGCACGCTCAGCGAATTCGGATGCGTAATGAAAAAACGTATAGGTACAATCAATTCCAATGACAACCGCATCTATATTTCGGACATCCCCGTTTACCGCTATGCCGATGCGTTACTGATGATGGCGGAAATTGAAAACGGATTGAACAACCCTTGCGCTTCGTATATCAACGAAGTACGCAAACGTGCATACGGAGACACCTTTGAAGAAAACAAATACACGGAAGGCAGCTATGCGGAAAATGAACTAGCCATTTTGCAGGAACGGGACAAAGAGTTTGTCAGTGAAGGCAAGCGCTGGTTTGACGTATTGCGTATGCACGATGCATCCGGACGTTCTTTGGTCTTTTCTGCCAATGCCAACTATCCGGGCACAAATCCTATCCTCGGTACAGAAGAAGCATATAAAATGCTTTGGCCGGTTAATATCGGTACTTTGAATGTGAATCCGTTATTAACTCAAACTCCGGGATACGGGAAAAAATAAGCCAAATCCTCCTGTTTAGTTTTCAGGACAGATGTTTTAACATAGAAAAATAAAGGTGTGTCGTGAGATACACCTTTATTCATTATGCATATAGTTGATAAAACATCAATAACACAGAAAATCAATAACTATTTCCGTTCTTTTGAAAGTTCCTCCAATGTTTTTTCCTCGTACCTGCAAATCGCCTCCTTATAATCCTCGGAAATCAATTTCGGTTCTTTGGTAGCCAGGTCATAACCTACCATCACCGTGCGGCACTCACACTTCACCTCATGGGTATCCGTAGTCACGGCACGCTGCAACAAGGTAAAACTCTTATGCCCCAAATGTACCACAGCCGTTTCTATCACCAGATGATCCGAGAAAAATACCGGCATAAAGAAGTTTGCATTGATATTGGCTACCACAATAGCCAGCTTGCTCCAGTCGGCACTGCCTAATACATCTTTTATATAAGTAGTCTTTGCCAAATCGTACAAAGAAAAGTAAACTGAATTGTTCATATGACCAAACTGGTCCACATCGCTGAATCGTATCTGCACCGGCATAGTATGCCTGAATTTTATATCCTCTGCCATAGTTAAGCTTATTAAAATCGTTCAAATATAACACTTTTCCCAGTAATTGAACCCTAAATGACAGATTATTCTTAATTTTGCTGCGAAATAAATGAATATGTAATTTTAATAACAATATAAACATGGATAAGAAGTATAGCAGGGAGACCTTATGCGTACAGGCAGGCTGGACTCCGAAAAAAGGCGAACCGCGCGTTTTGCCTATTTATCAAAGTACCACATTCAAGTATGACACCAGCGAACAGATGGCGCGTCTGTTCGATCTGGAAGATTCGGGATATTTCTATACACGCTTGCAAAACCCCACCAATGATGCCGTCGCCGCAAAAATCGCAGCATTGGAAGGTGGTGTGGGTGCTATGCTGACCTCGTCCGGCCAGGCTGCCAACTTCTATGCCATTTTCAATATCTGTCAGGCAGGCGACCACTTCGTATGCTCGTCTACCATCTACGGAGGTACATTCAATCTGTTTGGCGTCACGCTGAAAAAACTGGGCATCGAGTGTACCTTCATTGACGCCAATGCATCCGAGGAGGAAATAGACAAGGCTTTCCGCCCGAATACCAAAGCGTTGTTCGGCGAAACCATCTCCAATCCGAGCATCGACGTGCTGGACATCGAAAAGTTCGCACGTATCGCACACAAACACGGTGTGCCTTTGATTGTGGACAACACCTTCGCCACTCCCATCAACTGCCGTCCGTTTGAATGGGGAGCGGATATCGTCACCCATTCCACAACCAAATACATGGACGGTCATGCCACCAGTGTAGGAGGCGCCATTGTGGACAGCGGCAACTTTGACTGGGAAGCCCATGCGGACAAATTCCCCGGTCTGACCCAGCCCGACGAATCTTATCACGGACTGACTTATACCAAAGCGTTCGGCAAAATGGCTTACATGACGAAAGCAACCGCCCAACTGATGCGTGACCTCGGCTCCATCCAGTCTCCGCAAAATGCGTTCCTGCTGAATCTGGGATTGGAAACATTGCACCTGCGCGTGCCCCGTCATTGCGAAAACGCACAGAAAGTGGCCGAATGGCTGGAAGCCAACCCGAAAGTGAAATGGGTGAACTATTGCGGACTGAAAAGCAGCAAATACTATGATCTGGCACAGAAATACATGCCAAACGGCTCGTGCGGTGTCATCGCTTTCGGCTTGAATGGAACCCGTGAGGAAGCGATAGAATTTATGGACAGGCTGAAATTCATCTGCATCGTAACCCATGTGGCCGACGCACGTACCTGCGTACTGCATCCCGCCAGCCATACTCACCGCCAGCTCACCGACGAGCAGTTGCGCGAAGCGGGAGTCGCTCCGGACCTGATCCGTTTGTCGGTAGGCATTGAGAATGTAAGCGACATCATTGCCGATATTGAACAAGCTTTACAATAAGGCGAAGCGGATGAAAAGAATCATTATCATTGGCGCCACTTCCGGCATCGGACTGGAAGTGGCGCGATGCTATCTGAAAGCCGGCTGGCAGGTAGGCGTGGCAGGACGTAGAGAGGAAGAACTGGAAAAGCTCCGGCAGTCCGCTCCCGGACAGGTATGTACCCAGCGGATAGATGTCACCCGCGAGGATGCCCCTGCCTTATTGGAGCAACTGATTATGAAAACCGGCGGCATGGATGTGTTCCTGCTCAGTTCGGGCATAGGCAAACAAAATCTTTCACTCTGCCCCGATATAGAATTACAGACCGCAGCCACCAATGTTTCGGGATTCATACGGATGGTCAATGCCGCCTATCACTATTTCGAACAGCAAGGCAAAGGACATATAGCGGTGATCAGTTCCATAGCAGGCACCAAGGGACTGGGATCCGCCCCTGCCTATTCAGCGACCAAACGGTTTCAAAACACCTATCTGGATGCTTTGGACCAATTGGCGCACATGAACAAGCTACACATTTCCTTCACCGACATCCGTCCCGGATTTGTCGCCACCCCTCTGTTGAAAGATGACAAATACCCGCTGCTGATGCATGCTCCCTACGTGGCATCACAAATTGTAAGAGCCATCTCCCGAAGGAAAAGAGTAGCTGTCATAGACCGGCGTTATCAGATGCTGGTGTTTTTCTGGAAACTGATTCCCGGATGGCTATGGGTGAGGCTGCCCGTGCGGAACCAATAATCCTCCAACCCATATCATTTCATAAGAAAGCCTCTTGTTCTCATCCTGAACTTGTGAAAGATTTGTAAACAAGGCAAGGGTTTCTTCGTTCCCCCCTGGAATTACCTGAATGAAAGGAATCGGTCAAGGGAACCGGCACAGCCTGTGCTCATGCTGATGAAAGATCAAACAGGCTATTGAATGATGCTTTCTTTGTAAAGCGGAACCACTTTACAAACATAGAAACTTAAAAAAATTCTTTGCCCTTTGTAACAACTTTCCCG
>ERZ772880.3000-NODE-3000-length-12057-cov-31.817864_pt1 | contig 12057 bp, 5 predicted proteins | sample MGYA00580577_ERZ772880 | MGnify/ENA primary metagenome ERZ772880 (study PRJEB29015, sample SAMEA2737705) | human gut metagenome | biome: human gut; feature: human-associated habitat; material: faeces | place: China | collected 2012 ... | reverse complement strand
CATATCATGATCTCCGTATGGGCTTCTTTCGGCCCTTGGACTGAAATGTATCAAAAAATGGACAGTCTGAAAGCACTTCTTCAATTTGATACTTGGCCCAACAATGCCGGAGTCAGGCCATACGACCCTTATAATCCTGTTGCACGTGATCTCTATTGGTCAGAGATGAAAAAGAACATATTCGATCTGGGCATGGACGGTTGGTGGCTGGACTCTACTGAACCCGATCACATGAATCTGAAGGACCAGGATTTTAATACTCTCACCTATTTGGGAACTTTCCGCAGAGTACATAATGCTTTCCCGTTAATGTCCAATAAAGGAGTATATGAACATCAACGAGCTACTACTTCGGACAAACGAGTATTCCTACTCACTCGTTCTTCTTTCCTAGGACAGCAACGCTATGCTTCTCATTCGTGGAGCGGAGATGTAGTTTCTACCTGGGAAGTCATGCGCAAACAATTAGCAGCCGGATTGAATTACTCATTATGCGGCATTCCCTATTGGAATACAGATTTGGGAGGATTCTTTGCCTGGAAATACAATAATAATGTAAACAACATAGCTTATCACGAGTTACATGTCCGCTGGTATCAATGGGGAGTGTTTCAACCCATTATGCGCTCACACAATTCTAGTCCGGTAGCAGTCGAAATATACCAATTCGGCCAAAAAGGCGACTGGGCCTATGATGCGTTAGAAAAATATACTCACCTGCGTTATCGCCTGCTACCTTATCTTTATAGCACTTCCTGGGAGGTAACCAGCAAAGCAGGCAGCTTTATCCGCCCATTAATGATGGATTTCCCGAAAGATCCCAAAGTACTTGATATGGATACCGAATATATGTTCGGACATAATTTCCTAGTACGTCCCGTTACAGACTCGCTTTATACATGGCAAGACAAAAATCAGAACGGTTACTTAAAAGATTTAAAAAAGATTGGAAATACAGAGGTATATTTACCTAAAGGAGCAAACTGGACAGACTTTTGGACCGGGCAAACTTTGGAAGGCGGGCAAACGATCCAACGGGAAGTACCCATTGATATTATGCCTATTTATGTACGTGCGGGATCTATCCTTCCTTGGGGACCAGCAGTGCAATACTCTACAGAAAAGAAGTGGGATAATCTGACGATTCGCATCTATCCGGGTGCTGATGCGGAATTTACCCTTTATGAAGATGAATTTGATAATTATAATTATGAAAAAGGTGCTTACACAACCATCCTGATGAAATGGGATGACAAAGAGCGCACACTGACTATTAACGAGCGAAAAGGCAACTACAAAGGTATGCTGAAAAACCGCAAATTCAACATCATACTTGTTGAACCGGGGAAAGGATGTGGAGATGAGGATAGCCCCACCTTTGACCAATCTATTTCCTATAAAGGGAAACAAGTCAATGTGAAATTATAAATACATTTCCCGTTGGTAAAGCTTCTTAAGTTTCATAACACAATCTGAAAAAAATCAATTTTGCCAACGGGACTTTATATATGACGGAAATAAATTCAAGAGATCAATAGAATTTATATCACTACTTGATATATTTATTGCAGATACTTTTTATCACTGATTAGAGAAAGCCATAAGATGGATGCAGATGTTATAACCTTTTTTCATTGATCTCAACATAAACAATATCGTACTCGGAAGATATGGCAGCATACAAATCAACTGCCACTACCCTAGAATTCTTTATTCATCGATATTACATGAATAAATACCCAGGCAGTGGCAGTAGAAATAAAATCTAAAAGAAACACTCCCGCTTCTTACAGTTTCACTTTCTTTTTAGTACCTTTCGACTCATTGTGCAAACGATCCAACGCTGTCACTACATACTGGTACTTCGTTTTTCCATCGTTATAAGGTAATGGATAAAAATGGTCACGGGTAATGGCTACAATATGGGAAGCATCATCCAAATTGACTTTTTCTTTTTTATCAAAGCGATAAACCACATATTGTACAGCTTTGTCCATCTCGTCCTTTGCCTTCGGAGCTGTCCAGAAGAGTACCGGACCTTCATACGTCCATACCATCTTCACCTTCTTTACTTTACCTGGAGCCTTATCGTCCATAAAAGGAGATTCAGGAATCAAAGCCGGATAACGATGATACTCCTTCTCCAGCATAGTGCGGTAATTGCCGGCATTATCCACCACTGCAGCAGCATACCATTGACAACTTCCCTGCACGGTAGGAAGCGACCGTTGCAACTTCATTTTGGCAGGCATCTGGTTTTGTAACGGATTACGGGCATCCGCCTTGTTCACCGTACGCATCACATCCTGACCGATAAATAACGGACGCGAAGCGGCATGTTTTGCCCACCAATGTATCAAGTTGTCATAATCGGCAGCAGGATGACCTATTTCCCAATAAATCTGAGGGATATTATAATCTACCCAACCATTATTAATCCACATCAGCACATCTGCATACAAATCATCATAATTCTGAAGACCGCGTGTATCACTTCCATTCGGATCATTTTTCTTGTTGCGGTAGATACCAAAAGGAGAAACACCGAACTTCACCCACGGCTTACACTCGCGCACAGTTTCGTGAATTTCCTTTATCAGCACATTCACGTTGTCACGGCGCCAATCGGCTTTATTACTGTATCCGCGACCATATTGCGCAAAACTGACATGATCAGGAAAATCTTCGCCCGGGTTGGGATAAGGATAGAAATAATCATCCATATGAATGGCATCCACATCATAACGGGTAACAATATCGCGCACAATCTTGCAAATGTATTTACGGTTTTCGGGCAAAGCCGGATCAAAATAAAGTTGACCAGCATAATTCACGAAACGTTCCGGATTCTTATTATACGGATGAATGGGTGATAAGGCAGTAGTTCCCTTTGTCTTGGCACGGTAAGGGTTAATCCAGGCATGGAACTCCATTCCACGCTTATGGCATTCATCAATCATGAACTGCATCGGGTCCCAGTAAGGTGAAGGCACTCTGCCCTGCACTCCTGTAAGAAAGCGGCTCCACGGCTCATAAGAAGATTTATACAAGGCATCGGCTTCTGCACGTACCTGAAAAATTATCGCATTAATGCCTGCGCCCTGCAGACTGTTTAGTTGATTTATTAACAGCCGCTGTATCTTCTCTGTCGGCATTCCCTGGAACTGTCCATTCACACACTGAATCCATGCACCGCGGAACTCACGTTTAGGATAACGTGTCTGAGCACTGACGACAGAAGTAAAAAGTAGTGCTATCAATAAAAGAAGAATAGTTTTTGCTCTCATTTTGTTATTCTTGTTTAATACGCTTGCAAAGATAAGAAAACTTATAATTATCTTTGCATATTAAACCAAATTCAATAAAGAATGTCAGAAAGTAACTATATATCCATAAAAGGAGCAAAGGTAAACAACCTCAAAAACATCGATGTAAACATTCCACGCAACAAGCTGGTCGTCATCACGGGACTATCCGGTTCCGGAAAATCATCCTTGGCTTTTGATACATTATACGCTGAAGGTCAGCGACGCTATGTAGAAAGCCTGTCATCATACGCCCGTCAATTTCTGGGCCGCATGAGCAAGCCTGAGTGTGATTTCATCAAAGGTATACCACCCGCTATCGCCATAGAGCAAAAAGTGAACAGCCGCAATCCTCGTTCCACCGTGGGTACTTCCACCGAAATATATGAGTATCTGCGACTGCTCTATGCACGCATGGGGAAGACTTATTCCCCCATTAGCGGGCAACTGGTGAAAAAACATAGCATTGAAGATATTGTAAACTGTATGCTTTCCTTTCCTAAAGGAACGAAATACACGGTTCTCACTCCTATGATGCCCCGTGAAGGCCGTACACTGCTCCAGCAACTGGAAATGGACTTGAAACAAGGATTTACCCGTATAGAGGTGAACCGTGAAATAGTCCGTATAGAAGATTTTCTGCAACAAACAGCTGCCGAAGATAAAAAACAAAACATCTATCTGCTGGTAGATCGCATGACAGCCGATGATAGCAAAGACAGTATCAGCCGCCTCACCGATTCTGCCGAAACGGCCATGTACGAGGGAGACGGGAATTGCCTCCTCCGCTTCTACTCTGCTGACGGAAGTACGCAGCTGTTCTCTTTCAGCACTAAATTCGAGGCCGACGGAATTAAATTCGAAGAACCGAATGACCAAATGTTTTCATTCAATTCCCCTCTCGGCGCTTGTCCCGAATGCGAAGGCTTCGGTAAAGTGATAGGTATAGATGAACATCTGGTGATTCCAAACCGTGCTCTGAGTGTATATGACGGAGCTGTCCTTTGCTGGCGTGGTGAAAAGATGGGGGAATGGCTACAGGAATTCATTCATGAAGCTCCCGCCCACGATTTCCCCATCTTCGCCCCTTATTATGAACTGACACAGGAACAAAAAGATTATTTATGGCATGGACCTAGAAATAAGGCCTGTATAGATTCTTTCTTCAAAATGCTGGAAGAAAACCAATATAAAATACAATATCGTGTGATGCTGGCACGATACAGGGGAAAAACTATTTGTCCTGTCTGCCACGGAACACGCTTGAAAAAAGAAGCCGGTTATGTAAAAGTAGGTGGAAAATCCATCTCTCAACTGGTTGACTTACCTATTCACGACTTAAAAGAATTCTTCCGCACTCTAGAACTAGATGCACATGACACAGCCATCGCCAAACGGATCTTAACGGAAATTACCAACCGCATCAACTTCCTCATGGATGTGGGTTTGGGATATCTTACACTGAACCGTCTCAGCAACTCGCTCTCCGGCGGTGAAAGCCAGCGCATCAATCTGGCCACCTCATTAGGCAGCAGCTTGGTAGGTTCACTCTATATCCTGGACGAGCCCAGTATCGGATTACACAGCCGTGACACCGACCGGCTGATAAAAGTACTTCGTCAGTTACAGGAGCTGGGAAACACCGTAGTAGTGGTAGAACATGATGAAGAAATAATCCGTGCTGCCGATTATATCATTGATATCGGTCCTCAAGCAGGACGTTTAGGAGGACAAATAGTATATCAAGGCAACATGAACGATCTTCAAAGAAACAGTAACAGTTATACGGTGCGCTATTTGTTGGGAGAAGAAAACATAGAGATTCCCCGATGCCATCGTCCGTGGAACAATTATATAGAAATAAAAGGTGCGCGTGAAAACAACCTTAAAGGCATTGACGTAAAATTTCCACTGAATGTAATGACGGTAGTTACGGGAGTCAGCGGTTCGGGGAAGAGTACGTTGGTACGTGATGTCTTTTACAAGGCATTGAAACGCGAATATAGTGAAGCTAGCGAACGGCCGGGTGAGTTCATCTCTTTGGAAGGAGATGTACAGCTGGTGAAAGATATTGAATTTGTAGACCAGAATCCTATCGGAAAATCATCACGCAGCAATCCGGTAACCTATGTAAAAGCATACGACGAAATACGAAAACTCTTTGCCGAACAGCCTCTTGCCAAGCAAATGGGATATACTGCCGGATATTTCTCATTCAATACCGAAGGCGGGCGCTGTGAGGAATGCAAAGGTGACGGTACGGTAACCGTTGAAATGCAATTTATGGCAGATTTGGTACTAGAATGTGAGTCTTGTCATGGAAAACGTTTCAAGAGCGACACGCTGGAAATAAAATTCCAAGACAAGAGCATCTATGACATTCTGGAAATGACAGTGAATCAAGCCATTGAATTCTTTGCCGAATACAATCAAAAAAAGATAGTGAAGAAACTAATTCCATTACAAGAAGTGGAATTGGGATATATAAAGTTAGGACAAGCCTCCTCCACTCTTTCCGGCGGCGAGAACCAACGCGTAAAACTAGCTTATTTTCTGAGCATAGAGAAAGCACAACCCACTATTTTTGTATTCGATGAACCAACCACAGGTCTGCATTTTCATGATATCAAGAAACTGCTGGAAGCATTTGAAGCCTTAATCAGCCGCGGACATACCATTATCATTATCGAGCATAATATGGATGTGATAAAATGTGCCGACCATGTGATTGACCTAGGACCCGAAGGAGGAAATATGGGAGGAAATCTGGTAGTTGCGGGCACTCCGGAAGAGGTTGCAGCATGTGCGGCATCTTATACGGGACAGTTTTTACGTGAAAAACTGGCGATGGATTCTCCTGATTGATTTTTTATTCACCGTTGATTGTCCAAACTGACACAAATTATTAAATATGATTATACGCAATATACCACTAGATGATAAATGGGAATTTAAAAGTGATTTATTCCGTTCTATAAGTTTAGCATTTTGTGGTATGATTGCAGAATCATTTTACTAAAAATCTGTTTTAATGTTTTCCGCATTGTCAATCTAAACGAAAATATGAGTAAATTTAGAATTGAATTAACAACCTTATAAATCAACAGAATATGAAAAAACTTTTTTTACTACTCTTGCTGTTCCCTTTCCTATTGGGATGTTCACAAAAAGAGAAAGAATTCACCGTTCTTCAATGGAACATTTGGCAAGAAGGAACTGTAATTCCCGGTGGTTACGACGCTATTGTGAATGAAATAGCCCGTCTTCGTCCGGACTTCGTCACATTGAGCGAAGTACGTAATTACGAAAACACCAATTTCACTGCCCGCCTAGTGCAATCATTAAAGGAAAAAGGAGAAACCTATTACTCCTTCTATACCTATGATACAGGTCTGTTAAGCCGATACCCCATCACTGATTCATTAACCGTTTTTCCCGAAAAGAATGACCACGGCAGTATCTATCGCCTTACAGCCGATATAAACGGACAGAAAATAGCAGTCTACACCGCTCATCTTGATTATTTGGATGACGCCTATTATAATGTACGCGGATATGATGGCTCTACTTGGGAAGAAATCCCTATCCCCACTACCGTAGAAGAAGTATTAAAGAGAAATGTAGCCTCACAACGCGATGACGCCATCAGACTATTCATTGAACAGGCAAAAAAAGATCGTGCAGCCGGCTACACCATCATTTTAGGAGGAGATTTTAATGAACCGTCACATCAAGATTGGACTGAAGAGACCAAAGACCTGTATGACCATCATGGCTTTGTAATCCCCTGGACAGTTCCTGTCCTGTTAGACGAAGCCGGATTGAAAGACGCCTATCGAGAATTCTATCCAGATGTATTAAACTATCCCGGCTTCACTTATCCTTCGGATAATCCGGCAAAGCCCGCCGACAAAATAACCTGGGCTCCCAAAGCAGATGAACGCGACCGTATAGATTACATTTGGTATTATCCCGAAAAGGGGTTGAAAGTGAAAGACGCCGCCATTTTCGGTCCGAAAAATTCCATAGTCCGTGCACAGCGTGTTCAGGAAACATCTAAAGACAAGTTTATAGAACCATTGGGCGTATGGCCTACAGACCATAAAGGAGTACTGGTTACTTTCCAATATCCCGCCAAATAATATCGTTTTTCCCAATATTTCTGTTATATTTGTTGTAATCTGAAGTATCTTATTTGATTATCAACGCTTTGTAGAAAACTCGCATGAGAACGGGCAACGGATAAGAAAATTCCAAGCTGTTTAGAATCACTATATTCCTCATGCTTTCAAATAACTCTTTTTTCTTGATGCAAAGGTAGCATTTTTTCGTGATTGCCGGTAATTTTCGGGCATAAAATATCACGGTCATTTCAAGAAACATATACAGCGGACATGACAGCCATACCGTAGCCGAATCCCCGTAACTCACAGGCAAAGGTAACCCGTGTCCTGCTCGTACAAGCAAGGTCAAGCCCTCCGGGTGTCGTGGAAAAATCATCCTCGCCCGGAGGGCTTGCGGTATTTTTCCCGCCAACCTTGCATGTACGGGACACGACCTTTTATGGCCTGTAGTTACGGGAACTCCGGCCCCGAAAAGCCGGATCACTAAAAATAAATTGTTATGTCACAGCAGGTAACAAAAGAAAAGTACAGTATCGAAACACTCAGAGAGCGGAATGTTTCATACGACCACCAGCATTGGCTGACACAGGAAGATGTGGATATGGCCAACAGTTATGTGGAACTCATTGAGCGGACACGCTCTAAGATTACACCGCAAATCGGAGACAGGCTGGTATATGTAACCGAACACGGGGATTATTACGGAAACGCCCTTATTGACAGCAGGAGTGCAAAAGAAGGATATCTTTCCGTATGCGAACAGCCGTATGTGCCTTTCGTGTGGGAAGAGGACGGCAATATCCGTCTGAGTGTCAGCGGAGGCGCATTCCATTCCGTGAATCCGGAGGAACTGAAATTCCTGAAATGGACGGAAGGGGTGTTCAAGGACTGGGGGCATTGCGGTGCTTGCGCCAACGGTTCGGTGTCATTTCTGGCTAAGGTACCGTTATGGTTTTATGCCGAACCCAATCCCAGGTATGGAGATTTCACGACCGAGACCTACCGGAAGTTCTACCTACACAAAAGGGAGGAATCGGAAAACGGCAATCTCTATCAAGGCTTTGACATCGCTTTTCGGGACGAAGCCGAGTTCCGGCAGTTCCTGAAGGACTACGAAGGAACGGTGTTCAAGGGAAATTGGGATAATCAAATCGTGTTATGGTGTTTCCGTCGGGAATATGTGTTCTTACCTTCCGCCGAATGGGAAAAGATAAAAATCCCTGCCGTAGAGCGAAAGCTCAACTTCCATCCCGAGCAGGTCAAGATAGTCAAGGACATGGAAAAGCACATCACTTATTTCTACCGGATTAAACCGGGTAATTTTTAACATTTAACCCTAACAGATATGCAAACGACAACAGCACCCAAGGCCGGCAACGCTCCCGACCTGCTTCAAGGCATTCTGAGCGTACAAGTGAGAAACGAGGACAAGATTACGGAACAGGACCGTGTCTATTGCCAGACGCAGCAAAACCTGCTTTACAAGACACTCGACCAGATTGACCGCTGGTACGCCGTCTTCAAGGAAGAAGCCGAACAATACCAAGCCGAACGTAAGTTCCATTACGAAGAAAACGGCAAGGTTTCCATGCGTGATTTCTACACTTACCATAACGACAGGGAAGACTATTCACACAACGAGTTCAAACCGTTTGACCTGATTAACGATCTGGTAGATAAGAACCGAAACGCCAACGCGAATTTTGCGAACCGCATCATTTCTTATTTCAACAGGACTTACAAAGTGTCGGTTCCTGAGTATAAAATAGACGAAAAGACCCTTCCGATGGGCTTCCGTCCTGTTTATGACACATATGTAGATGTAGTCATCGAACACTTGGGCGGCAAGAGTTTCCGGGAAACGGCCGTGGAAGAACTGCTCGCACGCCTGAGCAAAGTTGTCAGACCGGCATACTGGAGCAAAGTCAAGACGGAGTTGAAGAAGGACAAGATAATCTTTCCCGAAATCATCCGTTTCGACGATTTTTCCATGCAATACAACCAAAGGAACAGAATCTCCTACAACTACGGCGGAGAACTGGAAACCCTGTGTGCCGGCATTGCCTACGGTGCGGATGACATACTGAATGGAAATTCAAAGATGATTATCCGTTTTGATGACAATGACATTTCTGTCACAGACTGGTACGACCTTACGACCACCAATGCCGAGCAAATCCGATTCTACAAGAACGGACGTATCGATGTCCGGTTCAAGGACAGTGCGGCAGCCGAAAGTTGTTTCAAGCGTCTGCATCTGGATGAAATCACCCTAAGAGAAAACTGACCATGATAAGATTTACACAGCACCCCGTAAGGCAATCCTTGCGGGGTGTTTTCATTTTTAACGATAAACAGATAAAGTCATGTATACCATCATCCCCCAACAGATACCGCAAGGTATGCGTGCCGAAGTCAACGAGAAGATACTTTTCGCCATAGACTCCGGCAAGAACCTCATTCCGGCGGAGAGCATCTACAACTGCTATACCGGTATCGGAGGGCTGCACAACCTCAAACAGTCCGACTTTGCCAGCTACCACGAGTATGCCGAAGCGAAGAAGGAGTTCGAGATGGGACAGTTCTTCACCCCGCATGAAATATGCCGGGACATGGTGGATATGCTGTGTCCTGTCTCATCCGAAATGGTTCTTGACATGTGTTGCGGTATGGGCAATTTCTTCAACCATCTGCCCAACCCGCATAATGCCTACGGCTTCGACATAGACGGCAAGGCCGTGTCTGTCGCACGATACCTCTACCCGGAAGCCCATATCGAGAAATGCGACATCCGGCAATACTATCCGGAACAACGTTTCGATGTTATCATCGGCAATCCTCCTTTTAACTTGAAGTTCGACTACAAACTGTCGCAGGAATACTATATGGACAAGGCTTACGATGTGCTCAATCCGGCAGGAATCCTGATGGTCATCGTGCCCTGTTCCTTCATGCAGAGCGGGTTCTGGGAGAAGACACGGATAGCCGGTATAAACGGCAGATTCTCATTTGTCGGTCAGACGAAGTTGGGCCCGTCAGCCTTTGCCGCAGTCGGAGTCCATGACTTCAATACGAAAATCATGGTATTTCTCCGTAAATCGGGCCACATCAAGATGCAGGCTTACAACGCGGAAGAATTCATAACGGCGGACGAGCTGAAAAAGCGCATCGGCGAGGCAAGGGCGATGAAACACCGGTTGCGTTTCGACCTGATGCGCGAAACCAACCGGATCAACAAGGAAGAACTTGAGCTGTTCGAGTACAAACTTGCCAAGTACATGTACGAGCTGAAGGCGCACGCCAAGTTGAACAAACATATAGACAAGGCGGAAGCGTTGGTCACGAAGTTCCGTAACCAGAAACCGCCTGAGAACGCCACGCGGGAGCAGGTGGAGCAATGGGAGAAGAACAAACTGACCCCGAAGAAAGTGCTTGCCGTCATCCGCAGGTACATCACCTCGCAAAATACCGTACCTCGCAAGGAAGTGGCATTGGTGAAGACCTCATACGGCTTCAAACTGAAACAATATGCTCCGCGACTCCTTGACAAAGTTCCGCACAAGGCGGCAAGTATCAACGACCTCGTGCTGGAACGTACTGAACTGCCCATGCCGGAAGTGCCGACAGAAAAGAACATGCACCAAATCCGTGCGGCGGAGAAACTGATCCGACGCAAGCGGAGAGAGTACGAAATGCAGAACCGGCAGTTCCCGGAAATGGAGGAAGATGGCAGGCTGAAAGAATACCTGGACCGGTGTGCATTCATCAACAAGGACGGCGAGACCTGCGAGTTTACCACGCTCCAGAAACACGACCTGAACCTCGTCTTGCAGAAACGCCACGCGCTGCTGAACTGGCAGCAAGGCTCTGGCAAGACAGCCGCCGTGTACCATCGTGCCAAATACCTGCTCAAATTCCGCAAAGTACGGAATGTCATCATACTGGCTCCTGCCATCGCCACCAATATGACATGGATACCCTTCCTCTCGATAAACAGGGAACAGTTCCGGGTGGCAAGGAACAATGCCGACCTGGAAGCTGTGCCGGAAGGCGTGTTCATCGTCCTATCCACCTCCATGCTCGGCAAGCTGAAACGGGGCATGGCAAGGTTTGTCAAACGCAGTTCAAGAAAACTGTGCCTTGTTTTCGACGAGTCGGACGAGATAACCAACCCGTCGTCACAACGTACAAGGCATATCCTCGGTCTCTTCCGCCGCCTCAAATACAAGATACTCGACACCGGTACGACCACACGCAACAACATCGCCGAACTGTACAGCCAGTTTGAGCTGTTATATAACAATTCCATAAACATGGTCTGTTGGAGCAGTCGTGTGTACCACGAGAACAGGGACAAGGAGATAGAGGAAGATAACAATCCGCACTATGGTGAGCCGTTCCCCGCTTTCAGGGGGCATGTGCTTTTCCGTGCCTGCCACTGTCCGGGGAAATCCACCGTGTTCGGCATTGAGAAGCAGAACCAGGATGTCTATAACAAGGAGGAGCTGGCCGGCCTTATCGGGAAGACCGTCATTACACGCAAGTTCAGGGACTTTGCAGGAGAGAAATACAAGATACGGACACATACCGTCAGCCCGTCCGACGGCGAGCGTGAGGTTTACCGTGTC
>ERZ772880.2989-NODE-2989-length-12077-cov-4.168940_pt1 | contig 12077 bp, 10 predicted proteins | sample MGYA00580577_ERZ772880 | MGnify/ENA primary metagenome ERZ772880 (study PRJEB29015, sample SAMEA2737705) | human gut metagenome | biome: human gut; feature: human-associated habitat; material: faeces | place: China | collected 2012 ... | reverse complement strand
GTAAGCAAATGGATAGACTCTATAAAGTAAATTAGATAGTTTCTCGATATTTTTTTCGAGGATATATCGAATAATTCTGCGTTTGTATAAAATGTGATTATGGAAGCTATCTGTAATGCTAAATAAATTTGTTTTTGCTCTCATTTGTATTACCTTTGACGAGAGTTAAGATTCGTTGAAACTCAACAGACCTGTTCTGTATTTGCTCTGTATTATATTTGTGTGAAATACGAAAGCAGACGGAGTGTCTGTATAATACCGAAAAAATCGTTTATACGTAAAAAATATGAGTGTGATAATTTCTCCATCGTTGTTGTCGGCAGATTTTGGAAATCTGAACAGTGAGATAGATATGATAAATACTAGTGCTGCCGATTGGTTGCATATCGATGTGATGGACGGTGTGTTTGTCCCGAATATTTCTTTCGGGTTTCCGGTGTTGGAATTTGTGAATCGGCGATGTGCAAAACCTCTTGATGTGCATTTGATGATCGTCGAGCCTCAAAAGTTTATACCAGAAGTCAAGCGTGTGGGCGGAGCTATCATGACGGTTCATTATGAGGCATGTACACATCTTCATCGGGTTGTTCAGCAGATACATGCAGCAGGTATGCAAGCCGGAGTTTCATTGAATCCTCATACACCGGTGTCCTTGTTGGAAGATATTATCGAAGATGTCGATTTGGTTTTGCTGATGTCGGTAAACCCCGGCTTCGGCGGGCAGAAGTTCATTCCTCGCATATTGGATAAGGTGGGATTTGAAAGAGATGATCGCTCGTAGAAATTCGCATGCGGTTATAGAGATAGATGGCGGGGTAAATTTGGATACCGGTCGGCAATTAGTTGAGGCAGGGGCCGATGCATTGGTTGCCGGTAGTTTTGTTTTTCACTCGGATAATCCTATTGATACGATTGCTCGATTGAAGCAGTTGTAAAAGGAAATATATGGGATAGCCCCTATCGCATATTCGTGTGCAGAGGAGGGTGAAACGTTTCTTGTTTCGTTACAATCCGACGAGTTTTCTATACAATAATATAAAACATTCTAAATTTCTCCCTTGTGTTTTGCAACGTAAAATATAGGGGAGAGATCGAAGAAATGATAGTTTCTGAGGAGAGGGGTTAGATGTATAAAACCACAATCCCCTCTGATTTTCTACTGAGCCGTTTTTTTCAGCTCCGGGAGGTTTAATCCGTTATCAGATTATTGCATATAACCTTTGACTGTCATCGGGTCGTTACCTACTAAAACTTCAACCGTTGTTTTTTCACCTCGGCTGTTCTCGTAGGCGAATGTATAAGTATGGCCTTTTTCCAATAAGAAACTCAGTGCATCGTTCATATCCTGCAAAGGACCGGCTGTGCGGCCTCCACCCACTTGTATGCCATTGCAAAATACATCGACGTTTGCTTCTACTCGATCACCGGAATCGGAGCTATGCCGTTTATCTCGGAACATCATGAAAGTCACATTCGTATGGGTCCCTTGTTTCGTAAGGATTTGGGTCGATTCGGTGTATATATCTCGATAACGTTGCGATACATTGATACCATGAACACTGCGTGCATCTTCATTCCACGCCATTGGAAACCAGTCTCCCGTAGGTCGGAACGATACAGCATAAATTCCGTGTGTATGGTCTCCCGATACTGATTTTCCTGCATCGGCCATAAACCAAGCCTTGTCGAGTACAGGAGGTTGATAATATTCTGTGGAGAACCATGTCCCATCTATCCAAACTTCTGTCCAACTGTGGTTACCTCGATTGTCGTGCCAAGCGGCAGTTCCTGCAAAACGTGCCGGAATACCTACGGAGCGAAATGCGTCGACCAAAAGAATGGATAACCCGGTACAGGAAGCCATGCCTTGTCTTATCGATTCAGCAGGACTTTGGTTGGTCTTTTCCCGAAGCGTGTTGTATTCCACTCCGACCACTTCGGGGATAATTCGGTTTATTGTGTCGATGGCCGCTCGTATGTCTGCACATTTGGCTACACGAGGAGCGAAACGATTATAAAAATCTTGTCTCCACGAGTCTCGAGTTTCGTCTACCACGGCATAGGGTAAAACTTCGTTGAGGAAGATGGAGTCGGGTAATGCTTTTGTCCATGAAAATTCAGACCGAACCCGACAGGCATATGCCACGTTCTCTTTTAAAAGGTCGAGATTCATCGTGTCGCGGTCTCCCTGTGGCATCCAAGCTATCAGGTAAGCCATCGCTTCTTGTTCGTCGTGTGGCGTTTTGTGTAATAGTAATCTTAGGCTGTCTGCACGAGACGACTGGTTTAAAACGGTTTCGAGTTGTCGTTTATAATCAGTTGAGATACCAGAGGTACAGGTAGAGAGTGAGCAAATCAACCCGACAAGCAGTAGAAAAAATGGAGCTTCTTTTCTCATGTGAGAGTCGTTTTTAGATTAGTTGGTTCAGAATATTACGAATCATGGTTGGGTCGATTCCGATTGATGCATATTCGGGAATCCCCTGTACTCCGCCCATTGAGATCGACGGATTTTTATAGGTCATACGGCTTTCTGTTAAATTCCGAGCACTGAAATGTATGGCATCCACTCCGGTGTCGGCAAGCAGTTTGACGTTCGATGCATTCACTCCGCTTCCTGCCATTACGTCTATTCGTCCTGCGGAGGCTTTGACTAACGAATGAATGTTCTCGATTCCTTCCGGTGCTGTGTTACGTCCTCCCGAAGTGAGTACCCGACAGCAACCGACTCTCACGAGGGCTTCGAGGGCTTCGTTGGTATCGCAGGTCATGTCGAAAGCCCGGTGGAATGTAAATTCCATTTCTTTGGCTGCGGCGACCAATTCTGCTGTGCGGATTTCGTCTACTCGTCCGTCGGAAGTGAGTATTCCCGCTACCACGCAATCTGCTCCGCAGTCATGGGCAAAACTAATTTCTTCGAGCATTTGGTGAAATTCTTTGTCGGAGTAGAGGAAGTCTCCGCCACGGGGACGAATCATTACACTCAGTTTCAAATGAGGAATTCGACGAGCCATGCGAATGAATGCGGCCGATGGGGTAGTGCCTCCCTCATAAGGAGATGCACACAGTTCTACACGGGTGATACCCATATCGGCGGCTATTTGGCAGGCTTCGAGTGTGAAAGTGCAAAGTTCGGTTTCTATCATGATTACCGTTTCTCTAAATTGTGTATCGAATTTTCATTTTCAAAGGATTTTACAAAGATAGTGAAAGGTGAGTGTAGAGACAAGCGGAAATATTGTATCCGATTTGGCTATGCCTAACCGAATCCTATCTTCGTAGTTGCAAAGATAGATATTTATTGATGGGATGCAAGAGGGAAAAGTGGGTCATTGGTTATGTGTAGTCATACCCTATGTATTGTATCATTCAATAAATACGAACAGCTATGCGATTATCGCATAGCTGTTCGTATTTTTACAAGTGGAAATATGCTTATTTCGACTTTTTCATTCCCTTATAAATGAGAAATCCTACGATAAATACACAAATAGCGATGAGTATATAGAGTATTTCGTGGCTATACATCTGTACTTTCGAGATAAGTTCGTCTTCGGGGATAACAGCATGGAATCCATATCCTATGGCGGCCAATACGATATTCCAACACATGGCGCCAAGAGTCGTGAAAAGAATAAATTTGGAGAATTTCATACGTGCCAATCCTGCCGGTATGGAAATAAGTTGACGTACAGCCGGTATCAGTCTTCCGATGAGGGTGGATATACTACCATGCTTGTCGAAATAGCGTTCGGCTGTTTCGACTTTTTTCTGGTCGAGCAGACAGATATGTCCGATGCGGCTGTTGGCGAATTTATAAACGAGCGGACGTCCAATCCAACGGGCTAAATAGTAATTAATGATTGCACCGAGGTCTGCTCCGAGAGTCCCGAAGATAACCACCAAATACATGTTTAATTCTCCGTAAGCGGCTTTATATGCGGCCGGTATAATGACGATTTCGGAAGGGAAAGGAATAAAGGAACTTTCTATCATCATTAGAAATGTAATAGTCCAGTAGTTTAAATTATCGAGACACCACTGAATGAAAGATAATGATTCCATAAAAAAGGATTATAAAATTTGCACTTTTATGGCTGCAAAGGTAATATATTCGTGTTACAAATTTGAATTTTTGTGAAAATGTAATCGTATTTTAATATGGCTATTGCTTGAAGTTTTGGAAAATGGTACGGTATATTTCCGCCTTATCGGTTAGAGGCTTGGGATAAGCGCGGGAAGTGGAGGGCATACGGTAAAGCCGGAGGCGGCGATTATGGTAAAGAAAATCGACGAACCCTCCGATTGCAGGAGCTGGTGAACCTGTGATAGAAAGTAATGTGTCGGTTGCCTTTTGTCCTGTGGTCACCAGAGTATGACAGCGAGGAATTTGATCGAGTATTCCGGCCAGATTTAATGGCTCGACGACTTCGAGGGTTAAGTCCGAGGCATTTCCGTTTAGGCGATTGGCAACGGCTACCGTATCGCTTACAGCAATGGCTTTTTCCCGTAGAAATTGTTCGATGTTGTCTTTACGGAATTTTTTCTTTTCTATATCTACAAAATGATTTTTGTCGTCGAAGAAGATAAGCCCAAAAATTCTCCACATATCGTTGGTGTAATTGGGATAGAAAAAATCCATCGACCAGCGCTTGCGGGGAGGCGGAAAACTTCCTAGCAATAGGAGCCGGGCATTGGGTGGAAGAAATGGGGCGAGAGGGTGTATCTCCGGTTGAAGTGGATTCATCTTTTTATCGTAAATAGTTAAAAGGAGAGGTCGCTTGGTTCGTCGTTGATTTTCCAGAAAATGTTCTCGGCGGCATCATATCGATATTGTCCTTCTCGTAATGTTTCTGTTTGGAAATCTTCTTTCTCGAAAACGTCTTCTCTCTCGTCGAGTATATAAAATTCGTCGTTCGTATCCGTTGCTTGTATGGTCGCTATGTACCCCTCTGGGATTTCGAAGATTTCATTTTCTTCTACTTCTATCATTTCTCCGTCATAACCTTGTTGGAATAGAATGTCGTAGGCATCGAAATCGTCGTTCTCATCGTAGCCCATTTCGTCCCTGATCGTATCGAATTCGGGGGTTAAGAATAAAGTAATTGTTTCCATAATTATGGGGATTTATTCAAAATACAAAGGTACTTATTTTTACGATTGTTTCAACAATTCATGTGCCTCGTTGTTTTAATTATCGATGAAACGTTTAAATCCCAAGAAAGTATGAAAAAATTATTTGTTTCTTGTTCCTGTTTTTTGGTGACGGCATTATTATCGGTACAGGCTGATAATAAAATGGATAAACAGACCGATGTCGTTGTAGAAGAGTGTGTTTGTCAAGGCCCTTCACAGTCGCCGGCTCGAGTAATTCTTTTGTGGGGGGAAACCCCACCGAATGACGAATTGATGGCGATGTTTTACGACACTCGGTTATTGCATTTCCAAGATCCGCGAGCCCCTCGTTTTTTGCTGATAGATCGTAAAGGGCGTGCGGCATTGGGTATAGGTGGTTATGTAAAGGCTACTGCTTCCTATGATTTTGACGGGGCTCTGCCTAACCGGGATTTTGTGACATACGATATCCCTGTTCCCCGTAATCCGGCGGAACGTAATCAGTATCAAATGGATGCTTCTACCACACGTCTGTTTTTGAAATTAGTCGGGGCCAATTCTGTATTAGGAAAATATACCGTTTATGTAGAAAGTGATTTTCGGGGAGGACAGGATTACGGTTTTCGTCTCAGACAGGCTTATGTGAATGCCCGTGGCTTTTTAGTCGGACAGACTTGGAGTACCTTTGTGGATCCCGCAGCAGCTCCTCCTACAATCGATTATGAAGGTCCAAATGGTATGACTAGTGTGCGTAATGTTATGTTGCGTTATACTCTTGATTTAAGTAAGCATTGGCAGGTGGCATTAGCGGCCGAAGCGCCTTCGGTGACTTATACGCTAAGTGATGGTAACAATATGGCTATTCGTCAGCGTATGCCCGATATTCCGTTTTATGTCCAGTATGGTTGGAACGAAGGGAACAATCATATACGAGTCTCTGGTCTTATACGAGGTTTGTCCTATCGAGATTTGATGTCCTCTCGAAATAAATCTGTTTTGGGTTGGGCCGTGCAACTTTCGGGATTAGCTAATATTACACCGAAGGTAATGCTGTATTATCAAGGGGTTTATGGACGAGGATACGATAGATACTTGAACGGTTTGAACGGGAAGGGTTTCGATTTGATTCCAGACCCCGATAATCAAGGGAAACTTTATGCACCAGAAACATTAGGCTATGTGGCTGGCATACGGTATTCATTCTCTCAAAAATTCTTTATTTCGGCATCTTATAGTCAAAGTAGATTATACAGCAAAACCGGGTCGCTCTCGGAAAATTCCTATCGATATGCTCAATATATTGTCGGGAACGCTTTTTATAATTTAACTCCCGATTGTAGTATTGGGCTTGAATATCTTTATGGTCATCGTTCCAATATAAATAGGGAAGATGGTCAGGCCAATCGAATCAATGCAATGATTCAATATAATTTCTGAAAAAGGGGAATTATTGTTGAGCCCGTTCTCTTTGTTTAGCGATAGTGAAGAGGGAACGGGCTTTGTTGTGCAATGTCATGAATCGCGTTTGAATCGTGGTTTTTCTGATAAAAATATTGTTCGCCATGTAAAAAGTGTTATTTTTGCATGGCGATTATATAATTGGGCCATTATTTAGAAACAGAGCACATAATGAGATATTTGTATTTGACGTTTTTTATGATACTTCTTTGGGGGATAACGTCTTGTTCTTCTTCGAAGAATGTTCCCTATATGGTTGATATTGAAGATATACCTGCCGAAGTATTGAATGCTGCGACGGTTCAGTCTTCTCCTGTTTTAGCTCCGGGGGATATTATAGATATATCGGTAGTGGCTAAGAATCAAGAGGTTGTTATCCCGTTTAACAAGAGGTTGATGCAAGGAGAGGCTTATCTGCGAGGAAATGCATCGAAAGCCGTTGAATATTATTTGATTGATCAGGCGGGTAATATCGATTTCCCGGTGATTGGGCGTATTCACGTAGCGGGAAAAAGTAAGATGGAGGTAGAACATTTGATTCAAGAACTCCTTTATCCCGAATATCTGAATGAACTACCCCAAGTGACTGTGTGGATACAAAACTTTTCTATATCGGTATTAGGAGATGTGAATAGACCGGGATTGTTTACCATAGAAAACGAACGAGTGAGTATATTGGATGCGATCGCTTTGGCCGGAGACTTGGCTATAACAGGTCGCCGGGATAATGTGCTGTTGGTGAGGGTAAACTCAGATGGAACTAAGAGTATAGCGAGAATAAATTTGAATGATAAGAATTTGATATCTTCGCCTTATTTTTATTTACAGCAGAATGATGTATTGTATGTTCAACCAAACAAATCCAAAGCCAATTCTGCTGTTGTCGTACCTCCTACGACTTCATTGATTTTTAGTGCGACTTCAATTTTATTGACTATCGCTAACCTTATTATTACAGCTTGGAGTATTTCGAAATAAAAGTTTTATGGAAGATAAGCAGAATACATCTGTGAAAAATGCATCGGAAGAGGCATTTGATGTTACGGGCTTCTTTTTGGAATGTATTTCATATTGGAAATGGTTTGTGGCCAGCGTGGTCGTACTTGCTGTGGCGGTAATGTTTTATTGTTTCAGGCAGACTCCGGTTTATGAGGTCACATCTGCAGTATATATTCAAGACAATAAAGGAGATAACAGCAATATATTATTGGAAAGTCTAGGACTATCTTCCTATAAGAAAAATATAGATAATGAAATAGAAGTCTTACGTTCGAAAAATCAGATTACAGATGTTGTCGAAGCTCTTAATTTGTACACGTCTTATTCTTGGAATTCTTTTTTGAGAAATGTTCCATTGTATGAAGAGACTCCGATAGAGGCTGTTCTTGATTCGATTGATGTGCGTTCGTTAAAGGCTTCTTTGAATATTAGAATAAAACCGCAAAACGGAGTGTTCCATTTGGAGGCGAAGACTCGAAATGTGAGGGGCGATGAGATAGAAATTTGTAACACTACGGTCGAAACTTTTCCATATTCCATACCTTTTCACAAGGGATTTATCCGACTAAGATATACTGGCGATACGATTCCTACCGTTGATAAAACGTTGAATATATCTTTATCGAATCCGAGAAGCGTGAGTAAGTCTATTGCCGGAAATTTGACAGTGGCTTTTGCTTCGAAAGATGCAACGATTTTGAAGGTCGTATACCGAACTCCGGTAATAAAAGCGGGTGAGGATTTTATAAAAACACTGGTCGATTTTTATAATATCGATGCGGCCAAGCAAAAAAATCAAGGAACTGAAAAAACGCAACAGTTTATTGATGCTCGTTTGGATTCTATTTCAAAAGATTTATCGGTTGTAGAGGCGCGAGTAGAAGAATATCGCCGTCATAATAATTTGATTGATATTTCGTCTGAGGCGAAATTATATTTGGAGCAAACCGGATTTACCGATGAGAAGTTGGCCGAGTTGGAGTTGCAGAAAAGCCTTGTCGATTATGTAGAGAAATTTTTATCGATATCTCAAAATGAATATATGCCCATTCCTGCGTTGGGAATTGACGATAAAGATTTAGCTAAATTAATAGGAGAATATAATAAAAGTCTGCAACAACGAGAAAGATTATTACATTCATCATCGGAATCCAATCCTGTTATCGTTGAGTTGACGAGAGATATACAGACTCAAAGGTCATTGGTACTGAAAGGTGTCGAAAGCATTCGTAAAGGAGTAGAAATTAAAAAGAGAGATTTATCCCGTCAGGATAAGATTATCGAAGACAAGATTAAGAACGTACCTCAATACGAGCGGGAATTATCCGATATTATGCGTCAGCAAAGGATAAAGGATAATCTGTATGTATTCTTGTTGGAAAAAAGAGAAGAGAATGCATTGGCCAAAAGTATGACCGTACCGGTAGCACGCATTATCGACGATCCGGATTCTACGGGAGAACCAGTTTCTCCTAAGAAAATATTGCTGCTTTGTGCTGCTGTTTTATTGGGCGTTTTGTTGCCGGCATTTGTGATTTACCTCAGAATGTTGTTATTCCCTGTGTTGAAAGATAAGAAAATGCTAGAACGTCTTACTTCCATACCTGTTTTGGCTGAGATATCTAAGAAGCCGGGAAATAAATTTTTTGTGGTTGAGAAAAAGAGTGTGGAGCCCATTGCCGAACTATTCCGATTGTTGAGGAATAATTTACAGTTTGTCCTTACTGGTCCAGAGAAAAAGGTGATAGCGGTAACATCGTCGGTAATGCATGAAGGAAAGACATTCGTTTCTTGCAATATGGCTTTGAGTTTTGCCCTAACGGGAAAACGGGTGCTTCTGATAGGTGTGGATATACGACGTCCTCGTTTGGCTCAGCATTTCCAAATGTCCAATATGAGGGGTGTTACTACCTATTTGTCGGGTGGAGATTCTGATCTTTCGGCTCTTATTCAATCTTCTGGAATTGATTCTAATTTGGACGTTTTGCCGGCAGGGCCTGTTCCTCCTAATCCGAACGAATTGTTGATGAGTTCTCGTTTTGAGCAGTTGGTCGATTATGCACGATCCCATTATGATTATGTGATTTTGGATACAGCACCATTGGGTATGGTATCCGATTCATTTTTGTTGACCCGGGCTATCGATGTGGTTATTTATGTAGCGAGGGCTAATTATACGAATAAAGCGTCGATCGAGATGTTGAATGCATGGATTGACAATAAGCGTATCAATGTGCCGGTTTATCTTATTTTGAATGATGTGAATATGAATTCAAGGACTTATTCATATCGCCAATATGGTAGCGGAAAATATGGTTATGGATATGCTTCTTCGCGGTCGGAATATGTTATTCCGTGGTATAAACGTTTGTTCAGAAAAAGTGATAGTTAATAGAAATGATTTTGAGTATAAAAGAACGGGAAAGAATAAAATTCTTTCCCGTTCTTTTATTGGATTTGTTGAATCATCGAGTTAACCGAGCTGCCATTTCTTGTGCAAGGTTTCTACATTGCTCCTTTATAGCCGGAGTAATGCTTTGTTTCATTTCTATACAGCAGGGGATAGTTTCCCATTTCATGGATTCGGCGAATGCGGCGAGGTGTTTTACTGCCGCACCGGCCCAAGTGAAAGAACCGAAATAGGCAAACGTGCGATTCTTGATATCCCGTGTAGCAATCATTTCGGTGAGGGTTTCGACTGCCGGAAATAATCTGTTAGAATAAGTAGGGCTGCCTATAATGAGCCCCCGGTAGCGGAATATGTTTTGGAGGATATACGATGGGTCTTCGTGGGAAACATTGTGGAGTACAATCTCTTTGATTCCGTTGGCTGCTAGTTCACGAGCTATTTCTTCGGCCATCTGTTCGGTATGCCCGTACATACTGCCATAAGCGATAACAACACCCGGTTCACCTTCATATCGACTGAGGCGATCATAAATGCCAATGACTCTGGTTATTTCTTTTTCCCATATGGGTCCGTGTGTGGAACAAATCGTTTTGATTTCTATGTCGGATAGTTTTTTCAGTGCCGTTTGTACGGCTGGCCCGTATTTCCCCACGATATTGGAGTAGTAACGCACCATTTCGCTCCAATACTTATCCGTGTTTAATTGACTGTCTGTAATGCCTCCGTCCAAAGTACCGAAGCAGCCGAAGGCATCCCCTGAAAAAATCAATTTGTCTTCGTTAACGTAGGTCATCATTGTCTCGGGCCAATGAACCATCGGCGTAAGATGAAATGTGAGAGTCCTTTTCCCGATAGACAAGGATTCTCCGTTTTTAATACAAAGAGTATTGTCGTCTATTCCATAATATCCTTTGACCATTTCGAGGGTTTTGATATTGCCTACAATTGTCATTTGAGGATATTTTTGACGAATAAATTGTATCGAGGCAGAATGATCCGGCTCCATGTGGTTGATTATGAGATAATCTATTTTCCCGTCCCCGATAATTTCGGTTATGTTGTCGAGTAGTCTATCGGTATAAGCGGCATCTACGGTATCTATTAATACATTTTTTTTATCGGTTATCAAGTAAGCATTATAGGATACTCCGTATGGAAGCGGCCAAAGATTTTCGAATTTATATTTACACCGGTCATTTACTCCTACATAATGTATACCATTTGTAATTTCTGTTATCTTCATAATCGTATAATTAATTTGATATTTGATGATAGTCCTCTTGTTTGTAGATTATCGCTTATTTGAAAATGATTCCAAAAATACGAAAAAATAGAAATCTTTGGGAAGTTCAAAATTTATTTTTTCCTTTGTAATAGAAAACCTTAAATGGTTATATAGTTTATTAACAAATTTGCTAATAGGTGCATATTGTACCAGAAAAACATTAAAATCATGAAAAAGTATTTGGCAGAGATGGTGGGTACTATGGTACTCGTGTTGATGGGTTGTGGAAGTGCTGTATTTGCGGGCAATATAGCAGCTGCTTGCGGTGCGGGAGTAGGAACGTTGGGCGTTGCTATGGCATTCGGTCTTTCTGTGATTGCTATGGCTTATACGATTGGCGGTATATCGGGTTGCCACATCAATCCAGCTATTACGTTGGGTGTATGGTTGTCTAAACGAATGAACGGGAAGGATGCCGCCATGTATATGGTCTTTCAGATAATCGGAGCGATTATTGGATCGTCTATTATTTATGCTTTGGTTTCTACGGGCGGTTCATCGGGAGTGACTACGACGGGAGCCAATAGTTTCGGAGACGGAGAAATGTTACAGGCATTCATCGCCGAGACAATCTTTACGTTTATTTTTGTATTGGTGGTATTGGGTGCAACCGATGAGAAAAAAGGAGCGGGCAATTTCGCAGGATTGGCTATCGGTCTTACTTTGGTGTTGGTTCATATTGTTTGTATCCCTATTACGGGAACATCGGTAAATCCCGCTCGTAGTATTGCTCCGGCTCTGTTTGCAGGAGGAGATCCTCCGCTGCCATGCTGGGAGTAGCTGAAGCACTGGCAAAATCAAAAATAAAGC
>ERZ772880.2978-NODE-2978-length-12118-cov-3.802205_pt1 | contig 12118 bp, 7 predicted proteins | sample MGYA00580577_ERZ772880 | MGnify/ENA primary metagenome ERZ772880 (study PRJEB29015, sample SAMEA2737705) | human gut metagenome | biome: human gut; feature: human-associated habitat; material: faeces | place: China | collected 2012 ... | reverse complement strand
ATCGGCTTTGTCGGCTACGTCGAGCGTCGTTTCGCCTGAAAGCACCAGCACTCCCATCGCTTTGGCGTTGTGGGCCATCGCCACGTCGGTGTAGATGCGGTCGCCGACCATGGCGATCTGGTCGGGCTTGAGGCCGTGGCGCGAAAGGATGCCCGAAAGCATGTTGGGATCGGGCTTGCCGAGCGTGATGTCGGGACGCCGTCCCGTGGCATGCCCGATGCAGGCGCAGATCGAGCCGCAGTCCACCAGCACCGTCGGCTGGTCGGTGGGGCATACGCGGTCGGGATTGGTGGCGATGTAGGGTACGCCCTGCGACACCCACCATGCCGCGCGGCAGAGCCGGTCGTATTGCAGCGTCATGTCGAACGCCGCGACGATTACGTCGGGCACGTCGTCGGCCGAATCCGCCGCCGATTCGAACCCGGCAGCTTCGAACTCCGAGATCATGCTCGGCGTGCCGAGCAGGAAGAGCCGTTTGGCTGCGGGGTAGTGTTGTTTGATGTAGTCGATGGTCGCCAGCGCCGTCGTATACATCTCCTCGCGTGTGGCATGGATGCCCAGCGTTTCGAGTTTGTGTAGGTAGTCGGCGATGGATTTGGAGGGGTTGTTGGTCAGGAACGAATAGCCGATTCCCAGCTCTTTCAGCCCTTCGAGGAAGGGTTTGGTGTAGGGGAAGAGCGACATGCCCATGTAGATCGTGCCGTCCATGTCGAGCGCCACGTGTTTGATGCCGCGCAGCCGCTCCATCAGTTCGTCGTGTGTGTAAACCGAGCGGAATTTGTCGAATGTTGCCATTATTTTCGTGTTAGATTGAGATGCTGGAACAGGTAGGGATAGTCGGTTTCGATCACGTCGCATCCCGTGGGGATTTCGAGTTCGTAACCTTTGATTTTCTCGGCGTCGGTCGCCCGCCGGTCGTGGGTCGGGGCGAGCGAAATCATGCACATCACGCCCTTCTCGTGCAGCTTGTCGTAAAGCTCCTGCTGGTCGGGGAGCATCATCGTGCCGACATAGGCCATCATCTGCGACCACGGAATGCGCTCTTCGGCGTATTCGCCGAACTCCTTCATGTTCTTGCACCAGCACGAGAACATCGCCTGCGGGTCGCGGTCCAAGTAGGTGCGGGCCTGCCGGGCGTTGCGCACGGTGTACATTACGTTGGCGGGCGCCAGCCGGTTGATGAAGTCCGACATCACCTCCAGCGGCACGTCCTTGATGTCGAGGTTGAGGATGGTCTTGCCCCGGCTCCAGACGATGCACTCTTCGAGCGTCGGAATCTTATAGGGCGTGACGTTGCCTTCGCGGTCCTTGAGGAAGAACTGCTGCAACTCTTCGAAGGTGTAGTCCGACACCTTGCCCGTGCCGGTGGTCGTGCGGTCGATCGTGGCGTCGTGCATCAGCACGATCACGCTGTCCTTGGTCAGGCGCGGGTCGATTTCGAAGAACGAAGGCATCATCGAGAGGGTCTTCTCGAAGGATTCGATGCAGTTTTCGGGATAGCCGGGCATCATGCCGCCGCGATGGCCGCTGACGATAATGTCCCGCTCGGGGTCGTAGCGGAAATAGGCTTTGAGGTCTTCAAGACTATTGATCTGAACGGTGTGAAGCCGTTTCTCCGACGCGGGACGCTCCTCCGCGACGGAGGTAAATGAGATTGCAGTCGCAAGCGTCAGCGCGGTCACTGCGATGAAAGGTCTCTTCATAGGATTGCAGCCGACTTAACGGATTCGTTTTTCGACCTCGGCCGTAGCGGCGGCGATCTCCTCGATGACGGGATCGGTCGCGGGGATCGACGTGATCTCCGACACGGCCTGACGCAGCCCCTTGGCGGCGATCAGCTCCTGCATCTTGACGCTCTGCGGATCTTCGGGATTGTTGTAATGCAGTGCGGCGCCGATACCCAGCAGCAGTTTGTCGCACGGCAGGCCGTACTCGCGGGCGGTCATCATCGGCTTGACCAGCCGGTCGGTCGACGAGAGCTTGCGCAGCGGCTCGCGACCCACACGCGTCACGTCGTCTTTCAGATAGGGATTCTTGAACCGGCCGATGATCTTGTCGATATACTTGAAATGCGCGTCGCGGTCGAAACCGAACTTTTCGACCAGCGCCTGTCCGCTCTGCTGCATCGCCTCCTTGACGATGGCGAAGATCGAGGGATCGGCAATACTCTCGTCGATCGTCGCGAGCCCCTTCATCCGTCCCAGATAGGCCGTAATGGCATGTCCCGTATTGAGCGTAAAGAGCTTGCGCTCGATATAGGCCAGCAGGTTATCGGCCAGATTCATCCCCTCGATATGCGGTGCACCGCCCACGAACGACTTCTCCTCGACGTTCCACTCGTAGAAATTCTCCACGACCACGTCGATCGGGTTCTCGCTGCGCACAGGAGGCACGATGCGGTCGACCGAACAGTCGGCGAACCCGACGTGCGCGTCGCACCATGCGGCCTCCTCGGCCGAGAGATGCTTGTAGACCTCCTCCCTGAGCTGCGAGGTGGCACGGATGCCGTTCTCACAGGCGATGACGTTCAGCGGCTCCCCGACGCCTGCGGCGCGGCGCGCGGCGATGCCCTTGGCGATGGCCGGGGCGATGAAGGGCAGGATGCGCAGCCCGACGGCCGTGGTGATGATCTCGGCGCGCACGATCTCGTCGACGATCTCCCCGCCGCCCGAATCGACACCCGAAATATTACTGATCCGCACGTCGCGGCTCTCCACGTCCATGATATGCACGGTGTAGGCGCCGTCCTTGTTGATGCGGTCGATGACCTCCATGTTCACATCGGCGAAAACCACATGGTACCCCGCCTCGGAGAGTACCGCACCGATGAATCCGCGGCCGATATTGCCCGCGCCGAATTGAATTGCTCTTTTCATATCGTCTTGCAAAAAGATTGATTGATGTTTTTCCGATTCAGAATTGTTCCAGCCAGTCGAGCGCGTAGCGTTGCCACTGCTCGATATATTTGAATTCGGGCTTGATGCCCCAGCCGTGGTCTCCCGTGGGGAAGACGTGGATTGAGGCCTTCACGCCGTTGCGTTTGAGTGCCTCGTAGAAGAGCAGGCTGTTGACCGGCGGAACGATCCGGTCGTCGTCGCTCAGCAGCAGCAGCGTCGGGGGCGTCAGCGCCGAGACTCGCTTTTCGAGCGAATAGTTGCGCGCCTCCTCGGGCGAATAGTCTTTGCCCAACAGGTATTTGAACGAATTCTTGTGCAACTTGCCCTCTTCGGCCGTAATGACCGGATAGAAAAGGATCATGAAAGCGGGTTTCTCGTCCGAGATCGTTCCGGTGCTGGCCGCCAGATGACCTCCCGCCGACGAACCGACGATCCCCACGCGCGACGCGTCGTATCCCCACTCGGCGGCGTGTTCGCGCATGATGCGCAACGCCTGCTCGGCGTCGTTGCGCGGCACTTCGCAGTGACCGTTGGGCATACGGTATTTCAGCACGGCGGCCGTCGTACCGTGGTCGGCCAGCCAGCGCGCCATGTCGTGCCCCTCGTAGCCGATAGCCAGGTTGTGATAACCGCCGCCCGGACAGACCACGACGGCACGGCCGCTCGGCTCCTCGGCCTTGTAGACGAAAAGCTCGGCGACATTGTTGTTCGCCACGAAGACCTCCTTTTCGATGACGGTCGGCCCGAACAAGCCGCTCGACGTCGGGGCGGAAGCATTGTCCCAGATGACGATGTGTTCATCCTGCGCACGGGCCCCCAGCACGGCGGAAGCGCAGCAGAAACAAGTTAGAAACAGTTTTTTCATCGTATTGAAATTTGGATTGAGTAAGGGCTTCTGCAAGCCGGCATCACCCGACGCCGATCAATTCGTGTACCTCCGACGCCGTAGCCGCTTCGACGGCCCTGCGTGCCGTCAGTTCCGCCTGCGGCGTTTCGAGCCCGCGAATGCGTTCCTTGACGGCCGGAACGGAGGGCGGCGCCACGCTCAGCTCGTCGAACCCCAGTCCGACGAGCAGTTCGGCATGGGCTGCGCATCCGGCGAATTCGCCGCAGATGCCCACTTCGCATCCATGCCTGTGAGCCGCATCGACCGTCAGCCGCATCGCGCGCACCACGGCCGGATGCAGCGTATCGTACATCGCCGCGATCCGCCGGTTGCCCCGATCGACGGCCAGCACGTACTGCGTGAGGTCGTTGGTGCCGATGCTGAAAAAATCGACCTCGGCGGCCAGTTCGTCGGCCATGAACACCGCCGCCGGCGTCTCGATCATCACCCCGACCGGAATCCGGTCGTCGAACGGCACCTCCTGCCGGCGCAGCTCCTCCTTGCACTCCTCCAAAAGCGCCAGCGCGTCACGCAACTCCGCGAGCGAGACGATCATCGGAAACATCACCCGCACGCCGCCCCGGGCACTGGCACGCAGGATCGCCCGCAACTGCGTGCGGAACATATCGCGCAATTCGAGGCTTACGCGAATGGCCCGCCAGCCCAGAAAAGGATTCTCCTCTTCGGGGAATCGATAGTAAGGCAGCGATTTGTCGCCGCCGATATCGAGCGTGCGGATCACCAGCGGCCGGCCGCCGCAAAGCTCGGCGGCCCGTGCATAGGCCGCCGTCTGCACCTGTTCGTCGGGAAAGCCGTCCTGCCGCTGCATGTAGAGGAACTCGCTGCGGAACAGCCCGATGCCGTCGGCGCCGCTGCGGATCGCCCGTTCCACTTCGTCCACGCTGCCGGCATTGGCCAGCACGGCCAACGCCCGCCCGTCGCGTGTCGTGACCGGCTGCGATGCGTACGCATCCGCAGCCGCGGATCGTGCCTCGGCCTCCTCCATACGCCGGCGATACTCCGCCGCCGTATGCTCGTCGGGAGCGATCAGCAGTTCGCCGGCCGGGCCGTCGAGCACCACGATCGTGCCGTCGTCCAACCGGTCGAAATCGTCGCCCAACCCCACCACGGCAGGCAGGTTCCGGTTGCGTGCCAGAATGGCCAGATGGCTCGTCGCGCTGCCGCACCGCGTCACCACGCCGCGCACGCGCGAAAAATCGATCCGCGCCGTATCCGACGGTGCCAGTTCGTCGGCGGCGAGGATGCTCCCGTCGGGAATCGCGGCGAAAGGATCGGCCTCGGAAGGCACCAACTGCCGCAGGATGCGGCGACATACGTCGCGCACATCGTCGGCGCGCGCCCGCAGGTACTCGTCGTCGATCTGCGCGAAGAGCGCCGCCAACTCGCCGGAGGCCGCATGGACGGCATCGGCGGCAGTCATTCCCTCCGCGATCTTCTCCGCCACGTTCTCCATGAGCATCGGATCGGCCGCCAGTTCGAGGTGCGCGGCGAAGATTTCGTTCGCGGCCGCCAGTTTCTCCAACTCCCCTTCGGCCGCCGCCACCGCCGCATCGAAACGCGACTGCTCCGCAGGCCGCTCGCCGGACGGCACGACCCGGCCCGAAGGCGCGTAAGCTCCGGCCCGATAACGCCACACGCGCCCGATCGCCACGGCATCGGCCATGGCTTGTTTCACCCGCAACCGCAGCATGACGACCTAATCGGTTATCGCCTCGATCGCGGCGACCACCTCGTCGAGTACAGCCTGCTCGTTGTCGCCTTCGACCGCGACTTCCACCTCCGAGCCCTTTTTCAACCCCAGCGAAAGGATGCCGATCATGCTCGCCCCGCTGACCGATTTGGCAGGCGTACGCAGCGTCACCTGCTGTCCCGACGCCTTGACGAGCGCCACCAATGCCGATACGGGACGCGCGTGCATCCCGTTCGGAGCTTCGATTGTAACAGTCTTCGATACCATATTTCAAATAGCCAATTTTTCCAGAATATAACGGGGATCGTCCGTCGTTTTAAGCCGTCGGAGCACCTCCTCGTCTTCGAGCGCCGACGTCACCCGCGCCAGAATCTCGATATGTTCGTCGCCGGCACCGGCGATACCGATCACCAGCTGCGCCCGTTCTTCGCCGAAATCGACCCCTTCGGGATACTGCATCACGACGATTCCCGAACGTCTGATGCGCGACTTCGCCTCGGCCGTCCCGTGGGGAATGGCAATACCCATGCCCAGATAGGTCGTGGCCACACGCTCGCGGGCGACCATCGCCTCGGCGTATTCCCCGTCGACATAACCGCAGGCAGCCAGCAACACTCCGGCGGCACGGATCGCCTCCTCCTTGCCCACAGGCGCCAGTCCGGTACGGATCCCCTGCAAGGTCAGCATCTCCGACGCCGGTGCAGCGGGAGTTGCCGCTGCGGGCACCTCCTCCGACTGCGGAGCTTCGGATGCTCTGGTTTGGCCCTCGATCCGGCCGTACAACCCGTCGAGGGCAGGATCGGAGAGGAAATTGCCGATCACGATCACCTCCGACGCGGGCGCAGCCTTCCCGGCGCGCTGCGACAACTGCGACTGGCACACGACGACATCCGTCCCCTCCGGGATCGTGTCGACCGAACTGTTGGTAACACGCACGCCGCTGCCGAGCGGTTCGATGCGTTTGCGGAAACGGGTCGCACCCATGGCACTCGATCCCATACCGGCATCGCAGGCGAAGACGACCGTGCGGATCGGCCCTTCGAGCGCACGGGGCGCACGGCTCGTTCCTCCGATAACCGTTCCGTTAGGCTTCTGAACGGGCTTCACCTCCTCCAAATGCGCACGTTTGACGATCGGCGCCGCAACGAAGAACGACACGGCTGCCGCGACCACCACCCCGGCGAGCACCAGTAGCGTCTCCCCCTTCGGAGCCATCGCCGCCACGGCGATGATGCTGCCGGGCGACGCGACGGCGGTCAGTCCCGTTCCGGTAAGCGAATAGAAGAGGATCGCCGCGGCCGAGCCGACGATCGGCGCCACGATAATGGCCGGACGCATCAGTACATAGGGGAAATAGATCTCATGGATGCCGCCGAAGAACTGGATGACGATCGCTCCCGGCGCCGACGAACGCGCCGCGCCGCGCGCGAAGGCCCAATAGGCCAGCAGGACGCCGAGGCCCGGCCCGGGATTGGTTTCCAGCAGGAACATGATCGACTGGCCCGTCTGGCGCGCCTGTTCGATCCCGATCGGCGAGAAGATTCCGTGGTTGATCGCATTGTTCAGGAAGAGCACCTTGGCCGGTTCGATGAAGACCGCGACCAGCGGCAGCAGACCGTGTTCGATCATCAGCGACACGCCGGCCGACAGGAAGACGGTCAGCGCCGAAACCACCGGCCCCACGGCATAGAACCCGATCAGCGCGCAGACGATTCCCAAGATGCCGACCGAGAAGTTGTTGACCAGCATTTCGAATCCGGCGGGAATGCGTCCCTCCGCCCAGCGGTCGAAGGAGCGGATCACCCAGCCGGCAAAGGGCCCGATCGCCATGGCGCCGATGAACATCGGGATGTCGCTGCCCAGAATCACGCCCATCACCGCTACGGCGGCAATCACGCCGCCGCGATCGCCGGCCACATGCCGTCCCGCCGTCATGGCGATCAGCAGCGGCAGCAGATAACGCAGCATCGGTTCGACGAGCTGCCCCAGACTCGCATTGGGCCACCAACCCGTCGGAATGAAAAGAGCCGTGATGAATCCCCAGGCGATGAATGCGCCGATATTGGGCATTACCATGCTGCTCAATGATTTACCGAAGCGCTGAATCCGTTCTTTCATTTTCGGTCGTTTTTAGAGCCTCCGCCGCGCACAGGCCGGAGGGGACGAAATATTTAACAAAGATACGAATAAGCGAGCGCAATGTCAAATTTATTTGAACATTGCCGAGCGGGAGTATCTTCGGCGAAGACAAAGATACAAAAAGTCGAGCGCAGAAGCAAACATTTATGTTTGATTATGCCGAGACGATATATCTAAGGCGTAGCCAAAGATACGAAAAAAAACGCGCGTGATAGCAAGCACGGTTCGATTTTCGAAGTACGATACCCGCCGGAGCGAAGTCTAAGGTAGCGAAATAGCCTGTATAATCGCCTGCTCACGCAGAAAAAAGTTCACACACGCCGCTGCATCCGAGACAGTGCGCGACGCCCATCGCCATCTTGTCATTGCACCGCATCGACGGCATTCCGACATGCGCCGCGCTATTTTCCGCCCTGCGCTCACGCATAAAAAGAGCGGGCCGGCATACGCCGACCCGCTGAAAAAGTATAGGGTCAGGTCAATCCTGCAAGCAGCGAACCGTAAGGCCCACGCCCCCGATGAAGTTCGAGTCCGTTGCGAAACGCTGGTTGTCCGACCACATGCGCACCACGGCACAGAAGCCTTCGCCCATCACACCCTGGGTCGACGACCACCAGCCGGCGCTGTACGACGCATGATCCCACTGCACGCCGCCGTCAGCCGGATTGAACGAGTAGGAACGGAACCCGATCGGAATCCCGCTGAATTTCGTCGCATTGTTCTTCGACTTATCGATACCGGGCCACGTCGGCTGCGGATCGCCTTCGATCATCGAAGGAAGGTTCCACATCAACTCATCATCCGGGTAATCCATGGCCAGCGCTTTGGCTATGGCCGTCTCATCCACCTCGCCGTTGCTGCCGACCGCCGCCATGTCCGCATCGAGCACGTACTGCGCCAACTGCTGCCACTCGGCCTGCGACGGGATGTGCCATCCCTCGGGGCAGACGCCGCGGACAGGAGCCTGATCGGCCGACGTTTGAGGTTCCTCCCCTTGCAGAGCCGCCTTCCAGTTATAGAAGGCACCGTAAACTTTCAGGGCCTCGGCGCCGAGTTGTGTATCCTTATCATAATCGGACCAGATATAGTAGCGCGGCTCCGTATCGGAAACATCGTCGTGCTGTTCGGGCAGATAACGCAGATTCTCCGCCATCCACACCTGATCGGCCAGTTTCACGGTCTTGTAGACATTGCCGTCGCGGGCATCGGTCATGGTTCCCTCTACGGGAGCGGCGGGACCTTCCTTTCGATAGGTCGTCACCGTCACTTCGGTCGATGCCGTCGCTCCGGCGTCGCCCTCTACCGACAGCTCCAACTTCAATTCGCCTTCGGCTTGCTCGGCAGGAAACGTGTATTCGATCTCGAAAGGCACGTCGGTCACCTCAGGAACGACTATGCCTCCCACTTTCAAAACGACCTTTTCGATCTCGCCGACCGTAGCGACACCCGTTCCCGCGATCGTCAGTTTCTCCGCAAGATTGACCGAAGCACCCTCTTCGGGCTTCTCGATGCCGCAGACGACCTGCTGCTCCTTATCGGGCGGAGGCGTCGGCCCTTCGTCGTCAGGCTGCGGCGCAGGATCACTGTCGCTGCAAGCGACAGCACAAGCCGTCCAAAGCAGCATGAACAAATATTTTTTCATTCGGATTTTCTTATTTTGTACAGAACCGCACATCGCCGCACGTCACACCGCCCGACAACACCCCGAGGCTCCGTATAATTACACGATAAGGCGTATCCCGGACTGATCCGGGATACGCCGTTGATAACAAAGTCTCAGTCTTTCAGACAGCGCACGGAATAACCGCGCTGAGGCTGCGTACCGAATTTAGAATATTCGAGACCGTACTGCAAGTTGTTGAGCACGACATATCCGCTACCCTGCGTCTGCATATCCGTCGTCCAGAAAGTCGCCGACGACTCCGAAAGGCTGAACGAACCGGTCTGCCAGCATTGTCCGGCAGGGATGCCGTTGAACCCGAACGTATCGCGAGGCCCGTTCGCCAGATCGGGATTCTCCTGCGAAGCATTCGAGTCGCTCCAACCTTCCTTACCCGCCAGTGCCGACCAGACATTCTTGCAGTCTTCGTCGAACACCCACTCTCCGTCCAAGTCATTATACCAGCCGTTTCCTTTCACCGGCGGCAACTGCGAAGCTACATAATCCTCCAAAACCTGCCATTCGGCCTTGCTGGGAAGGTGCCAGCCGGCGGGGCAGATCCCCTGGACACCGCTCGGAACAGCATCGGCGCTGCCGCCCTGTGCATTCTCCTGATCCATGGCTCCGTACCAGTTGTAGAGAACGCCGTATTTTTTATACTCCTCCGTCGCTTTGGCCGCCGCCACATCCTCGCCGTCGTAATTCAGCACGAAGTAAAGCGGGACGGTAGCCCCCACGGTGGCCGACGGTTTATTCACGGAGGGGAGATAGGCCAGATTTTCGGCCATCCACGTCTGATCGCCGATCTTCACGGTGCGATAAACATGGTTGTCGCGCGTGTCGACCATTTCACCTTCACCGGGCTGAGGTGCAGGTTTCTTGACCGTTACATTCACCTCCGACGAGGCGCTGCCGCCCTTGTCGCCTTCGACCGCCAGCTCGATTTTCAACGCCCCTTCGGCTTGGTCGGCCGCAACAGCGTATTCATAAGTAAACGGCACGTTCGTCACCTCTGCGATCGTCTTGCCGCCGACCTTCAATACAGCCGCAGAGACCGAGCCGATATCGGCCGTCGCATCGCCTTTGATCGTAATCGTCGCCCCGAGGTCGAAAACCGCCCCCTCGGCCGGCTCCGAAATCGTACAGGTAAGATGCTGTTCGGGCGCTTTGAGCGTAACCGTTACCTCGTCCGAAGCTTTCGCACCCGCGTCGCCTTCGACCGCCAATGCGATCTTGAACTCACCCGCGGCCTGATCCTCCGCAAATTCATAATCATAAGTAAAAGGTACAGACGTAACGTCGCTCACGACCTTGCCGCCTACGGTCAATGTCACTTTCGAGATTTTCCCTGCATCGATCTCCGCATCGCCCTCGATCGTCATCTTTGCAGACATATCGACCTCTGCACCGTCGGCAGGTGCCGAAATTTCGCACGTCACATGCTGATCAGCAGAGGGGGGGGGGACGTCGTCTCCGCCATTGTCGTCGCTGCAAGCGACCGCCGCCAGCAACAAAACAGGAAGCATCCACAGTTTTTTCATCATAATCCGAAAACTATCTAATAAATTAACGAAAAGGGGCGCAATACAGCCCCGTCGGCCACAAAAATAAGAGAATATTTCCATATTCTCAAATCGAAAAGACGGAACACCGCATATTAGCCATAACAATCCGGAAATAAAACAGCGGCAACTGAAAATGTTTATCGGTATTTCCCTGCGTACAGATTCTATTCGACAACAAAACGAAGAAATATTCAACAGATCATTACTTTCTCATCTCTGAATTTTTTTGTATCAAAAAACGATATTTTTCATGCTTTATCGGCAACGGAGCACCTTTTTCTATGAAACGAGAATAAAACCCGCTGAAAAAACAATCTCTCCATTTCGAAAGAGAACTTCCGAACCAGGCCGCACGCAAAAAACAAAGTACGCCGCTGTTTCGAGAATTCCCTCGGAGGTTGCCGTCGGCCGCAGAATTCAGGGAAGCGTAAAGAGGAACGTTTTCGTTAAGCCAAATGAGCAGAGCCGCGCTTGCGCGAGCTATGCCATGGCGAGAAAACGACTGCTGAAAACGAACCGTTTCGCTAAGCCGAGCGCAGAGCCGAACAAAGTTCGAACTATGCCGAGACGAGAAATGGACGAAAGAAATTCAAGGCTTTTTCCGCAGTCAGTCCTCCGCTTACCGACTGCCGATCCGAACGGCTCTCCGGCCTACCGCTTCTTTCATTCGCCGATAGATAAAACACACCTGCATACCAATTAACAAAGGCAGCTATATACAACTTTATACTCCGTCGAATTTCCGAGCCGCTGCACCCGACCGACAGTCGGAACCTTCGCCGCAGAGCAGCGTTTACAGATTAGCCTCGTCCGGGCGGGAGCTTCGAACAAGCCCCGCTTCGGTAGTCGGACTTTAAAGGAGCGGCGGCGTAAAATGGAAGATAGTTGCCTTAACAAAATTGGCGCATCGTGCGGGTTCTCAGGGGCCGTTTCCGTATCGGAGGGAGAATTTATCAAAGAAGCCCGGCGGTAAGGAGGGCTGAGAACCAGACCCGACAGCCTCTCGCCCCTTTCCCTCGCAGTCATCTTCCCTCCGCAGCGGAGCGGACTCCGTGAAGGGAATGGTAGTAAATGCGATGCGAGGGAAAGGAACGAGAAGGAAAGGGGCGAAAACGAATGCCGCGGGAAACCGCGGAAAACAAAAAAGGTCAGACCTTACGGTCTGACCTTGAAGAGGCGGCTACCTACTCTCCCACACGATAAGTGCAGTACCATCGGCGTTAGTGAGCTTAACTTCTCTGTTCGGAATGGGAAGAGGTG